>Ga0308164_10004988_pt1 | contig 10923 bp, 9 predicted proteins | sample PhyTR2_FD_201031 | JGI IMG/M metagenome (GOLD analysis project Ga0308164, IMG submission 201031) | Phyllosphere microbial communities from UC Gill Tract Community Farm, Albany, California, United States - DLSLT.R2 | ecosystem: Host-associated > Plants > Phyllosphere > Unclassified | place: USA... | reverse complement strand
AGGGACTCGCTAAAATGATGGCCGTCTCCCACGGTCTCCAGCGAGTTCGCACCAAGGATCGCTTGGGCTGCTAACTTCAGCATTTTTGTCAAAAACCGGTCTAGCATGCCAGAGTCGCTGTGATTTAAGGACGCATGCCGATGAGCAACTAACCAATCCGCAGACTTCTGTATGTCTGCTTTTGGCCGAAACAGGCCGTTTGTGTCAGCTTAGCAGGTTGCTTCGCTTGAAAGAGCACCGACTGTCACGACAGGCCGGTACCGACCCAGAGCAGACCTTGCGGCCAAGCTCATGCTCGGCTCTGCCAACGTTTCATTCCGTTGCGTACGCCTAATAGAACGGCAAGCCAGAATAAGAACGTCAGCAGAAAATCAGATTTCTGTATGTCGTCGATGCCTATAAATCCCCCTAGTAGAGATACTGAACCGCGCGGAGAAGTCGCACGAGAGTCAACTAGGTACGCCAAAGGCCATCCTGCCGCAACCAAGGTACAACCGGCGTGGCAGTCCTCAGTCCCTGGAATTACCACGTCCACCTCGCGCGGCACCAAGCTGGAAAATAGGGCCGCGAAAAGGGCTACCAAACAATACAGAATGATTTTTTTCATTGTCTTCTTAATAGCGGCCGATTTCAGCGCGCCTGACCGCTTTTGGCCGAACCCGGCCTTTCACGTCAGCTTAGCAGGTTGCCCGGCTTGAAAAAGCACTGACTGTCACGACAGGCCGCTACCGACCCAAAGCGGACCTACACGATAGTCATGGTGCAGGCAAACGATCGAACTCCACCGTCAGAAAAACGCAGTTACCTTGTCTATCTGGCCCGCGCACTAACGACGTGGGATTGGATTTTCTTCGACTGAGTAGACGACGGCAGCGATTTTCCAGCCATTTTCGGTTCGGACAAGCTGCCAGCTTTCCTTGCCCCAGTTGTTTTTGTAGTCGCCAACCATGAATGTGTAATCAAACCAGACCTGTGCCATGTCTCCGTCCGTATCGATACGGACGTTGGAGAAGGTCTCAGACCTAACTTCCTTTGCTTTAGCTATATTTTCGATGAATCTACGTGGACCAGTATTTTCAACTTTTGGTCCTCGAGGTTCGTTCGGGTCTTTCAGGCTTGCGTTATACCTTTCGACGCTTCCATCGGTATACACCCCAGTCCATGTAATGTTGTCCCTCAAGAAGAGTCTCATGAAACCAGCAATATCTTTGTTGATTATGGTGTTCTTGAATGTATCGATAATCTGTTCGATGTGCTGTCTACTTACAGTTGTGTCCTCCGCATAAGCTAGTTGGCTAGTTGAAATAGAAAGACCGAAGAAAAGAACAGAAGCAGCAATGGCGATTCTCATTTATTTCCTTTGTAAATATGAAGAGTATAGAGGTCAACGCTTTGACCAACTTACAAAAAATTTCACTAACGCGAACTTCCAGCCAATACCCTAATGCGGTCGGCACACTTCCGTCTGCTTCTGGCCAAACTCGGTCGTCCGGCTCAGCTTAGCAGGTTGTCGGCTGGAAGATTTACTGTCTATTCGCCCCACAGTTTCAGCACGAAGCGTTAGTACAGGTATTTAATTTACGGATTTGCCATCTCACGCCGGCCAGCTAGGAATTGCTGGAATGGAACACCATCCGCCTTCCGTACGTCGAGTGTCGGTTTTGCACAGGGTGAGTCCACCATTAACTTAGTCTAACAGGCAACATTGATGGTCTAGTGCACCTGTCTGATTCACCGTCACTGCTCAATGTCGGATGCATAACCTCTCAAAAATAGTATTTTTAGTTGCTACTTGAGAGTACTATTCATTGCTACGCTAAGAAAATTCGCTCTTCATAATTAATTAAAAGCAATTTATTTTGCAATTTTTCCAGAGCGTGGTGCATGAACCGTAGCCTGAGGCATCAACTTTATGCGTAAGGTATCTACAGCTGCGGTTCGTTTGGGTAGGCACGATATGAGCTTACTTCCGACTACATGTACGAAAAAAACTGATTCTGAAGAGTGGAGCGCCTTCCTACTGTGCAATACCGTTTTGGCGAGTAGAAATGAATCATATAGAAAAAAATAGCGCTGCAACTTCATCAGTTTCTGGACAAGCTATGGATACATTGATGCCATCCAAACGCCGTCCCTGGCTCTTGGCGACAACGGCAGCTGTACTAATTTCCGTTGCATGTGCTGGCTACTTTGCTTGGCCACGTGGGCTCAAAGTAATGCAGACTGACCTACGCATCGCCACCGCTGAGCTCAGCGCGTTTCGCGACGACCTGGTGGTGCGGGCCCAGGCTGTGTCGCTGACTTCGGTAATGCTCGACTCAACCGAGTCGGGTCGGGTCGAGGAAGTGATGGCGCGCGATGGCCTCGTCGTCGCGAAGGACGAACTCCTGTTTCGCCTTTCCAATCCGCAGCGTCACCTCGACTTGTTAGCCCGCCAGTCAGAACACGCCCAGCAGATTTCCAACCTTTCTAACATGCGGGTCGCGCTCGAAACGAGTCGCGCCGACCACCAGCGCCGCATCTCTGAGCTCGACTTCGCGCTGATCCAAGCGACTAAGCAAAACAAACGCGCCGCCGAACTGGCTGCCAAAGGCTTCTTGTCGCCCGCCCAAGCGGAGGAATCGGCAGACCGATTGACGCAGCAGCGCCACCTGCTGGCAGAGGCCAACAGTGCGGCGCGCACCGACCTAGCTATCAAGCAGGATGTGGTGCTCCAGATGCAAAAGGCAATCGGAGGCCTAGAGACGGGCCTGCGTTTGGTCAGCAATACCGTCAACGCACTTGCCGTGCGCGCGCCGGTGACCGGCCGCCTGACAGACTTCCGCCTGCAGGTGGGCGAAACGGTGCGGCCCGACCAGCGTATCGGCCGCATCGACGACCCAGTACGTTTCAAGCTCACGGCTCAGGTCGACGAGTTTTATCTGACCCGCGTAGCCATCGGGCGCCGCGGTAGCGTAGATGTTGACGGACGCAGCTACGTCGTCGAAGTAAGCCGTGTCTTCCCTCAAATCAAAGAAGGCCGTTTCGTCGTGGAACTGGTATTCGTCGAAGCGCAACCTGATTCATTGCGTCCGGGCCAGAGCGCTGATACCCGCATCACCCTCGGCGCGGCCAGTAATAGCTTACTGCTGCCCGACGGTGCCTTCGTCAACGACGGCAACGGCTCCTACGCCTTTGTTGTGGAAGTCGATGGCCGGACTGCCGTGCGCCGCCCGATCAAGATTGGCCGGCGCAGCAATAGCCAAGTGGAAGTGCTCGACGGTATCGCCGCCGGTGAGCGTGTCATTGTGTCCAGCTATGCCGCGTTTGGGAATGCTGAACGTATCAACTTCGACAATTAAGTACACCCCCATTAGATCCCACACGGCACATCCGCACCGTATATAGGAGAACGCATGCTCAAACTCGTTAAACTCAGCAAGTCATTCACCGGAGGCGAGGTTAAAACGACCGCCCTTGACAGCATTTCGCTTGAAATCGCAGATGGCGAATATGTGGCCATCACCGGCCCTTCGGGGTGCGGTAAATCGACCTTACTGTCGGTGCTGGGCCTATTCGAAACCTGTGACAGTGGCCAGTACTGGTTCGACGGCCAAGACATCGCTGGCTGGAGCGAGATGTCGCTCAACACGCTTCGGCGCGGGCGCGTTGGGTTCATTTTTCAGGATTTCAACCTGCTTGAAGAACTAACCGTGGCCGAGAATGTCGAACTGGCGCTCACTTACACAGATGTCTCCAAGCAAGAGCGGCGGGAGCGCGTGTCGACAATGCTGGAAAAGCTCGGTGTAAGCCACCGTGCCAAGCACCGCCCGTCCCAGCTTTCGGGTGGGCAGCAGCAGCGTGTGGCAATCGCGCGCGCGCTAGTCGCACGTCCCGCCCTCCTGCTGGCAGACGAACCGACCGGCAACCTCGACACCGCGCACGGCAATGAGGTGATGAGCCTGCTGCGCCAGATTAACGATGAGGGCACCACAGTCGTCATGGTCACCCACTCGGTCGAACACGCCGCACAGGCCGGACGCATGGTGCGCCTTCTCGACGGTCGAATCGAAGCTGATGCTACCGTGTTAGCACAGGTGGCGCGATGAGGATGGATGACTTCCGCATCGGGGTGCGCCATCTGGTGCGCGAGCCAGGCTACAGCGTCATCGCCATCTTAGGTCTGAGCGTCGGCTTTGCTGCATGTCTGCTCTTGCTGGGCTTTGTCCAGTACTCTTGGCGATACGATGCACACGTGCCACGGGTGGAACAGATTTATGTCGTCAAGCAGCGCTTCAACGTCGACCCGGTAGCGCCTTGGTTTGATCAAGCCCCGCTGCTGCTGCGCGCGACCGCCTTAAAGACGCCGGGCGTGGCTGATGCGACCGCATTTTTCCGCGCTGACGTCCCGACCGTCAAGGTCGGCACAACCCTGCACAAGATGCCGAGCCTACTAGTATTACCCCATTTCGCGCAAGTGCTGGGATTGCGCGCGATTGAGGGTGACCTAGACGTGGCCCTGACACGGCCCGACGGTTTAGCTGTGACGGTTTCGACCGCTCAGCGCCTGTTCGGCACCGCCCGTGCGCTTGATCGAACTGCTCAGATTGGCGACAAGGTATTGCGCGTGACGGCGATCGTGCCGAACCCACCAGCAAATACCACAATTCCGTTTGAGGCTCTGTACGGCGTGACCTCGGTCTTGAATGATCCGGGCATGCGTGCCGAGCTTCAGACCGGTGAACACGGCGCCTGGGGACGTCTACTTCTGCGCATCGAACGTCCAGATGCAGTTCCGCAAGTTGCGGCAGCCCTCCAGAGGGCGCTCGATACGGCGCCAGCGGTACAAGGGGTGCCGCCGGATGTGCGCGCGCGCTTAGGCGATCGCAAAGTAATGGACTTGGCGCTGGCGCCCCTGCGCGAGGCGTACTTCGACCGCGATGTAGCGCGCAATCCCGTTTCGCCGCCTGGTGACCGGGGCGACCGAACTACCGTAACTGGACTAGCAGTGGTGGCGTTGCTGATCCTCGCCATTGGCGCCATCAATTACGTGAACTTGGCCACGGTGCGCGTGCTGCGTCGCCAGCGAGAAATCGGAATGCGCAAAGTGCTAGGCGCAAGCATGCGCCAGATCGTGACGCAATTTATGGCCGAATCGCTGCTGGTGTCGCTGCTGGCCACCGTACTGGGCCTGCTGTTGGCTTACTTGGCATTACCCCTGTTCGCTAAACTCGTCAATCGCAACCTCGAGCATGTATTCTCGCCCGCCAACGTCGGACTAGCGCTGCTTATCGGTATAGTGCTGGGCGTGGTGGCGGGTCTGCAGCCAGCTTGGACGGCGCTACGCGTGCGTCCTAGCCAGGCCCTAGCCGGACGCTCTAATACCGAGTCGCGCGTCGGTGCCCGCCTGCGCAAGGCGCTCACGGTGCTGCAGATCGCCACTGCCGTCGGTCTAGCCAGTCTGGCTATGGGCATCGCGCTGCAGACGCGCTTCGCAGTCAACGTCTCGCCGGGCTTCAATGCCGCCCCGCTGTTAATCGTCGACCTTCCCGAACGTGGCAAGAAGAGCGAATCGGTGCGTGGCTTCATGACTGCACTCAGCCAGCAGCCTGGAGTGCACAGTATGGTAATGTCCGAGCATGTGGTCGGGCGTTCTGCCAATGGTTTAATTCAGGAAATCAAGCGCGATGGCGGTGTCAGCGTGTCGGCCGAAACGAAGATGGTCGACACCAATTTCTTCGAAGTTTATGACTTGAAACCTGTGGCAGGACGATTGTTCGAATCACGGCTGGATCAGGAAAACGCGGTCGGGCCAGTGGTGATCAATGCCATCGCCGCTCGCCAGCTCGGCTTTGCCACCCCTGAGGATGCGGTCGGACAGACCCTGCTGCATCCAGGCGAAGACGGAAAGGTAATTCCTTATCGCGTGCTCGGCATTGCACCCGAACTGCGCTTCCGATCGCTGCACGACCAGCCGCGAGCCACGTTATATGTGCTCGGCACCGACTGGGCCGGCGTGCTCAGCGTGCGAACCACCGCATCGGTGGCCAATGCCGAGCGCGCTGTTACCGCGTTGTGGAACCGCTACTTCCCGAATGCCATCATGCACACACAGCGTGCGAGCGACGTATTGGCCGCCAATTATGCCGACGACAGCCGGCTTGCCCGGCTGCTGGCGCTAGCTACCGTGATCGCGCTGGTGATCACAGCCTTCGGAATGTACGCGCTGTCGGCCTCGATCGTGCAGCGGCGTGCGCGAGAAATCGTGCTGCGCAAGCTTTACGGCGCCGGCCGCGCCCAGATTGCTTTGCTGCTTGAACGCGAAATAGGTAGCTTGATCGGCATTGCAGCCGTACTTGGCCTGCCACTGGCCTTCGTCACAGTAAACCGCTACCAAGCTGGCTTCGTTGAGCATGCGCCGCTCGTGTATTTGATGCCGTGGCTGGCGCTCGTGGGTGTGGCGATAGTGACGCTGCTGTCTACCGTTCGGCATACCTGGAGCGCGCTCACGATGCGCCCGGGCCACGTGCTGCGCTAATCACCAGTGCGCCGGGTTGTTGCGGCCCGGCGCACTGTCGCAATCTTTCCTTTTGTGTGCTTGTAACTCTTCTCAGGATTTCTTATGTTGAACCGTTTTTCTTTTTTCCTGGTGGCGTGCCTGGTTGCGCCCGTGGCGACGGCCCAAGAGCTCAATGTCTTCGACCAAGTGGTGCAGGCCGGCTTGGCCATGTATGTGATCTTGGCGCTCTCTGTACTTGTGGCGGCGGTGACGTTCGAGCGTTTGCGCAACCTGCGCCCGGATGCGATCGTGCCTGAGGGCTTGGTGGACCAGATTTCGCCCCTCTGGCATGGCGGGAAGTTTGATCAGATTGAACAGATTGTGGCCGATAAAGACAATACCTTGGCACGCATCATTGGCTATATGGTGGCGCAACGCAATCGTCCGTTTACCCAGATAGCGGCCGGTTGCGGCGACTTGGCCTCGCGCGAACTGCGCCAGCACCAGCAGAAAGCCTATGCGCTGGCGGTAGTGGCCACCATGGCACCGATCATCGGCCTGCTCGGCACTGTAGTCGGCATGGTCGAGTCCTTCCACGCCATCGCCTACGCTGGCGGTATGGGCAATCCAGCGGTGCTTGCAGGCGGAATTTCAAAGGCCTTAGTTTGCACCGCGGGCGGCCTGACGGTTGCTTTGGCGTCGCTGGCTGCCCATCATTTCATCAAGCACCGCATCCTCGCTTATGGCCTGCGCTTAGAGCTGCACGTCAACCGCTTGCTCGACGACTGCGCGCCAGCAGGGCACAGTGCCAGCCAGCGCGAGGTGGCCTGAGATGCGCGTCGACCTGTCCGATCATGAAGAGCCTGAAATCGGCCTAGTGGCGATGATCGATTGCATCTTCTTCCTGCTGATGTTCTTCATGCTTGCCACCACGTTCAAGGAGCAAGAAAACCAGAAGCGCCAAAAAGAGCTGCCGGTGCAACTTCCCGCATCGGAAGCATCGGTCGTGCGCGCCGGTGCCGCCGCCGACGCGCTAATGCTCGGAGTAGACCGCGCCGGCACTCTGTACGTAGGTGCACGCGCGGTTACGCCGCAGCAGATGCAAGCGGTACTGGCGCGCGAGGCGGCACTTGACCCGGAACGCAGGATCCGGATCGACGGCGACGCCAGCGTGGACTACCAGAGCATCGTGCGGCTGCTCGACCTGTGCCAGCTGAATGGGTTGACAAACATTGCGATGCATACCCGGAACTGACTATGAATGTGTTTTCATCAATCGCTCCAGGGCGCCTTCATGCGTATTTTGCGGTATCGGCGGCGTTGCATGCCGGCTTGCTTCTGGCTATGTACTACGCGGGTCCCTATACCATCAAAAATGCCACGCTGGAGCGCCACGTGCGTCAAGCCCAAGACAGCGATATCCGCAAGCGCATCCGAGACATTGAAAAAATCAAATCGCTGCTGGAGCAAAGTCAGAGCTCGGGAACGCAGGCCTCCGAGGGTGAGCCGACTACGTTGACCACTCCGGAGCAGGTGTTAGAGCGCGCGCGCGCCCTATCTGAGGCGATTGAACAAATTAATCGTACGAGCAAAGCGCGAGAGCTGGCGCGCTTGCTCAAGATAAGTGAAGAAGAGGCGGCGCTACAGCTGCCGCCAGCTCCAAAGAAGGCGCCGCAGAAGCTGCAGCCGAGCCCCGCAGAGGCTATGGCGGAACTGGAGAAATACCAACGTCAGGCGCATGCTGCGCTGCTCGAGCGCGAACGCCAGCTCGCAGCCGAGCGCAACGGCACGCTGGTACAGCGCTCCGCTGGCGCCGCGCCGGACGGCGGCGAACGTGGCGCCGGCGGCAGCGGCATGGGCGGTCGCGGTGGTCGTGCCACTGTACAGATTGAAAACGCGGCAATTACCGCTATTACCGACTACATCGAGTCGAATGGCATCGTGACGGATACAGCGCCACCCGGCGGCTCTTGGGACGTGTCGGCTACCCAGCACAAGGTTGCGCGCAGTTACGGCCAGTTCATAGCCACCCCTGAATTGGCGCCGAACGCCATGCGCAAACTCTCAACACGCGCGCTGGGTCTCGGTGCGCCGTTCGCTAACCGCATCTATCTTAACCAGTGGCACATGATCGGGCCGTTCCCCGGCCAAGGCCGCGGCACCATTGAGGTGGTATATCCGCCCGAAATGGCGGTTGACCTCGAGGCCGAATATGAGGGCCTGAACGGGCGGACGTTACGCTGGGAGGAGACACGCAGCCGCAGGTATCCGATGGTGCCCAAGGTACTCGCCCAGGATGCGATTTACTACGCGCATACCGAGGTGGTAATGGCGCAGGATGGGGAGGTTGTGCTGGCAGTCGGCAGCGACGACGACTCCAAGCTGTGGCTCAATGATCGCTTGATCTGGGTGAGCGGCAATGGCTACAAGTCGTGGTACCGCAGCCCCGGCTATGTTGGCCTGAAGCGCGAAATCACGGACTGGAACCTAACCGAAGGCGAGCGTAAGGTCACCCTCAAGAAAGGACGCAACAGTCTGCTTTTCAAGCTTTACAATGGGGCTTCGTTGGCTTTCTTCTCGGTCGTGATCGTGGCTGACGCCCCGCAATGATAAGGTTCGTCAGCAGCTGGGTCAGCACCATGAGGACGACATAGCAGACTGCAAATTGGAAATTTGGCATAAATCGTCGCCGTCATACGGCCGTCCGTTGAAGCAAAATTGCCACGCCTCGCGCAGTAAAAATGTCACTTGCCATACACGGACTTTCAAGCCGTAATCGCTAACTGAAAGGGCCGGTACCGGCCCAAAGCAGAGGTTCAGGGACTTGTTCAATCACATTTGGGCATTTATATATTCGAGTGTGATCAGTGCATCGTCGTCCCAAGTATTGTCATGAATTGGTGGACGGTAAAAATTACCATCTTTGCCAATTGCAAGTTGAATTTTTCGGCCAGGAGCTGAAATCCAAGCCTTCTTGATGACACCATCCGAAAAATATAACGTACTAACCGTTTTTGACTTACACGGTCCGCCAAGCATTTTGAAGGCTGTCCGCTTAGCAAAACTTAGCTCATTTTTCTCAATTGCCCAGCGAACGTGACATTCTAGTCTTAGATCACTTAGCCGACGCGTGCCAGTTGCTAAACCCGGCGTCCGAATATCCGGCCTTATGCTCAACAAGCTTTTTTTCCGGTTAATCACCAGCTCAGCAGAAAGCTCAGTAAGACGTTCATCACGGGGTAAGGAAAACCGGTAGCTCTCATCTAATACGATTGGCACAGAAAGCTCAGAACTTTGTATTTTCAGTGTAACTCCGTCCATGTCGACATCGGATTTGATTGGGCGTAGGGCAAATCTCAGTGTTGCTGAAGGCGCTAGGTTGCGATTCCTGTTAAAGGCATTGAAACCTTCGAGCAATACGTCATAGGATTTCCACTCGGGATTTTTAATTGCTCCAACTTCAATGGATTGCTCAGGTAATGAAGCGATGATAGCTTCCTGCCCAACATGGGGCGTCTGATTTGCATAACAATTACCGGTAAGAAATAATAAAGAAAAAATTAAGTAATGATTTTTAACTGTGATTTTTTTCATATTCTAAATAATTAGTCAAACTCGAATTTTTTCGTCGTTATTCTGCTTTTTGGCCGGAGCTGTAAGCTCAGCTCAGCATATCAGGCTGCTTGGGCTTAAAAGTCGCAGACTGTCACAAGGATCTGATCAGAACGACTGCTTTTGGCCGAACTCGGCCGTTCGCGTCAGCTCAGCAGGTTGCCGGGCTGAAAAAGTCACCGTCTGCCTCGACAGGCAGCAGTCGACCTAAAGCAGGCGATCGGATCCATTCCTGGTATGTGTAGCCCTAGCCTCCAAGTATGGGATAACATCGGCGAGAATGGTCGCGCGCGGGGTGGCCAATTTGGCGCTAGTGGCGACCAACAAGAGTAACGACGGGCGCGCAAAAAATCGCCGCGTCGAAATGGTCGTCCGCTGATCTACCTGGCACACTGCCGGACTCAACTACTATTTATCCGGAGATTCATTTGTCCATTATGTGCTTTCCCCCTCGCCTGCCGGCCGTGATAGCAATGATGCTGCTGCCATTCGGCGTTGCCAACGTAGCCGCCGCTACGGCTGCCGCACTGGTCAATCTGCCGCCACCCGGCTTGTACCGGGTCGACTCGGACGCTAACTCCATACAAAGTAACGGCGCTGTGCTAAAACAGAAAAACGACAGCACAAGCGGCATGGCCAGTATGCGGGTCCATTCTCCAGGTGGTACCGCTGTTGTCAGCACGCTTGCTAGTCCGGGACAAATTTGCATTGGTGCTACCGGCAGCGGCCTGATGCAGCCGACTGGCCAGCAATGCAAGAGTTCGGCACCCGTGCACGCAGCAGGGAGCGCCACCTTCAGTTCGCGCTGTGCCAACGCCGATACCACCGTGGCC
>Ga0308164_10004987_pt1 | contig 10923 bp, 10 predicted proteins | sample PhyTR2_FD_201031 | JGI IMG/M metagenome (GOLD analysis project Ga0308164, IMG submission 201031) | Phyllosphere microbial communities from UC Gill Tract Community Farm, Albany, California, United States - DLSLT.R2 | ecosystem: Host-associated > Plants > Phyllosphere > Unclassified | place: USA... | reverse complement strand
GCCGTCGGCGAGAACTTCGAAGACGCGTTCCGGCGGGCAGTCGAGGCGGCGATACGTGGTTGACATGGGACTATTTTGGCGCAGGCCCGGGCGAGAATTCGAGGGATTGCGCTCAGAGCATCCGAAGTTCGTGTGAATGTGCTGCGTGAGAGCGCGGTATGCCCGCAACCCCCTGCACGCGACCCGGCCCACCCCATAACGTTTTGAGGGTGAGTGATTCTTCATCTTCGATCGATCAGCTGGACGGGCTCGTCGGCTGGGCCGCGCAGCTCATCGACACGCTGGGGGCGTGGGGTGTCGGGCTGTTCACGCTGCTCGAGACGGTGTTCCCGCCCATCCCCAGCGAGGTCATTCTGCCGCTCGCGGGTTTCATCTCGCAGCAGGGCGAGATGAACATCGTGCTCGTCATCGTCACATCGACCCTCGGCGCCTACGTCGGCGCCCTGCTGCTCTACTGGTTGGGCGCGGCGCTCGGCCTCGAACGCTCGATCCGCTGGTTGTCGAAGTTGCCGCTCGTCGACCGCGAAGACTTCGAGAAGGCGGCCGGATGGTTCGACCGCCACGGTCGCTCGGCGGTCTTCTTCGGCCGCCTCATTCCGGGCGTGCGCAGCCTCATCTCACTGCCCGCGGGCGCCGAACGCATGAACCTGGTCACCTTCAGCCTCTTCACGGTGCTGGGCAGTGGCCTGTGGAATACTCTCCTGATCAGCCTGGGGGCGTTGCTCGGAACGCAGTACCACCTCATCGACCAGTACTCGTCGATTCTCAACTATCTGGTGATCGCGGCCCTGGTGGGCGTGGTCGTGTGGCTCGTCATCCGTCGCATTCGTCGCGCGCGAGCCGAGCGTTCTTCGGGTTAACCCCCACACGGTCGGGGGAGGGCCTCGCTGATCGGGCGGCCGGCGGCGGGAAGCATGGAAACCGTCGCCCGACAGGTGAGCCAGCGATAGGCTCGCCGTGAGGACGGCTTCCCGTCCGCCTCACAGAAATCACGCCATGACCTCCTCGCCCGTGCTCCGTTTTCTCACCGCCGCCTTCCGCCCCTCGACGTGGCGCGAGTTCGCCTACCTCTGGGGCATGTTCGGGGTGGCCTGCTTCGGCTGGGTCGTCTTCGTGGCCGTCTTCGCCGCGGGCGCGCCGCTCGCCATCACGGTCATCGGGCTGTTCGGCACGGCATTCATCGTGAGCGGCTCTCGGGCCGTCGGCGCGGCCTCCCGAGGTTTGTCGCGCGCCCTGGCCGGCGTCGATGTTCCGGCCCCGGCCCCTTACCCGCGCGGCACGGGTTTCTTCGGCTGGGCTTTCGCCCGATTGTCGGATGCCGCCACGTGGCGCGCCTTCGCCTTCCTCCCCATCGCGTTCATCACGACGATGTTCGCGACCATCGTCTCGACCGTGTTCCTCGTCACCTCGCTGTCGCTCGTCACGGCCGCGCTCTGGGCGCCGTTCATCCCGAACGAGCGCGACGGGCAGCCGGCGCCCAACGGCATCCAGTTCGTGGACGGCTGGGTGGACACGCCCGGCGAATACGCGCTCATCGGCGTCGTGGGGCTCGTCGTGTTCCTCTTCGTGTGGCCTGCGATGAACCACGGCTTCGCGCGGCTGCACACGCTGCTGGTGCGGGCCCTTCTCGGCCGTAGCAACCGCGAGCGCCTGCGCGAGGTGACGACGTCGCGCACCGTGAGCGTCGCGACCGCCGACGCCCGCCTGCGCCAGATCGAGCGCGACCTGCACGACGGCACGCAGGCGCGTTTGGTGGGTCTGGCCATGACGCTGGGCGACGCTCGTGACCGGTTGGCGTCCGGGCAGGATGCCGCATCCGTCGCCACGCTCGTCGACAACGCGCATGCCGCCACCAAGCAGGCGCTGGTCGAATTGCGTGACCTGGCGGCCGGCATCCACCCGCCGGCGCTCGACGCGGGACTCGAGACGGCGCTCGAGACGGTGGCCGCGACATCCGCTCTGCCCGTCACTTTTCACAGCAGCCTGCGCGAACGGCCGTCGTCGGTGGTCGAATCGATCGTCTACTTCAGCGTGCTCGAGTTGCTGACGAATGCCGCCAAGCACGCCGAGGCGTCGTCGGCGTCGATCACGCTGAGCCAGCGCGGCGACCGGTTGGAGGTCGTCGTGGCCGATGACGGGCGCGGGGGTGCCTACATCGGCTTCGGTGAGGATGCCTCGGCCACGGGTCGCGGATCGGGCCTCCGCGGGCTGCGTGAACGCGTCGGAACGGTCGACGGCACGCTGCTCATCGACAGCCCCGACGGCGGCCCCACCCGCATCACGCTCGACCTGCCCCTGGCGGCGCTGTGAGCGGGAACGCGACCTCGTCGTCGTCGTCGTCGTCGATCGGTCCGGACGCGACAGCGGCGTCCGCGCCGTCGACCCTGGTGCGCTCGTCCCGGCCGTCCTGCTCCTTCTATCCCGCGGAGAACATCTGATGCGTATCGTCATCGCCGAAGACTCGACCATCGTGCGCGAGGGGCTCGTCGCCCTGCTGACGGGTCGCGGCATCGATGTGGTCGCGGCCGTCGGCGATGGCGTGGCAGCGGTCGAGGCCACGCTCGAGCTGCGCCCCGACGTGCTCGTGACGGATGTGCGCATGCCCCCGACCTTCACCGACGAAGGGTTGCGCGTGGCCCTGGAGATCACCGACAAGGCGCCCGACGTGGGCGTTCTCGTCTTCTCGCAATACGTCGAGACACGTTACGCGCGCGAACTCTTCGCGGCCGGGCACGGCGGTGTGGGCTACCTGCTCAAGGACCGGGTCGCGGATGTCGCAGCCTTCGTCGACGCCCTGCGCAGCATCGCGGCCGGCAACACCGTGCTCGACCCCGAAGTCGTGACGCAGTTGTTCGCGCCGCCGCGTGCGGTCGATGCGCTCGCCGCCGTCAGCGATCGCGAGCGCGACGTTCTGCGCCTCATGGCCGAGGGGCGCACCAACCAGGCCATCGCGGATGCCCTGTTCCTCACGCCCGGCACCATCGAGAAGCACATCGCCTCGGTGTTCCAAAAACTCGGGCTGCAGCCATCCGCCGGCGACCACCGCCGCGTCCTGGCGGTGCTGAAGTACCTGTCCGCCTGAGCGGTTCGTTCTCCCCAAGCCTCTTCGCCGCCCCTCTCTCCACAGGGGAGAGGTGCCCATTCCGTCTGTGCGCGACCGTCGGTAGCGTTCGATGCGAAGGGGGATTCCGATGGCTGATCTACTGATTGATTACGACTCGCTCGACCAGGCGCGGGGGCAGGTAACGCTGGGCGTTACGGGCTACACGTCGAGCTTCGTCTTCGCGGGTTTGGGGTCCGCGGGCGAGATGTCCGAGAGCTCGGTGGGATCAGCCGCGGTGGCGCAGGCTGCGACCAGCGCCCGCGATGTCTGCGGCCAGGCCGATACGGCGCTCGGTGATTCGGCCACGGCCGTAGCGTCGGCCCTGGCCGCAGCCATCGATGCGCTCAAGGCCACTGATAGCGCTCTGGCCGCGGGCGCAGGCGCGGGCGCCGGTGCCGGCTCGGGCTCGGGTTCGACGCCGATGGCCGCACAATGAGCGCCCTCTCCGACCTCGACGAACCCGACAAGGGGGATGTCGCCACCATCCGTTCGGCCGCCGGGCAACACACGGCCGATGCCCAAACCGGTCGCACGCTGCAGACCGTCGTGCGCGCCGCGGGTTCGACGGTCGGCTCGTCCAACACGTCCGAGGTCACGGCCCAGACGGCTCTCATGCTCACGGCTCTCGGCGACAAGCTCGACACCACGGCGGCGAGCCACGAGGCGTGCGCCGCGGCGCTCGGTGCCTATGCCACCGAGGTCGAGTCGATCAAGCTCGAGGCGGGTCTCCTGCGCACAGCGTGCAGCGAGGCGGAACGCAGCATCGGGTCGCTGCGGGTCACGCTGTCCGACCTCTCGCCCTCCACGTTCACGGCTGTGGCCGGGTGGGACAACCCGCCGGCGCGCATCCCAGAGTCCGACACCACGAGCCTGCTGCGCGGCATGAGCGAGACGGATGTGAGCGACTTCAACAGCGGTGTCAGCCGCTGGGGCACCCTGGCCACTGAGATCGAGGGCCACCGCGAGTCCTATGCGGCACTCCTGGAGCGGCGGCTCGAGGCCGACGGCGTTGCCGTCGCCGCCCTCAGCGGAACGCCCGTGTCGACGATCGTGTCCGGGGCGCAGGTCGACGGAGCCACGGCCATCGCGGCCTGGGCGACCGTCGATGGCGCCACGTTCGCGGCCGCCTACGCCGACGACCCGCAGGCCGCCGCCGACGCTCTCTCGAAGATGAGCCCCGCCGAAGTGGCCGGGCTGTGGCAGAACCTGCCGCCCGAGTTCGTGGCGGCGCTCATCGCCGCAGCGCCCGCCGTGGTCGGCAACCTCGAGGGTGCGAGCTACACTGACCGCGACCGGGCCAACGTCTCCCGCCTGCAGCAGCTCTACGACGAGGCGAAGGCCGAATACGATGCGATTGTCGATGGCAGCGACCCGTTACACAACACGCCGGCCGTGCGTGAAGATGCTCTCAATAAGAAGAACGGCTTGAAGTATCTGCTCGACCGTTACGGTGACGGCCTCGGTCCGGCCCGCGTTCCTCCGCTTTTTCTCATCTCTCTCGATAATTCGGCACCGGGCGTGCCACTGGCCGCGATCTCCGTGGGCGATCTCGACACAGCCCAATTCGCCACGTTCTTCGTTCCCGGCATGTCGAGCAGCGTCCTCTCGAGCGACGATTACCTCCGGGGGGCCACCAGAATGCAACTCATCGATGAGCGGAGCGCGGTCGTCGTCTGGCTGGATTACGACAGCCCCGAGGCGCTCGAGGTGCCGTTCAACGCCCGAGCTGAAGCCGGAGCGGACCGCCTCAGCCGCACGCTCGACGGCTATAACGCCTATCGCGAGGCGGCCAACCTCCCCTCGCAGCTCAACCTTGTCGCGCATTCCTATGGCACGACGACAATCTCGATTGCGCTCGCCGACAAGGAGCACCACGTCGACACGGTCACGTTCCTCGGATCCGCAGGGATCCCGAACGACATCTCCGTCAACGATTTACACGTCGATCCCGAAAAGGTCTTCGTCACGGACGCGGAGGAGGACCATCTCTCCGACTTCGGACGGTTCATCTCGGGGCGCCAAGACCCAGAGAAGACCGGCTGGGGCGCGACGCTCTTCGGTTCCGACGGCAGCACACTTCCGAATGGAAATTGGGTCGATGCAGCCGAGGAACACAATGCCGTGGGCGGAAACGAAAAGGACGACGCTCGCAAATATCTCGGCGAGGGTTCTGAGAGTCTGTACAACGTGCGAAGAATCATCACCGGAAAATATGACCTCGTCACGGAGGGCCGTGCCCCCGTTGAATACGTACCTGGACAGTGGTCGCGATGGTAGCGGCGAGCGGCCGTCCGGCGCGCAGGGGGCGCTCCGCGCGCGTGACTCAGACCGCCGCGGCTGTGCTCGGCATAGCCATCGCAGTCGGGGCCCTTTCCGCATGTTCATCACCCACACCTGAGCCCACGCCCACCGCGAAGGAACCCTCCATGACACCCACCGAAGCACGCGCCGACCTCCTGGCCCGACTCGACGCCGCCCAACACGTACTAGGCGGAGAGTGGGTCGCTCAGGACGACACCTTGCCCAACGCGTGCAACGACGAGGCCGGTTACACGTACCATGCATCGCGCACGAGCGATCGGCCGGCCGAGGACCTCGACGCCGTTACCGAAGCGCTGAAACAGGCCTGGAAGGCAGACGGTATGACCGTCGGTACCTCTCAGTTCGACGAGGGACATCGTGGCTTGTCGGGTGAATCGCCCGAGGCGGGAAAAATCAGTTACACCTACTCGGTCGACCGCATCATCCTGAGCGCCGACGGCCCGTGCCGCGACGGGGACTGGCTCAAGATCTACAAAGAGGAGGGCGCCAAGCTTCTCGACACGCCGGCACCGTAGGCATTCGCCGAGACTTTTTCGGGTCGAACCTGGGGGAGGCTCGGCCGGGTCGGTTGCGTCCGGTCAGGAAAGCTCGGTCCGGTCCGGTGCGGTCCGGTGCGGTCCGGGCACGTCAGGGCAGGCCGGGGCGGCTAGTCGCCCGAGCGGTTGACGAGCTTCGAGAGGATGATCGCGCTGCGCGTGTGGTCGACGTTCGGGGCGATGCGCACCTTTTCGAGGGCGGCCTCGAGGCTCGGGATGTCGCGCGAACGGATGCGCACGATCGCGTCGGCACTACCCGTCACGGTGCCCGCATCCACCACCTCGGGAACACCCTGCAAGATGCGGCGCAGCTCGTCGGGCGCCACCGTGCCGCGGCAGAACAACTCCACATAGGCCTCGGTCTGCATGCCGTCGACATTCGGGTCGACCTGCACCGTGAAACCGCGGATCACCTTATCGGCGACCAGACGGTCCACCCGGCGCTTCACGGCCGAAGCCGACAGGCCCACCTCGACGCCGATATCGCCATAACTGGCACGAGCGTTCTGGCGGAGAAGGTCGATGATGCCGCGGTCGAGATTGTCCATCAGGCCAGCCTACGCGGAAATCTTGCGCCAGCGCGACTGATTTTGCTCACATGTTGCGCGGAATGAGCCCCATCGGCGCAAGCGTGCGTGACAGACTGGGGTTCACGGCGTGCCTGGAGCGACAGCGAACGGGCCTCGAGGACAGTGTCCGCCCCCGATAGGGTAGCCCGCCCGGATCGCACCGACGAACCGGCGCTGCCCCGCTTGCACCAGGAGCATCACGTGACCGACACCACGACCACCCCCGACACGGACGCCCAGGCATCCGACACCCGCGCCGGCGCCACCCGCACGCCCACGCCCCGCACCTACCTCATGTGCCGCCCCGAGCACTTCACCGTGAGCTACAAGATCAACCCGTGGATGGAACCGTCCAACCCCACCGACACGCAGAAAGCCATCGACCAGTGGCAGACGCTGTACGACACCTACGTAGGCCTCGGCCACACCGTCGAACTCATCGACCCCGTCGAAGGCCTGCCCGACATGGTCTACACGGCCAACGGCGGCTTCGTGATCGACGGCACCGCCTACGGCGCCAAGTTCACGTTCGAACAGCGCCAGCCCGAAGGCCCCGCCTTCATGGACTGGTTCGGCGACAACGGCTTCACCGTGGCCCGCCCCGAAGAGATCAACGAAGGTGAAGGCGACTTCCTGTTCGTCGGCGGCGTCATCCTCGCCGGCACCGGATTCCGCAGCGCCAGCGACAGCCACCGCGAGGTCGGCGAGATCTTCGGCCGCGAGGTCATCACACTGACCCTGACCGACCCGAGCTTCTACCACCTCGACACCGCCATCGCCGTGCTCGACCCCCGCGACGACGACGCGAACGCCAACATCGCCTACCTGCCGAGCGCCTTCGACGAACGCAGCCTCGCCATCCTGCAGACCCGGTTCCCCGACGCCATCATCGCCGACCCGCGCGACCAGCAGTTCCTCGGCCTCAACTCCATCTCCGACGGCTACAACGTGGTCATCGCCGCAAAGGCCGAACACTTCGCCCGGCAGCTGCGCGAGCGCGGCTACAACCCCATCGGCGTCGACCTCTCGGAGCTGCTGCTGGGCGGTGGCGGCGTGAAATGCTGCACGCTCGAGCTGCGCCGCTGAGTCGCACCCCGCACCCGCACGACCGAACGGCCCGTCCTCCAGAGCGAGGGCGGGCCGTTCGTGTGTGCGGCGGTCGGCGCGCGGAGGGCGGGCGAGCGTCGGCGCCCGGCCCTGGCGCTAGGACAGCTCCTTGCGGGGCATCACGAGCTCGCGAATGATGAGGATGACTCCGGCCGAGATCGGGATGGCGATGAGCGCACCCGCCAGGCCGAACAGCGTGCCACCCGCGAGGGCAGAGATCAGCACGACCGAACCCGGCACCTGGACGGCCTTGCTCATGACCTTCGGCGTGAAGAGATAGGCCTCGACCTGCATGTAGACGAGCATGACGAGCAACACGATGAGCGCCGACACGGGCGACTGGAAGAACGCCACGACCGTCATGATGCACGTTGTGATGATCGTGCCGACGAGCGGGATGAGCGTGATGAAGAAGGCCGCGATGCCGATGAAGAACGCGCCCGGCACGCCCACGATGGTGAGCAGGATGGTGCTGAAGATGGAGTTGATGAAGGCCAGGATCACCATGCCGCTCAGGTATTTTCCGACGTTCTCGAGAATGCGGTTCGTGTAGCTGGCGAATGTGGCCCGGTGCGACTTCGCCACCATGCGGAAGGCGGCCTCTTTGGTCGAGTCATACGTCGCGATGAAGTAGATCGTGAGGATGACCGTGAAAATGCCCGTCGAGACGGCGTCGGCGATGGCCGCTCCGAAGCCGACGACGCCCGAGCCGACGGCCGCCCACGTCTTCGGGTCGGCGATGATGTCGTTGATCGACGACAGGGTTTGGCCGAGCAGGCCATTGGTGGCCGCGTCGACGGTGTCGAACCATCCGGATGCCTGCAGCGCCTCGATCTGCGACGGAATAGACACCGCCAGGCTCGAGATCTGCTCAACCGCGATGGGCACGATGAGCCAGATGACCGCGACGATCGCGGCGACGACGAGCAGGATGACCGTGAACAACGCCCAGCCGCGCGCGAAGTGCCGGCGCTGCAACCAGCGGATGAGCGGATCGAGCCCCACCGTGATGAACCCGGCGAAGAAGATCGAGAAGACGATGGAGCGCAGGTTGTAGAGCGCCAGCCCCGTGACGATGGCCGCGAGCGCGCCGAGCGTGATGACGTAGCCCCACGCGAAACCGCCGCGGCGGGGCATCTCGCCGCCACGGAGGAGGCCGGCGGGGCCTGTTCCGGCTGAGGTCGCGGGCGAGAGCGGCCCACTTGTCTGGACGGCGCCGGCGGTGCTGCTCGACCCGACCGTTCCCGCCGGCGACGCCGCCGCGGAGCCTGAATGATCGACGGCCGAGGCGGTTGCGGTGGGCACGGCGGCCGCGGCGGCTGCGGCCCCGGCAGCTTCCGCTGCCCGCAGCGCCGCGTCTCGCGACGACGTGCGTTCGATGCTGATTCGTAGGCGCCTCATGGCTGCTCCGTTCCGGGCGGTGCAGCGGCATCCGACATCCGAAAGCCCGCCCCGCGCTCGTTGGGATCACAGTAGCGCCGAACCGTTCGTCGGTGTCCAAAACCGATGCGATCTTCGGCGCGTCGCAACGGCCGTGAGGCTGACCAGGGCCAGGGCCAGGGCCAGGGCCAGGGCCAAGGCCAGGGCCAGTGCCAGGCCAGTGCCGGTGCCAGTGCCAGGGCCTGCCGGCGACGGCACGCCGGTGCCCGCGGTTGTCAGCGGTGTTCGGCGCGCACGCTGAACGTCTGCACGAGAGGGGGGTTCTGCGGAGTGAGACGGATCTCGACGCGCAGCGCGCCGCGATTGCCGGGCAGTCGCCAGACGAGGTGCGAGGGCGTGGTCGAGGCCTCGCGGGCCATACCTGCCGTGGCCTGCTGCACATCGGGGGTCAGGGGGAGGAGTCCGTCGACGGCGGCGATGGCGCGCGCGATCGCGGCCCGGCGGTTCTCGTACGGCTCGTCGAGGGGAACGTTCTCGGCGAAGATGCGGGCTGCTGCGGCATCCGACCAGTCATGGATGAGTGCGGAGACAGCTCGTTGCGCGGTGCGCGTCTCGGGCCACAGACGGTCGTCGAGGGAGAGAACCTCGGGAGTGGAGTCGGCCAGGAGGTCGAGGGCTGCTGTCGCGGCCGCGGACACCCGCGAGTAGGTGGCGTTCTCGAAGGCGACGACGCCGAGACCGCGGCTCGGGATCCAGCGCATATGCGCCGAGAAGCCGGGGTAGCCGCCCGAGTGCGACACGACGGTTCCGAAACGCGGGTGTTGCTCGACCACGAGGCCGAAACCGTAGCCGGCCGGCAGCGCGCTGAAGCCCGGTGCGTAGCGCTGAAGTTGCTGCATCTCGCGGCGGGAAGCCCGCGAGAGAGGGGCCGAACGCGGCTCGGGTGCCGCACCGAGCGCATCGAGTGCATCGAACGCGAGCGGCTCGGACGCGACTGACCCCGAACCGGCAGGGCCGCGTACTTCCGCGCCGCCCGACACGCCCTCGGGCAGCATCGCCTCGGCCAACCAGACGGCCCAGCGGGACAGATCGGCGACCGTGGAGAACAGCCCGCCGATGGGTGAGAACGCCCCCGGCCCGGTGAACGGCAGCTCCTGCCACGCGCCGTCGAGGAACCGGTTTCCGATCGCCACGCCTGATACGTCGTCGCTGTCGCCGATCGACACGTCGAACCCGGTGCCGGTCAGGCCGAGCGGCTCGAGGAAGCGCTCGCGCACCACGTCGCGGTAGGCGCGGCCCGACGCCTCCTCGATCACGCGGCCGAGCAGCGCATAGCCCAGGTTCGAATACGCGAGCGTCGTGCCCGGGATGCTGTCGAAGCTGAGACCGCCTGCGATCAACCGGTCCAGCTGCTCGTTCGTGATCGATTCCTGCCGATCTCCCCACGGGTCGTCGGTCGGCAGCCCGGCCGACATGGTCATGAGCATGCGCACGGTGGGAACGGGCGCGTCGGCGCTGGGCAGCGGAACGGCCGCGAAACCCGGCAGGAAGCGCGTGATCGGACCGTCGAGCGCCAGAGCGCCCTCGTCGCGCAGCGCCAACAGGGCGGCGGCCGTGAAGCTCTTGGTGCAGGAGGCGATGCGGTAGGCCGTGTGCGCATCGGGGACCCGGTCGGCCACCGACCCGTGGCCGCCCGCGTGCACGAGTCCGTCCGGGCCGAAGACGCCCCACGCGCCACTCGGGGCCGTGCGCTGCAGGGACCGGGCGGCGAAGAGCGCGTCGACCGAATCGAGGAGGTGCGGGGCCGGGGCGGTGTGCGAGGTCATCCCCCCATTCTGGCCGACTCAGTCGTCGTGCAGAATGCGCTGGAACAGGATGTGGTCTTGCCAGCGCCCGGCGATCTTGA
>Ga0308164_10004983_pt1 | contig 10931 bp, 5 predicted proteins | sample PhyTR2_FD_201031 | JGI IMG/M metagenome (GOLD analysis project Ga0308164, IMG submission 201031) | Phyllosphere microbial communities from UC Gill Tract Community Farm, Albany, California, United States - DLSLT.R2 | ecosystem: Host-associated > Plants > Phyllosphere > Unclassified | place: USA... | reverse complement strand
CCATTCGTCGAGACGAGAGGACGCGACGTAGAGCTGCCCACAGTGGGCTGGTCGTCGAGGTCTGCGGACAGGCCGGGGGAAGGGTGAGCTGATTTCGCTCGAGTGACTGCGCACGGCCTCAGGGTGGAGCTCGAGCGCCTCTGCGCTGCTCCAATGACCCACAGGGACAGGGTAAGGCAGAGGAAGCGCACTCACGGTGGCTGAGTCGCAGTCGCCGGGTTGTTGCGAGATGAGGTCGGGGATGGCGGTGCGGCCTCGCGCTGGCGCTTGGCGGGGTGGCGCGCGCGTGCAGGTGTGCTGCAGAGCCCAGCGATGGCGCAGGAGTCGACGCAGCCAATGCGGACGAGGCTCGACGACGACGAGAGGCAAGGAGGGAGGGAAGCGCCGCTCTGCACGTTCCTGGCTCATCCACGCTCCAACGACGCCGCTCACAGCTGATCCAACTCGTGCAACGCTCTCAGGACAGTCTCAGGCATGTCCGGCTCGCGTTCGAGCCGCTCTCGGACGTGCAAGAGCCGCTCTCTCTCGCCGACTTGAAATAGCTCGCGCGCGCGCAGCAGCCAGCGCAGGGTCGATCGAGGGATGCGTAATGATACAGGTGCAGCGCTACAGCGGTGACCTAGAACGGCAACGACGCCTTGCCCTTGTTCTTGGCGTCGGCCTGGGTCTGCGACAAGAGGGAGAGCGTGCGAGGGTCAGCCTCGAGGAGGAAGCGAGTGAGCTGCGAGAGGGACAGACGCACCTTGCGCCATGCTTCCGCCTTTGCGTCTGCGCCCTCAAGGAGCTTGGCGAGGTGGGCGACGCGCGCCTCCTTCTTGCGCTCCCACAGCTTGCCCTTGAACGCGGCGCCCTTGCGGCCGGCGTACGGCCCAAACTTGTCGAGCGCGAGCGCGTCGAGGACCTTGGTCGCCGGGATGTGCGGTGAAGACTGGAGCCGCCTGCGAGCCGGGTCTAGCCGGGCGGCCGGTGTCGGGTCGGGCGAGGTCGAGGTCGAGGCGAGGGGGGACGACTTGGCGAGCGGCGAGGGAGGGAGGACGTCGTCGGCGAGGCCGAGCGCTTCTGCCTCGCGGCGGAGCATCTTCTGGCGGCGCAGCGAGTACCGTGGTGCGGTCCAGGACCTCGCCTCGGGCGAGGCCTTGGTGGGAGCGAACGGGTTGCTCGCCCCGGCGAAGGCGGACGGCTCGGCGCCGGGCGTGGTCGGGAGCGAGGCGGGCGACTCGCGGGCGAGGAACGAGTAGAGTGGGAAGCGCCGTGCTGCGCTCTTGGCACTCATCGCGCGAGAGGCCATGGCTGGGTGGAGGACGAAGACGAGAGGAGGACGAGCTGGAGGAACTCGCCTCGCCCTCTCACCGCTCCTCGTCGAGCGGAGCAGTGCAGCTTGCTATGTGCTTGCAGGAATACTCTGAGCGCTCTGGCTCCCTGCATCAGAGGTCGCGGCGCGAGGTGGCCTCCTCCTCCTCCTCGAGCTCATCTTCATCACCTCGACACGGCCCTCGCCTCGCCTCGCTCTGTGCGACCGAAGCGGCTCGCTCGTCGTGTCGAGAATAGTGCTCGATGTGCTGCGCTACAAGGTCACCTCCCACTCTCCCTCGCCCACTCCTCGACTCGGCCTCCCCTCGGCGGCTCTGGCCTCCTCGGCGCCGGCCCTCCATCACCAGCCCGGCTTCTCAGCACGCTCGTGCTCATCGCTCGCCGCAGCTTGCCCCGCCCGACGCTCGCGCTGCCCGGCGGCGCCTCCTCGAGCTGTACTCCTGCCTCAGGAGGAACGACCGTCGCCGGCCGTCGCTGCCCCGAGCGCGCCCGCGCGCGACGCACCTCTTGCTGCGCGGCGACGGGCAGGGCCGGCACGGGCGGCGCGTTCTCGCTCGTGCGCGTCGGGCGCGACGACGGCGCGCCGAGGCGCCGGCTCGCTCGGGGCGTCGTCGGCGAGAACGGCTCGGGCTCGTGCGCGTGCTCGAGCGCGGCGTGGTCGACTGCTGCGCCGGCGACCGACGAGATGAGGCTCACCGGCGTCGGTGCGGTGCGGATGGGCGAGAGGGGGAGGGCGGGACCGGGCGGGGCGGCCGAGGGGGAGGAGGAGGTCGGTGCGGCGGGGAGAGCCGGCGGCAGCGGCGGGATGTCTAGCCTGCTGGGCCGAAACGCGTTGCGAAGGCTCGCCGTCGACTTGCGCAGCTTGAGGAGCCCGCTGCGGATCGTGCCCGTCTTGCTCGCTCCAGCGCTCGAGCCCGCCGTAGCCGTCGCGCTTCCTGCGGCCGAGTCCGTCTCGCTCGCTGAGGCGGCCGACGTCGAGGTAGACTCGGCGCGCGGCTTGGGCTTCGATTTGGACCGTGCGCGGCCTTGCGACCGGCCGCGGCTGTGCCGCTGGCAGGACGAGGTGCGCGGGAGCGCGTCGGTCGAGGAGGAGGCGGTCGAGACGAGGTCGAGCGGGGCGGTCGCAAAGACGGGTGCTGGGCTGGGCGGGAGCCAGGCCGAGGCCGAGTGCGACGGGTACGAGGATGAGGGAGGAGGGATGGGCGGGCCGAACGGCGAGGAGGGGCCGCTCTCGACGGCCGCTCCTGCCGTCGAAGGTCGGCGCGGCGAACGGCTCGTCGAGACGGCTGGGCCTGACGACTCGCCGCCGTACCGCCCTCGGGTCGTGACTGACGCCTTGCGCTTGAGCCCGTTGGGCGGGCCGGCGTGCACGACGGTCGTCGAGACGGAGCGGAGCGGGCGCAGCGGCGGCGCAGGCCGCAGCTCGCCCTCGACGGTCGACGACAGGGCCGCATCGGGCAGCACGACGAGGTTGGAGAAAGGTGCAGCTGTCGACGAGGCGAAGGACGACTGCTTGCGCGGTCGAGCCGGGAGCGAGGTCGAGACGAGGAGGAGGCGGCCGTCCTCGGCGTTGGACGTCGCCGTCACCGCACCCGTCGACGAGCGGCGGCGGTCGAGACGAGGGCGGATCGAGATGGCTCGAGCGGCGGAGGGCTCGACGGGTGCTGCGAAGCTCGCGGCGTCGCTCGTCTCGGCGGTCGCGGTCGAGAGGCGAGTGTCGGTGCGCGAGAGCGACAGGTGCGACGTCGACGATGCTGCAGCCGAGACTTGTCGAAGCCGTGCGAGACCTGCGAGCGCAAGGCGAGATCGTCAGCTTGTCGACTTTGCGCCAAGGCGAGCCTCGCGAGGTGGAAGAACGAGGACGCACCGATGCGATCTGCCGCCGCCCCACTCTCGTCCTCGCTCGGCATGCTCCTGACTGGGCGCGAGTCGTCGTGTGCGCCTCCCTCGCTGTGCCCGCGCCGGCCCTGCCGCGAGCTGCCGCTGCGCGCGACCGACAACGGCCCGAGCGCGCCCTCTGAGCGCTCTCGTCCCGGTCGCAGAGGGACGACGACGGTCGGGCGGCGTGTAGCGGCTGTACCGAGCCCTGGCGGCGGTGCTGGTGGAGGAGGATGGCCGATGCGGTCGAGGATGCTGTGCTCGAGCTGGTCGAGGCGACCCGAGAGTGGCATGGCCCGCCGAAGGGTGCGGCTCGAGGTAGAAGAGGGGCTGCGGTTGAGGCGATGCTGGACGAAGCGTTCGGTCTCGTCCACGCGCTCGGCTCGAAAAAGGCTGGCGTCCGTCGGCGACGCACTCGCCGAGAAGAGGAGAGCCGGCGGCCGAGTCCGGGGCAAGCGTGCGTCCGCCTCGTCGTTCGTGCGGCAAAGGCCCGCTTGGCGCCAGGCGCACGTGGGGAGGAGAGAGAGAGAGAGAGAGCGCGAGAGAAGCAGCACGAAGCAGGAGCTTGCACGGCGGGAGGACAGGCGAGCGCGAACGTCGCCGAGGTCAGACAAGGGGGAGCGAGCGCTCCTGGCGTGCGGGCCTCTGCAGCGCGTGCGTTCGAGTGGAGGTCGGGCTGCAGCACAGGTTCGTGCGAGGTGCGAGCGCGATCGAGATGTGCGGACGAGGCCGCGGACGACGAGGTGCGAGCGCAGATCTGGTCCCAGAGCAGATCGTGCGCTCTATAAACGCAAACCCAGTGCGCGACGCTAAGCAAAGCCCGGTTAGCTCAGTCGGCAGAGCACCAGACTCTTAATCTGGTGGTCGTGGGTTCGAGCCCCACATTGGGCGAACTTCTTTTTCCCGCTCGCAAGTGACATAATCGGCGGTCCGCGATATCTTTTGCTCGCCAGCGCGCTGCGAATCTCTTTGCTCACAGCTGTGCATGTCGAGCGGTGAAAGGTGACTGCGCCGAAGAGCCGTTGAGCGTCTCGTCCGCGACTGCACCCTTCTCCGCGTTCCGTCGCGACGCTCCCCTTGTCTGCGCTCGAGATCTGCGCAGTGCCTGTACGTCGGTGCATGCGCTCTTGAGGCACGTTCCAGGAGCGACAGCGGTGCATGCAGGCGAGCGCAGGGGGGCGCAGCTGTAAGGCCGCCTCTGAGCAGCTCGCACGGATCCTCTCGCTTGCTTCCGCAGTCATGGCAGTGTGCAAGTTCGAGCGCTTCCAGGGCAAGTCGCGTACGTCGTTGCAGATCTCGCCGAAACGGGCGGAAGTGGGAACAGCGCGGAGGAGGAGGAAAAGGGCCTCGGTGACGAAAGAGAGCGTACGGCTCGCTCGGAGCGGAGCCTCCGCGCCGGCTGCTTTGCCTCAAACAAGGAGGGGCAGCGGGCGAGGGTTCGAGCGGGCGAACAGGGGCCAGCAAGGCCAAGCCTCTTGCGAGCGCGTCTCAAGCTGCCTCGACCAGCTCGCCTCTCGCCCTCCACGAGCTCGGCACCAGCTTGTTTGTCGCCCCGTCTCGAGCACCACCAGCACCTGCGCAGCAGCAGCAGCAGCAAAGCGCGGCCCCCTCCTCTCACCGGTCCCCGCACAATCCGCCTCCGCACCCTCACCGCTCCCCTCGGTCGGCCAGCTCCCTCGCACCCTCGACCTCGACTGCGCAGCATCGCAGCACCCTGTTCAGCTCTACCCAGCACCGTCGTCCAGAGCAGCACCAGGCGACGGTAGACTCGCGAGCCGCCATGTCCAGGTGCGTTGTCGCCGAGAGGCAGACCCTGCTCCTCCCCCTCGCTCGTCATGCCGAGGAGCAAAGCTGATGCGCCCTCCTTGCCTGCGTGCAGCACCAACCCGTTCGACCAGCCCTACTCGCCGACCGACGGCGCGCGGCCCTCTGCCCCGGGCGCCGCCGCCTCACACGGCCACTCGGCGTCGTCCTCGTCGGCAGCACCGCCCCCGATCTTCGTCCACGACGACTCGCCCTCGCAGCCAGGGTCGCGCCGTGCCGACAGCCCGGCGCGCCACTCGAGCCACTCGCACGAGCACTCGGACGACACGCTCGGCGGCCAGACGATGCTCAACACGAGCCAGGGCACCACCCGCTCGGCGGCGAGCGGTGCGCCGCGCCGCGTCCAGTTCCCCGCCGAGCTGCCCGGCTCGAGGGGCGAGACGCACGTCGCCATCGACATGGCCGACAACCAGGGCGCCGCCGGCGCCGGCCTCCACCGCACGCCGTCGCGCAACCTCGCCTCGCCCGGCGCGTCCGCCGAGCTCGCTCGCGCCCTCGAGGCCGCCGCCGAGAACACGACCGACGACGAGGACGACTACGAGCGCGAGTCGCGCTTCCCCGGCTCGGGCTCGGGCCCGGCGTCGCGCGCGGCGAGCTCTGACGGCGACCCGAACGAGCGCCTCGAGGCCATGAAGGACAACATGGAGGTCTTCGTCGACCCGGGCGAGCGCGACGGCCTGCCGTCGCTCAGTCGCCGCAAGCCCGAGGAGGCCAACGCCAAGGCGGCGTGGAACCTCGTGCGCGGCCTCACGCTCAAGAACCAGCAGAGCAGCCTACGCCGCCGCAAGGCCGCCGGCGCCGACGCCGCCCCGGCCGGCTTCTCGAGCGGCACGGGCGCCAACGCGTCCGAGAACGAGAAGCCCGACGACGCGAGCATCCGCAGTGACTCGCGCGTCGGCGGCTTCATCGACCGCATCAAGGAGGGCAACGTCCAGGACATCCCGCCGCAGGCCCAGTTCTCGTCGGCCGGCATCGGCTCGGGCGGCATCCTCTCGGCCCTCATCGCGCTCCAGCAGCAGCAGCAGCACGGCGACTCGCCGTCGGCGTCGGGCTCGGCCACGCCCGCCTCGATGGGCCCCTCGTCTCGCGCCGGCTCGATCGTCGACGTCGACTCGGACGACGACGAGGACGAGGGCGAGCGCCTCAAGTTCCTCGCCAAGCTCCACGAGAAGCGCGCGCAGAAGAACCGCCTGCACCACCTCGCCGAGGGCTTCGGCAGCGGCGCTCAGGGCGTCGCCGTCGGCATGAGCCGCGGCGCGCAAGGTGTCGCGACGGGCGTCGGCCGAGGCGCGCAGGGCGTCGCTACGGGCGTCGGGCGCGGCGCAGGCGCCGTCATCGGCACGGCTGGGCGAGGCGCGGGCGCCGTCATCGGCGGTGCGGGTCGTGCGGTCGGCGGCGTCGGCTCGGCGCTCGGCGTCAAGCCCGTCTCGAAGAGCAAGACGGCGTCGGCCGACACGTCGCCGGCCAACGGCGAGATGGGCGACGTCAAGAAGCGCGACAAGAAGGGCGGCCTGTTCGTGCGCACCGACGACTCGTCCAAGCCGCACAACTCGGTCTTCAGCGGGCTCGTCGCAGGCTCGGTGCGTCCCTCTCCCTCTCCCTCACCTTCCTCCTCCTCCTCACTGCTGCACTCGCTGACTAGACGTACCTGCACGCAGCAAAACCTCGCCGGCATCGCTACGCCCGGCGGCACGCCCTTGCCCGCCATGTCGCGGTACGAGTCGCACCCGGACTCGCGCAGCCGCGCAGGCAGCGCCGGCTCGTCGACTCAGGGCTCGCCCGTCATGGGCCGCTCGACGGTGACGACGCCGCCGCTCACGCCGGGCGAGAGCAAGCGCAACCCGTTCAACCTCAACCTCAAGGACCTCCCGACGCCGCACTTCCACAAGTCGGGCCACTCGCCGAGCGGGCACTCGCCGCGCAAGGAGATCGGCGAGTACTTCGTGCGCGAGACCGAGGAGGAGCAGGACCGCAAGGCGTGGGAGAAGGAGAAGCGCCGTCGGCGCAAGGCCAAGGCCAAGCGCAAGGAGCAGGAGCGCTTCATCACGCAGCACGTCGCCGCCATCCTCGAGCGCCAGCAGTTCATTATGAAGCTCGCGCGCGCCTTCATGATGTTCGGCGCCCCGTCGCACCGCCTCGAGGCCCAGATGCAGGCGACGGCGCGCGTCCTCGAGATCAACTGCCAGGTCATCTACATCCCGGGCGTCATGCTCATCTCGTTCGGCGACTCGGCGACGCACACCTCGGACATCAAGGTGCGCTCCTCTCTCCCTTGCTCCTTCCCTCGTCGTCGTCGTCGTCGTCGCCGTCGTCGTCGTGCGTCCTGCTGACTCATCCCTCCCTCTTCGGCCTTCTCAACTCGCAGTTCTTGAAGCAGGCCAACGGGCTCGACCTCGGCAAGCTCCTGTCGGCCTTCCTCGTCTACTTCAACGTCCTGCACGACCGCGTCTCGGTCACCGAGGCGTCGAGGGAGCTCGACGAGTTGATGATCGCCCCGCCCAAGTACAAGCTCTGGCAGCAGCTCATCATCGGCGCGTGCGCCGCCGCCTTCATCCAGCCGTCGGCCTTCTACGGCTCGTTCATCGACTGCCTCATGGCGATGCCGCTCGGCGCCCTCCTCGTCCTCGTCCAGGTCCTCGTCTCGCGCAACGACCTCTACTCGTCCCTCTTCGAGTGCGTCTCTCTCGCTCTCCTACTTCCCTCCTCAGCTTCTCGAGCTCAAGCTGATACTCCGTCTTCGCCCACAGGATTGTCATCGCCTGCGTCATCGCCTTCTTGGCCGCCGCCCTCGCCTCGACCAAGTACTTCTGCTTCGCCGCCGTCGTCTCGGGCTCGATCGTCCTCATCCTGCCTGGCTACATCGTCTTGTGCGGCTCGCTCGAGCTCGCCAACCGGTCCATCATCTCGGGTGCGTCATCGCTCCCTCTCGTTCGCCGTCTCGGTGCCGCTGAAACTGACTTTCTCTTCCTCCTCGCCCTCTCCCTCTTCTCCTCCTCCTCACAGGTTCCGTTCGCCTCGTCTACGCCATCCTGTACTCGCTCTTCCTCGGATTCGGCTTGTCGATCGGCGCCGAGATCTACCAGCGCATCACGGGTCTCGACATCGCCGGCTTCGGCGGCTCGCAGTCGTACACGTGCAGCTCACTGCGCGGTCCGGGCACGCCGTGGTACATGAGCACGATCCCGCAGTGGTGGTGTAAGTTCCGATCCTCCTGCGTCGGGCTCACTCTCTGCGGCGCTGAGGCTGACCCGACCCCGCCCGCCCCCTCGCAGATTTCCTCACGATCCCGATGTTCCTCCTGACGCTCGCCGTGCGCAACGGCCAGCCGCTCTTCCGTAAGGAGACGCCGGTCATGATCCTCGTCGGCTCTGCGGGTGCGTCGCTCTCGTTCCCCTCGTCGGCTCGAGATGCATCGAGCGCGCACTGACCTCGTGCTCGCCTTGCTCCTCTACCAGGCTTCGTGTCCAACTTCTTCTCGGGCAAGGCGTTCCCCAACCGCGCCGACATCTCGTCCGCCATCGGCTCGTTCGCCGTCGGCTTCCTCGGCAACCTGTACGGCAAGTTCACGCGCGGCTCGCCCTTCGTCGTCATGGTTCCTGGGTCCGTCCTCTCTCTCCCTCTCCCCCCGCCTTTCCTTGGCCGACTTTAGCAGCAAGTTGACGTGAAGCTCTTCTGCCCGCCCGCAGTGTTCTCGTCCAGCTGCCGTCCGGCCTCAGCAACGGCGGCCTGCTCAAGTTCGCCGAGGACACGAGCGACACGAACGCCTTTACGTGCACGGCCGACGGCAACGGCGGCTACACGAACTGCGTGCAGTCGACGAGCGACTCGACCGTGTGGTCAAGCGGCTTCCAGACGGCCGAGAGCCTCGTCGAGGTCGCCATCGGCTTGACCGTCGGGTGCGTCCGACCTGCCCCCTCGCCCTCTGCCTCTATGCGGCAGAGCTGACACTACTGCGCCCTCGCCTGCAGCCTCTTCGTCTCTGCGGCGCTCGTCAACCTGCTCGGCGGCGGCCGTCGTCGTGGTACCAACCTGTCGTCGTTCTAGGCGACCGGCACCTTCTCGGCGCTCGGGCCGGCCCTCCAGCGACACCCCTCTCTCCTCCTTCCACCACCTCTTCGGCACCGCACTAGACCCTCGATCCTCGATACACCGTACAGCCTCTCGTCGTCCTCGGCGTCCTTCGTCGACCCTCTCTTCCCCTGTATCTTCCTTCCGCTCCCTCTCTCTGCATGCGGCCCTGCCCAAGAAGGGTTCGCCTCTTTCTCTACAGTCCTGGAGACCTCGCTGCTGTCTAGAGCCGTCCTTCTCCCTTATAACGCCCCTTGATGCCCCTCCCTTGCCTCGTCGCGTGCACATGTTCCTCCCCTCGCTCTCGTCGTCCTCTTTCCTCACGGACCCTCTCTCCTCTTGCAAAGCCGATATCAGTGTCCCTGTCTCGAGCGTGTGCGAGTCGACCGAGAGCGTACGGGAGGCTGCACGCGCGAGTCGCTCATCGCCTTCCGCCAGCTTCCCCGCTCGCTCGCTCCTCGTCGTCCTCGTCCTCGCTCAGCTCGCTCACCCGCTCGCCATGTCCAAGATCCGCCACGAGTGGTGCGTCCAACTCCCCCTGCACATGTACCTACCCTCGCTGACGCTCTGTCGCTCGCCCGCAGGTACCAGACCGACCAGGAGGTGGTCGTGAGCGTCTTCATCCGCAACGTTAAGGAGGAGGACCTCAAGGTCGACCTGCAGGAGCGCAGTGTGAGCATTCTGGCCCGCTCCACCTGCCACAGCTGTCCCTCGCTGACTCGCTCGCCCGTACAGCTCTCCCTCACCGTCTCGCTCCCCACCGGGTCCGACATCGTCTTCGACCTCGACCCGCTCGCCCACCTGATCGACCCGAGCGCAAGCACACACCGCATCCTGCAGCCCAAGATCGAGCTCAAGCTCAGAAAGAAGGACGCCGCCAAGTGGGGCAAGCTCGAGGGGGACGAGCAGGTCGCGGCGAGCATGGGTGCGTCCACTCTCGCCCAGTCCTGCTTCAGTGCCTCCTAGAGCGTCACAGGGGAACTGGTGTGCGGTCAGGGAAGCGCTGACGGTCGACTCTGACTCCTCACACAGCCACGCCGGTCGAGAAGACAACGCAGCACGCCTACCCGTCCTCGTCTCGCAAGCAGCACAACTGGGACGCCATCGTCAAGCAGTCGGCCGACGAGGACGAGCAGCTCTCGAAGGAGTTCTCCAAGGACCCGAACGCCGGCGGCGACGCCGCGCTCAACCAGCTCTTCCAGAAGCTGTACGCCGACGCGACCGACGACCAGCGCCGCGCCATGATCAAGAGCTACCAGGAGAGCAACGGCACGGCCCTCAGCACCGACTGGACCGACGTCAGCAAGGTGCGTCCTCGCCCTCGACTCGCTCGATTCGCACTCGGCCTCGTCCTTCCCTCCTCCTCGCTGACCTCGGCTCCTCCCCCTCGGCTCGTTCGCGCTCGCAGAGGAAGGTCGAGACGCAGCCGCCCGACTCGATGGTCGCCAAGAAGTTTGGCCAGTAGGGCGAGGGGTGCCCCCAGCTCGTCATCCTTTGCCCCTCCCTCCTCCCGCAGCTTCCCCTCCCTCGCAGTCAGTTACCCCCTCCGCTCCCTCTCGCAGCCCTCTCGTCGTTCCTCGTCTTCGCTTTCAGATCTCGCAACGCATACCCGTCGTTCTCTCTCTTTCAGATCCGTCGAGAGTCGCAGCACGAGAGCGCACGAGGGGCTCGAGCGCAGAGACGAAGAGCTCGGAGAGCTCGAGCGAGACGAGCACGACGAGGGAAGCACGCAGGATCCTTTCTCTCTTTACACGAGCTGCGCAGTCTAGTCTACGTCCCAAGTCCTCCCCTATGCACCGACGCCCGCCCTCACAACGCCGTCCAGGCCTTCCACGCCCTCGTCCCCTTTG
>Ga0308164_10004979_pt1 | contig 10933 bp, 7 predicted proteins | sample PhyTR2_FD_201031 | JGI IMG/M metagenome (GOLD analysis project Ga0308164, IMG submission 201031) | Phyllosphere microbial communities from UC Gill Tract Community Farm, Albany, California, United States - DLSLT.R2 | ecosystem: Host-associated > Plants > Phyllosphere > Unclassified | place: USA... | reverse complement strand
CCATCAGCGGCACCGGCAAGGTCGTCGTCGATACCGGCCCGACGCTGGCCTGCCCCGCGACCGGCTTCTACTTCTGCGACGACTTCCAGAATGGCGGCAGCGCCAAATGGGACCTGAAGCCATTGCCGGGCCCGAACGGCAGCTTCAGCGTGGTGGCGGAAGCTGCCGGCAGCGCCAACAAGGTGCTGCAATACACGGCCGCCACCACCGGCGGCGTGCTGGCCCTGATCAAGGACAGCGAGATGGGCGCCGTGCCGTCGGGCGACTACTTCGTCGAAGCCCGCATCCGGCCGATGACCAATGGCACTACCGGGAACAAGTTCCTGTTCCTGGTCACCCGCTACGTCGATGTCAACAACTGGTATGGCGCCGGCCTGAACGTGCAGAATGCCACCACCAGCACCCAGGTCGAAATCGTCAAGCTGCTCAATAGCGCGCTCAACCGGCAGCGCGCGGTGCGCAAACCGATCGCGATGGATGCCCAGTTCTATACGGTGCGGTTCGAGATGATCGGCGCCACGCTGACGGTGTATCTGGACGGCGAGAATCTCGGTTCGGTGACCGACAGCAGCTTTGCCGCGCGCGGCCGGGTCGGCCTGTACACGGCCAACAAGAGCTTCCAGATCGACGACGTGCGCATCGGCGATCCGCGCATGAAACCGGTGCAGCTGACGCTTGCCCCCGGCACGCCCACCTGGGCCGCCGAGGCCGGCGATGCCCCGCTGCAGGTACAGGTCACGGCGGTGGCGGCCGACGGCACGCCGGACAGCTTCACCGCCGAGTCGAGCAACGCTGCGGTGGCCACCGTCACGCTCGACGGCGCGATGGCCACGATTGCACCGGTCGGCGCGGGTACGGCCACTATCCTGTTCCGGGCCGGTTCGGACGCGACGATGACGCGGTCGATTGCGGTGACGATTTCGCCGCAGTTCGTCCAGCCGACGCAGGTGTACCAGCTCGACGGTGTCGCCGTGCCGGCGGCGATGGAAAGTGCCGCCTATATCGACAGCACGCTCAAGCTGGTGTTCGACAAGCCGCCGGTTCTCGGCACTGGCGGCACGATCCGCGTCTTCCGCCAGGCGGACGACGCGCTGGTGGACGTGATCAAGCTGACCGGCGAAACCGACATGCTCGGTTATCCGGGCCAGGACCAGATCCGCAAGATCAACACGACGCCGATCCAGATTGCCGGCAACACGGTGACCATCAAGCTGCACAGCAACAAGCTGGACTACAACACGGGGTATTACGTGGCGATCGCCGACGGCGTGTTCACCGGCACCAGCCTTGGCGGTGTGCCGTTCCGGGGCATCGGCAAACCGGGTGGATGGGCATTTACCACCCGCGCGGCTGCGCCGAGTGGCACGAGCGTGACGGTGGACGACGATGGCGTGGCCGATTTTCGCACCGTGCAGGGCGCGCTCAGTTACGCGATGCAGAATTTCGCCAAGGCCGAACCGGTAACGATCCGGGTGATGAACGGCGCGTACGACGAGCTGCTCTTTTTGCGTGGCAAGGACAATGTCAGCATCGTGGGCCAGAGCCGTGACGGCGTCGTGATCCGCTATACCAACCACAACACGCTCAACCCCTTTACCGGCGCGAGCCAGGTGGCAAACGCTGCCGCAGCGGCGACCGGCGGGCGCGCCGTGATGCTGGTCGAGACGTCGGACATGCTCGTGCTCGATACCCTCAGCATCGACAACACAACGCTGCGCGGCCCCACCACCGGCCAGGCCGAAACGCTGTACTTCAACAATGATGGCGGCCGCCTGATCGCGAAAAACAGCGCGTTCTACAGCGAGCAGGACACGCTCAACCTGAAGGGATTCAACTGGTTCTACCGCAGCCTGGTATCGGGCAACGTCGACTTCATCTGGGGCGGCAGCCGCGCCGCGCTATTCGAGGAAAGCGAGATCCGCACGATCGGCGACACCTCCAGCCCGACCAGCGGCGGTTACGTGCTGCAGGCGCGCGTGATCAATCCGGTCGACAAGGGGTTTGTGTTCCTCAACAGCGCGCTGACGCGTGGCCCGGGCCGCGGCCCGCTCAAGAGCGAAGTGCCGGATGGCGCCACCTGGCTGGCGCGCAGCCCGGGCGGCACGGCGAGCTACGACAACATCGCGTTCATCAACACCCGGATGGACCGGCATGTGGCGCCCGCAGGCTGGGCCGGGCTGGGCGTGAACAGCCAGCCTGCGCCGAATCCGGTCGTGCCCAATGCGGTAAGCGGCTGGCGCGAATACGGCAGCACCGACCTCGCCGGCGTGCCGCTGGACCTGTCGCGCCGGGTTGGCGGCTACCGGCTGAGCGCTGACGAAGTGGAAGCCGGTTTCTCGAACCGTGCCCAGGTGTTCTCGGCGTTCGGCGCCGGCGAAGGCTGGAATCCGCAGCCGTAGCGAAGGGTTGAAATGACGCAGGGCCCATCGCTTGTTCTACAAGCGATGGGCCCTGCGCGTTTACTGCTTGTGCGTCTACCGAATTACTGGATCACGCCGCAAGCCATGCGGGCGCCGCCACCACCCAACGGTGCTGGATGATCAGCGTGGTTGTCGCCACCGACGTGCACCATCAGGGCCTTGCCCTTGAGGTCCGCCATTTTCATGCGTGGGGCCAGCACCGGGTTGGTGGCCATGCCCTTTGCGTCAACGGAGAGGCCTGGCAGGTCGCCCAGGTGGCCATCGCCCCATGGGGTGCTGTGCTTCTTGGTGTTGGCCGGGTCGAGGTGACCACCGGCGGCGCCTGCAGGCACGGTCTTGCCGTCGGCCTGGTTCGGCGCGCAGCTGCCGTTGGCGTGCACGTGGAAGCCGTGCAGGCCTGGGGTCAGGTCCTTGAGTTCAGGAGTGAACACGACGCCGTATTGGGTTTCGCTGATCTTCACGGTACCGATGCTGGCGCCTTCACCTTTATCGGTCGCCATTTTCAGCGTGACCGACATGTCAGCCGCGCTGGCGGAGGCGCACACGGCGCCGAACAGGACAGCACTCATCCATTGTTTGTTCATGGTTCACTCCTTGGCAAAATTTCGGGATATTGAAAAGACAAGTGAGTGTAGACCATTCCATGCGGAGGGGGTGTACGGCTGACCAAGGCTTCCGGGGAATGAACACGGAACGCTGGTTGGGGCTGCGGGGCGACTTCTCTGTCACGCGATGTTTATGTCGTAGCGGCGCAGCACGTCGTCGCACGACATGACTTCGGCGTATTCGCCGTGCAGGTTCGCAAGAGCCATCAAATGGACGTCCTCGGCGCTGCGATGCTTGCCGCCGAAATCCGTCTTGTCGAACGTGAAGGTCGCATCCGACACCACGATGGTGGAAAAGCCCAGATTGCCTGCCGTGCGTGCGCTGGCTTCGACCGAGTTGTTGGTGCTGACGCCGACGATGACCAAGTGCGTGATACCGCGCGCGTGCAGCCAGCGCTCAAGGCCGGTGTGGATGAAGGCATCGGGGACATTCTTTTCGACGACGTGTTCATGGACCAGCGGATGGAAGCGGGGTTGGAATTCCACGCCGGATTGGCCTGGTGCGAAGACCGAGTCTGTTGAGCGGCTGATGTGACGGACGCTGACGACCGAGTGCCCTGCCGCCCGCCAGGCCGCATGAAGGCGCGCGATCATGTCCTCGGCGGTCGGGTTGTTGCGGGGCGGCAGGGTGGCGGATTGCATGCCCTGTTGCATGTCGATGATGATCAGGGCTGGTGGCTGGAGCATGCTGATTCCTCTATGGGGGAATAGCTAAGCTAACACAGCAGGATGTTCGGCAACCAGTGTCAATCTGATAGGTAGCAGGCCTAGGAAAATTTGCACCTCTTAAGCAGGGCTGTGTCCTCTCATTTTTCGTATCCACCGCAGCACAGCAGCCGACGGCAAAACAGCGCACCAGCCTGCCACAGCAGTAGCTTTCCGGTTTGTGCGCATAAGTCAGAACGACGAGGAGCGGCTGAGTATAGACAGGTGGTGTATTCCGCTAAACCTTCTAGTCAACATTGACATCGATCATGGCAAATACTCAGAAAAACGTCGCTTATGGGTCGTGCAAGATTTACGGGATCGTCCAGAACTCTACATTCCATTTATCTTGCAATATTGAAACTCGATACGCTAATGAAACTGATCCACCCAGCCATAGTGTTTGCAAAGGTCAGTAACAAGGATCTTTCTGCAGACTCTTTCTGGAAAACCGGCCTGGCCGTAGCAATCATTTACCTCGTCGACGCCCACCTAAAACCGTGATTTGGCGTTATCTAATTCCTACCAGCTGCAATATGGTTTGCGATCTTGTTCCTCGAACTTCACTCACCTGATGTGTACCCGCACATATACCGCGAAGTAGGCGCTGCTTACTTTCTACAGGCTTACGCGTCTTTTACACCCGACGTTCTACATACTTCTCGCGGGCTATGTCTGGGGCCTGAAGAAGCTACACCACATCTGACTATGCTTAAACGTCTACATAACATTCAGAGGCTATACAATCCAGTTCTCTAACCCGCTTCCCTCATTATTGCAGCGCAAGTATTAAACCTGATCTCATACGTGATATTTTTAGCCCATATGCGCCACATATTTTCCGACAGTTATCGACCGGCACACCTGATCCAACGATCTACTGACCCACACCCCGATCTGATAATTTGATCCTTATTCCCAATACTCTGATTAGAAGCCAAGAAGACAGCCAAGATAGTTTGGGAATGGCAGACCAGATCCTAGTGCGGGCCATTTGAAAAATATTTTCAGCAGATCGACTTACCAATCAAAATTGTATCCGCCCCTGACGCATATGGCAGTTTGCCTGCAGTCTATTTAGAGCTAATGTAGCATTCTCAAGCATGAGCTCTATACCGAAAAATTTCCGCTCAAGATCTTGACAAGCAATTCCCACTGATCCCGATCCTGCAAAAGGATCCATTATAAGATCGCCAATTTTCGAACTAGAGAGAATACAAGGCTTAACTAGCTCGAGAGGAAATGGTGCAGCGTGACCTGACGATCCTGCATTAACAGGAACGGTCCAAACATTTCTAGTACATCTCAGCCTGTCATTTTGACTCTCAGCCAAAGCGCTCCAGTTAAAGCAATATTTCTCTGATTTAGAAAACAAAAATATATGCTCGTGACTCTGATGGGGGCGATCACGAACAGATTCGGGAATTGGATTGAGTTTATGCCAAATAATATCCGACCTGAGATACCAGCCATCTGCCTGCAATCGGAATGCGACCTTCCAAGGCAAACCTATCAGGTCCTTGCGCTTTAATCCCTGAGGTGTTTTAGGTCGGCTTGTCATCGCTCGGTGTGAATGTTTTTTATCACTATCTCTGTAACGACGATTTCCAGATGTATAACCGTCACCGATTATGAGCCATAGCGTACCATCACCCCGTAGACTGTTCCAACACGCTTTGAATACATTACTGATGTTCTCAAGATACTCATCAATAGTAGCTTCTGACCCAATTTCAGATTCGGCACCGTAAGACCGTTGCCCCCAATAAGGAGGAGACGTAATAATTGACTGAACTGATCCTTGCGCAACGAAAGAACCGACATCCCTAGCATCACCTACCACTATCTCACAATCAGGCACGCATTCTAAATCAATATCAATTGGTCGCACTGTCAATTACCTATCGTTACCGCTGCTTCCCACCGCCTCACGACGTCAACAACTTGACTTTTAAAATTAACATCAGAAGTTTCTTTTGCATAAAATATCAATGCAGTTAGCAGTCGTTTAAAATGTTTTTCCAACTCAGAAGAATCAATACCCTTGCTTTTCTTCAGAAAAAGCATTTTATCAATAAAACGTTCTAATGTTTCCAATAATAAGCAGCCTTCAACCGTAGTAAACTGTACGCGCGACTTGACCTGTAACTCTAAAGCATTTCGAGCAAGCTCTATCCAATCTGACTTATCATCTACGTCTGGCGGGATAAACGAAAAATATAAATTCACATATTTTTCGTAAACGAGAATAAGATTAGTCAATGTCGAGCTATTTGCAAGCTGGGGAAAGTTTGAAGAAGCTGAAGAGGCAAAAAACCACTCCAGTGATGTTTTCTCTTTTACAGCCGTGTTCATGATTCACCTCTCGGCTTTGAGTTTTGATTCTCATGTTCGGAAGACAGTTCTTCCAATTGCTTATCCAACTCTTGATCAAGTTGGTCTTCTAATGATAGCACATCGTTCTCAGGTTGAGCTACAGGCAGCGAAGCGGGTGTCTCAACTACACTACCAGTTGATAGTGTGCTTTGCGTTCCAAGCCCAAAAGTCCCAGGGGATTGAACAGACACTTGTGATTGTTCTTTTAAAATTTTAACAGCTTGATGCAGTAAGGCTGTCCCCACTTCGCGTTGAAGCTGAATTCCCATATTAATCGCGCGAACCTTTTGGGAAACTGATTTCTCCTTTTGCAACAAATCAACCTCTTTTCTCAATCGGATCATATCCTCTTTAGAAATTGACTCTGGGACATTTAGACACAAAGAAGTTAGCTCCATAAGATTTGGGTCATTATTTTTAAAAATTTCTGCCACTTCCTTTAAAGCACGCTGCCCTCGACTTTGATCCATTTGTCGCTCTAAATAACGATTGATTACGGTCAATATTTGAGCAGGTCCAAAATCCACTTTTATTTTCTGATCTTTTTTCTCTACACTATATAAGCTACTACGCAGCGCGAACATAGAAATAATTCCGATTTTTGCAGCTTCCACCACCGCTAAGCCGGGCTTCGTTGAAAAAAGATCGACGATTTTTGTTCTGTCAGTCGCCTCGGCAATAAATAGTACGACAATCGCCGCGCAAATGTTTGTAATATAGTAAACGCTTTGGGACCGACCAAGCAGTACCCAAGACGGCTTATTTCCAGCACCGTATTTACTGAGCAGCTCGACAATCGCCACAGAAAATCCAATGATGCAAACAGTAAAATACGCTGCGAAATAATTTACGACTAACCACCATTTAATTCCTTCAGTCATTAATAATCCCCAATCGTTTCTTCGCCAAATTTATAGCTGCAACTTCCCAGTCGCTAAATTGCTGGCCTTTATTATGACTTAAGCGACCTCGATATTTATTTTCACCAGCAACTCCATAAGGAAAACGGGGCGGGGTGACAAATCGGTAGAAGCGCAATTGAGCAATCCTCATTCCAGGATAAAGCTTGATCGTCGACGGTCCGCTATTTAGAATTTCGAGCGTAAGACATCCGTCAAATCCTGCTTCTACCAAATTGGCAGTCATGTGCACCTGCAAACCCAATCTAGCAAAACTTGATCTTCCCTCTACTTGAGCAGCAATGTCTGATGGTAATTTTATATATTCTAATGTATGAGCAAGAATAAACTGGCCAGGACCAATTTCAATACCGTTGGTAAAATCAATATCTATCTCAACGGATTCTCCAGCATCATCTGTCTGAGCCAACATCGGATCAATAAGTCTAGGTACGTTTGAATGAAATATTTCAAAGTTATGTCCTAGACGTAGATCGATTACACTACCGCGCACTTGCAAATCGGAATCAATGAGCGGGATTATGCGTAGATCTTCGGACAGAATCGCTGCGTTTATATCTCGGTCTGATAAAAGGCCTGGCAATCCCTTTGTTCTTGGCTCCGGACCAAATGGCGTAATATTTTCTTCTTTAACTGAAGTTGCACCCTCGGTTAAAATCGAAAACCACTCGCCCATTTGAATCGAACGCTTCAATGTCTCGTCAGATCGATCGACTTTCGCTAGCATCTCTAAGAATAAATTCGATTCGGATTTTTTTGGTTTTGAAAGCAATTCAAAAAAATCTTTTCTAAAGGAAAAACAACGGTGTAACCATCCTGCAAGCAAAATCTCTGCAGTCGTTGCCGCCCGCTGTTCTCTATCCGAATTCCTAACCGATAGGGACGGAATCGGCAATCCACTTTCAAGATCTGCGATGAGCCTATTTAAAGTAACAGACGAGATTTTTGTATTAGCGGTGTACTTTTCTCGCGGAAACGCATTTCTTAAAAATTCGCTAAAATGATGCAATAGAAACATCAGCTCAGGCTTATAAGGCGGCACAAAATCGAAAGCAGAAAATATCGCGTCCCGTTCATTTTCCATTGCTTGACATATGCGATGACGTGTTTCTCCATCTTCGTCATCGAGTCTTCCTTCTGATAGTCGAAGCAATAGTTTCAACCTGAACCATGCAGGCGGATAACCGCTACCTGCTTTGTGTTCCGCTGTAAGATATCTAGGTTGCGAAAATATGAAAGCATGTAGCTGCGCGAAGAATACTGCTGGGCCGGTGTGAATTACCGCATATGCATCACACCAACATTCCATTAACCACTTTGCAAGTTCTGCCGTACATGCATTCTCAGACGAATCACAGCTATATGGAATCATAGCGCGCAATACTTCAGCGCACTGCAAACTGGATATCCCGTCAAAAAAGCTTTTTATGATCTCTTGTTGAGTTATTTTGGAGTGACCCACTTCATGCAATAATGATGGCCACCTACAGGGATTACCTAGATCAATTCGTGGAAGCGATATATATTGCAACTGCTCTTTTTTATCAGCGACGTCTTGCGTAAGCCCTATTGAATCCATTAATTCGATTAAAGTGACAGATTTTCCTGCCACGGATAACTTGGCATTCCATGCCTGAAAAGAAAATCGATCGTGTGCTTGATCACCAAGCATTTCAGTTGCGAAAATTTTGGGAATATCTTGAACAGTGGCCACTAGCGGCTCGATCTTTGAAGACGAACTTAGCAAGACTTGCCTGAGATAACTGATGAGCTCGATCGGCTCATGTGGACGAGGAATACGCAAAAGTCCTCTACTATGCACCTCCGAAAGGTGTTCTAGAGCTTGATCCAGATAGTCTGATTGCTCCTCGGCATTCAAATTTGAATTTGAAGAAACGTTAGCGATGGTCTGAAAAATAATTTGATATATATGGTTTTTCAAGTCTGTTGCTATTTGCATTTGAGCCGTCTGGCGCAGACCTGGGATTAACGCGACTCGACACGATCGTTCAATGTGACCATACAATCTCACTGCTCTCTCTATTAATTCAAAAGCAAGTATTTGTTGTGATGTCATATGATTTACCTCCAACCGTCAATGATGAACTCTTCGGTTGTGGCGTCGCCAAATCCATCCAAAACAATTCTGCTTTGTATAAGAATTTTAATACAATTTTCACTACAGAAAAAATTAACGGCTCGAAGGATTGCTTCCGGGCTTCCCTCCGAGTCACGGTTGACCAACTTAGAAAGTCGAAAAAGCAATGCTGCCATGAATCGCGCGTCACCAAGGTTGATACTGACGACCACTGTTAAAATTCGGTGAGGCAATTCGGAGTCACGTAACTTGCTAAGAGCTTCATCAAGAAATAGATGTGTAAAAGAGTATTCAACCCAGCAAAATTCTAAATTTAGCTCTATCTCATTCAGTTTCTTTCCATCAACTTGCACTCTTATTACATCAGCAAATTTCGCGCAAGGTGTGTATTCGTCTAGATCGACTAGGCCAAAATCTCTGGCTTTCAATTGCAATTTATGTGCTGTCATTATGGTCAATAGAGTTCGCCGTGAAACATTAGGATTGGTGAAGAGCATGTTTTCACGCATAACTGTCTAATCAGAGAATGTGTGTAGTGACTTAATTCACCTTCTGCGCGCATTTGTACTAGCTCGGTGAGCTCTACTACAGTGTCGGCGTCCCTTACAGATAGACGGAAGCCAGCGCTGTGCGACGCCTCCACGATTAACATTAAACCGAGCCCGAAGTTTACGCCGTTACCACCCTTAGTACTATTTCCTGGTTGCAATGCCCAATGAACTAAATCTGGAAACCCACCTTTTTCTGCCAATCGCGATTTCTCAGACTGCCGATGGAGTTCACTCTGAGTCTCCTTTTGATTTTTTTCTTTATTAGGCTCCAAATGTTTTCTAACCGAACTGCATATTCCTTCACCTGTATCACAATAGACGAAGGAGAAACGAGCATCGTCCCCTCTATTAACATTCATTTTCATTGCAAGAATGGCCGGCCGCCCTGAATGGTCTAGAGTGTTCTTTACAAGCTCAAGCAGTATTGACATGACCTGCTCATGCGCAAAATTCCGCCCATGATCTAAACGAAAAAAATCTTTAATTTTTGTTTTAATATTAGATATTTGAGTAGTACGGGATAAATTTTTATCTGGAATAATACAAAGTATTTTCTCTAAAGCAGCTCTCTCATTATTTGGAAGATGAGTTAGCATTACTGATCTAAATTTTGTAGACTCCCGCTTCAATGTGAATAAGTCTCGATATTCCTCAGTCTGCAATGCGAGCGTTTTCAGAATTGCCTCGAATTCAAGTTCACCTAATTTCTGGGCCGGCAAATCCGCTCGTGGCAGCGTAACCGTCGCATCAGAGGACGCGCTTATTGATTGCGTTAGTCTAGCTAAAAATATAGCCAAACCGATAGCATCTACGCGCCTAACAAAGCTCAAATCAATATGAAAACGTTGACTAGGTCGCCCTGCAGATATATCTGATGACTTAAGAAGCGGCAATAGCCCCGTCAAGTCCGGCCAGGGTTTAATTTGTCTTGGCTTTGCAATAGTTACCAAAATTTCGACTCTTTCAATAATGATTTCTGACTGCTCACGAAGCCCTTATGCGATGTTATCCCCGCTTTTACTCATCTGCAAGTAGTTTCTATATTGCTTTATTAACGGAATAAAAAAAGCGGCACCAAAGGTGCCGCTAATATTAAAAACTATCGAATAACTTGAGATTACTCGTTATCACTGTGCTGCTCAGCCGAAGCCGAAGCAACTTGCTGGTCTTCCATCGCTTGCAGCTCGGCGGCCATATTGGCCTTCTCTTGCTGCAGCAGTGCCTGGCGCTCTTCCGCTTCCCACACTTCCTTCTCTTT
>Ga0308164_10004978_pt1 | contig 10934 bp, 9 predicted proteins | sample PhyTR2_FD_201031 | JGI IMG/M metagenome (GOLD analysis project Ga0308164, IMG submission 201031) | Phyllosphere microbial communities from UC Gill Tract Community Farm, Albany, California, United States - DLSLT.R2 | ecosystem: Host-associated > Plants > Phyllosphere > Unclassified | place: USA... | reverse complement strand
CCAGCGCGTGTTCACGGCCGCCGGAGCCGACTACCAAAATTTTCATAAGTCCTCAGTCTTCAATCAGTGCGTTGGAATACACTTCCTGCACGTCGTCCAGATTTTCCAGGGCGTCGAGCAGCTTTTGCATCTTGAGCGCGTCGTCGCCGGTAAATACCGTCTCGGTGGCGGGCTTCATGATAATTTCGGCCACTTCGGCCTTGAACCCGGCCGCTTCCAGCGCGTCTTTCACGCCGGCGAAGTCGTGCGGGCCGCACAGCACTTCGATACCGCCTTCGTCGTCCGTCAGCACGTCTTCGGCGCCGGCTTCCAGCGCCGCTTCCATCAGCGCGTCCTCGCTGGTGCCGGGGGCGAACAGGAACTGGCCGCAGTGCTTGAACATGAACGATACCGAGTTTTCGGTGCCCATATTGCCGCCGTTCTTGTTGAACGCATGGCGCACTTCAGCCACGGTGCGCACGCGGTTGTCGGTCATGCAGTCGACGATGATGGCCGCGCCGCCGATGCCGTAGCCTTCGTAGCGGACTTCCTCGTAGCTGGCGCCGTCCTCGCCGCCGGTGCCGCGCGTGATTGCGCGTTGCACGTTATCTTTCGGCATATTGGCGTCGGCCGCCTTGTCGATGGCCAGGCGCAGGCGCGGGTTGGACGCGATATCGCCGCCGCCCATGCGTGCGGCAACAGTGATTTCCTTGATCAGGCGCGTCCAGATCTTGCCCCGTTTTGCGTCGGTGGCAGCCTTTTTATGCTTGATGTTGGCCCATTTGCTGTGTCCAGCCATGTTCGATCGTCCTTTGGCGGTAGATTTGAGGTATCCGGTGAGGGCGGTATTCTAGCACAAGCGGCCCTGCCAAAACCGCCGGCAGGGGCGGGCCAGCTGCCGCCGTTGTTTACTAGAGCAGTTCCTCTGGTTCTTGTAGAGATGCTGTCACATACCGGTGTTAGCCTTTATTTTTTAACACTGTTGTAAAGGCGGGACGGACATGGACAGAAGGCGGTTTTTGAAGTGGGGCGGTTTTATCACGGCGTCGGTGGCCACCGGCGCGGGACTGGCCGGCTGTGGTGGCGACAGCTCTCCCATTGGCGACACCGGCACACCGCTGGCCACGGGCGCCTGGAAGTTCCCGCAAAGCGTGGCTTCGGGCGACCCGCGCGCCGACAGCATCCTGCTGTGGACCCGCGCCGTGCCGGCCACCTTCGACAACGTCGCGGTGGTTCCATCGGCGGCGGACAGCGCGATCCGGCTGCTGGTCACCGCCGCCAACAACGACGCCGCCCTTGGCTCGGCCACGGCGCTGGCCGGCGCCACCGTGGTGGACGTGCGCCTGCCGCTGCAGTCGCAATACGACAACACGGTGCGCCACAAGGTGACCGGCCTGGCGCCGGGCGCCTTGTATTACTACCAGTTCGTCGCCGGCGACAACCGCTCCAACGTGGGCCGCTTCAAGACCGCGCCCGCCGCCACGGCAGACGTGGCGCAACTGCAGTTCGTGTACATGACCTGCCAGGACTGGAGCGTGAACCACTGGGGCGCGATGACGTCCATCGCCGCCGAGCAGCTGGACTTTATCGTGCACCTGGGCGATTACATCTACGAAACCGTGGGCGACGATTTCCAGATCGGCGCCGTGGAAAGCCGTCACGGCCCGCTCACGCTGCCCGACGGCGTGGCCAAGGGTGGTTCCGCCACCGCCAGGTATGCCAGCACGCTGGCCGATTACCGGTACCTGTATAAACAGTACCGCACCGATGTCCGGCTGCAGGCGCTGCACGAGCGCTTTGCCTTCATCGCCGTGTGGGACGACCATGAATTTACCGACGATGCCTGGCAGGATGCGCAAACCTACGACGGCAGCACCAATGCCGACGGCACCGACCTGCACCAGTCCAGCCGCCGGCGCAACGCCAACCAGGCCTGGTTCGAATTCATGCCGGCCGACGTCACGCTCGACGCGGCCGACACCACTTTCCAGAACATCCGCATTTACCGCGACTTCCAGTTCGGCAAACTGATGCAACTGGTGATGACCGACCAGCGCCTGTACCGCTCCGACCACATCATCCCCGAGTCGACCATCAACCCGGCCACCGGCAAGGCCCTGGGCCGCATCGGCGCGCGCTACCTGGTGCCGCAGCAAACGCTGGCGGCAGTGGAAGCGCAGAAGATCGCCGCCACCACGGCCGCCGGGCTGGCGCCGTTATCGAACGTGTCCATCCTCGGCAATACCCAGCGCCAGTGGTGGATGGACAAGATGAAGGCGGCCACCGCCACCTGGAAATTGTGGGGCAATGAAGTATCGCTGCTGCGCATGGGCATGAACGGCGTGGATGCGATTGCCACGCTACTGGCGCTCAATGCCGTGCCCACCGTGGCGGCGCAAGTGGGCACCACGGCCGGCGCCACCGGCGGCAATGTGGCGCTGGCCGGCGCCATCGTCGCGGCCGTCGTTGCGGGGGCGGCGGCAAGCACCGCGCAAGCGGGCGGCGTGGCGATCATGACCAGCGCCATGTCCGGCGGCGCCGCGCAGGCGCAGGCGGCGGCCGGCGTGGGCGCCGGTTTGACCGCCACCCAGGCCGGGCTGGCGGTGGCCAGCCATGCGGCCGTGATCGCGGCAGCCGGTGCAGCGGCCACCGTGCAGGCCGGGGCGGCAGCGCAGGTGATTGCTTTCGGTTACATCAAGCAGGATGTGCAGGCCAACGGCGCTGCATCGAGCTTCGTGGCGGCGTCGGGGAAACAGGAAGCGCTGGCGCCGTTCTTCGCGCGCTTTTTACTCAATTGCGACCAGTGGGACGGTTACAACGGCGAGCGCAAGGCGTTGATGGCGCACCTGAAGACGAATAACATCGGCAACGTGGTGGCACTGACCGGCGACATCCACGCGTTCTTTGCCGGCACCGTCAACGACGACTTCGATGCGGCCGGCGGCGGCACGCCGGTGATGGTGGACCTGGTTTCGGCCGGCATCAGCTCCGATTCGTTCTTCAGCTATTTGCGCGATGCGGCGTCGGCCTTGGGCGACATCGGTAAGCTGGTGTCGTATCCGCTGGCCATTCCCGTACCCGGCGTGGGCACCGTGAGCCTGAACTTCAACCTGCTCGACTACACCATGGGCAAGGCCGCGCCCACGGTGGCGCTGCTGCTCGAACAACTGCGGGTGCAGCTGCGCGGCGCGCTGGCAGCCAAAGGCGTACCCGAAGCTGCGCTGGAATCGACAGTGACGGCCGTGATGGCCGGCCTGCAAACGAGCAGCGACTTCAGTACCAGTCTGCTGGCGTTGGCGCAGCAACTGGCCGCGCTGGGCAACAACGGCTGGATGGAGCACCTGAACACCGATGCGCAAGGCTACACGCTGGTGACGCTCACGCCGGGCAAGCTGGTAGCGCAGTTCCGCCAGGTGAACAAGCTGGTGGGCGCCAGTGCGCCGGCCACGCCGGTGGCGCGCACCACGACGGCCACGGTGACGGCGGGTGCAGCGGCGGTGGTCATCGGCTGATGCCAGCGAGGCAATGCGGACTGGTATCATCCGTGCTCCACACCAAACGGATGAACTCATGAAAACCCGCATTGCCCTGATCGCGCACGACAAGAAAAAAGACGACATGATTTTGCTGGCCGGCCAGTACCGCGACTTCCTCGCGACCTGCGACCTGGTGGCCACCGGTACCACGGGTGGCCGCCTGGCCAACGAGCTGGGGCTGGAAGTGGAGCGCAAGCATTCCGGCCCGTTCGGCGGCGACCTGCAAATCGGTTCGATGCTGGTGCAGGGCGAGATCGACTGCGTGATTTTCCTGCGCGACCCGATGACGCCGCAGCCGCACGAACCCGACATCAATGCGCTGGTGCGCGCCTGCGACGTCCACAACACGCCGTGCGCGACCAATGTGTCGTCGGCGCACCTGGTGCTCGCCCAATTGCAGCTGCGCGCTGCAACGGCGTAAGCCGCGCTACACTGCCACCATCTCATACTGGAGCATCCTATGACCAAGGCAATTCGCATCAGCCGCCACGGCGGCCCGGAAGTAATGGAACTGGTGGACGTGGAACTGGCTGCGCCCGGACCGGGCCAGGCGCAAGTGCGCCATGAAGCCATCGGCCTCAACTTCATCGATGTCTATCACCGCACGGGCCTGTATCCGCAACCGCTGCCGGCCGGCCTGGGCATGGAAGGCGCGGGCGTGGTCGAAGCGGTGGGCGAGGGCGTCACGGACGTGAAAGTGGGTGACCGCGTGGCTTATGCAGGCGGCCCGATCGGCGCCTATGCCCAGGCGCGCAACTTGCCGGCGGCTACCTTGCTGGTGCTGCCGGAGAATGTCGGGTTCGATACTGCTGCCGCCATGATGCTGCAGGGCCTCACGGTGCAATACCTGCTGCACCGCACGGTGGCGCTGAAGGCTGGCGACACCATCGTGTTTCACGCCGCTGCCGGCGGCGTGGGCCTGATCGCCTGCCAGTGGGCCAAAGTGCTGGGCGTGACGCTCATCGGCACCGTGGGGTCCGCCGAGAAGGCGGCGCTGGCCGCGGAGCATGGCGCGGCCCACGTCATCAACTACAACACGGAGAATTTCACCGACCGCGTGCGCGAAATTACCGGCGGCAAGGGCGTGCGCGCCGTGTACGATTCGATCGGCAAGGATACCTTCATCGGCTCGCTCGACTGCCTGGCGCCACTGGGCACCATGGTCAGCTTCGGCAATGCGTCGGGCCCGGTGGAATCGTTCGCTTTGGCCGAGCTGGCCAAGCGCGGCTCGCTGTACGTGACCCGTCCTTCGATGGGGGCCTACCTGTCTACCCGCGCGGAACTGGAAGCAGCGGCGAAATCGCTGTTCGGCGTGGTAGCCAGCGGCGCAGTCAAGGTGGACGTACGCCAGCGGTACGCACTGGCCGACGTGGCGCAGGCGCACCGCGACCTGGAAGGCCGCAAGACCACCGGTTCCACCATCCTGCTGCCATGATCAAGATGTTCGACGAAAACGACAGCCGCAAGCGCCAGGAGGAAGAGGACGAGGACGACGGCGATTTTTCCGACATGCTCAGCGAAATGCGCATCCTGCTGCCCGGTGCGCAAATGCTCACCGCGTTCCTGATCATCCTGCCGTTCAATGGCGGCTTTGCGCGCATCGTGCATACGGAAAAGCTGCTGTTCCTGGCGACGTTCGTATTGTCGTTGACCAGCCTGGTGTTGCTCAGTGCGCCGGCAGTGCAGCACCGCATCATGCGGCCGTTGAAGGACCGGGCGCGCTTCAAGCGCGTGGCCACCAAGCTGATGGTGACCGGTTCGTTCACGCTGGCCGTGGCGCTGGTGCTTGGCACCGAGCTGGTGATTTCAGAAGTGTTCGGCGCCCAGGTAGGGCTGGTCACGGCCGGCGCCATGGCGTTGCTGATTGCGGTGATCTGGTGGTGGATGCCGAAGTACCTGAAAAAGCATGCCGGAGTGTAACCACTTCCTTAGTGCGGAAGCGTACAGATGGAAAGCGGGCGTGGCGGTATTCTGGTCTCAATGCAAAGCCATTCCGGCTGTTGCCCAGACAGGAGTCCTACCATGAACAAAGACCAAATCGAAGGCAAACTGAAAAACATCGGCGGCAAAATTCAGGAAGGCGTCGGCGACCTGATCGACAGCCCTGAACAGGAAGCCAAAGGCCTGGCCAAGCAAGGCGAAGGCAAAGTCCAGGAAAAAGTGGGCGACCTCAAAGAAGCCGCTAAAATCGCTACCAAGTAATTGGTTGCAGCAATAAAAAAGCGCCGGTGTGCAAACACCGGCGCTTTTTTATTTGTTGACGGTAGAGTCGTCGTCCCCGCGCAGGCGGGGACCCAATTTCGCGGCATAGTCACAAAATTGGATACCCGCCTGCGCGGGTATGACGACTTTGCATTTAACTTAATTAACCTTGCCCGCCGGCTGCCCAGCCACCACCGTATCCGTCTTCGGATCGATGGTAATCTCTACCCGGCGCGGCACGCCGCTCTGGCCAGGGAAACCGGTGAACGCACTTTGCACCAGCGCCGGCATCACATGCGGCGTCGCCTGCACCGTACTGGTGTTTTGCACGGTGACGTCATACAGCTTTTTACCGGCCACCGTGTTGATGGTCACGCGCAGCTGGCGCTGGTATTGATGGCGAATCCGCTCTTCCACGCCAAACGACCCATAGCGGAACGGATCATAAAACGGGCTGTAGGCCCAGCGCGAATAGCCCCAGCCGTAACGGCCGTAACCGGGACGGCCCCAGTACGGGCTGCCCCATGGCGAACCCATGAACGGATCTTCGCGGATCACGCGCACCGGCTGGTCGATGGTCAGGTATTTCATGCCGACCAGCAAACCCGGCTGCTGCCCTTCGGCCGCCTGCTGGAAGCCCAGCTTGCCCAATTCATTGCTGACCAGCACCTGGTAGCTGCGGTATTCGAGCGTGTCATCGACGCCGCGTGGCGCCTCGAACGCATAGGTTTTTTCCGGCAAATTGGCCGGCCACGCATTGAACGCGGTAACATCGCTGCGAATGGTGGTGGCGCAACCGGTCAACAGCATGACGGCGGCAGTCGCCAGGATGGCGAGATATCTCATGATAGGCCTCTCAGGTAAGACGAATGTTCAGAACTACAGTCTACGACGCACGCGTGGACCACGCGCCATTATTACAGAATGTTACGGCGGCGTGGAAATCAGCAACTTTAGGGCGCCTCCCGGAAAATCAGGCGTCGGCCGGGCGCTGGTGTTGGTAAAATAGACTTTTGCCTAACGTCCCACATACTTCCATGCGCACAGACAGCAGCCCCTCGACCACGCCCCCGACGACAATCTACCGTAAAGATTACACCCCTCCGGCATTCCTGGTCGATACGGTTGAACTTGGCTTCGACCTGGACCCGAACCGCACCATCGTGGCCAATCGCATCACCATGCGCCGCAACCCGGACGGGACCCACCAGGACATCGTTCTGTATGGCGAAGACATCGAGCTGGTGCAGTTACGCCTGAATGGCCAGATACTGACCGCTGCCGATTACCAGGTCGACGGTATATTGCTTACCATTAAAAATGCACCGGCGGACGTGGTGCTGGACATTGAAACCCTGTGCGTGCCGGTAGAAAACACCACCTTGTCCGGCCTGTATGTGTCGAACGGCAACTTCTTCACCCAGTGCGAGGCCGAGGGCTTCCGCCGCATCACGTATTTCCCGGACCGTCCGGACGTGATGGCCAAGTACACGGTAATGCTGCGCGCAAACAAGGCAGCGTACCCGGTGCTGCTGTCGAACGGCAACCTGATCGAAGAGGGTGACCTGGGCGATGGCCGTCACTACGCCAAGTGGGAAGACCCGTTTAAAAAACCGTCGTACCTGTTTGCGCTGGTCGCCGCCAAGCTGGTCTGCCAGGAAGAGATCTACACCTTGAAATCCGGCCGCGACGTGCTGCTGCAAGTGTGGGTGGAAGACGGCAACCTCGATAAAACCGACTATGCCATGCAGTCGCTGAAAAACTCCATCCGCTGGGATGAAGAGCGCTTCGGCCTGGAACTGGACCTGGACCGCTTCATGATCGTGGCCGTGGGCGACTTCAACATGGGCGCCATGGAAAACAAGGGCCTCAACATCTTCAACACCAAGTTCGTGCTGGCCAACCCGCGCGTGGCCACCGACGTCGATTACGCCGGCATCGAAGCCGTGGTGGGCCACGAATACTTCCACAACTGGACCGGCAACCGCGTGACGTGCCGCGACTGGTTCCAGCTGTCGCTCAAGGAAGGCCTGACCGTGTTCCGCGACCAGGAATTCTCCGCCGACATGATCGGCAGCGACAGCGGCCGCGCCGTCACCCGCATCGACCAGGTGCGCACCTTGCGCCAGGCCCAGTTCCCGGAAGACGCGGGCCCGATGTCGCACCCGGTGCGTCCCGACTCGTTCGTCGAGATCAACAATTTTTACACCGTCACCGTGTACGAAAAAGGCGCCGAAGTGGTGCGCATGTACCAGACCCTGGTAGGCCGCGACGGCTTCCGCAAGGGCATGGACCTGTATTTTGAGCGCCACGACGGCCAGGCCGTGACCTGCGACGACTTCCGCGCCGCCATGGCCGACGCCAATGGCCGCGACCTGCGCCAGTTCGAGCGCTGGTACAGCCAGGCCGGCACGCCGGTGGTGACCGCGCGCACGCGCTACGACGCCGTCAAGCGCAACTTCGACATCATCCTCACCCAGCGCGGCGCGCAACCGGACCAGCTGCCGTTCCACATTCCCGTGGTGGTGGGCCTGCTGGGCGCCGATGGCCGCGACCTGCCGCTCACGCTGGACGGCGCCAAGCCTGCCGATGGCGACGTCACCAGCATCGTGCTGGAACTGACGGAGCAGGAGCAGATTTTCCGCTTCCGTAATATCGACGAACGTCCCACGCCATCGATCCTGCGCGATTTTTCCGCGCCGGTAATACTCGAATACGATTACACCGACGACGAACTGCTGCACCTGTTCCGCCACGACAGCGACCCGGTAAACCGCTGGGAAGCGGGCCAGCGCCTGGCCATGGCGCGCCTGCTCAAGCTCACCGCGCAGGTAGCGTCGGGCCACGACAAGCCGCTCAAACTGGACGATACCTTCCTGGCCGCCCAGCGCGCGCTGCTGGCCGACGACACGCTCGATCCGGCCTTCCGCGAGCTGGCGCTGATCCTGCCATCGGAAGGCATCATCGCCGAGCAGATGGACGTGGTAGACCCGCAGGCGATCCACACCGCGCGCCAGTTCATGCGCCGCACCATCGGCGCTGCGCTGCGCACCGAACTGCTGGCGCAGTACCACGCCAACCAGACGCCGGGCGACTACAGCCCCGACGCACTGTCGGCCGGCAAGCGCGCACTGAAAAACCTGTGCCTGTCGTACCTGCTGGTGGCGCCCGACGCGGTCACGCTGTCGCTGGCGCAGCACCAGTGCGAAAACGCCGGCAACATGACCGACCGCTTTGCCGCGCTGGTGGCGCTGATCCACAGCGGCGCCGATGCCACTGCGTACCTGCAGCGCTTCTACGACGATTTTTCCAGCGAAGCGCTGGTGATCGACAAGTGGTTTGCCATGCAGGCCGCCGCGCCCACCACCAACGTGGCTGCCGTACGCGCGTTGATGGAACACCCGGCCTTCACGCTGAAGAACCCCAATCGCGCGCGCAGCCTGCTGTTCAACTTCACCAACGCCAACCCGTCGCAGTTCCACGCGGCCGATGGCAGCGCCTACGCCTTCTGGGCCGAACACGTCATCAAGCTCGATGCGATCAACCCGCAGGTAGCCGCGCGCTTCGCCCGCAGCATGGATCGCTGGCGCCGTTACGCCCCGGCGCTGCAAGCGAAGATGAAGGACGCACTGGAACAGGTAGCCGCACAAGCGAAGCTGTCGAACGACGTGCTCGAAGTAATCACCAAAGCACTCGCCAATTAGTAAGGCCTGAAACCCGAACCACGGCCCGCGCCCGCAAAGCCGTCATACCCGCGCAGGCGGGTATCCAGTTTGTGCGCGCAGCCACCGATTTATATTCCATCCAAAGGAAAACCATGAAACGCATCAGCCTCACCCAATACCTGGTCGAAGAACAGCGCCAGAACAACTCCATCCCCGCCGAACTGCGCCTGCTGATCGAAGTGGTCGCCCGCGCCTGCAAAACCATCAGCCACGCCGTCGGCAAGGGCGCCCTGGGTGAAGTGCTGGGCACCGCCAGCACCGAGAACGTGCAAGGCGAAGTACAGAAAAAACTCGACATCATCTCCAACGAGATCCTGCTCGAAGCGAACGAATGGGGCGGCCACCTGGCAGCCATGGCATCGGAAGAAATGGAAACCATCCACCCGATCCCGAACCGCTATCCAAAAGGCGAATACCTGCTCACCTTCGACCCGCTGGATGGCTCGTCCAACATCGACGTCAATGTCTCGATCGGCACCATCTTCTCGGTACTGAAAGCACCGGAAGGCATGAGCGAGCCAACCGAGCAGGACTTCCTGCAGCCTGGCACCCGCCAGGTGGCCGCCGGCTACGCCGTGTACGGCCCGCAGACCATGCTGGTGCTCACCACCGGCAATGGCGTCAACTGCTTCACCCTGGACCGCGAAATGGGTTCGTGGGTACTGACCCAGCGCGACATGCAAATCCCGGCCAAGACCCGCGAATTCTCGATCAACGCATCGAACGCGCGCCACTGGCACCCGCCGGTGCAGCGCTACGTGAACGAGCTGCTGGCCGGCGAAACCGGTCCGCGCGGTTCCAACTTCAACATGCGCTGGGTGGCCTCGATGGTGGCCGACGTGCACCGCATCCTGAACCGCGGCGGCATCTTCATGTACCCGGCCGACACGCGCGACACCTCGATGCCCGGCAAGCTGCGCCTGATGTACGAAGCCAATCCGATGGCCTTCATCGTCGAGCAAGCTGGCGGCGTGGCCACCGACGGCCAGCAGCGCATCCTCGACATCCAGCCGACCAAGCTGCACCAGCGCGTGCCGGTGTTCCTCGGCTCGCGCGAGGAAGTGGAAGTGGTGACCGGTTATCACAAGGGTTAATCGGGGCCGATTAAGCCCGGATTCTGGCAAGGCCCGGCTATTTTTGTGTTTGACCCAAAATTTATGGGTTTGGGACTAGCTGGGCCGAAGGTTCTTTGTTAGAATGCGGGTCGTCGCCGCTTTAGCTCAGTTGGTAGAGCAGTTCATTCGTAATGAAAAGGTCGCCAGTTCGATTCCGGCAAGCGGCACCAGAACTCAGCAGTAAAAAGTGTCAAGAAGTCTCGAAACCCGCCTCTCTCATAGGGAGCGCGGGTTTTTTGTTGTCTCGTGATTTACCGGGGTGTAGCATGAAATCCAGGACCGGTGAGGGACAAATTGGCGCTTGTCCCTCACGAAAAAAGTTGGTCCCTCAATCGGCGCCGCACTCGGAATGGGATTGCGCCATGACACTCACCGAC
>Ga0308164_10004977_pt1 | contig 10935 bp, 4 predicted proteins | sample PhyTR2_FD_201031 | JGI IMG/M metagenome (GOLD analysis project Ga0308164, IMG submission 201031) | Phyllosphere microbial communities from UC Gill Tract Community Farm, Albany, California, United States - DLSLT.R2 | ecosystem: Host-associated > Plants > Phyllosphere > Unclassified | place: USA... | reverse complement strand
GATGACCGGCAGCTATTTCCGCGGCGACGCCGTCGCGGTGCTGTCGCCTGAGGACGAGACGAAGTTCACCACCGTCACCTACACCTATTACGAGCAGCTCAACGGCTATCGCTATCTGAAGACGCTCGACATCGCGTACAGCTTCTACACGGGCCGCTACATCGACAAGATCAATGCTGTGCTCGACCCAGCGCTTAAGACGATCGTCCACATCCCCAGCGTCAACGCGCGCGAGAGCACCAAGGACAAGCATCGCGAGGTCAAGGAGATCATGGATCACCTCGGCACCTGGAAGGGCACCGATCCGGTCACCGGCTTTCACCTGATCGAGACGGTGGGGGGCGCTACGATCAAGGTGGCCGATCTGGTCGACGACGATCCCGCCAAGCGCGATCGCGTGGCGTCGGCTTTGAAAAGCCCGGAGGCGCGGAGCAACCGCGACCATGTCGACGTCATCATCGCGTTGGGCATGGCGAAGGAAGGCTTCGACTGGATCTGGTGCGAGCACGCGCTGACCGTCGGCTATCGCTCCAGCCTGACCGAGATCATCCAGATCATCGGCCGCGCGACGCGCGATGCCCCAGGCAAGACCGTGGCCCGCTTCACCAACCTCATCGCCGAGCCGGCCGCGGCCGACGACGTGGTTGCAGAAGCGGTCAACGACACGCTGAAGGCGATCGCCGCCAGTCTGCTGATGGAGCAGGTGCTGGCCCCGCGGTTCGATTTCACGCCCAAGGACGTCGGCCCGAAAGACGGGTTCGATTATGGTCCCGACGGGTATCAGGAAGGTCGTACCAATGTCGGGTTCAATGAGGACCGCGGCCAGTTTCACTTCGAACTGAAGGATCTGGTGCTGCCCAGCTCGACCGAGGGCAAGCGGATCTGCGCCGAGGACATCAACGAGGTCATCACCAGCTTCATCCAGGACAAGCAGGCGATCGAGCGTGGTCTGTTCGACCCCGAAGTCGTGCCTGAGGAACTGACCCAGGTCCGCATGGGCAAGATCGTCCGCGACCGCTATCCCGACCTCAGCGATACGGATCAGGAGGCGATCCGCCAGCACGCGATCGCCGCGCTGAATATCACCCAGCAGGCTGCAAAGATCGTCACCGAGACGGCGACCGACGACGGCACCGGCGAGTTGAAGGTCAACACCAGCTTCGTCGACGGCGTTCGCAAGTTCATGAACGTGCGCGAACTCGACATCGACCTGATCGACCGGATCAACCCGTTCGACGCCGCCTATGCCATCCTCGCCAAGGCGATGAACGAAACGACGCTGCGTCAGGTGCAGGCTGCGATCGGCGCACGCAAGACGACGCTGACCGAGGAGGAGGCCCGCGCCTTCGCCATCCGCGCCGTTCAATGGAAACGCGAACGCGGTCGCGCGCCCGAAGTGACGGCACAGGACCCATGGGAGCGGCAGCTAGCCGAAGGCGTTGCCGCCTTCGCCCGCTACCGCGCCAAGGCGCAGGCCGCCGGAGTCGCCGCAAATGGCTGACATGACCGACGACGACATCCTCGCCGAACTGGGCGTCGACCTGACGCCGAAGAAGGTCCGCGCCCGCACGCCCCGCGAGGAACGCATCATCGCCGGCTTCGAAGACATCGTCCGCTTCCGTGAGAAACACGGTCGTGTGCCCCAGCATGGTGAAGGTCGCGATATTTTCGAGAGGCTCTATGCGGTGCGTCTCGACCGTCTCTGCGCGCAGGCGGACTGCTGCGAGCTGTTGGCGGACATGGACGTGCACGGTCTGCTGGACAGCGCCACCGATGCCGAGGCGATCGACGATCTCGACGACAGCGCGCTGCTGGCCGAACTGGGGATTGAACCCGAAGCGACGAGCGACATCACCCAGCTGCGCAACGTCCGCTCGAACGCCGATCGCAGGGCTGCCGAGGAGGTCGCTAGCGCGAGGCGCTGCGAAGATTTTGCGGCCTTCAAGCCGCTATTTGACCAGGTGCAGACTGACCTAGAGGCAGCTATCCGCACCACCCGGCCCTTCGTCCGCGACCTCGGCATGTCGAAGGCCGATATCAAGCTAGGCGAATTTTTCATCGTCGGCGGCCAGCTGGCCTATGTGGCCGAGGTGGGCGAACCGATCGAGGCGCCTAATGGCGAGACCGACGCCCGCTTGCGCGTCGTCTATTCCAACGGCACCGAGAGCGACCTGCTGCTTCGCTCGCTCCAGCGTGCGCTATATAAGGATGAGGGTGGCCGCCGGATCACCGAACCGACCGCCGGGCCGCTGTTCAACAGCGCCAAGCCAGCCGATGTCGAACCCGACCATTTGCCGACTGGGACGCTCTACGTCCTGCGCAGCCGTTCGACGCACCCGATTATCGTCGCGCACCGTGATCTCATCCATAAGATCGGTATAACCGGGGGCACAGTCGAGGCCCGCATCGCCGGTGCCGCCGACGATGCGACCTATCTCCTTGCCGGTGTGGACGTGGTCGCCGCCTACAAGCTGTATGACGTCAACCGCCCACGGCTGGAGGCGCTGATCCATCGCGTCCTCGACCCCGTCCGCTTCGACGTCGAGATACCCGATCGCTTCGGCAAGCCAGTCCGTCCCCGCGAATGGTTCCTGGTGCCGCTGCCCATCGTCGACGAAATTGTATCTCGCGTCGTAGACGGGACGCTGGCGGGAATGACCTATGATTCCAAGGCCGCGGCTCTGGTCTCGCTCAACATTCACGGCGGATCGCTCAACGATCAGCGCCTGAGATAGCAATGCTCATGCGGTGATGACACAGCAGCAGCCATACCGCTGACCTAACGCCTGCCCAAAAGCGGATGTCCGTTCACGCGCAATCCGGCCAACTTCGGGTGTAAAGAGTTGAGGCCCAAGCTATTAGAGCTGCGTAAAGTCGCTGTAGACCCTGCTCCTTTCCTATGACTAGACTGGACACCCGAGGTCCGGGGTGAGCCGTGGTCCGCAAGCACCCGAAGAGCAATGATGAGCCAAGACGCCTCCCCGTCCGATCCTGCGGCGCCTAGGTATTTCCCGCGCCGCTTGCGCGTCGTCGATGCCGCGACGCGCGGTGCGATGGTCGACGAGGCAGGCTTGCTGGCGCGCGGGGGCGCTACCGTCGTGCTGGCCGAGCCCGGCATGGGCAAGAGCGAGCTGCTCGCCGAGATCGGCCGGCGCCTGGGCATAAGACCCATCAGCGCGACCCGTTTCTCGCTCAGTGGCGATCCGGCGAAGTTCGTTCAGCCGGGACTGCCGCTCCTGATAGATGGCCTCGACGAGGCGATGGCGCGCCGCGAGGGCGACGCCGTCGCATCTGTGCTCGCCAAGCTCGACGACGCCGGTGCGCCGCCGTTCATCCTAACCTGCCGTTCGCGCGAGTGGCAGGCGCGAGGCGAGTCGGGCCTTCGCCAAGTCTATGGCGGCGAACCGGCCATATTCACCCTTCAACCGTTCGATCGCGACGAGGCGGCGGCTTTCCTGGGGTCTCGTCATCCCGCCGTCGATGCCATGCACGTCCTCGACCACCTCCACCAGCACCAGTTGTCCGAGCTGTACCGCAATCCGCTGACGCTCGGACTGATGGGCCGCGTCGCGGAGACGGATCGGCAGCTGCCGGCATCGCGGGGCGCGCTATTCACGCGCGTGTGCGTGCTAATCTGGCCCGAGCACGATCGCGATCGACAGGACATCGGCCTCGCGCAACTCACAGAGAATCAAGCCCTCGACGCGGCAGGCGCTATCGCCGCTGCGCTGCTGTTCTCCGGTGCCGAGGTGGTCAGCGTCGCGGGTGCGGCGCAACTCCAGGAAGGGGACCTGCAGCTCTCCGCGCTCGCCGGCCTGCCCGGAGGCGGCGCCACCCGCGCGATCTTTTCGTCGAACCTCTTCGTCGGCCTCGGCCCCGCCAGGGCGAAGCCGATCCACCGCGTAATTGCGGAATTCCTCGGCGCGCGCTGGCTCGCGAACCAGGCTTCGAGCCCCCGCACCCAGCGCCGCCTGCTCGCCCAGTTCCAAAGTGCGGGCGCGGTGCCCGCTAGCCTCCGTGGCCTTCACGCATGGCTTGCCTACCACAGTCCGGCACTCGCCGAGCGGGTGATCGCCGCCGACGCCTTCGGGCTGCTGCGATACGGCGAGACGAGCGATCTAAGTGTCTCGCAAGCCGACGCGCTGTTCAGGGCCTTGGCCAGCTTGGCTGAAATCGATCCCTACTTCCGGGCTTCCGATTGGGACAATAACACAGCGACGGGCCTGATGATCGCGCCGCTGGCGGCCCGCATCGACGAGATCATCGGCTCGATCGCCAGCAGCGCCCATCTGCGATCGCTCCTAATTGAGGCCATGCTCGGCACCGATCTGTCGAGGCAACTCAGTGCGACGCTGGCACAGGTGGTGTTCGACGAACATCGGTTCTACCGCGAGCGGGAGGATGCCGCAGACGCGCTACTGCCGCATCGTGACAGGGTGTGGTGGCGCGACGCGATAGCACGCCTGCGGGCAGAGGGTACGGAGGACTCGGCCAGGCTCGCCCGGACCTTGATCGAGCGGATCGACGCGGATGTGCCGGACGACTTGCTGGTGGCGGCGCTGTTCGCTGAGCTCGGCGTCACGATCACGCGTCTGCCGAAAGACCGCAAACGCCGCGGCCACACGCTTCGCCGCTACACAGGCATCGTGGGGATGATCGCCACCGCGCGTTTACCCTCGGTTTTAAACCTGATCGCGGACTACGCGACGCTCGTGCCGCTGGGGGACTGGCAGGAATACACCGACGTCGCAGACATCGCCGCCCGCCTGACGCTTCGGGCAATCGATGAGGAGGCGGTGACCGTTGTTGACGCTCCCCAGCTGTGGAACTGGCTCGGCACCGTCGAGCATGCGCGACGGTCAAACCGCGAGAGCAAGCGCGATCTTGTCACCGCCCTTGGCGAACAGCACGGACTGCGCCGGGCGGTTCAGCGCCAAGTGCTCGGCACCGCCAGACGCAAGGGTTCGGTCTGGATGACCGAGACCGACCTCCAGCGGCGCTTTGTCGGGCTCTCCATGCATCCTGGCGATGCCGCCGAGCTGCTGAAGGATCTGGAAGGCGCCGACCATCGAGATGCAGCGCTGCGCGAAGACTGGCAGGATCTTGTCCGGCTTGCCTACCATCGCGACGGCTTCGAACCGGGCGTTCGTGAAAGCGCTCTCAAGTTTGCGCGGGAGGACCCCCAGCTGCTGGCGTTTATGCGCAAGCTCGAGGACCCGCGGCCCCCGGCGTGGCAAATTCGTAACGAACGGGAGCAGGCTAAGCGCGACCGCAAGAATCGGATTCAGGTGGAGGAGGACCGCCGCGCCTTCACCGCAAACCAAGCCGCTCTCCGTGCAGGCGCGCTTCAGTGGATAGTTTCGCCGGCGCAGAGCTATCTCGGCATCCGCGGACGTGGCAATCGGGAGCTGCCACCACGCGATCGCCTCGTCGATTGGCTCGGGGCGGGACTGGCCGCGGACGCGATGACGGGACTGGAGGCGGTGCTGCACCGCACCGACCTGCCGACAGTCGCTGAGATTACGACGGGCTTCGCAGAGAACGTCACCTACAACTACTCGTTCGCCATCATGGCGGGGTTGCTCAAGCGTCAGCGCGGGGGCGTCGGATTTGGAGGGTTGCGCCCGGAGATGCTGGTGACCGGCCTGCTGCTCTGCCACCACGACCGGGGCTGGTGCAGCGACGACGATCTTGCGGATCTGCGGTCCGCGCTCGAGGCGCTGGTCATTCCGACGCGATCGGCCCGCATCGCCTTCGCCAAAGTCTGGATCGAGCCGTCGCTCGCGGCGGGCCTGACCCATGTCAACGGCCTCTACCTGCTTTCCCACGGCGAGGGTTGGCAGCCGACCGGCGGCGCGCTGGCTGACGGCTGGCTGGCACGCTTTCCCGACGTCCCCGAGAATGTCGAGTTAGAGCTGATCGACTGCCTGACGCACGCCGGGGAACTTGCGAAGCTACGGACCGTCGCGCAGGCCCGGAGCGGAGGGGTGTTCAGGAACGAGAAGCATCTCCTCGCGTGGCTGGCGGTCGACGTGCTCGTCCGCTTCGACGAAGTGCGTGCCGACCTCGCCGGGATCGGCATCCGGCATCCAGAGTTCATCTGGTTCCTGCGCAACCGGCTGCAGCTCGAGCGGCGCGGCGCCATGCTGCCCCTCAGCGTCGCTCAAGCGGAATGGATCTGGTCCGAATTCCGCGCGGCATGGCCCTCGGCGACGCTCGAGGGAAGCGGCAGCGGCAACACGAACGACTACGACGCGACCGACTTCCTCCGCGCCCTGCTCTCCCGGCTCGCCGACGACAGCGGGTCGGAGGCGGCGGCCGCGTTGCAGAACCTCATCGCCGGCCCAGAGGATAGCTACAGCGAGCTCATCCGACACATGGCCGCCGAACAGCGCCAGAAGCGCGCCGAGGAGAGCTTCTCAGCATTAACGCCCGAGCGTCTGGGCCAACTGCTTGAAGATGGACCGCCGGGAAACATCGACGACCTGAAGTCCATTGTGCTCGAGGAGCTGGAGGTCGCGCAGGCGAAGCTGCGCGGCGAGGACCTTGACCAAGTGCGGGACTTCTGGAGCGACGGCGGCGTCCCCTACGGCGAGAACCGGTGCCGCGACAGATTGGCCGCGATGATCGGCCCCGATCTGATGCGCTACGACATACAGCGGATCACCGAGGCGGATATGCCGATGACCAAGCGAGTCGATCTGGCCTTCGCACGCGGGAGCCTACAGCTGCCGCTCGAGGTAAAGGGGCAGTGGCACGCGGACGTCTGGGACGCCGCTTCGGGCCAGCTCGACCTGCAATACATGATCGACTGGCGATCGGAGCAGCGCGGGATCTACTGCGTGCTATGGTTCGGGAAACTGCCGGCTGCGACGAACCGTCGCCTCAAGCTCCATCCGAACGGGATCGCGGCGCCCGCCAACGCCGAAGAGATGCGGACGCTGCTCATTGAGCGGATCCCCGCGGCCCGGCGCCCGCTGATCGACGTCGTCGTCGTCGATCTGACGGCGGGCAAAACGTGATCCCGTCCGTCGTCTTGGTCTTAAAGCGGTGCCTCCAACCGCGCGTCCCAAAATCAAGAACGGCTCGAGGAGGGCGAGCGGGACGATGGGTAGGGGCGCGGGCAGCAGACCGCCTCTATCGATAAGCAATTCCATCGGGAAGGCCGGCGTGTTACGCCTCGTCTACCAGGCGACAGGGTATATACTGAGTAGATGGCCAGAAGTGATCTCCTTGTTTCGTTGGTCAAGGCAGGTGCATCCGGGGATCGTTCGACGTTGACCACGACCGTCGAGGCCCTCGTGGCCGAGGAGCGCGCGAAGAGCCATCACGTCCTCGCCGACAAGCTACACCGTGCGCTCGCGTCGGTGCCCGTCACCGCGTCCAGCGAACTCCGCCGGAGCGGTGCGCCCGGTCGCGATTTCGTCATAGAATCGGAACCACGCGTCGGGTTGGAAAGCCTAATTCTGACACTGCCGGCCGAGCATCTGACCCGACAACTCGTCGAGGAACACAACCGAGCCGACCTCCTGCGTGCGCAAGGCATGCAGCCGCGGCACCGGGTTCTCCTCTCGGGTCCACCGGGCAACGGTAAGACCTCGCTCGCGGAAGCGATCGCCGAAGCGGTCGCCGTTCCGTTGCTGACCGTCCGCTACGACGCATTGGTCGGCGCCTATCTTGGCGAAACCAACGCCAGGCTCGCCCGCCTGTTCGAGTACGTCCGGACGACGCCCTGCGTGCTGTTCTTCGACGAGTTCGACGCGGTCGGCAAGGAACGTGGCGACATTCACGAGACCGGCGAGATCAAGCGCGTCGTGTCGTTCCTGCTGATGCAGCTCGATCAACTGCCCAGCTACGTTGTAGTGGTGGCTGCCACCAACCATGCGGAGCTGCTCGATCGTGCTGTCTGGCGGCGCTTCCAGCTCCGGATCGACATGCCGCTCCCGTCACGCGATGCGGCCGCCGTGTTGGTCGACCGTTTCGTCAGTGCGTGGCCGGAGCCCGTCGGAATGAAGGCAAGCGAGATCGCGGCCCAGATGGGACCATCGAGCTTCGCCGACATATTCGAGTTCTGCCAGAACATCAGGCGGCGGCACATTCTATCGCAGGGGGCCGAAGCGCTCAGAACCATCCTCGCGCAAGAACTCCGCCTCTGGAAAACACGGATAAAGCCGGACACCGATGGCCAACCCACCGAATCAACCGTTGCTGCGCCTCGACGCCCCCGCAGCCGTTCCAAGGCGGACCCGAAAGGGCCAATCGAGCGCGCGTAAGTTCACGCCGGCCGAACAGGCCCGAACACCTGCGGGTAAAAAGCTCGCAGACCTTGCCGAGCAGCTCGACGCCGACACCCCAATTCTTCAAATCCGTGCCGATCCGGCCGCGCTGGCGCCCGAGCGCCTGCTGGTCTTCGAACTGACTGGTGGCGTCCTCCAGTTCTCAGCCGCCGTCCGCCTTGTTCCGGGCCTAGAATTCCTGGGTGCGGAGGACTTAGACAAGGACGATACGGACAGCGACCCCGTCGTGTACCTGATGGTGCCTAGTGAAGCCGCACTCCGCAACCTGGTGACGCTGTGGCGCGGATGGCAAGCCAACGGCACCGTGCCCCCGAACTACAGCGCCTGGAAGGCGCTACTGACCCAACTCCGCGACATCCGACCGTGGGGCCCGGAGGACCGCGTGACCGCTGCAGACCGGGCGATCCTCGCCGAAGAGCATGCACGCCATACCGCGTTGAGCAGGGTAGAGGTGGAGCTCGTCTTCCGGCCGAACGGGGAATCGACGGAAGCGGCGGCACGCGCAGCCATCGTGGCTGTAGGCGGCGTGGTGGTGTCGAGTTCGCGCATCGTTGGCGCCGGCTATCATGCGATCCTCGCCGATTTGCCCGGACAGGCCCTAGCCGACGTGGTCGCACGAAACCCGGACGGGCTAACCGGTGTGGAAGCGGTGCTGCAGATCAGGCCGCAGAGCATCTTCCAACTGATGCCGACACAAGAGGTGGAGGGCACGCCGGGGGGCGTCACTCCCGCCCTCTACGGCGATCCAATCGCCGCGATCTTCGATGCCGTCCCGCTGTCAGAGCATCCGCGTCTTGCGGGCACGCTCAGCATCGACGACCCCTTCGACCTCGAAGGGCGCGCGGTGGGGTCCCGCAAGCACGGAACCGCAATGGCGAGCGCCGTCGTCCACGGCGACATCAACGCTGCCTGGGACCGCCCTCTCGAACGCCGGATCCACTTCGTGAACATGCTCTACGCACCGGCTGAGCCCGACCTTCCCGAGCGTTTCCCGGACCTGCTGCCAGCCGACATGTTCGAGCGCGCAATCCTGGCGATGCGGACGGGCGACGCACCCACGGCGGAGCACGTCCTCATCGTCAACGCGTCAGTCGGTGACGCCAACAAGCCGTTCTCCGGTCGCCTGTCGGGTTGGGCGCGGGTCGTCGACCATCTCGCGGCGACCTATGGCATCCTGTTCGTGATCAGCGCCGGAAACCACCACGCGCCTTTAGAAACGCAGGACATGACAGCAGGTGCGTTCGAAGCGCTGGATGCCGGTGAGCGGGTGCGCGTCGCGCTTCGCGCGAGCTCGAAGCAGATCGCCTCGCGCCGAGTCCTTGCTCCCGCGGAGTCGATGAACGCGATCACGGTTGGCGCGCTGCACGCCGACCAATTTCCATATCCCCATGCCTTGCCCGCCTACAATTTCGACGTCTGGGCGGACTCTGGGCTCTGCTCGGTGTCAAGCGCGCTCGGCCCGGGCCACAATGGAGCGACCAAGCCGGAGATCCTGGCCCCTGGAGGACGTCACCATGTCCGCCTGTCGCCCCAAGGCGACGATCACCACCTGATTCCACTCACGACCAACGCGGCGACGTTCGGCGGCATCGCGGTTGCGGCGCCGCCGTCGGCCACGTCGACCGGACCCGACGTCCTCGCGCGCTCTATCGGTACGAGCGTCGCAGCGGCCTTGGCCACCGGCGTGGCAGCACGGGCCCACGAGGCGCTCGAGGCGGCATATCCCGACTTCGGTGCGCTACCGAGCGCCCAACGTGCCTGCCTATTGAAGGCTCTGCTCGTACACGGCGCGCGCTGGGGAGATGCCCGCGACCTTCTGGTTGAGGTGCTGGGCCCCCCGGAAGGCAAGTACCACGTCCGCCAGAAGGACAACGTACGGCGGTACATTGGTTACGGAGCCTACGATCCGAAACTCGTCATGGACTGTGCCGACGACCGCGCGACCCTGTGGGCGGTCGGGACCCTGACGGCCGATCAGGGCAAACGGTTCCGTATACCTTGGCCGACCGTGATGAACGCCAAGGCACAACCGCATGGACTATCGGCGACGCTTGCCTGGTTCTCGCCGCCGCGCCCCGGCGCGGTCGCGTATCGAGCGGTGCGGATGAAGATCGTCGAGCCGGCACAGCTCGGTAACGCGGGCATGAAAGCCAGCGGGCTGCAGCCTGATCCCAACCAAGCCCACAGGGGCACGATCGTGCACCGCCACTGGGACGGCGACAAAGCGGCCGCCATGGCGGCAGAAGGGTTCTTCGACCTGGACGTGCAAAGGGAGGCCGACGACGGCGACATGCCAGTCAATTTCGCGGTCGTGGTGACGTTGGCGATGCCGGGTGAAGCTGCAGTCTATAGCCAGGTTCTCAACCGCGTCGCCGTCAAGCCGCAGGTGCCTGTCGCGGTCTAGTCCTTGCGGACGCGTTGTCTGATCAGGTAGGGCGACCATATCGTCGACGTACAGAGGTGGTACAAAGACAGAAATTCGGGAGCGCTAAGCGACTGAAGGATATATCTAATTTGTGGCGACGGCTCCTCCCGTAGGGGTCACCATCTCATCGCCAAGCGGCTGAGATCGGCGAATATCAATAGAAGCAATGCCTCGTGAGGCGCCCAGTGCTACATATAGGCGTTGCATCAAGCG
>Ga0308164_10004976_pt1 | contig 10935 bp, 7 predicted proteins | sample PhyTR2_FD_201031 | JGI IMG/M metagenome (GOLD analysis project Ga0308164, IMG submission 201031) | Phyllosphere microbial communities from UC Gill Tract Community Farm, Albany, California, United States - DLSLT.R2 | ecosystem: Host-associated > Plants > Phyllosphere > Unclassified | place: USA... | reverse complement strand
TCACACTACTTTCTGTCGTTTCGTATGCTGATTTGCGAGTGCAAAAGTAATGGTTTTTTTTAAACCAGCCAAATATTTCTGCATAAAATTTTAAAGTTTTTTAACTCACCCTAATCTCTTATACTATTCAAATCTGACCCGCTCTGCGCTCCCTATTAAGGGACTGCAAAGATACAAACTTTTTTAAATTATCAAAATTAAATCCTGATTATTTTTTAGTTCATCCTCTATCTCAATTACTGTATCTGCGCTACCTACTATCTCTCGTTTTCAGTGGGGCAAAGATAGAAACTTTAACACATCCATCCAACTTTATTTAACATAATATTCGTAAAGTGGATAAGTAATTCTTTAACTGGCTGAATATAAAAATTTTATATACTTCAGTGGAGTTATCCACAATGATGAATAGATGAAATTACTGGAGTTTTCTGAAAAAATGAGGGAGGATTCTTTTATATAAACATGGGAATTAAGTGCTTTATAGTATCACTATTTATCAATTGACACATTTAACAGTAATACTTTTTTATTTTTTATAGTCTACTAATTTGGTAGATTAATTAATTGTTTTAAATTTGCTCAAAACAAATGATGGAAGAATTACTTCTAAATAAATATAGCCTCAAACAAATATACGACTACCCTATTTACAGGATAGTCTGTTGAAAGTAGAAAATTTTGATTTTAGTCTATTAATTTATAGACTAAGATAATATTTGGTTTTGTCCAGGCTAATAAATAATAGCTTATCATTTATTATAATATGAAATACTTTTTATAAAAATTATTTAACAACAAAAAATGGAATCGCAAGATAAACAGTCAGATTTTCTAAAATACCTATTTATGAAGAAGCAGAAGGAAAGTTATCTGTTTCATGAAAAACATCTGGCCGAGAATTTTGTTCAGGAATTATTTGATGTGCTGTTTATTTATCATTTAGAATCTTATCAATCCAGCGAGCAGCTTGAATACAAATTCAACCATCTCCGATACCAGCTGCATACACTAATTAATAAAGTTTCTACAGGTGATTCTATTATAAAGAAACAGGTAGAAGAATTCTTTGATACTATACCTTATATATATGATATGCTTCTTTTGGATGCTGAAGAGATCCTGCATTTTGATCCTGCCGCTCATTCTAAGGAAGAAATCTTTATTTCTTATCCTGGATTTTTTGCAACTGCAGTATACCGTTTTGCTCACCAGCTTTATCAACAAAAGATTCAAATACTACCCAGAGTGATCAGTGAATATGCCCATAGTAAAACGGGAATTGATATTAACCCCGGAGCAGAAATTGGAAAAAGCTTTTTTATTGATCACGGAACGGGGATTGTGATTGGAGAAACCACTATTATTGGTGATCATGTAAAGATTTATCAAGGGGTCACTTTAGGGGCACTGAGTGTTTCAAAGGATTTAGCCAGTCTGAAAAGACATCCTACTATTCAGGATCATGTCGTTATTTATTCCGGAGCGACTATTTTAGGTGGAACCACAGTAATCGGAGAAGGAAGTATTATTGGCGGAAACGTCTGGCTGACTCATTCTATTGCATCCAATTCGGTGGTATACCATACTAACCAGATAAAAATAAAAGATAATAATCCTTTTCCGGAAGCTATCGATTTTGTAATATAAAATTTAAAAAAATATAATTATGCCATTTCAAAATATTTTAGAAACAATTGGAAACACTCCAACCGTAAGAGCTTCAAAATTATTTCCTCAACATGAAGTCTATATTAAACTGGAAAAAAGCAATCCCGGAGGAAGTATTAAAGACCGTATTGCATTGGCAATGGTTGAAGATGCTGAAGAAAAAGGACTGATCAATAAAGATACACAAATCATTGAGCCTACCAGTGGTAATACTGGAATCGGCCTGGCTTTGGTAGCCGCAGTCAAAGGTTACAAATTAACATTGGTTATGCCGGAAAGTATGAGTATTGAGCGTAGAAAATTAATGGAAGTATACGGAGCTGATTTTGTGCTGACTCCCCGTGAGAAAGGAATGAAAGGTGCCATTGAAAAAGCACAGGAGCTCGTTAATTCAACAAATAATTCATGGATGCCAAGACAATTCGATAACCGGGCGAATGTTGAAATACATAAAAAAGCTACAGCTCAGGAAATTCTAAAAGACTTTCCTGACGGTTTAGATTATTTGGTAACGGGAGTGGGAACCGGCGGCCATATTACCGGTGTGGGTGAAGTATTGAAGCAGCATTTTCCTGATTTGAAAATAATTGCTGTAGAACCTGAACTTTCTCCGGTTTTAAGCGGTGGTGAACCGGGACCGCATCCTCTTCAGGGAATTGGAGCTGGTTTTGTTCCTAGTATTTTAAATACCTCTATTTTAGACGAAATCATAAAAGTTAGTAAAGAAGAAGCATTTAAATTTACACAGCAAGCCGCAAAACAGGAAGGAATATTTGGAGGAATTTCTTCCGGAGCTTCATTGGCTGCTGTAGCGCAATTGCTAGAAGGAAAAACTGAAAAAGCTAAAGTATTAACATTCAATTATGATACGGGAGAGCGGTATTTGTCGGTAGAAGGTCTATTCTAATTACATTCATCTAAAAATATCCTGCCATTTTGTGTCGGATATTTTTTTAAATCAATAGTCTACAAAAATAGTAGAGAATATGAAAAAAGGAAAAGTTTATTTAATCAGTGCAGGCCCGGGAGATCCGGATCTGATTACATTAAAGGCAGTAAAAGCACTGCAGCACTCGGACATTGTCTTAGCAGACAGATTGGTTAGTCCTAACATTCTGGAGGATCATTTTTCAGGAGAAGTTGTCTTCGTAGGCAAAGAATGCCGGCGGGGCGCCTCTACTCCTCAGTACAGTATTAATGAAATGATGACAGAATATGCTCTAGCCGGTAAAAATGTTTCAAGGCTTAAAGGCGGTGATGTTTCTATTTTTTCTAACATACTGGATGAGCTCCAGGTGTTGAAAGAACATTCGATCGCTTATGAAATCATTCCTGGAATTACGGCTGCACTGGGAGCTGCATCTTATTCAGGAATACCTCTGACAGCCAGAGGATATTCTACCGCAGTGCGGATTATGACCTTTTATAAAAATGATATCGTTCATCAGGATCATTGGAAAGATCTTGCTAAAACCAATGATACTCTTGTTTTTTATATGTCTGTTGCCACTCTTCCTGAGCTCATAGAAAAGCTAAAGAATGAAAATATTTCATCTTCCAAAAAAATTGCTGTGATAGAACAGGCCACTACTCCACTGCAAAGAGTTCATACCTGCAGTTTTGAAGAATATGAAACTTCCCTGAAAAATAAAAAGTTTGTTTCCCCTTCATTGGTCATCATCGGTAAAGTAGTTGGATTGCATGAAGAATTTAAATGGCTTAAGAATGACCAGTCTCATGATCAATATTTTGCGCCTGTAGAAAATCTCAACACTTATTTAACCTATAAATCTGTAGAAAATGCTGTCTGATCTTCAATTACAAAGTTTAAAAAAAATTCTCGGTGAATTTACCCAACAGGAACTGATATGGACCAATGGATATATTGCGGGACTTCTTGCTGAATCATCATCATCTGTTATTGCTCAAAAACCAACGGTAATAACAAAATCCAGAAAAATAACACTGGCTTTCGGCACGGAAACCGGAAATGCGAAAAGATTAGCAACCCAGCTTGCTGCATCAGCAAAAAAGCGTGGAATTCAGGTAAAGCTTATCGGAGCAGATCAGTACAGGATTACGGATTTACCGAAAGAAGAGTATTTTTTCCTGATCATCAGTACTCAGGGAGATGGTGAGCCGCCTATTTTAGCAAAAAAATTCTATAATCATATCTTAAATACTCCGCTTGACCTCTCTAAAGTACATTTTGGAATTTTAGGGTTGGGAGATTCGTCCTATCCGGAATTCTGTAAAACTGCTGAAGATCTACAAACCCGATTTATTGAATTGGGTGGAAAAGAATTTTACCCTGTTCTAAAATGTGATACCGATTATCAGAGTGATGCTGAAAGCTGGTTTGATACAGTGATTAACAAATTGAGTAACGAAACTTTTAGTTCTGATATTCCTCAAAAGATAAATCCAGCTTCGTCTTCTAAAAAATATTTTCAGGGTACGGTTGTTTCAAAAATCAACCTGAATGATATAGGTTCAAATAAAGAAACTTATCATATAGAAATTATTACTGAAGATGAAATTGATTATGAACCGGGCGACGCGCTGGGAGTTATTCCATTCAATACCATACAAACCGTTCATGAGATTTTAAATCTGGTGAAATTTGATCCTGGTACCATACTTACAACGGAAAGAGTAACCGCTCCCGCAGAAGAACTGCTGAAACAGCATCTAAATATCAGTTATCTTTTGAAATCAACTGTAAAAAAATATGCAGCTTTAACAGGACACGACATTACGGAAGAAAGACTGGGCCTTCTGGATTTACTTAAAAAATATCCATCAGAAGTTAATTTTGAGAAAATCATTGGCATTTTAACTCCACAGGCTCCGAGATTATATTCTGTTTCTTCGTCTCCCAGCGGACACGGAACCACAGAAATCCATGTTACTGTATCTAAAAACAGATTTACGACTGAAAGTGATGAAAAGATTGGGGTCTGCAGTGAATATTTATCTGAACTGGATCTTAATCAAACAGTAGAATTTTATATTCAAAAAGCTAAACATTTTAAACTTCCGGATGAAAATAAGGATATCATTATGATCGGTCCCGGAACTGGAATCGCTCCGTTCAGATCTTTCATTACAGAAAGGGATGCTGTGGGCGCCACAGGAAAAAACTGGCTTTTCTTCGGTGAGCAGCATTTTATTTCTGATTTTTTATACCAAACCGAAATTCAGAGTTTCTTACAAACGGGTTCTATAACGAATTTAGATCTGGCGTTTTCAAGGGATCAGCATAAAAAGGTTTATGTTCAGGACCGCCTGAAAGAAAAATCAACAGAAATATTTGAATGGCTGGAAAATGGAGCGCATCTGTATGTATGCGGTACCAGAGATCCGATGTATCATGATGTGGAAAATACTCTTCTGGAAATTCTTGAAGAAAATGGAAAAACCAAAGAACAGGCAAAACAGTATCTGGATGAGCTTGAAGAGGAGGAACGGTTTGCCAAAGACGTCTATTAGATCATTTTGAAATCAATAATTACTATTTAAAAGAATAAACACTACTACCAATGTCGGAACAAAACAATTTATCTCCTGTAGAAAAAATAAAAACGGAGAGTAAAGGGTTAAGGGGAACCCTTCAGGAAAGTCTTTCTGATCAATATACGGGTGCGCTGCGGGAGCAGGATCAAAATCTGGTAAAATTTCATGGGATGTATCAGCAGGATGACCGTGACCGGAGAGAAGAAAGAAATCAGAAAAAATTAGAGTGGCTTTATTCTTACATGATCCGTTTAAGAATTCCCGGAGGATTAATAACTCCTGAACAATGGGCGGGACTGCATCATATTGCCGGTGAATATTCTACCGGAACCATAAAAATAACAACAAGGCAGACGGTACAGCTGCACGGACTTCTGAAATCACAAACCAAGCCTACAATACAATCTTTTAATACATTGCACCTGGATTCTATTGCTGCCTGTGGTGATGTGAACAGAAATGTAACCTGTACTTCCCATCCTTCGGAATCTCCGCTGCATGGGAAAGTTCATGCATTAGCTGCCAAGATCAGTGAGCTCTGCCTGCCGAAAACAACCGCCTATTATGAAATATGGCTGGATGAAGAGCAGATAGAGGAAAAGAAAAATCCTGAAGATCCATTGTATCAAAACAGGTATCTTCCCAGAAAACTGAAAATAGGGATTGCCATTCCGCCGAATAATGACGTGGATGTTTTCATAAATGATATTGCTATCATTGCTATTATACAAGAAGGTGAACTTAAGGGTTATAATATTGGAGCTGGCGGCGGCCTGGGTGCTACTCATGGAAATGCTGCAACATATCCGAGACTGGCATCTGTTTTTGGATTTCTGGATACGGAAGAAAAAGTATTGAAAGCAGTATATGAGATCATCACTGTACAAAGAGATTATGGCAACAGAAGCGACAGAAAGCTTTCCCGTCTAAAATATACTATTGATAAATTAGGCATCAGTGAATATAAACGCTTGGTGGAAGAACGGACAGGTTTTCAGTTTGAAGAGGCAAAACCTTATGAATTTACCCAAAGAAAAGACCGTTATGGCTGGGAGCAGAGCCATGAAGGAAAATGGTATTTCACCTTATTTGTAGAAAGCGGAAGGGTGTTGGATGAAAACGGGTATGCATTGAAGACCGGTTTATTAAAAGTAGCTGAAACCGGTAAAGCCAATTTCCGTTTCACGTGTAAACAGAATCTTATTTTGGCGGATATCCTGCCGGAAAATAAAACGGAAATAGAAAAAGTCCTTCAGGAACACGGCATCATCAGCTATACGGATACAGCTAGTGCAATGAGAAAAAACTCTATTGCCTGTGTCGCATTTAATACCTGTTCACTTGCGCTGGCAGAAGCACAACGCTATTTACCAAGTCTGATTACGAAAATAGAACCCATTCTTGAAAAATATGGTCTTCAACAGGATGATATTACCATCAGAATGACGGGCTGCCCCAACGGCTGTGGCCGATCTCCCAATGCAGAAATAGGACTGATCGGTACTGCATATGGAAAATACAATCTTCATATTGGAGGCGACAGGCTGGGAACACGTCTTAATACAAAATATAAAGATAATCTGGAGGAAATTCAAATCCTGGAAACACTGGATCTGCTTTTCTCGGATTATATAAAAGATAAGCTCCCTCATGAAACTTTTGGAGATTTCACTTACAGGACTATCGTCAATCATTTAAATTAAAAATATAATGAGATTTAAAAAATTGAAAAAAATAAGGTCCACCATACAAAAGAAAGGATTTGTCAGAAATATTTATTTCATGGACATGTGCTGTTGTTATTACCAACCCATGACTATTTAATCGGAAATACATAATTCAACTGACAAAAAAAATGAACTTTTCAAATCAACACATAAAAAAATATACTTTAGGACTTTTACTATTATCAACTCTTACCATCAAAGCACAACAGCAACTGGTGGAAATTACAGGATCAATAAAAAATTCCGAGCATCAATCCTTATCCGGAGCACATATTAAAGTAAAAAATACAGCGGAAGAAACAATCAGTGAAGCCAACGGAGAATTCAAGCTGAGAACCAGAGTCAATTTTCCTTTTATCATTCTGGTCGAAAGAAGCGGCTACGAAACTGCTCAGATAGAAGTTTTAAACGGGCAGAGTAAAATCTCTATAGAATTAAATTCCCAGACCCGCATTATTGATGATGTTGTTATTTCTGCTTCCAGAACAGAAGAAAAAACCTTGAAGTCGCCAGTCTCTATTGAAAAAATAGATATTAAAGCAATTCGTGAAGCTCCGGCACCATCATTTTATGAAACTTTAGAAAATGTAAAGGGAGTTCAGTTACTAACTTCAAGTTTAACATTAAAAGTTCCCAATGCAAGAGGATTTAATTCTCCTAATAATTTCAGGTTTATGCAGCTGGTTGACGGAGTAGATGTTCAGGCAGCTACTTTGGGCGTTCCCCTGGGAAATGCCATCGGCCCTACAGAATTAGATATCCAGTCTTTAGAAGTTACACCCGGTGCCGCTTCCGCATTATATGGAATGAACGCGATAAACGGGCTGGCAAGTTTACAGACTAAAAATCCTTTTAAGAACGAAGGTTTAAGTTTATATTTCCGGGGTGGGGTGAACCACATTGACGATGCGAATCATGGTTCGGCTTCTACCCATGAAATTGCTTTACGATATGCTAAAAAGTTGAATGAGAAAATTGCTTTTAAAATCAACGGATCCTATATGACAGGTGTAGACTGGATCTCGAATACATTAACAGATCAAAATCCTAACAATCTTAGTACAGCCAATCCAAATTTTCAACAATTAGACGGAAATAATAATCCTGCCCAGGATTTATGGAACAAATACGGGGATGAAAGAAATAATAGAACTACTGTAAAAGCAACTATTAACGGTAAAACAGAAATCTTCAATGTATCAAGAACAGGATATCTGGAAAAGGATCTCGTGGATCCAACGGTAAGAAATATAAAATTTGATGCAGGTTTATATTATAAGATTTTTAATGATACGGAACTTTCTTATACCTATCGTTATGGCCTGTTAGACGGCACCTTCCAGCGCGGGAATAAAATCCGTCTTCAGGATGCTACGGTACAGAATCATAAAGTAGAACTTAAAGGAAAAGAATTTGATGTAAAAGGATATATCTCTATTGAAAATACCGGAAAATCGTACAATCTAAAGCCATTAGCCGATAATCTGGATTTAACGAACAAATCTAATAAAGACTGGACCAATTCTTTCCAAACTGCGCTTCAGAATGAGATTAATTCAGGAGTTGATCTCGCTTCCGCATTTGCAAGAGCAAGAAAGTTTGCTGATCAAGGACGCATGGAACCGGGCACTTCAGCTTTTGAAAATTTGAAAAATACCATTATTGGAATTAATAATTGGGATCACGTCAATGCAGGGTATCCAAACGCCCCCCAAACTGGTGGTGCGTGGCTGAAGCAACAATCAAAAACCTATAATGTCGATGCCACTTATAATTTATCCCGGTATGTTAAATACTTTGATCTTTTAATAGGAGCAGATTACCGGGTGTACTCAGTAGTTCCCGATGGTAATAATTTTGTGGATTTTGGAAGGCCTGTTTCAGAAAGAAATACAATATTGCCTGATGGAAGTTTTGGAGAAAACCAATTATATAAAAAATATGGAGCATTTGTACAATTAACGAAAGTAATTCTTAATGATAAACTGAAATTGAATGCTTCTTTGAGGGCAGACAGAAATCCCTTATTCAAAACAAAGTTAAATCCCCGGTTTGCTTTGGTATATTCACCATTTAAGCAACATAGCTTCCGGGCTTCTTATCAAAACGGATTTAGATTCCCTTCCATTTTTGAAGCATTAGGGTATGTAAATAATGGCGGGGTAAGAAGAGTTGGTGGACTCAATCTTGTTAATGAAGGCCAGGGATTTTTAAATAATTCTTATACTTTAGCTTCTATTGATTTATTTAATGCAGGTGTTAACTCTTCTGTATCTTCCGGTCTTACTCAGTCTGAAGCCATACAAAATAATAAAGGGCGATTGGTTGCTTCCAATCTTCCGGAATTACGACCTGAACAAATCAATTCTTTTGAAATCGGCTACCGTTCTATTATTAATAACAGTAAAATTGCTATCGACTGGGATGCGTATTATAATATTTATGATGGGTTCTTAGGCCAGGTAGATGTTGCTGTTCCCAAAAACGGCAATATAGAAACTGCCGCAGGAATCAATGCTATGTTGGACAAAACCCAGCAAACCCGTTTTCGCGTTTTCACGAACAGTACCAACAAATATAAAAGTTTCGGATCTTCTTTAGGCCTTCGCTATAATTTCTATGGAAACTATACATTAGCCACGAATGTGAGTTATAATAATTTACTGTCCAACAGCAATAATGATATTTTCATTACAGCATTCAATACCCCGAGATGGAATACGAATATAAGTTTTGGCAATAAAGAAATCTTTAAAAATGTAGGCTTTAATATTGTAGGAAAATGGCAAAGCGGATTCGACTGGCAAAGCCCTTTAGCTAATGGATATATTCCTTCCTATGCTACAGTTGATGCTCAAATCAGTATCAGATTTCCAGAAATTTATTCAAATTTAAAAATTGGAGGCACCAATATTTTAAACCATTATTATTATCAATATGCGGCTGGTCCTACCCTTGGAGGATTGTATTATATCGCCTACACTTTTGATCTTAATCTTAAAAATCTTAATAAGTAATGAGCAACATTCTTTTTCCTATATTTCTAAAAACTGAGCATTTGCGTTTCTTAATAGTAGGAGCTGGAAATGTAGGCCTGGAAAAAACTGAAACTTTATTAAGGCAAAATCCAGATGCAAAGATTAAAGTTGTAGCGAAAATTTTTGGAGAAAAATTTAGGGTTCTTTTGAATGACTATCCACACATACAGTCTTTCGAAAAAGATTTTGAAGAATCTGATATCAATGATATAGATATTGTAATCGCTGCAACGGACGATAGGACATTGCATCAAAAGATAAAATACATTTCAAATTCAAAAAATATCTTAGTCAATACAGCCGATCAACCTGACCTATGTGATTTTTATTTGGGATCTATTATAAAAAAAGGGAATCTTAAAATTGCAGTTTCTACAAATGGAAAATCTCCCACCATCGCTAAACGATTGAGAGAAGTATTGGATGAAAATATTCCTGAAGAAATTGATGATATATTAAATAACCTGGAGCACTTACGTACACATTTATCAGGTGATTTTAAAAATAAATTAGAAGTATTGAATAAAATAACAAAAATCCTTTCTGACCATCCGGAAAATATAGAATCTTACCTTACTTATATTTCTCAGCAGGAATAACTATATTTTGAGATCTATCATATGATTGATTTTAATTTTTGAATGGATCTATATCTTTAGGCTAAAGGCGGTGGGTATTTGGGGGTAATTGATTTATACTAGTGATCCCATTATCCGGCTGGGAGCTATGGAATAAGAAAGAGTGATATACACTACAACATTAATACATTTCTAGATTGTTACATTGCTAGATTCATTTGAGGTATTAGTTATAGTATTTGTTGTAGTATCTACCAAAAAAAAAGTCTCATACAATGATGTATGAGACTTTTAATAAAAACTGGCGGCGTCCTACTCTCCCGCTTTCGCAGTACCATCGGCGCTGGCAGGCTTAACTTCTGTGTTCGGAATGGGAACAGGTGAGCCCTGCCGCTAAAACCACCC
>Ga0308164_10004972_pt1 | contig 10945 bp, 8 predicted proteins | sample PhyTR2_FD_201031 | JGI IMG/M metagenome (GOLD analysis project Ga0308164, IMG submission 201031) | Phyllosphere microbial communities from UC Gill Tract Community Farm, Albany, California, United States - DLSLT.R2 | ecosystem: Host-associated > Plants > Phyllosphere > Unclassified | place: USA... | reverse complement strand
AACTCGTCGATGATCCTTTTAAAGTTGCTTCAAACAGTGATGCCGGCTATGTCAGGGTACGCAGCCGCGACGGCGCTGAGCATTGGATCGTCATAGCTCGTTCTGGGCGCTCTTCATCAGGCAAGGAAAGTGACCCCTCGATTCCGGAGGGTCTGCGAGAGAAGGCATCATCAGCCGGTGTAGAAGTTCATGCGCGCAGCGAACTTGAACTGCTTGGAAAAGAAGTCTTCCTGGACAACTGGCTCATGCTCTGCGCAATCATGACCCGTGTCAAAGCTTATCCCACGTATCGCGAAACCGAGCTGTTCTTGGCATTAATGTCTCGACATAGCGGATTGCGCGTACAGGATGTCTTGGCCGACGCCAGGGCCGATCGGAGCATCATGCTTGCCGTAGTGGCCAGGGCGCTCCAGGACGGCACGGTGCACACCGATCTGACTCGCCGCCTATTCGGAACTCACTCGCAACTTGAGCGGGTGCGGTCATGAGTGTCCCACGTAACCGGGCCCTTATTCCTGCTGCCTTTGCGGACCTGTCGCAGTGGCCAGCACCTGATGAGGATGTCCTGAATGAAGAAATCCTGCGTATTTACCGACCTCGTAAGCTCGCTGTCGCAATGTACGCCGACGGAGTAGCGCACGAACAGATCACGGCTGCTACGGCGATACCGCGTCAGAAGGTTTTCTACCTTGTTAGCCGATGCATGGCCGGTGGTGAGGACGGCACGATCGCCGGCTTTCGTGCGTTGGTGCCTTGGAAGCGTATGCGCGGCTACGAGCGGCGTGCTCCAGTTGTCCATGAGCTAGGTGAAGGATCGGGAGGTTGTGCAGGTGCTCTATCGCAGCTGTTCGCGCGATTTCCCGAAGTGGAGCTACACATTCGGAACCGCTTTCTTGGCACTGGAGAGCGTTCGGTTCGAGTAGTTCGGATCAGCTACGCCGAGCTTCATGGTGAATTTCTTGACCAGCTACGCTCACTGGGTTTTACGTCGGAGGACTGGCCATTCAGTACGAAGAACTGCGGATACAAGTCTCTTCGGCAATTTTGTATTGGATTGCTGAGCGAGAACGCAACGCGCTGGTTTTCGGCTCGCTGTGGAGAGGAAGCGGCGCGTCGACATGGGGTCGGGTCTGGGCGGCGCAGCCTTTTTCCGCAGCTTCGCGGCTATGGCGCATGCCAATTAGATTTCCATAAAGTCGACGCAGCTTCAGTTCTGATCCTGGAGACCGAAGATGGCGGACGCTTGCCAGTAACGCTTGCTCGCTGGCACATCGGCTTTCTTATTGAGGAGCGATGGAATCTTGTGCTGGGCGCGTTTGTAGCGCTCGAGGGGAACCCGAGCGGGGACAGTGTGCTAGAGGTGGTCGAGTCCGCGTTACGTCCACCGGCCGAAGAAAGCAATGCGGCTACTTGCCCATTGACTGTTGACGGGAAGGTTTTCCCCATACAAATCATGCCCGAGATAGCGTTCCAGGGCTTCGGCGTCCTGAAAATGGATAACGCATGGTCGAATGCGGCGACCGAAGTCGTCGATAACATAATCCGTACACTCGGTTGTGCGATCAATTTCGGTCCGGTCAAAGCGTGGTGGCGTAGGCATCCAGTTGAAAGGATTTTTGGCAAACTGAGCGAGCGTGGTTTAAAAAGACTGCCTTCCACATTCGGGTCTGGGCCAAAAGACACGCGCCGCAATAAGCCCGTCGAGCAGGCCGTGAAGTTCGAGATCACCATACGTGACCTCATTGATGTCATTTATGCCTGCATCAGAGAGCACAACGAGGAAGGGAATGAGGGTAACAATTTCTCCTCGCCGATAGGAGCGCTCCAGCATGGCTTGAATCGCTCAGATTCGGGAGTGTTTCTGCAGCCTTTACCCATTCCGGCGCAGCAAGACTTGAAGCTTCTTTCTCATGTCGAAGTTGTTAAGGTTTGCGGCAGCCGCAAGAATAATATCCGGCCTCATGTGACTCTCGGGCGATGGAAGTATACAAACGCCGCGCTTGCGAACGCCTACGACCTCATCGACCGGCAGCTCATCGTCTACTGCGATCGACGCGATGTCCAGGTCGCAAATGCGACCGTACTCGAGACGGGCGAACAGCTCGGCGCTCTGCAGGCCCCGGCGAACAAGCAAGGACACCATATTTCCTGGCGCAACCGTGCACTTATGAACCAGGCAGGTCTGTCGCAACGCCTGCATGAGAATTCGACGTCAGTGGCGGCACGCTGGTGCGATGGCAAGGCGGACGAACTGCGCGAACGCAGCAAGCTTGCTCAAAACGCCAAGCGCGCGTCTAAGGAAGCGCTCGCCCTTTCCAAGGTCCAGGCCGATCAAAAGCGCATCGGTGATAAAGCGGCGCTAGGGGACTCACTGATACCTTCACCGCCTTCAATCTCGCCCAAGACCGTTAGTTTCTTCGATTTCGAAGCTCCCAAGACTGGTCCTACTTTTTTAGGAGATTAAATTGACTGCATTCGCTGACCTACTGACGATCGACCATCCTGCATTTAATCGAAATACTGTCCTATTGACCGAACCAATCAAGGAACTCTACCAAGTCGTCCGCCACATCCTGCTCGTGCGCGAAAGCGGTTGCTGTTTCACTGCGCAAAGCGGTGTAGGAAAGACTCGCGCGCTTGTCCTACTCGAACATCTACTGCGTGACCGCATGCCCGAATTGGTCGTGATCCGGCATAACAGCTGGAACCAGCAAGTTTCATCGATCCGCGCATTCTTCAAACATTTTCTTACTGCAGTAGGTCACCCAGAACTTCGTGGCGAGACCTTCGACCTGCGCCACCGACTTGTGCGACGCCTCATTGATCTGGCCCGGGTATATCAGTCACCGTTTGTCGTGCTCCTTATCGATGAAGCAAATGCCATGCGTCTAGAAGATTTTCTCTTCCTGAAAGATATCTATAACGAGTTGGACCGTGAAGGCGTCCAGTTGGTAACGATCATGATGGGGCAGGACCCAGATTTCTCTGACGTTATCGGCAGCCTTCGGGAGCTGGGTAAGTCTGATCTCATCTCCAGATTTGCACGGCGCCGTCAATCGTTTCGAGCATTCTCGTATAAGGAAGATGTGGCGTCGATTTTTGCTCAATATGACAGTTCCGTCTGGCCAGCTGAAACTTCCCAGACCTGGACCCAGTTTTTTATGCCGAATGCCTGGGACGCTGGATTTCGGCTGGAGAACGAGACGACGAGGTTTTTTGAAGCTGTGAAAAAATGTTCCCCGCATTCGGTGCACAAAGTGGGTTTTCCAGCCCGACAATTCTTCACGGCACTACGGCGCTATCTCACGGTCCAGCATCATCGCGACGCACCGGGTGTGTTTCCAAGCTCGGACGCTTGGGACGAAGCTGTTGACTTTGCACTTCTGGCGGACTCAATTGCCGAAATGAAAGGTGAAGCCAAGCGAGCACAAGGGAGACCGCGATGAAAATTTACGATAACGCCGTTAGAGAGTTTCCTTCCAACGCCGCGCTCGATTTGGTTCCCTTGCCGAACGAATCGATGGTCTCGTCAATATGGCGCTTCGCCTGGCGTAACGGCCTCGGAGTGAAAGAACTGCTCACCCATTGCACTCACGATGCGGGCTATCAGAAAGAGCATGCTACTTTCTCCTACAAGCGTAGTTTCGACCCGGACGTGTTCAGTCACAGCAGCTGGTGGATTGATGAGCCGAGCGAGAAAGAGGTGTTCGGATCATCATCTGAGAAACATAGGTCTATATGGTGGAATACTGCGTTTCGCTATTGTCCCCTATGTCTAGGGCATCTTTATCACAGCTTCTGGCATCAATCGAAGTTCCTCTCCCACTGCCCGCTAGATGGAGCTGCACTGCGCGATACGTGTTACTCGTGTGGCAAGCATTTGCCCACTTACGGATTTCATCAAGAAATCCTAAGCAGGCCATACGTCTGCCCGCACTGCAACGGTCCCGTCTCAGGCATTGGATTGAGCGTGGATGCCCGGTTGGAGATACAGCAAAGCAAAAGGGAATACGCGCGGGCTTTTGAAAGCCTTGATCATTGGTGGGAGGAGTCGACAGCAGCACGCAATCAGCTAGAATCACTTTTGTTTTCACGGGCATATCATTTCTCGCCGTGGTTGAGGCCTGAAACTACATTGCTGCAGTGGGTTATTCACCAGGTCCCTCCGCCAGCAATACTACCTTTCACGACACGCAAAGTTCCCCAACTCGTGGTCTTGACCTGGAAAATTGCGCTTGAACGATGCGACCCTATGAAAAGCGTCCTTTATCCGAAGCGTTGGAAAACTGAAAAACTTAATCTTGCGCTAAAGGTTTATCGTGCAACGCTACGACGGTTACTTCGAGCAATCGCAGAATCGGAACCGTTCGACGATGAGGACTATGTTCGTCATCGAGCCGAATCCATCAGAGACCTTCTGGATTCTCCCAGCAGCTGCAACATGAAACTATTAGCCTTCATCATGCTTAGAAATAGCTACGAGACTTATTTTAGTTTGATGCACGCATCGCCAGACCAAGCAGATTTCCAAGACTGGAATGTGGGATTTCCTTATGGGAACGAATTTGCACAGCGGGTGAGGATATGCTGGCGGGCGCAGTTCGTCGCCGAGTATGCAACGTTCTATTGGTGGCTAGTCGCTGTGCGCGATGGGAAGAAAAGAGTTGGCGATTTCAGAAGAGAAACGGCGACAATGAGTCATGTTGATGTGAAGTTCGACGGACGGAATGGTGACTATATTATTGGTAAGGTTGCCTTCCCTGCTGTTGATGGACTTCGGCTTAGCCTGTTTCCCTGATGCTATAGGCGGGTGGCGCCGGCTAATAAAGTAGCTTCCATGACCGGTGGTGCGCAGCACGCCACCTACCGGTCAGCCACTCATGCGAGAAAGGCGCTTTTCCGCTATCTCAGTTTAAGAATCCGGTGCGCACCAGTGAGTACGATGACGGCGATAATTAATCTGAGGAAAAAAATTACTTGACCTGGACAAGTAAGAAGCGCCTTGCGACGGGGAAACTCCGGTGAGCGGCAGGGCCTAAGAATCACAGCAGATGATTGACTCATCCAAATATGTAACGCTGCAATTAACCAACGTTAGGCAATGCGCAGCCCAAGCCCTTTTACCCTAAACGCTGCTCAATGCACTGAGTATTGCGCATGCACCGGTTGAATCCGTTACGTTGCACTTGCTGCGTAGTTGTCCCAACTGGCCCTCGAGGATACTCAGCGCCGTCATCCTGTTTCGCACTTCAGCGATGTGTCTGTCCAGCAATGCATTGACTTCGGCGCAGTTCTGCTCTGGGTAGTCTCGCAGGTCAAGAAGCTTACGGATTTCGTCTAGTGTCATGTCCAATGCACGGCAGTGCCTAATGAACCCCAAGCGTTCAGTGTGGATTTGCCCGTATGAGCGATAGTTGTTCGCTCCACGATCTGGCGGCGCAAGCAGGCCAACTCGTTCGTAATAGCGGATCGTCTCGACCAGGCAGCCTGTACGCTGCGCTAGCTCTCCGATTTTCATCATGACTGTTCCTTTGCAAAAAACACTTGACCCTGTAGCAGGTACAGGGCTTTAAATGGGAACTATACACAGTTGCGAAAGAACAGTCATGTCCGAATGTCAGTCGAAATCCTGTTGCGTGGCCAAGCCTGCTACTGAGTCCCCACTGGACGACCCTGTTGTGGAAAGCAGCATTCAGGCCCTCACGGTACAGATCGCGCAGATGTGTTGTCCAACTGAGGAGCGGCTTCTTCGAAGTGCACTGGCGAAGGTGCCCGGTGTCGCTCAGCTCGATTTCAACCTGATGCAACGGCAATTACGGGTTACACACTCGTTGCCCGATACAGAACCGATCCTGCATGCGATACGCGCGCTGGCGATGGTTCCGGTGCCGGTTCCCGGCTCCGGTGCCTTGCCCGCACACGTTCCTGCGCAAGCGCCCGAGGGCGCCGCCGCTGCGTTGTCGGCTGAGCCGGCCGCCGAGGCGTCATCGCGCGCTCCCTTTGTCAAGCTTGCGATTGGCCTAATCGCGGCGCTCGGGGCGGAGGTCATCGCTTGGACAACGGGTGAGGAGAATTCGCCGCTCGTAATCCTGCTCGCTCTAGCGGCCATTGTACTGACCGGACCTGAGGTATATCGAAAGGGCTGGGCTGCCGTTCGGCATCGGAACCTGAACATCAACGCGCTGATGTCAATCGCCGTAACTGGCGCCGTTTTGATCGGCCAATGGCCGGAAGCGGCGATGGTAATGGTTTTGTTTGCTCTGGCTGAACTGATCGAGGCACATGCACTTGATCGCGCGCGCAATGCGGTCCAGAGCCTGATGGCGCTGACTCCAGATCGCGTTACGGTGCGCGGTTCCGATGGCCTATGGGCCGAAAGGGATGCTGCCACCGTCTCGGTCGGCGCATTGGCGCGGGTAGCACCAGGTGAACGCATTGCCATGGATGGCGACGTCACCATCGGCGAATCGACGGTGAACCAAGCGCCGATTACCGGGGAAAGCATGCCGGTATCGAAGGCTCCCGGCGACAAGGTCTTTGCCGGCACGATCAATGAAAGTGGCTCATTCGAGTACCGCGTCAGTACCTTGCATAACAATTCGACATTAGCGCGCATCATTCGCACTGTGCAGGAAGCCCAGGGCAAAAGAGCCCCGACCCAACGCTTCGTGGACCGCTTTGCCGCGATCTATACCCCAGTCGTCTTCGTCGTCGCCATATTGGTAGCCGTCTTGCCCCCTGTGTTTGCTGGGGGAGAGTGGATGGACTGGATTTATAAAGCACTGGTCTTGCTTGTCATTGCCTGCCCATGCGCACTGGTGATCTCCACGCCAGTGACGGTAGTGAGCGGCTTGGCACGTGCCGCCAGGGCCGGCATCTTGGTTAAGGGAGGGGTGTACCTCGAACAGGGTGCCAAGTTGCGCTGTATTGCCCTCGACAAAACCGGGACCATCACCCAAGGCCGACCTGCGCTCACCGACATCATCCCTATGGATGCGACTGACCAACGTGCATTGCATCTGGCCGCCTCGCTCGCGGTCCGATCAGATCACCCGGTCTCGACAGCTATCACCCGTCATTGGCAACAAGTAGGACTGGGCAAAGCGTTGGCCCCTGTGGAACGCTTCACTGCGCTAGGCGGACGCGGCACGCAGGGACAGATCGGTGGTGTGGTGTATCACCTCGGTAACCGCAGGCTGTTGGATGAGTTGGCGATCGCGAACGAAAGCGTGCTTAGTCTGATTGCGAGACTCGAAAGCGAGGGCAAGACCGCGGTCGCGCTATGCGAAGGAGGCAACATCCTGGCTGTGATTGCTGTCTCCGACACGATTCGTACGACGAGTATCGAGGCAGTCGAACGGCTGCACGCACTGGGTATTCGCACTGTCATGCTCAGCGGTGACAACGTTGTGGCGACTACAAGCATAGCCCGGCAGGTCGGGATCGATGACGCTAAAGGTGGTTTGCTACCAGACGAAAAATTACAGGCGATTGATCGGGAGCTGGCACGGAAGGGCGCCGTTGGTATGGTTGGCGACGGCATTAACGACGCGCCGGCCCTGGCTCGCGCCACGATAGGCTTCGCCATGGGCGCTGCAGGCACCGATGCCGCCATCGAAACTGCCGATGTCGCGTTGCTGGAAGATGACCTGCGCAAGCTGCCGGAATTCATTGTTCTCAGCCGAGCAACGGTCGCGGTCCTGCGACAAAATATCGGCGCCGCACTGCTGATCAAAGTCGTGTTTCTGGTGATGGCAATCGGCGGCTGGGCCACCCTGTGGATGGCCGTGTTTGCCGACGTCGGCGCCAGCCTGCTGGTTATCTTTAATGGCATGCGTCTGCTTCGCGTGCGTCTGCATGGCAGCAACGAATAACCGCACCGATGCTATACTCGCGACCATGACGCGCCGTTTTCTCATTTGCATGCTGATGATGCTCGCATTCCAGTTCACCTGGAGTGCGATCAGCGCCTATTGCATGCATGAGACTGGACGAGCCGCACAGCACCTTGGACATCATCAGCATAAGACCGACGCTCACGATCAGGTGGCAGCCGCCGATGACGGTAAGCCCGCGTCGACGAAGAAGATCGTGCAGCATTCGCATTGTTCTTCGTGCGCGCACGCAGTGCTCGCTCCCGCAGCCGTTCAAAGCGCCCCCTACCTGACGATGGCGCACTCCGCGCCGGTTGGTCCAAACGTCAGTTACGCTTCAGTCACTCAAGTCCCTCCCGAGCGCCCCCAGTGGCCCGCCGCCGTGTAATTCCGGCGGCTATACCTTCTTTTACCAGGTAATTCCCGAGCTTCCGACCGTGTGCCCGCGCACTCGGCCGGTGTGCTCGCTGTCGCCGGATAGCTTTCGATCCATTCATTTCGGAGTTATCTATGCAATCCAGATCTATGATCATGGGGGCGCTAATACTGCTCGCGCAGTCGGCTCACCTCTACGCGCAGCCAAAATTCGTGCGCGATTCCACCAGCACCTCGCTCGCTGGCAATGCGTCGCTACTGCCGCTGACCCTGCACCAGGCGTTGCAGGCTGCGTACGCAGGCAACCCAGGCTTGCGAGCAGCATCACAGGCGATCGGCATCGCCGAGGGTGGGAGGCTTCAGGCAGGCGTCATACCCAATCCTGAGCTGGCTCTATCCACCGAAGGAACCGACCGTCGGTCCAGGGTCGAGACCGCCCAAATCACCCAGCTCATCGAGCTCGGCGGCAAACGAAGCGCCCGAATCGCGGTCGCCGAACAAGAGCGTCTACTCGCCTTCCAAGCAGTGAACGTGCGACGAGCGATGTTGCGTGCCGACGTTATGGCGGCCTATCTGGAGGCCTTGACAGCGCAAGAGCGGGTCGGTCTGGCCGAGGCCGCCATTGAGGTCGCAAGCCGTGCGACGAATGCCGCGAGTCGGCGCGTCGCTGCCGGCAAGATATCGCCAGTCGAACAAACCCGTGCGAGTGTTGCAGAGTCGGCCGTGCGTCTTGACCTCACACAAGCAACAGCCGACCTGAAGTCAGCCAAACGCAAGTTAGCGGTACTGATGGGTAGCTCGCGAGCGATTGCCCAGCCACTGCAGATGCCAGCCGTCGAGTTCGCTGCCGTACCAACGATGAACGAGCTCGAGCAGCGGCTAACCGTGTCGCCGCAACTGCGTCAGGCCGAAGCGCAGGTCAAACGTCAGGATGCTTTGGTCGGCATGGAACGCTCGGCGCGGGTACCAGACGTGACGGTGACCGTGGGTAGCCAGCGGGATCGTGAACGCAGCGGAAGCGAAGCCGTATTTGGTATCTCCGTACCCCTGCCACTTTTCAATCGCAACCAGGGGAACATGCTCTCAGCACTAAGACGAGCCGACCAGGCTCGCGACGAATTAGGCGCCGAGCAGCTTCGGGTGTATGAGGAAATCGCGGACGCTCACCAGCGTGCAGAGGTAGCTCAGCTCCAGATCGACAGCCTCAAGTCCGAGATGCTGCCAGCGGCGCAGCAAGCCTATGACGCTGCCGTGACTGGTTTTGAACTCGGAAAATTCGGGTTTCTCGACGTTCTTGACACCCAGCGCGCATTAATTCAGGCACGCAGCTTGTATCTGCGCGCTCTGTCCGATCGGTATCGAGCAGCAACTGATATCGAACGAATCGCACCGGCTACTAATGCCGAGAGCACCACCATCTTCAAGGAACACCTGCAATGACGCCCCTGCAAAATCATCGTAAGAAAAATCTGCCAATCATTGCCGCAATCGTGGCCGTCGGTGTCGTGCTGGCCATGGCCATCCTGTTCTGGAACAAGGGAAGCGCTGAAGGTAGCGCCGGCGAAGATGCCCATGGCCATGCCGAGAGCGGTGAGAAGGAGGGCGCAAAAGAAGCCGGTGGAGCAGGCGACGAACGCGCCGAGGATGAGCACAAGGACGAAGGAGTGGTCAAGCTGCCGGTCATGCAGGCAGAAAAGGCCGGAATTACGACCGCAGTTGCCGGCGCGGCCACGATCGAGAACATTGTCAAACTGCCTGGCGAAGTCCGTGTCAACGACGATCTGACAGCTCACGTAGTGCCGCGCCTAGGCGGCGTCGCCGAATCAGTGCCGGCGCAGCTGGGGCAAACGGTCAAGAAGGGCCAGGTGCTTGCCGTGATTTCAAGCCCGGAGCTGGCTGACCTGCGTAGCGCCGCGAGCGCGGCACAGGTAAGGCTCGGCCTGGCCAAAACCATCTATGAGCGGGAAAAGAAACTGTGGGAGGACCGTATCTCTGCCCAGCAGGACTTTCAGCAGGCCGAACAGGCACTGCGCGAGGCCGAGCTTACTTTGCAGGCGGCGCGCTCGAAATTGGCAGCTCTTGAAGTGGGTGCCGGAGGCGGCGCGTTGAACCGGTACGAGTTGCGCGCGCCGTTCGACGCTGTCGTCGTTGAAAAGCACATCACGCGGGGCGAAGCTGTGCAGGAAAACACCAATGTGTTCGTACTGACCGACCTGTCGCGCGTCTGGGTCGATGTCGCAGTCACGCCGAAAGACCTGGCAAGCGTGCGCAGCGGCGCAACGGCGGTTGTCAGTGCCACCGGCTCTGATATGAAAGCCGTCGGGAAAGTAAGTTATGTCGGCGCACTAGTCGGGGCGCAGTCCCGCGCCGCCACAGCGCGCGTCGTGATCGACAACCCAGGCGGCGCGTGGCGCCCTGGCCTGTTCGTGGACGTCGCGCTGGTGCAAGGGACTAAACAGGCTGCTGTAGCGATTCCGGCCGATGCTATCCAGACGGTGGAAGACAAGCCAGTAGTGTTCGTAGTGACGGAAGGGGGCTTTCGCACGCAGCCGATCGTGGCCGGCATTAATGACGGCAAAGGGGTGGAAATCCTGGAGGGCCTGGCAGCAGGAACGCGCTACGTTAATCGCGGCAGCTTTGTGCTCAAGGCCGAACTCGGCAAGGGCAGCGCCGAGCACGGCCATTAATAGGGGATT
>Ga0308164_10004970_pt1 | contig 10948 bp, 9 predicted proteins | sample PhyTR2_FD_201031 | JGI IMG/M metagenome (GOLD analysis project Ga0308164, IMG submission 201031) | Phyllosphere microbial communities from UC Gill Tract Community Farm, Albany, California, United States - DLSLT.R2 | ecosystem: Host-associated > Plants > Phyllosphere > Unclassified | place: USA... | reverse complement strand
ATGTCAAGTGCTTAGTCTTTGAGCGGCTTGTGGGACCGGCATACCGTCAGAAAACCGATACTACAGCTACCCAAATGCAGATCTCACCATTCACCATAGCGCGAGTTGCTAAAATGGTTACAGGGGATACGAAACCGTGGCCCTATCGCTCAGGCCCAGTTCTGATACGGTTCTTCAACAACTACGGTTCAACGGACGAGTACGGTCACGGCTTCCCGACGCGCTTCATCTATGCGGAGAACAAGCTAACCGAGCTGAATGGCACGCCACAGCTTGCGAACGTCTTGACAGACCTGTTGGACCAACGCCACTGGCTGAACGACGCTACCAGCTCGGTAGATTTTGTTGAACACGCTGCGTGCATTGACGTGCTCAACTCCATACTGGCGTTCGACAAGCTCAAAGCCATAAAGCAGGGAACTAGCCACCGGTTTGTCCCCATTAACAGCCTAGTGGAAGTCGATGCTTCGATAGACGTCGACGTCGATAGCGAACAAGCCATCGAGGAGCAGATTGAAAAGTGCAGAGAGAAGATTCACGGAGGAGACTTTGAAGGCGCTATCACGAACGCACGCTCTCTTGTAGAAACGCTTCTGAACAGCATAGAGCGTGAGCTTAACCCGAAAGCGCCAGATCCAGACGGCGACCTTGTGAAGGCATACAACCGTGTTCGTGTACTGCTAAACCTCGACCCCAGCCGCAAGGACATCAACGACGCGCTGAAACAGGTTCTCACCGGGTTGAGTTCAGTCATTCATGGCTTGGCCACTATTCGAAATAAGATGTCAGACGCTCACGCCACTTCTTACAAACCAGCACGGCACCATGCCAAGCTAGCCGTCAACGCAGCTAAGACTGTGTGTGACTTCCTGTGTGAAACTATGGCATATCAGCATGAGAAGGGCACTCTTAAGGCACCGCTACCGCAGAAATGAACCCGCGAAGCGCAGGCTGGTCGAGCTCGTCAGCGTGGACAATCTATCCGAAAATCACTTTTCATTTATGTAAGCGTATCGTCGTAATCTGTATGAATCCCTCTAATATTTAGAACATTTGTCTATCGGCCTCTATGAATTGAACGTAAGATGGGAAGTTGCTATGAGGCACTACTGCAACTTATCAAGGACGCGAAAATTGAAACGTAGTTGGGCATCTACACCGTTAGGGGAATTCTTTACAAAGAGCCGGCCATGGACACTTATCCTTGATTGTGAATCGGTAACTTTTCAACACAATGGCAAGTCTCACGTCTCAGGGATCGGCAGCGCCGTCAGCCTGATGATTGAGAAGGGACGGTTCTGGTCGACGGTGTCCTACAAGCCCGATGGCATGGCCCCCATCTTCGTCGACGGCATTTCGAATGCTCGTGCAACGGACATGTCGATCCACATACGTAACGCTAGAGTCCAGTTTTATGCGGAAGAGAGCCGTCGTAATGAAATAATCAGGCAGGTTGATGAATTCGTGGCCACCCTAGTGCGCTGGTCAAAGTTCGTTGGTTCATCTCTCGCTCGACACAAGCAGCAGCACAGATGGATCTCGCGTGACACCGTGGCTGATTGGATTACAGAACGCCCAGCGCAGCCACTCAACTTCAGTCTTGCGCACGCGTTGCAAGAAGCTCGCATCAAGCAGCACTACGACCGTAGACCACCAGAAGACCACACGGCTGTAAAGCTGTGGAACACGGACCTGTATCAAATCGTTGTTCAACTCAACGAACTTCACCTAAAAACTGAGCTAACCGAGTGTGCCGAGTTCTTAGATCAGGTTGAAAAGTCTAAGCTCACGCCAGACCAAGCCCTTGCCGTCTTGTGTTTTGAAAGCCGTGTCCTGACTATTGCTTCCGCAGGCTCAGGCAAGACATCAACAATGGTGGCAAAAGCTGGATATGCCGTTCACCGAGGCCACGTGCAACCTGACCGAATCTTGCTACTGGCGTTCAACACTGACGCGGCAACGGAGCTACAAGAGCGTATTGTTGAAAGGCTCAGCAAGTTTAACCTCCCCGCTGAAAAAATCCGTGCGCAGACCTTTCACGCGTTCGGACTGTCTGTCATTGGAAATGCTACAGGTCGTAAGCCACGTTTAGCGCCCTGGTGCGAGCAGGGCAAAGACGTAGAGCATTTATCTAAACTTATTGATTCTCTTAAGGATAATGCCCCCCAATTTCGTACGTCATGGGACTTATTCAGGGTAGTGTTCAGCCGCGATCTGCCGAAGTTCGGCAGTGAAGAAGAAGCGCCTGAAGACTACGACCGCAACACGAAAAAGTCTGGTTTCCGCACGCTTGATGGCAAAATTGTGAAGAGCCACGGTGAGCGCCTAATCGCGGACTGGTTGTACTATAACGGTGTAAACTATTTATACGAACCGCGCTACATCGTTGACACGGCGGACGCAACGCACGGAGCCTATCAACCGGACTTCTACTACCCCGACATCGATCTCTACCACGAGCACTTTGCTCTGAACGAAAAGGGGGGCGCACCGCCTGAATTCAAGGGGTACGTTGAAGGTGTGAAGTGGAAGCGCGCACTACATGCGAAGCACAGGACACAACTCTTTGAAACGACTTCGGCAGATCTTCGTTCCGGCAGAGCTTTTCGTATTCTTGAAGACGTTTTGACTAAACAAGGCGTCGTCTTAGACCCCAATCCTGACCGTCCTGTAGTTGGTAGGAAAGTGATCGAGCACTGCGAGCTAGTGAAGGTCTTTCGCACGTTCCTGACGCACGTGAAAGGCAATATGCTGACCGATGCGCAACTGCGCGTACGTTTGAAAGCGACACGCGTTGGTGCGTTCATTTACCGTCATGAGATGTTCTTGGAGCTGTTTGAAAAAGTCAGAGCAGCATGGGAATCTTCGCTTACGCTGGGGGACTGCATAGACTTTGATGACATGCTCAACATCGCCGCTGACTACATCGAGGCAGGGCGCTATGATTCACCCTACGACCTGGTGATGGTTGATGAGTTCCAAGACGCTTCCAAAGCTCGAGCTCGTCTTGCTCGTGCGCTGGTGAGCAAACCACACAAGTTCCTGTTCGCAGTAGGTGACGATTGGCAAGGTATCAATCGGTTCGCTGGAGCCGACATCTCAGTCATGACAGACTTTGAGAGTTGGTTCGGTAAAGGCAAAACCGTGCGACTTGAGCGCACCTTCCGTTGTCCGCAATCTCTGTGCGACATCTCCAGCCGGTTCGTGCAGAAGAACCCTGTTCAGATCTCGAAAAAGGTCACTTCCAACAATGCCGAATTCCCTCCAGCCGTTAGAGGTCTGCAAGTTGACCACGACAGCAAAATTCGTGATGCCATCGACAAATTCTTGGGCGAACTCTGCACATCCATCGCAAGTGTTGAAGTGCCAAATTCACCGAAAGGCAAGGTTTCCGTTTTCGTTCTTGGACGCTATCGTAAAGACTCCGAATTCTTGAGCTACGAGTTGGTCCAGAAGTATCAGCACTACCTCGATCTTAAATTTAAGACGGTGCATTCGTCAAAGGGTCTAGAAGCCGATTACATCATTTTGCCGCGCATGGTGCGTGGTGCATACTCGTTTCCAAGTACGATTCAAGATGATCCTGTTCTACAGCTCGCTATGCCGTCCGGTGAAACCTTTCCGTTTGCCGAAGAGCGCCGCCTGTTTTACGTAGCATTGACCCGAGCGCGTAGGCAAGTAGTGATGGTCACAGTGAAAGGGCAACTATCGCCATTCGTTACTGAGCTGGCGAAAGATAGTAACGTTAAAATCACAGACGTCGACGGCAAGCCAGCCGAGGACAACATCTGCCCGAAGTGCGAAATTGGATCACTCATTGAAAAGCCGGGGCAGTATGGACCTTACTTTGACTGCAACAATTTTCCAGCGTGCAGGTATCGGATTAGCCAGAAGAAATGGCTGATTGAACAAAGCCAGAAATAGAAAACGGAGTAGCTGAGAATGGACTTAGAACAACTCAAAGCAGCAGCGAACAGCGGTAATGCGCGTGCTCAAAATGAATTAGGGATTCTTTACCACAATGGCAAGGTTGTGCCTCAAGACATGGTGCAAGCTGCCTACTGGTATCAGAAGTCTGCCGAACATGGGCTAGCCTACCCGCAGTACAACTTAGGATTGATGTATCGTGAAGGTTTCGGTGTTGATCAGGACTACGAGAAGGCTTTCGAATGGTTCACCAAAGCCGCGCAACAGGGTCTAGCTAACGCACAGTATGACCTCGCACTAATGCATGAGTTCGGACATGGAACGCCCCAGGACGATGCTCAAGCTGTCTCCTGGCTGATGCTGGCAGCAGAACAGAATATGCCCGAAGCTCAAAATCACATCGGTGTCCGCTATTCCGAAGGTCGGGGATTGCCCAAAGATCCTGCTGTCGCTGTCGTGTGGATGAGAAAGGCAGCAGACCAAGGACTTGCAGACGCTCAGCACAACGTTGCTCTCGCATGTATTGAGGGCACTGGCATTGAACAGCAAGACCAGAAAGCTGCGTTGTGGACAAAAAAGGCAGCTCAACAAGGGCATGAAGGAGCTATTTACAATCTTGGGCAGATGTACTTGAATGGTCGGGGTGTCCCGAAAAACACACCTAAGGCGATGGAGAATTTTCTTTTCTTAGCTGAGAAAGGTAACGCCCAAAGCCAATACAATCTGGGCGTGTTGTATAGCCAATCTGATGAAGTACGTGACGACCAACAAGCTATTGCTTGGTACAAGAAAGCCGCAACTCAAGGACATACTGACTCATTGGCTAATCTCGCGCTCATGTACATTAAGGGGCAAGGGGTAGCACAAAATTACAGCACCGCTACCGAATACCTTTCACGAGCAGCAGCGCAAGGACATGCTGGAGCGAAGCACAATTTGAAGCGTCTTGTTGAGGTCGTTCAGGAACAAGGCAACCTTCACTGACGGTTGGCGAGGCGAAAACTCCTCGATTGACCGCGACAGGCGGAAATTTAACGAGATGTATGAGTTTTCGCCTGACTTGAGGAAAAAGCTGTAATTTTAAGAGGCGATATCGATAGTCGTCACTTGCGCAGGCACTGCGATCGTCGTTTTCGCCGCAATTGGCGCGTACAGGTCGACGGCTGTCGTGATGCTTTCCGACACCTCCAACGAGACAACAAGCGCATAGCGCGCAGTTGTCCTGAATTGACCAGCTTCCTTCCAGTCCTTCCACCAGCCACCGACGGGGATGACCGCAATCTGGGATTTGGTCGCCAGTTGCGCAGCGGTGCCAACCCACACATCTGAGTGGACTGAGCCCTTTACGCGAAGTTGCGCGCCCATGGTCCAGTTCTCACTGTCTGGATCCCCATGCGTATCCGTGTCATCCTCGTCACGTTCAAGCTTATTGATGCGTTTTAGGAACATCTCCTCGGATTCGGTGGCGCCGCGTACGGCAAAGCGCAAGGCATAGGACTGATAGCGGAACTTGCTTTGCCAGCCCCGCCGTGCCGGATTCGGCTCGACGAAATACGACAGCGTCACTCGCATCGCTACTTCGCCATCGAGTGCGAGCAGCTCGTCCCTGGGCCAAGGCAGGTCATGCAGTTGCATCTGTCCAAGCTTGACATTGGAGCCATCGAGACGGTAGGGATAAAACTCCCGTTCGATGACCATGGTCGCGCGGCGGGGGGTAGATGAGCGGGACTTCTCCGCGCTAACTAGGCCATAACCAAACGTGCGCAGCAGGTTAATCTTGTCCTGCTTTCGCACGTTAACCGGCAGGAGTCCCCGCATGGCGTGCGTATATCGCGCGCCGTGGATGACTAGTGCTCGAATCGTCTCAGGCCAGTAGGCCGAATATACTGAGCTGATGTGGGCACACAGGCGGGCCACTTCGGCGGCAGCTGCACTGGTATCGCCAGACTCCGTCAGCGGCTCGTTTACCGGGTCTGGCGAAGTCGTGAGCAGGCGCACGGATTCCGGCCCGACCGACACGTGCAAGCCGTGCTCCAGACAGCCGTTTCCTCCTTCCGCAACCACGTCCGGCTTGTAGGGCCAGGCGCCGCTCCATGCCGTGGACGTTCTTGACGAGGGACTCAATGCGCCGGCCGCCGCAATCGCCGCGTAGTTGGGATAGGTCAACGCATCCACATACGTCAGGTCAGTCATGGCGCCGACGGCGATTGCATTCCAGGATTGGGCCGGATTCTCTATGGTACGCACCGCGTTCACGTGTGGGTATTGGCTCCACTCTTGCCACGGCACATTCCCGGCGGACAGCACGAACAGACGCTGCTTCCGAACTTCCGGCTCGTCGTCGTCTTCGCTTCCAATCTCGGGGGTCTTCCTGCCGAACGAGAGCTGGTCGATCGTCGCAGACCATTCGGAAGGGGCACCGAATATGTCGCCGGACGAGGTAGTCATCATAGCGAAGGTACGCCTTCTGCCTGGCGCCTGGATTTCGACACGGTTGGTTGCCAGGATGGTCACCGCGCCATACAGGTGCACAGGGTTTTCGCCCTCCGGTGGAAGGATTTTCACTGACTCCAGGCCATGCGGAATTGTCACCGGCTCGCCAGAGGCTAGGAGCTCGGTCAGGTCTCCATAAAGGGCGAGACCGGCCATGCCGGTTCCATGGCCATGGTGATCGGATACACCCCAGGTTGGCTCCACAGCATGACAGTCTTTTGTATGCAGCGCCGACCGCAACAGAGGATGGCCGTTGTTCACGCCCGTGTCGAGGAGGGTCACGAAAGGCACGCCGTCTTCTCTCACATGAGTAGTGCGATCCACCAAATCCTGAATCCAGCCGGCTTGCTCTTCTGGATTCAGGTCGGCAAGGAAGAATGCCGCTGTCGGGGGCACCGCGCGTATCTCAGCCACCAGATCCAACAGCTGCAGGGCGTTCTCGAACATCGCTCGGTCACCCTTGGCCGCCACCACGACTCGTCCGGGGAAGGTGACGAAGCCCGGGTCGACCTCGATTCCGAGACGCCCCGCTAGGTCCGCGAACCTATCCCTGACAGTGCTGGATGACAGCGTCGACTTTCTCAACCATACCTGGCACCAAGTTGGCTCGTCGGCGGGCATAGCCGTCGTGTCCGTCCAGAGCTGGGCAAACGCAGCGCGTCGGATATCGTGGATGGCGTTGACCAGATTGGCATTTGCTGGCTTATCAGTGTCGCGATAATTCTTGAACTGATAGTCCCGGATGCGGCTGGTAAGCGCGTTCAGCTTTCCGTCCGGGATGAAAAGCGTAATCGTATCCGCAGCGCTGCCTTCGACCACCGAAAGCAGTTCCACACCATCTCTCTTCCATTCGAAGGTTTTATAATCGAGCGAATTTTTCGGAATAATGTCGACGGCGATCGTCAGGCCACTTTGCTGCGGGAGTTTGAGTTCCGCTCGTAGCGCATTGAGGTCCTGCTCGTGGTCCTCTAGAGCGGCGACCTTGGCAAGCAACCGGCGCCCGTGCTCTACCCGATCACGTTGCGGGGCGTTTTGCCGTCGAACGGAAAGCGGGGACTGAAAATCCTGTGATTGAACGAACCCGTTAATCACAATATGCGGAAGATTCTGTTCTGTCATGCAAGACCTTTAGAATTATCTCTTCGATAATTCTACATGTTTCCTTGCGGATATCACAACGGTTTGCTGGCTGCTCTCTCTTGCAAATGTACGACGACGTTGCCAAACGATATCTGTTCGTCGCCAGCGATGACAGCGTCCTTTATCGCGTCTTGGCAAGAGCGAACGATATCTGCATGCGACTCACCCTGACCGTATTTGGACAGCTCACGGTAATCGAATGTATCTGGTGCATATAAGGCAAGCTTGTTCCGTAGCAGAGCCTCGATTTGCCGTCTATCAGGCGCATCGTAGTGAATGATATCGTCAAAACGGCGGAAGAGCGCGATGTCAAGATCTTTCGCATGGTTGGTAGCGGCAACAATTAGGCTGTCGGACTCGTCTTGCTCGATCAGCTGGAGGAACATGTTGAGCGTTCTACGCATCTCAGCGACGTCATGCTGGCTTCCTCGCTGAAGGCCGAGCGAATCGAACTCGTCGAAAAAATACACTCCCTTGGTCGACTTGAGGGCGTCGAAGACAAGGCGAAGTTTAGTAGAGCTTTCACCCATGAACTTGGTAATTAAGCTGTCGAACCGGGCCGTAAACAGAGGAAGTCTCAGCTCTCCGGCCAATACCCCCGCCGTCATCGTTTTACCGGTGCCCGGAGGGCCTACGAGGAGAAGCTTTCGTCGCGGACTCAGGCCATGCGCCTTTAGTTGCGGCCCATGCCGCTGTTCCTTGAGCACCCGCTGCAGTTTCCCTGAGACACCCTCGGACAACACCATTTGGTTGAAGTGCTGATGGGGGTACTGAACCGTCAGCAACTCCGAAAGTTCGCCTCTCGGTTGTGCCAAGGGTATCGGTTTGCCAGCCTCCGGTGTCGCCTCGACCTTAGCACGGTCGATCAGGTCGCGTAACTCAGCCGCCAACCTGACATGCCCTCGCAGCGCCTCATCCGCAGCCACTTGCATTGCCACAGCATAGAAATGGTCGTTGTCGTTGCTAGCATGTGCCTTCAACAGCGCTTTCATTTGGTCAGAACGAGCCATGGGGAAACTCCGGTAATCCTGGTGTATTCGAAATACAAACACCAAAGTGCGACGACATTGAGAAGCGAACCAACATGTCTCAACGGCACAAAGACGTCAGGTCAACATTGATATTGCCAAAAAACATGATTAAACCAGTAAAAACCTAGTTTGCCTTTGAATCGTGTAACTGCGAGGGCGGGTACGCAATCATAGAAAAACCTGTGATTGTATCATGCCATCTTACGATGGCGCATGCCACCATTGGTCTCAAGCATTGCCAACAAGAGGACAGGCGCTTAGATCCTAATGTGCGCTTAACGACCCAACGCCATCAACATTGCCTTCCAGGCGACTTGCCCCGTCTCGCGCTGAGCGCGCTGCGATACCTCGTCGGTGCAACCAAACACGATGTACGTTTAGCCTACACTCGAGCGGCATGTGGCCTACCTGGAGCACCAGGATGTGCTCGACGATATGGAGGTGCGGCTTGAACAGAGGTTCAATGTCGTGCAGATCCGTCGTCGTACGTTCGAGGATCCATTCGGGACAATTGAGCACTAGATGGGGGCTATGCGCTTTTTGACAAAACGACTGGAACATATGAACGCTGAACGAGGAATTTTAGCGATGAGGTTGTCCTAAAGTTGGGTGCACGCAGAGGCATCGGTAGGGCCAGCGCTATAGGCTTTGAAAAAGCCGGTGCTGCGTTTGTCGTCTCTAACGTAAATGCTAAAAACGATGAGGAAACCGTCACCCTGATCGAAGCTGCGTCTGCCAAGGCAATCTTCCAACAATGCCATGCTTCCAAGGGCAGTGACGCGTCCTAAATCGAATCCGAGCAACTGAATGCGGAAACGGTCTTTCTTCGAGGAGCGACAACCATGTGTCGCTCACTTGGCTATGTTGAAAAAATTTCTGTGGACTTGCCAAAATTTCAGATACACATCGGTGATTTATTATTCGCCGAGGTCTAGGCATTCAACGGCTAATGCAAGGAATAGGTCATCGTTCTCGCCATGACGAGCATACGAGTTTGTCAGTTCCAAAAACGCTGTTAAATGGGTGCGATCAAGATTAGTCAATCCGCTTAAGCCTACTTTGTGGCCCTGGCCATTGTACATAGCCAGCACGACGGATCGTAGAAAACAAGCTGCCCCGTAGTTGCCGAGCACTTTGTTGCGATGTGTGATGAAAGGTGAAATCATTTTTTTTCAAGGAGTAATGTTATAGTTCCGTAGGTTCGGTAACCCTTAAACTAGAAGCTATCGATGTAGGCGTCATGCCTTTTTGACAGAACCTTCACTTGCCGTGCTAATCATATAGCCAACAAAATAGAGTTGATCAGTGACGCTCTCAGAGCGTGGCTGCAGTTCTCTATTGCGCCAATCCTTAAGCGCAATTAGGTGGATGCTAAAAAGTAATGCTAAATTCAACTGCAGGCATAAATTTTCCACGACTTAAAGGAATAATAAATTTATCTACAAAAAATTTCTTTGGCAATCTTTCTCTGCTCGTCGAAATATTCGCCTAAGTCGCGCACGTCGACAAAAATCTTCTTTCCTTGTTTTCGATATGGAGTTGGGAATTTCCCAACATTAATCATGTTGTAAGCGGTCCCTATGCTGATGCCCAATTCATTACATGTTTCCAAAAGAGTGAGCAGCACACGGTTGTACTTCATACAGAGCAGCATTGACGAATCCATTTATTTCACCGAGTAATAGGCCTGAAACATCGTTTTATCTTAAAGGCAAGTAAAAAATTACCTCAAAATATATTTGAATTTGTTACATACTCCGGCTGACATAGAAGGTTTTCGTAGTCAGCAAGGATTTAATAAAGTCTAAATGCGGCTGAATGAATTTGATAGGGGCGACAATCGATAAATTATTTATGTTCTGTTTTTTCGCAATTTTACAACAGGTGATAACAATTAGGAAACTAAATAAGAAGATAGGGTGATCGTCATTTAATCTCTGATATCACCAAATTTTAAAAAAGAAAGATCTTTCGTTTTTCTTAATGAATTTTTTAAATATTTATCAAAAAGCGAAATTCTCTGGATTTTTATTCGCCTTGGGAGTGAAAAAATCTCGAAAAATCATTCCTAGCAAAATTTTTGAAGAAAGAGATTGATATCGTAATCACTTCATACATAGACGGAGGTGATTATGAAGGTTGGGACAGATCAGCTAGAGCCTGCTGCAGAAAATTTCTTTGTACGCATATGCAGAGTGGCACCCAGTATGCGTTCGCCGAAGAACAAAAGCACATCAACAACATGGATACCTAAAAAGCCTAGCCAGAAAACCGCAATGGATCCTATACAGATTCAATTTCTTTTTATTGGTATGGCTGACCTGCTCGGAGCTGCGGCATGAATTTGAATGCACACC
>Ga0308164_10004969_pt1 | contig 10955 bp, 6 predicted proteins | sample PhyTR2_FD_201031 | JGI IMG/M metagenome (GOLD analysis project Ga0308164, IMG submission 201031) | Phyllosphere microbial communities from UC Gill Tract Community Farm, Albany, California, United States - DLSLT.R2 | ecosystem: Host-associated > Plants > Phyllosphere > Unclassified | place: USA... | reverse complement strand
CGCGCGCGATGCGCAGGCGCGTGTGGTCGGCCACCTCGTAGAACGCTTCGATGTCGCGCTGCAGCCCGCTGGCGGCCAGCACCGAATCCATGCCGATGGCGAAGTCGGTTTCCCAGCCCGAAGCCACGCGCCGCACGCGCGACTCGAGGTCGCCCGCGGCGCGCAGCAGGTAGCGGCCTTCCTTGAGCAGCGCCTGTCCGGCCGGCGTCAGCGTGACCTTCGGCCCGAAACGGTCGAACAGGCGCACGCCCAGGTCGTCCTCCAGCTTGGCAACGGTATACGAGATGGTGGACGGTACGCGAAACAGTTCCCTGGCTGCGCCGGCAAACGAGCCGCGACGGGCGATGGTGTCGATGATCTGGAGGGCGTCGAGGCTAAGTTTGAGCAAGTGGGCATCCTGGGTTCGGTATCTGGCCATGGTAGCGGCAAGTGCAGGCATCACCAACCCCCGGAGGCGAAACATCGCATCCGGGTATTGACCTGCGTGCGCAGCAGAACAGATGTGTTTTTTGAAAGTTGTTATCGTGGAGGCTGCCAAATCATATGGAGTGCGTCCCGTGTTCGAGTTCATCACCGAGTTCATGCAGAAAAGCGGCTATCTGGGTGTCTTTGCCCTGATGGCGCTGGAAAACATCTTCCCCCCGATTCCCTCGGAACTGATCATGCCGTTTGCCGGTTTCGTGGCCGCGCGCGGTGACCTGAACGTGATTGGCGTGCTGGTGGCCGGCACGGCCGGGTCAGTGGCCGGCGCGCTGCCCTGGTATTACGCGGGCCGGGTGTATGGCAAGGAGCGGCTGGAAGCCTTTGCCGACAAGCACGCGCGCTGGATGACGGTAACGCACGGCGATATCGAACATGCGATGGCCGCGTTCGAAAAGCATGGCAAGAAAGTGGTGCTGCTGGGACGGCTGATTCCGGCGATCCGCACGCTGATCTCGGTACCGGCTGGCCTGGCCAAAATGTCGATGGGGCAGTTCCTGCTGTTCTCGACGATCGGTTCGCTGATCTGGACCGGCATCCTGACCGGCGCCGGTTACGCGCTGGAGAGCCAGTACGAGCGCGTCGCGCAGTATGTCGACCCGGTTTCCAAGGCGGTCCTGATCGGCCTGCTCGGCTGGTACCTGTACCGCGTCGCGACCTTCAAGTCGCGCAGCAAGACCTGAGGCGCGTGCCCCGGTGATTCCAGCTGTCAGGCCACGACGCGCCACCAGACCTGGTCGCGTCCGGCCTGCTTGGCGCGATAGAGCTGGGCGTCGGCTGCCTCGAACAGCTCGAACGGTTGTTCAGTGCCGGCCGGGTCGAGCGTGGCGCCGCCGATGCTGACGGTCAGCACCGGCGCGACACTCGATGCTTCGTGCGCAATGGCCAGTCCGGCGATCGCGCCGCGCAGCGCCTCGGCCACCGCCTGCGCCGACCGGGCATCGGTATCGGGCATCAGCAGCAGCAATTCTTCGCCGCCGTAGCGCGCCGCCAGTTCGCCGGGCCGGTGCATCGCCGCCCCGGCGGCGCGCGCCACCGAGCGCAGTGCGCGGTCGCCCGCCGGATGCCCGTAGCGGTCATTGAACTGCTTGAAGGCGTCGATGTCGAGCAGCGCCAGCGACAGCGGCTGCCCGCTCTGGCGGGCGCGCTGCCATTCCTGGTCATACACTTCGTCGAAGCGCCGGCGGTTGGCCAGCTCCGTCAGGCCGTCGATATTCGCGAGGCGCTCGAGCATCCGGCGCTGGCGCACGACTTGCAGGTGCAGCGCCACGCGCGCCATCACGACCGTCTGGTTGAATGGCTTGACGATATAGTCCGACGCGCCCATTTTCAGGCCATTGGCCTCGTCTTCGGGCCGGTCCAGGCCCGAGATGAAGATGATGGCGATGTGCGCCGTCTGCGGTTCGCCGCGCAGCCGGCGCAGCACTTCGTAGCCATCCATGTCCGGCATCATCACGTCGAGCAGGATCAGGTCGGGCAGATGGCGCGCAGCGCGCTCCAGGGTCTGGATGCCGTTGCGGGCCAGCAGCACCGTGTAATCGGGCTTGAGCAGTTCGCCCAGCACCTCGCGGTTGATGGCGTCGTCGTCGGCCACCAGCACTTTCTGAGGCTGTTCGATATTCATTGGATCCCTTCAAGACTGGGATCGAGTTGCGCGCTCAGGACTGTCAACGGCCCCAGCGCCGCTGCATACTCGATCTCGGCGACCGCGCGGCGCACCGCGTCCAGCGCGGCGGCGACGGCATCGCCGTGCGATCCTGCGCCCAGCAGCGCCTCGAGCTGCGCGAGCGCATCCTCGGCGCGGGCATCGTCGCTGCGCAGGTAGCCGTCCAGGCGCGCGATCACGATCGACAACGCTTCCGGGTCACCTGCTTTTGGCAATGCGAGCGCGGCCATCTGCGCCAGGCCGGACAGCACGGTGTCGGCCGCATGCACGAGGGCCGGCACCTGGACGCCGACGCGCTCGAACTGGCCGGTGCGCAGGTCCTGCTCGAGGCGCGCAGCAGCGCTGCTGAGCTCAAACGCACCGACGTAGGCCGCGCTCGACTTCAGGTTGTGCGCCAGCGACTGCAGGCGCGCGTGGTCGCCTGCCTGCAGCGCTTCGCGCAGGATGCTCGGTGCACTGGCGTATTCGCGGATGAAACTGCCGGCGCGTTTTTCCAGGCGGCCGCGCTGGCCATCGACGTTCTCCAGCGCCATGCGCCAGTCGATGCCCGGCACCGCCGGCAGCGGTGCGCCAGCCGGATGCCCGCTTGCAGGCGGGGCCGGCCGCACTGGCTCCGGCACCGGGCGTCCTGCCAGACGCGCCGGGTCAATCCATTTGAGCAGGGTACAGAACAGCAGGTCGGGGTCGATCGGCTTGGTGACGTGGTCGTTCATGCCGGCCAGGCGGCTCAGGGCGCGGTCGCTGGCCAGCGCATGCGCCGTCATCGCCACGACCGGCAACGCGCGCAGGCGCGGGTCGAGCCGGATGGCGCGGGTCGCCGCCAGCCCATCCATCTCGGGCATCTGGATGTCCATCAGGACCAGGTCGTAATCGCCGGCCTGCGCCATGCGCACCGCGTCGACGCCATTGAAGGTGACGTCGACCTGCATGCGCGCGGCGGCCATGAAGTCGAGGGCGACTTCGCGGTTGTTCTCGTTGTCTTCGGCCAGCAGGATGCGCGCGCCGTCCAGGCGCGGCAGGTCGGCCAGCGCCGGCAGGGCGCTGTCGATCGCGTCGATCGTGCCCAGCTGGGGGTGCAGCACCTGCAGCAGGCTGTGGTACAGCAGCGCGGGACCGACCGGCTTGTGCAGGAAGGCGTCGATCGGCAGGTCGCCGCGCCCTTGCTCGTGCATGACCGTCTCGCGCGTGCAGGCCGAGATCATCAGGATTGCCGGCGTGGGCGTCGCCGCGCCCACCGCGTTGGCATGCAGGCGGATGCGGTGGATGGTCTGCATGCCGTCCAGCCCGGGCATCAGGTAATCCATCAGCACGATCTGGTAGGCCGTGCCAGCGTGCGCGGCGCGTTCCAGCAGCGCCAGGCATTCCTCGCCCGAGGCGGCCGTGTCGGCGTGGACGCCCAGGCCGCCCAGCATTTCGGCCAGCGCGCCACGCGCCGTGGCGCTGTCGTCGACCACCAGCGCCCGCACGTCCAGCAGCAGCGCCTTGCGCACCGCGCTGGCGGCCGCATACCCTTCGCCGATCCCCAGTTGCACGGTGAAGGTGAAGCTGCTGCCGACGTTGGGCGTGCTGCGTGCCGCGATGTCACCGCCCATCAGCTCGACCAGCTGGCGCGAGATCGACAGCCCCAGGCCCGTGCCGCCGTACTTGCGGGTGGTCGAGCTGTCGGCCTGGCTGAACGAGACGAACAGGCGCGCCAGTTGTTCGGGCGTCATGCCGATGCCGGTGTCGGTGACCGTGAACGCCAGCACGACCTTGCTGTCGTCGACATGCCGCGCTTCGACGGCCACCACGATTTCACCGCGCTCGGTGAACTTGACGGCGTTGCCGGTGAGGTTGATCAGGACCTGGCCGAGGCGCAGCGGATCGCCAACAAGGCGCTGCGGCACGCCGGGGCCGACCCGGAAGATCAGTTCGATGCCCTTGGCATCGGTCTTCACGCCGGTCAGGCTCGACAGATGCTCGAGCATGTCATTGAGGTCGAACGGCACCGCCTCCAGCTGCAGCTTGCCTGCTTCGATGCGGGAAAAGTCGAGGATGTCGTTGATGATCCCCATCAGGTGTTCGCTGGCGCCCAGAATCTTGCTCAGGTAATTGCGCAGCATTGGCGCCGGCTCGCTCATCATGGCCAGCCGGCTCATGCCGATAATGGCGTTCATCGGCGTGCGGATTTCATGGCTCATATTGGCCAGAAATTCCGATTTCATCCGCGTGCTGGCTTCGGCGCGCAGCATCGCCTGTTGCATCGCCTCGGTGCGCAGGCCCAGGATACGCATGAACACGAGCATGTCGAACGTGCTGCCGAAGACCAGCGCGTGCATGGTCCAGAAGTTGGCCGGGAGCTTGCCATTGATAAGCTGCGCCGTGATGAACGAGGCTGCGAATGCCACGGCCCAGCCGATCAGGAAGTAAATGCCGACCGCGTCGCCGGCGCGGGCGCGCCGGTACGCGCCGGGCAGACCGAGCAGCATCGGCATGATGCCCAGCGTGCCGACGATCAGCACCAGATATCTGTGGCTGATGATGCCGGTGGCGAACCCGATCGCGGTGACCAGGCACAGTGCGGCCAGCGTCTTCATCATGCGGCTGAAGATGCGGTCCTGGCCGGGCCGCGCGAGCGACTGCTCGACGAACAGGTAGGCGCCGCACGAGGCCATGATCGAGGCCAGGCCGGTGCCGTGTTCGAGAAGCCAGGCATTGCCGGGCCACAGATACTGGCCGGCGGTGCCGAACCATGCAGCCGAGTACAACGTGACGCCGGTGGCCTGCAGCGCATACTTGCCGAACAGCGGCTCGCGCAGCGCATACCACTGGCCCACCGCGTACAGGATCAGCGTGAAGCGCAGACCCAGCAGAAGGCCCTGCATCAGTTGCTCGCCGAGTTCCGCCGGCAGTACGGCGTCGGGCTGCATGAAGCTGATCGGCAGGATTTTTGGCCCGACGGTCTTCACGCGCAGCAGCACCGTATAGCTGGTGCCCGGCACCAGGCGCAGCACGACGCCGGGTACCCGGCCCTTCAGGGCGTCGCCCGCCTGCTGCTGCATGCGACCGATGCTGCCGATGTCGTGCAAGCCATCCGGGAACTGTACCCACACATCGATTTCGTCGAGCAGCGCGAAATCGATCTGCATCACCCAGGCATTGGTGGCATCGGGGGCGATGGCGATCGGAATCCGGACCCAGGTCGTTCCGGGCTGCATGCCCAGGCTGGCGTCGGCGGTCGTCGGCCGCGCAAAGCGCGCGCTGGCGGCCAGTGCGGAACGGGCATCCAGTGCACTGGCAGGATCGGCCAGCGTCGTCACGGCCGGCCAGGCGTCGACGATCTCGGCGTCGCGCGTGAGCTGCAAGGTCTGCGCCAGGGCCGGCGTTGCGCTCAGCATCCCCAGCAAGAGCAAGGCCATCAGGTACGCGAGCGCAGCCATACGCGCGCACGTGCCACTCCTTGTATTGCGCCTTGCACTACCCCTTGCAGCGCTCCTCATGCGGCAACCCCGGGCGCGGCCGTCGCCACCAGCCGCCAGCGATACAGCCCGCAAGCGGCGCAGAACAGCGGCGTGCCCATCACGAACAGCGCGATGGTGCGGGTTTCGACCGGCACGCCCTGGGTGACTTCGAACAGCATCAGGGCGCCATACAGGCCAAGGGGGACCAGCACATCGCGCGTGCGCGCGGGCGGCGTTGACGACGGCGCGGAGCGGCGCAAGGTCAGGCGAAACACCATGACAATGGTGAAGGCCACCAGCATCCAGCCGGCGAAGCCCTGCAGGGTCTCGCCGAACCACCAGCCGTCGCGCTCCACCATGATCCAGGCCTTGAGCTTGTAGACCATGTACGGGTCCACGCCCAGGTCGTACGCGGTCACCACCAGCGCAGCAAGGCATGCCATGACGATGCTGCGGCGCACCGACGTGGCGCCGTCGGCCGGCACCTGCCAGACGATCAGGTTGGCCATCACGTAGCCGGTGTAGGAAAGGGCAAACCACATGAGGGGGATCACCACGGGCACGCTGCCCAGCTGGGGGCCGAGCACCGGTGTGTAGTCGTAGCTGCCGAAGAACCAGCCATAGCTCGCGCCCATTTCTTCAGCGAACCAGCCGACCGGCAGCGCGATCACTACCAGCTGCAGCGCTGCGCGCACGCCCAGTACGCGGGCCGCACTGGCAAGACAGCCGAGAAACATCAGTACCGAACTGATCACCAGCACGTGCGTTTCGGCGGTCAGACCGCGCACCAGCAGTGACACGAGGGCGACGACGCCGAAGCCGACGGTGAGGCGGGACAGAACAGTTGGTGTGAACATCATCTTCAGATTCGTTAGTACGGGTCGCGAACTTTTTCAAGAACAGGGCGGTCCGCGCAGATGACGTCGGCTGGCGGATGTTGCGATATTGACAGTCTAGCAGGTGATTTCTACAAGCAACAGGCTAGTGATGCTTGTTTGTAACAGCTTGTGCGCACCGGCCATGCCAGCCACGACTGCCGGATTCCTTCACGATGCGGCGGGTGGTGCGCGCCCGGCCAGGTGCGCTTCCACGCGGCGCAGCCAGCGAGGCGCGGTCGGATCGGTGCGCCAGGTGGCGGTGGCGTCGTTGACCTCATTGAGCAGCGCGTCGGGCAGACGCAGTGGCCTTGTCTGGTCGAGCAGGAAGTGCGTCACCAGGCGCTGGCCCAGTGCCCGCGTGAGCATGCGGCTGATCGAAAAGCCGGGCATGAACACGCGCGCGACCGCATCGATGCAGCGCACGGTCGCCAGTCCAAGGGCGAACACCGCCCGCGACAGCAAGGGTACGCGCGCATCCAGGCCCAGGTCGCGTGTGGCGTCGCCCTTGCACAGCAGACGCGTGAGCAGTGTCGGGATGGGTTTCAGCAGCCGGACCGGAATCTCGTTTTCCATTGCCTTCATCAGGTCAGCGGCCAGCAGCGGACGCGGATCGGGCACGCGCACCAGCAGACGCCCGCGCGCCTGCATGGCGTCGAAGTCCTGCTGCGCCTGCGCCATCGTCTCCGCCATCAGGCCCCGTTCGATGCCCAGTACGTGACCCAGCACGTTCCAGGTGTGCAGGTAGGCTTCTTCATCCTGCGGGGCCAGGCCAAGGCGCAGCGTGCGCAGGCCGCGCACGAACACGTAGCTGAATGTCAAGAGGGTATAGGCGAGTTCTTCCTGATTGCACGGCAGGCCGTTCACGGACGTATCCCAGCCGTGCGCATACAGCGTGTGATAGATGCCGCCGCCGGCAGGCGCCAGTGGCGGCACGGGCGCGACGCCCAGTGCATCCCGCGGCGCGCCGCGCAGGATCAGGTGACGGATGGTGGCATGGATCAGGCGCACCTTGAGCGCCTGGGCCACGCCGCCGCCGGCTGGCGTCGTCAGGCCGCCGGTCAGCATGACAGGAAAGATCATCGCTGCGGTGGAGCGCACCCGGTAATCGGTATGCGCCTCGAGCTGACCGGCCGCGTGCAGCACTGCCGACAGGTCCGGCAGCACATAGCATTCGGGCAGGCTGGCGCAGAACAGCAGCGTGCACGAGAGCATGCTCATGTCCATGAACAGCGTCTCCGCGCGTGCAATCGCCGCCGGGTCGGCCCATGCCGGCAGGTGCTGGCACGCCGCCAGGTAGTCGAGCAGCGCGTCGGCTGCGCGAGGGTCGAGATCGGGCCCGGGCTGCCAGCACGCCAGGGCCCCATTGGTCTGCCAGCGCGCCAGTTCGCGGTTGATCGCCGCGATGCGGTCTGACAGTTCGGCCGGACCGTCGGCACCGGCCAGCATCCGCGCAACGGTGTCGTCCGCGGCCGGGTCGGCGCGCAGCGAGGGAGAAAGCAGGTCATGCGCAATGCGGTCCATCGGTGTCCTTGTGGCGTGAGTGGATCGAGGGCCGGGCCGGGGCCCGACCCTGATACTGATCAAAAGCGCAGATCGAGGCGCACGTCAGCCGTGCGCGGCGCGGTCGGCGTGGCCATGCCGAAGCTGTCGATCAGCGCCGGGCGGACCGAATTTTCCAGATTGCGCATGCGCGCCAGCAGGCTCCAGGCGCCGCCGGCCCGGGCGTAGCGCAGCGTGGCGTCGGTGGTGGTGTGCGCCGGGATCCGGTATTCCAGCAGCTTGCTCGGAATCGCGATCACATAATCGGCGCTGCGACGCGAGAACACACCCGCGTGCAGCTGGCCGCCGAACACGCCGAAGCGGTGTTCATAGCCGAGCGTGAAGACATGGCTCGGCGCACGATCGAGCTTGCGGCCAGCCCACGAGACGGCAGGGGTCGGGTTGTACGACACATAGTGCGCGTCGAGCGCCGTCGCGCTGTAGCTGAGGCGCCCATTGCTGCCGACGCGGATATCGCCGTCGAGTTCCAGGCCGCGCGAGCGGGCAACGCCGGCGTTGCCGGTCAGGATGCGCGGGGCGCCCGAGACGATGGCGGTGCCGCTCAGCTGCAGGTTCGTGTAGTCGTACACGAAGGCGGCGGCGTTGACGTTGACGCGCCCGCCCCACAGGCGCGACTTGAGGCCGGCTTCATAGGCGCGCAGTTCTTCCGGCTGGTAGTACAGCGCGCTTTCAGGGACCGCCAGCGCTGCAGGGCAGGCGATGCCCAGTGCGGTGGCGCCAGCGATGCAGCCATCGTTGAAGCCGCCCGCCTTGTAGCCGGTCGACAGGCTGCCGTACAGCAGTGTCGTGGGCAGCAGGTCGTAGTCGGCGCCCAGGCGCCACGTTGTGCGTGCGGTGTTCAGTGCCGCCGCGTTGAGCAGGCGCAGGTCAGTGGCGGCATTGAACACAGGTCCCCGGCGGAAATCGGTCGAGCCGACGCGGTCCTTGTCGTCTTCGGTACGGCGCGCGCCGGCGGTCAGACGCAGGCCATCGGCCACGCGCCAGGTCAGCTGGCCGAACACGGCGCGGCTGCGCGCTTCGGTCACCAGCGGAAAGGCGTAGTACGGCGGCAGGCCGACCGGCTGCAGGCCCTGGAATGCATACGACGTATCGGACGTCTCGCTGAAGTAGTACAGGCCGCCCTGGGCGCTGAATGGACCGGCGCCGTTGGTGGCAAGGCGCAGCTCGTGCGAATCCTGCGTGTTGTGGCCGTCGTAGTCGTTGATCACGCCAAGTGCAATCCGCGGGGTCACGCGGTAATAGTAGTTCTGCCGCAGCGCCTGGTCCAGCGTGCGGTGCCCGCCCAGGTAGTACAGCGTGGCGGGACCAAGCGTCCAGCGCAGGTCGGCGGACCAGCCCCGGGCCATGCGGTCTTGCCAACCTTGCACCGGCGTCATGTTCGGCGGGCGGAAGCTGTTGGTCAGGCGTGCATCGGTGGTGCTGTCGCGGTACACAGGTTTGCCGCTGGTCACACCGGTGAAAAAGTTTGTGTCAGGCACGAAGCGGTCGTTGTTGCCCTCGGCCTGGCCATGGTCGTAGCGCAGCACCAGCGTCGCGTCGCGCCCCAGTAGCAGCTTCGCGCTCACGCGCGCGTCCACGTCGTCCTGGTCCATGCCGGCCCGCAGCAGCGTGCCCTGGCCATTGTTCAGGTAGGGATCATGTTGCAATTTGCTCACGGCCGCGCGCAGCGACAGCATGTCGTTCACCGGCACGTTGAGGAGAGCGTCGACCTTGCGCCGGTGGTAGGTGCCGGTTTCGAACCCCAGCGCTCCCTCGAAGCGGTCGGTCGGCGCATTCGAGATCACGTTGACGAGACCGGCGGTCGTGTTGCGGCCGTACAGCGTGCCTTGCGGCCCGCGCAAGACCTCGATGCGGTCGATGTCGAGGAAGTTGCCGCTCTGGCCAGCGGGCCGGGCGATATAGATGCCGTCCAGCATGAAGGCGGTCGACGGGTCGCCCTTGTCGGTGGTGTCGCTGTTGCTGATGCCGCGGATCGACAGCCGCAGGCCCGAGAAGGCCTGTTCCATGTAGACATTGGGCAGCCGCGCGCCAAGCGTGCCGGCACTGTCGGCGCCCAGGTCGCGCAGCTGTTCGCCCGACAGCACGCTGATGGCAAGCGGGGTGCGCGATGCCAGCGATTCGGTGCGCTGGGCGGTCACGACAATTTCGGGAATGGCAGCGTCGCGTTCCCGGACAGGGGTAGTTTGCGCTGCGGCGATGCCGCAGATGACGCCGGGCACGGCCGCGGCCAGCAGTGTGCGCGCCAGGCGGGCAGGTGTTGCTTTCATTTGTACGACTCCGGGTAGGATTGCGGCACGCCCGTCCTGGGCAATGCAGGTCCAGTGTTGTTCTTGGTGGAAATTCTTATTGCGCTGAGCAATTCCACGCCCGAGAGTCTAGCAGTACATCACTTCCGAAAAAAGTCTGGCCAGGGTAATTGAACAAAAATAGTACTTACACGCAACGGTGCGCTGCTGTCCGTGATCAGCTTGTCAGTGGCGTTCACGCTGGTCTGATCAGCTTGTCATCTTCGACCGCGCCGTGCAGCCTTACCGACCAGGCCACACCGGCGATCAGCAGCGCGATCGCGGCCAGTTCGAGCGGCCGGGGCGCAGCGCCCCGGTAGATGCAGCCGTACAGCAATGCGAACAGCGTCTCGAACAGGATCAGCTGGCCGCCCAGCGTGACCGGGACGCGGCGGCTTGCCACGTTCCAGAAATGGTTGCCGATGACGGAGGCGCCCAGCGCGAGCAGCGCGTTGCAGGCCCAGAACACGGTCCAGTTGCGGGCGCCCGTGTCCGGCGCGCCCGCATCGAGAAATGCGAATGGCACCAGCAGCAGGGACAGCACGCCAGTGGCCAGGCCGTACAACGCCGACCACTCGGCGCTGCTGAAGTGCGGGTTGGTCTTCAGGTAGCGCGCATTGTCGAGCGCGTACCAGCTCCAGCACAG
>Ga0308164_10004963_pt1 | contig 10975 bp, 10 predicted proteins | sample PhyTR2_FD_201031 | JGI IMG/M metagenome (GOLD analysis project Ga0308164, IMG submission 201031) | Phyllosphere microbial communities from UC Gill Tract Community Farm, Albany, California, United States - DLSLT.R2 | ecosystem: Host-associated > Plants > Phyllosphere > Unclassified | place: USA... | reverse complement strand
CTTTTGACAAAGTTTCCGTACAGACCTCTACCCACAGAATTGAAAAGGATACCATAAAAATGATGGTTCACGACCCTGCAACAGCTGTGGCAGATTCCCTGAAAAAAGATTCATTATCAAAACCAGCTGGGAAAGGCCTAAAAACAACTCCGGCAGCTCAAAACAACACTAAGACTCAATGGCAAAAGTAAAAAAAGCGTCAGAATCCCTGACCATCATGACCAATATTGTTCTTCCGAACGAAACCAATTCTCTAAGAAATCTTTTTGGAGGTGAGCTTCTTGCAAAAATGGACCGTTGTGCCTCTATTTCTGCAGCAAGACACTGTGAAAGAAGAGTGGTAACAGCATCTGTAAATCACGTTTCTTTCAATCATCCGATTCCTGAAGGAGGAGTAGTGGTTCTGGAATCTAAAGTATCCAGAGCTTTCTCTACATCAATGGAAGTCTATGTAGATGTATGGTTGGATGACCCGATCAATCAGAAGAAAGTTCATACCAATGAAGGGATTTATACATTTGTTGCAGTTGATGAATTTAACCGTCCTATTCCTATCCCGGACATGATTCCGGAAACAGAAGAAGAAAAACTGAGACATGCAGCAGCCATCAGAAGAAAAGAACTTTCTCTTATCCTTTCAGGAAGAATGAAGCCTTTGGATTCAGTGGAACTTAAGAAATTATTTCAGGAGCCTGAGGAACAGAAGGAACAGAAGAAAGATAAAAAATAAGATTGATAAGATAAAATGCTTTAATCTTTGTTGAGTGTTGAAACCTTTGCAAATTTAGAGGCATTTTCTTTATATGGAGTTTAATATTCAATATCTGAATCTCCCAATACCTTAATTTCTAAATTTTATAAGAAATGAAGATTCTCGTTTTAGATAAAAACCATCCTCTTATCACAGAACAGCTTTTAGCCAAAAACTTTATACTGGAAGAAGATTTTACATCTTCATATGATGAGGTTTGCCATAAAGTTGAAAATTATGACGGGATTATCATCAGGAGCAGGATCCCTTTGGATAAAAACTTTCTGGAAAAAGGGAAAAATCTGAAGTTCATTGCAAGGGTAGGAGCAGGAATGGAAAATATAGATATTCCTGTCGCACAACAGCTGGGGATACAGCTCATCAATTCTCCGGAAGGCAACAGAGACTCTGTAGCCGAACATGTTATAGGAATGCTGCTGATTCTAATGAACCGGCTTTTTATTGCTTCCCAGGAAGTGAAAAATGGCATCTGGAAGCGTGAAGAGAACAGGGGTGACGAACTGCTGGGAAAAACAGTTGGTTTAATCGGATATGGAAATATGGGGAAAGCTACAGCTAAAAGATTTTCAGGATTCGGCTGTAAAGTCATATTTCACGACATCCTTCCCGGACTTTCTGATGAATATGCTACACAGGTAAGTCTGGAAGAATTGAAGCAGTCTGCAGATATTTTAAGCCTGCATATTCCGCTAACTACTGAAACGCATTATCTTGTTGATAAAAACTTTATTTCAGAGATGAAAAAAGACTTCTACTTTGTGAATACAGCAAGGGGAAAAAATGTAGAAACTAAATATCTAGTTGATAATCTGAAATCAGGAAAAATAAAAGGGGCGTGTTTAGATGTTTTAGAATATGAAAAGTCATCTTTTGAACATCTGGAAACTGAAAATGATGATTTAAAATATCTTTTAGAATCAGAAAAAGCTATTGTTACACCTCATATTGCAGGCTGGACTCATCAGAGTAAAGAAAAACTTGCTCAGGTGATTGTAGATAAAATTGTGGAGGGATTTGCAAGGTAGCTGATAATCCTTGCTGAAGTTACTGATCTGTGTTAGAATATAGCTGCAAAATCTACTTTTTACGTAACCTTTCCAAATGAGTTTCAGTAAATGATGTCTTATTTTCAAATTATAAAAAGCACAGATCGTAAGATCTGTGCTTTTCCATTTATTGCCGGAAGCTGATATAGATAGCAAAAGGCAATTTTTTATTTATTGTTTATTTTTTTATGAGTTTGTGTATACTCTCAGATCCGTCAGCTGTTGCAATCTTAATAAAATAAGTTCCGGTAGGAATTTGTTGCAGGTTTAATTGCTTTGTTTCACCACCTTTGATCAATAATGCTTTTCCTGAAGCATCTAAAACTTGTACCGATTTAGTGATGGATTCTGATTTTATAAAGATCATTTCTGAGGCAGGATTTGGGTACAGTAGTAATTTTGTTTTGCCTGATTTTATTTCTTCAACAAGTAACAAAGGTTCTGAGCAGTTTGGAGAAAAACTGTCTCCAGCAAATGTCCAGCCCTTGTTGTTAATTAATTGATTACGAAATATTTGGCCACCGTTTCCATAAGTTCTTCCCACTACTCCGACAAGTCGTCCAAGTGGAGAATTAGGATTTTCAGCCCAGCCTTTTAATGTTGCACCATAATTTCCACAATCTAAACCACTATAACCAAAAATTTCTGTTAAATTGACTATTGGAGAAAGTGTCCAATTGCCTAAATTCTTATTAAAATTATTGTTAGACCAAAACATGTGAGACATATTGATAACATTAGAAACATCCCAGGAGGAAATGTCTTGGTTAAAACTTGGATAAGAAAACATCTGAGACATGTTTGTGACATTTGAAGTATTCCAGTTGTTTAATGGTTGGTTAAAAGACTGAGATGCTTCGAACATCATTGACATATTCTGAACATTTGAAACATTCCAATTGTTAATATTCTGGTTGAATGCCTTCGCACGATTAAACATTGAACTCATGTTGGTCACATTTGAAACATTCCAATTGCCAATATCCTGATTGAATGCGTCAGCATAAAAAAACATCTGGCTCATATCTGTAACATTTGATGTATTCCAATTACCGATTGGCTTATTAAAAGCCTTGGCGTTAAAGAATAAACTACTCATATTGGTCACGCTGCCAACATTCCAATTGTTAATATTGTTTACAATTGATAAGTTTGTACAACCTGAAAAAAACGAGCTGAGGTTAGTAACCTGTGAAAAATCGGGAATATCAGTTGCTGTAATTTGAAGATTCGCATATCCAGAAAACATGCCTGATAAATTAGTATTCCAGGTAATTTGCCCCCATTGTGTTAGTTCGACAACTTTATCTATATCACTTCCAGAACTAAATCTAAAAGTGCCTGTAGGCGTAATTGAAATATTATATGTTCCTATTGAGGGAACGCTGATTTCTGTTAAACCCGTGTTTCCTGTTCCATTACCTATAATAGTAGAATTGTTGGTCTTTACATATGAGTAGTTGTAGACCCCTTCAGTATTTAATTTTATTTTTAGGTTGTTAGCGTCGCTCACCCAAAATTTTAATATAAGTGGAGTCTGTGCCCTTAGAGCAGTAATGACCAAAAAGAAGAAAGAGAAAAAGTAAATTTTTTTCAACATATTTTTATTTTTATTGATTGCAAAAATACATATTTCCCACAAATAAGATTAATATAAAAATTAAAAATGCAAATAATCGCCCAAATTCCCTAAGAATTATCTTTTGTGCGTATCGTGGATTTATTAAAATATGTATTTCTAAAAAATCTGTTCTTAGTAAGTTTTACAATTTAAAAAAATAAAATACTTAATCTAAATTATATAAAAAAATTCTCCACGTTGAGAAGATTTGCATAATGTGATTTTATATTCTTCAAAAAGGCACTTAATAATGTTAAATAATTCATAATCTATATTTGTTCTTTCATAATTTATTTTGAGTTTTATTAAATTGCCACTCATTTTTGAAATCCATGAAGAAGCTAAATTTCAGCCTAATTTTAATTGTTTTTTTATTTTTTTTTTCCTGTAAAAAAGAATCAGACTCAAAAGGTTCTGTAACCGAAAATACCAATCTCCCCAATTATGGAAATGTAGATCTGAATAATGTGTTTACCAAAGCAGAAAGCCAGCTTGGTGATAAAGGAATATTGACCGGATATATTGATCAGTATTACAAAAAGATCTGGGAAGGCGGAGACCTGAGTGGCGGAATCCTTGTGGCAAAAGGAGATGATATCCTGTATGAAAATTACAGAGGTTTCGGAAGAGAAGGTGATCAGATGCCAATTGATAAAAATACACCACTGCATGTAGCTTCAGTTTCTAAGACCTTGACAGCAATGGCAATGTTGAAGCTGGTAGAAGCCGGAAAAATTAAGCTTTCTGATCATCTTACCCAGTTTTTCCCAGGATTTCCCTATCCCAATGTTACCGTACAGACCTTGCTCGATCAGAGAAGCGGTCTTCCGAAATACGAATATTTTATTGCTAAAATACAACCGGCTCCCGCTGAACTTTCAAAGTCATTCATTACCAATCAGGATATTCTGAATATGCTTATCCAATATAAGCCTGATCTTGCAAGAGATACAGATACCGGCTTTATGTACTGTAATACCAATTTTGCAATGCTGGCTTTATTGATAGAAAAGATCACGAAAACTCCCTTTCCTCAGGCGATGAAAGAAATGATATTTCAGCCTTTGAAAATGGAACATACCTATATTTTCCAGGAAAAAGATATTCCTATGGCAGCACAGTCCTTTTATTATGGCGGGAAAAGATTGTATCCTTTGGACAGACTGGACCTTATTTATGGAGACAAAAACGTTTATACAACGCCGAGAGACCTTTACAACTTTTCCAAGGCAATGTTTTCCAAGGATTTCTTAAAGCCGGATCTGATGCAGATGGTTTTCACACCGTACAGCAATGAAAAGTCAGGAATGAATAATTACGGTCTCGGTTTTAGAATGAAGATCTTTGATAACGGTGAGAAGCTTACTTATCACAACGGATGGTGGCATGGAACCAATTCAGTTTTTGCCCATCTTCTGAAATCCAAAGTAACCATTGTAGCTATCGGAAACAGATATTCAAATAAAGTCTATACAGCATTGGCATTATCAGGGTTATTTGAAGATTTTCCGGTTCAGAAAGATAAGCTGCATAGCGTAATGAACGATAATAAAGATACTTTGAATGCCGGACATGAAGTTTTTGGAGAATAATGTTTAATTTTGCTTAAACATATATGAAAAGACTTCTTCTATTATTCGTTATCTGTTTTCTTGTCCATTCCTGTGCAAGAGTCGGTTCTCCCGTAGGTGGTCCGAAAGATACCCTGGCTCCAAAGTTTTTGAGCTCAAACATTGATACTACAAGAATCAATGTAAAAAGAGATATTCACGAGCTGAGACTGGATTTTGACGAATATATTACTTTAAAGGACATCAATAAAAACCTGATTATTTCTCCACCGATCAAAAATATAAAGCGAATCCTTCCTTCCAATATTGCCAATAAATTTGTGATGATCCAGTGGACAGATACGCTTCAGGCCAATACGACATATAATTTCAATTTTGGAAACTCAATTGCTGATAATAATGAGACTAATATTCTCCGTTATTTCAACTTTGCCTTTTCCACAGGCGATAAACTGGATGATCTTTACGTAAGCGGGGTTATTACAGATGCCGTTGCCATTAAAAAGAAAGAAGGGGAAAACAAGCTGGTAGTAGGGCTTTATCAGGTAAAAGATACCATCAATTATAAACAGAAGCCATACTATATCACAAAAGTAGATGATGATGGATATTATGAGCTTAATTATCTTACCCCAGGCAAGTATAAGATCGTTGCCTTTGAGGACGAGAACAGTAATTCTGTTTATGATCCGGGAAAAGAAAAAGTAGGGTTTCAGAAAGAACCGCTGGATATCGAAAAGTCTGTTTCAGGATTGAATTTAAAAGTTTATCCTTCCAAAAAGCCTTTGAAATATCTTGAAATGAAAGAAAGTCCGGGTGGAATTGTCATGACGTTTGAAGGCAACCCTGAGAATGTAAAAGTAGCTTCTGTCAACGAAAAACTGCAGGATATTAAAGTCACTCACCGTCCGAAATCCGACTCTGTAAAGATATGGTTTGATCCGGTGAAAAGTGATATAGGGCAGACGACCACAGAAAACCTTAAGTTCAGCTATGATACAGGCAAAAAGCAGGATACCGTTTCCGTATTTTATAAATACAATAAGAAGAACGCAATGGATCTTGAGAACGATAACGGGGGACCTGAATTAGCCCCGAATTCTGATTTTAAGATTAGATCTGCTTATATCATCGATAAGATCAATCCTGAAAAATGGATCCTGAAAAGCGACAGCTTAACCACTCAGGAATTCACAGCTAAAATCTCAGAAACCAATCCTTATCAGATTCTAATCCATTCAGATTTTGTAACCGGGAAAAAATACCAGCTTACCGTTCCAAAAGAAACAGTATCTTCTTATTATACTAAAAATGTACAGTCCAAACGTTTTGATTTTGAGGTTGAAAAAGTCGATCAGTTCGGAAGCCTGGCTTTTGCTATTCAGAATGCCCCGGAAACCAGTTACTGGATCCAGCTTCTGGATGCTTCAGATAAGGTCATTTATTCAAAATACACCAAAGGAAACAATGTGAAATTTGATATCCTTAAACCAAACGAATATATCGTAAGGATATTGGTAGATAATAACGAAAATAAATTCTGGGACGAGGCTGATTTCGAGACAGAAACTTTTGCAGAAGATTCTTATGTCTTTTACAAGAAAGCCATTGTGCGGCCTCTTTGGGAAACCAAGGAAGACTGGGATCTGAAAGATACCAGAACGCTGGATAATCCCAAAGGAGAAGTATCTAAGCCTGCAGATATTCCTGCAGAAGCAACTCCTTCGGAAACAGTAAAGAAGGAGATGAATAAAGAATTGAAATCAGATTCCGGAAACGCAGTATTGACACCGGTAAAATAGAAATATGAAGACGGTAAAAAAAGTGTTATTCTGGACGCTGGTAGCGTTTGCGCTGATCCAGTTTATTCCTATTGACAAAATAAACAAACCTGTTGATAAGGCAATGAATTTCGTTGATGTCAAAAAGACTCCCGAAAAAATTAGCGGATTGTTAAAAGGAGCCTGCTACGACTGTCATTCCAATGAGACCGTTTATCCCAGATATGCAAATATAGCACCCGTTTCCTGGTCTGTAAAAAGCCACGTTAATGAAGGCAGGGAACATCTTAATTTTTCCGTCTGGGGAAGTTATAATAAGGATTTAAAAGAGAGCATGTTAAATAAAGCGATCCAGACAATGCAAAGCAAGACGATGCCTATGCCCGGCTATATTGTTTATCATAAAGAAGCTAATCTATCCGATGCAGAAAGAACACTGCTTGTTCAGTACTTCAAAGAAATACAGCAATCAAAGTCTTACTGATTGTATTAACAGCATAAAAATCCCACAGATTTTATAGACCCGGCAAAATGATGTTCTATCATTCTGCGTCATCTGAAAAATCTGTGGGATTATTTTTATATAATATTTATATGTTCTTCAAATATTCCTCAAAAAATCTCTTCTGAGAATCAAAAGCAAGATCATCAAGATCTAAGGAGTTTAAAGGAATCCAGACGGCCTCTGATATTTCAGAAAGCTCAAGGCTAACCTCGAATTTTTCCGACACTCTGTATTCGTAAAAGAGATCGATTGTATTATAATCAATTTCCTTGTACTGATAGATATTCGGAAGGCTGGTAAGATACTTTAAATTTGAAATATCCACATTAAGCTGAAGTTCTTCAAAAAGCTCTCTCCTACATGTTTCCTCAGCGCTTTCCTTCGGATCAACAAATCCTCCGGCCAGATCCAGTTTTCCCTTTTTTGGGTCACGGCTTCTTCTGGTAAGGTAAACTTCATTATCCCATCTGATAACAACAGCTACCGCACCGGCCACATTATTGTAGAGAGAAAAACCACATTCCGGACAGCTCCATTTTTTTTCGCCGTCCCAGTTTAGCGTTTCTTTGCCGCAGCTTGGGCAGTATTTCAATAATTTCATCTGATATAATTATTTTTCAAAGGTCAGATGGAACTCCATGTCATTGAGCAATATTAATATTTCTCGGATGATAATTTAATATAACATCCCTGAGTTCCTCTGTCTTCAGATGGGTATAGATCTCAGTCGTAGTGATGCTGGAATGTCCCAGCATTTCCTGGATATAACGAAGATCTGCACCGTTCTGTAAAAGGTGTGTTGCAAAAGAATGTCTGAACGTATGTGGAGATATTTTCTTGCTCACTCCCGCTTTGTCTGTAAGTTCTTTAATGATCAGAAATACAATCACCCTGGACATAGATGTTCCACGGCTGTTCAGAAACAGCGTATCCTCATATTTTTTATTGATCTTGTTTTTTGAACGTACTTCTTTAATGTAAGTTTCCAAAAGTTCAGCAGTGTAGTCAGCCAAAGGAACGAAACGTGTTTTGTTTCCTTTTCCGTTGACTTTGATGTACTGTTCTGTGAAATTGATGTTCGAAATTTTAAGATCAATAAGTTCCGAGACACGTAAACCGCATCCGTAAAGAACCTCAATGATACAATGATTTCTCTTTCCGAGATCAGAATTTACCTCAATGGCTGCAATAATTCTGTTAATGTCCGGCAGGCTTAAGGTGTCAGGAAGATATAATCCAAGTTTTGGACCTTCGAGCAGAGAAGCAGGATTGTCTTCCCTAAACTCATCTTCAAGTAGAAACTTGAAAAAAGCTTTTATAGAAGAAATCCATCTTGCCTGAGATCTTTCACTGAACTTCTGTTTGGAAAGATTGAAGATATATTCCTGTAAGTTTTCGTAACCGATAGAGTCTGGACCGACGTTTTCCAGATCTACTTCGGCATAATCTTTTAATTTTTTGATGTCCCGAATATAGGCATCGAGTGTGTTATCTGAAAAATTTCTTTCGAAGCGAAGAAATATTTCAAAATCTTTGATTTTTTCATCCCAAGTCATATTTGTGCTTTATTTTTTTAGTTCACAGTCCGATATTTGTTCTATTTCAATACCATGGTTCCTAAGGAAAGCTATTCCGTCGTCATCTGAATACTCATTAATATACACAAGTCTTGTAATTCCTGCCTGCAAAATCAGTTTGCTGCATTCTTTGCAGGGCGACAGCGTCAAATATAGCGTTGCGCCTTTTGCAGACTGAGTGGAAGCGGCCAGCTTTAATATAGCATTGGCTTCCGCATGAAGTACATACCAGTGCGTTTTTCCCTCTCCATCTTCACAGCAGTTTTCAAATCCCGAAGGAGTTCCGTTGTAACCATCTGAAATAATCATCCTATCTTTTACGATAAGAGCTCCTACCTGTTTTCTCTTACAGTAGGATAATTTTGCCCACTCTTGGGCCATTTTTAGATAAGCTTTATCAAACTTATTCATACCGCTGCATTGTTTTTTTTCGAAATAATTTTGGATTAAAAATCTTAGAAGTTAGGCTTTCTTTTCTCTAAAAAAGCGGAAACTCCTTCTTTCTTGTCGTTCATATCAAAAAGTTCTCCGAAATATTTGATTTCAGATTCAAAACCTTTATCCGTATCAGACAAGTTTACGGCTTGTATAGCCTTTGATATAGCCATTGGTGAGTTGCCGGCTATAGTACTTGCTAATTCTTTTGTTTTGGTTAATAATTCTTCAATAGGGTATACTTCATTTACCAATCCTATTTCCTTTGCTTTTTGGGCAGGAATCATTTTGGCAGAGAAGATCATTTCGTTGGCGATACCTTTTCCTACAAGTTTAGGAAGTCTTTGAGTTCCTCCATATCCTGGAATTAATCCCAGTGTAACTTCCGGAAGGCCTAGTCTTGCATTCTCTGATGCATATCTGATGTGGCACGCCATGGCAAGCTCTAAACCTCCTCCTAATGCAAAACCATTAACGGCTGCAATAACAGGTTTAGATGTATTTTCAATCTTATTGAACAGGGTATTATGCCCGTTTCTGGCCAATTCTTCGGCCTTTTCCTGTCCAAATTCACTAAATTCTTTTATGTCGGCTCCTGCTACGAATGATTTTTCCCCACTTCCTGTAATAATAATTACTCTACAGGATTCATCTGCATTAAGTTCATCCATTGCTAAACTTAGCTCTTCTATCGTTTTTGCATTTAAAGCATTTAAACTTTGAGGTCTGTTGATCGTAACAATAGCAACTTTGTCTTCCTTTTCTAATAATATATTCTCGTAACTCATTTTTCCACTATAAAATATTATTTTTTGCAAATTATGAATTTTTTACAAAAAAAAGGAAAAAATATTGATTTTTTTTCCTTTTTTTTGATTTATCGTTCAAAATGCTATTTCGAATGATTCATCATATTTGCATCTATATTGATATTAAGTTGAGATGCCACTTTCATGCCAAGTTCAATATTAGTCCTGAAAAAGTGACATAATTGACGGTTGATGATCTCATCTCTTTTTGGCCCGGTGATTCCTTTCATACTTCCAATAATATTACGGATCAGATGTTCTCTGTCTTCAGCATTCATAGATTTGGTGTAGAGAAGTCCCGGTTGTGTATAATGGTCATCATCATTTTCGTTTCTGTTGTAGCTTGCAACATGGGCACTATCTAATTCATAATCATAATTATTGTAAGAAGGATCCGGCTTTACTTCGTCGAAGCTGTTCGGGAAATAATTCGGCTTATCCTGATATTCGCTGGAATCTGCCATAAAACCATCTCTCTGATAATTATTGACTGCAAAAGGACATCGGTTTACCTCTAGCTGGTGAGCATTCACTCCAACCCTGTATCTGTGGGCGTCTGGATAAGAAAATAATCTTCCCTGAAGCATTTTGTCCGGGGAAAAGCTGATTCCGTTGACCAGGTTGCTAGGTGAGAAAGTAGACTGTTCCACATGTGCAAAATAATTTACGGGAACTTCATTAAGTTCCATTTCTCCCACTTCAATCATCGGGAAATCATCGTGGAACCAAACCTTAGTTATATCAAAAGGATTCCATCTGAAATCTTTTGCCTGCTCTTCCGTCATTACCTGGATAAACATTGTCCATTTCGGGAAATCTCCGTTTTCAATAGCATTGCAAAGGTCTTCCTGAGCAAAA
>Ga0308164_10004961_pt1 | contig 10978 bp, 9 predicted proteins | sample PhyTR2_FD_201031 | JGI IMG/M metagenome (GOLD analysis project Ga0308164, IMG submission 201031) | Phyllosphere microbial communities from UC Gill Tract Community Farm, Albany, California, United States - DLSLT.R2 | ecosystem: Host-associated > Plants > Phyllosphere > Unclassified | place: USA... | reverse complement strand
ATAATAAAAACTACCCATAGGTAGCGCCTGAACTGGTTGGATCGAATGATCATTGCAACGCAGCGACCAAAGCAATCCGTTTGCTCTTGACTCCCGATTGGGAGGTTCCACAGACGAAGTCTCGTGGATGGGCACTCAACAAAAACAAAAAGCCCACAGACAAAATAAAAATAAGAGCAACGACTTTGGGGGAGCTTCGGCTCCCCCAGTAGCTTCTGAAAGATTCTCCCTCCCTGATTAACCCCACCCCAGATTTGAAACGCAAATCCCCGTAGGAGCGCAGCTTGCCCGCGATTCAGGCGATGCGGTCGGGCAGACACACCGCGTCATCGTTCATCGCGGGCTGGGCGGTGCGCCAACTCGGTTGCTCCCACAGATCACCGAACCCTGTAGGAGTGAGCTTGCTCGCGATAAAGTCGGAACGACTTTCCTGCGATGTTGAGTGCAGCTTTTTCACGACTGCTTCGCAGCCGATCGCGAGCAAGCTCACTCCTACAGTCATCTGCGTCTGGCGGAGGGTTTAAGACCATCGCGCAGCTTCCTACACCATCCCTCGACTAAATGCTAGAATCCCCGCCCATCATGCGGTCACTCTTCGTTTTTGGCCGAATATTCCTTCAAACAGTGCATCCCATGCTGAAGAAGCTGTTCCAGTCATTCCGTACTCCACTGCGCAAGCCGCAGCAACATATCCGCAGCACGCCTGAAGTGCTCAACAGCAGCCAACACTCGCTGCAACGCAGCCAGTTCAGCCGTTATGCGGTGAACATCGTCGAGCGCCTGCAAAATGCTGGCTATCAGGCCTATCTGGTCGGCGGCTGTGTCCGCGACCTGATGCTCAACATCGAACCCAAGGATTTCGACGTCGCCACCAGCGCCACGCCGGAGCAGGTTCGCAACGAGTTCCGCAACGCGCGCATCATCGGCCGCCGCTTCAAGCTGGTTCACATCCACTTCGGTCGTGAAATCATCGAAGTAGCTACCTTCCGCGCCAATCATCCAGTGGATGACGAAGACGAAGACAGCAATCAGTCCTCGCGTAACGAAAGCGGCCGGATCCTGCGCGACAACGTATACGGCACCCTTGAAGATGACGCCCAGCGTCGTGACTTCACGATTAACGCCCTCTATTACGATCCAGTCAGCGAACGCATCCTCGACTACGCCAACGGCGTACACGACATCCGCAATCGCCTGATCCGTCTGATCGGTGATCCGGAGCAGCGCTACAAGGAAGACCCGGTGCGCATGCTGCGGGCCGTGCGTTTCGCTGCCAAACTGGACTTCGGCATCGAGAGGCACAGCGCCACGCCGATTCGCCCGTTGGCGCCGATGCTGCGGGATATTCCGTCAGCACGCCTGTTCGAAGAAGTACTCAAGCTGTTCCTCTCCGGTTACGCGGCGCCGACCTTCGAGATGCTCGTCGATCTGGAGTTGTTCGACCCGCTGTTCCCCGCGAGCTCCAAGGCGCTGGAATACAACCCGACTTATACGCATACGCTGATCAGCGAGGCGCTGACCAACACCGACCTGCGCATCAAGCAGAACAAGCCGGTCACCCCGGCGTTCCTGTTCGCCGCCCTGCTCTGGCCTGCGTTACCAGCCAAGGCCCTGCGTCTGCAAGAGCGTGGCATGCCGCCGATTGCTGCGATGCAGGAAGCCGCCCACGAGCTGATCGTCGAGCAGTGCCAGCGCATCGCTATCCCGAAGCGCTTCACCATGCCGATCCGCGAGATCTGGGACATGCAGGAACGTCTGCCGCGCCGCTCCGGCAAGCGCGCCGATATGCTGCTGGACAACCCACGCTTCAGAGCTGGCTACGACTTCCTGCTGCTACGCGAAAGCGCTGGCGAAGAAACCGATGGCCTGGGCGAATGGTGGACTGATTACCAGGATGCCAATGACAGCGAACGTCGTGGCATGATCACCGATCTGGGCAGCAAGCCTGACGGCGCACCGCGCAAACGACGCCGCAGCAGCGGCTCCAAGCGTAAACGTGCGGGTGGCGAAGCGCCTGCTGCCTCTGGCGAGTGAAGCCAGTGGAACGCATCTATATAGGCATGGGCAGCAATCTGGCTGACCCTGCCGAGCAGTTGCGCAATGCCATTCGTGGCTTGGCGCAATTGCCGCAGACTCAATGGGTCGGCGTTTCGTCCTTCTATATCAGCGACTCACTATTGCCCGGTCAGCCGCGTTACACCAACGCCGTTGCCGCCGTGGACACCGCCCTGCAACCACTGCAATTGCTGGATGCGTTGCAAGCCCTTGAGCTGGATCAAGGCCGGGAACGCCACGAACGCTGGGGCCCTCGCACACTCGATCTGGACATCCTGGTGTTTGGCGATCGCTTGATTGATGAACCTCGACTCAAGGTGCCGCATTACCACATGCATGCCCGGGCATTCGTGCTGTATCCGCTGGCCGAACTGGCTCCCGAACTGCAGCTTGCCGACGGCCGCTCCCTGACCGACATGCTGGCCCAATGCCCCTTCGAAGGTCTTGAACGGCAGGACCCCGCTGCCTGACTTGGCACGCGTCCGGTAACCGCAACGGCATCCGGGGTAACACGCGCAATTGACTTCATGCCCCCTCCTCACGAAGATAGGCGTCCCGCCAGCCGTTAGCTGGCAAATGGGCGCCGGGCAGGCTGTTTGAAACACCGCAAACGACGGTGTACCTGCTTCTCCAGGATGAATCTCACGCGTTGCTCGCCGTAGTGTTCACAGCGCCTGACAGAGGACTTTCCATGCCAGATATCACCGTAACCTCGTTGCAGGCTCTCAAGCACAGTGGTGAAAAAATCGCCATGCTGACCTGCTACGACGCAACTTTTGCTCATGCCGCCAGCCAGGCTGGCGTTGAAGTGCTGCTGGTCGGCGACTCGCTGGGCATGGTCCTGCAAGGTCACGACAGCACATTGCCCGTGACCACTGCCGAGATGGCCTATCACGTGGCATGCGTCAAACGCGGCAATCAGGGTGCGCTGATCATGGCCGACCTGCCGTTCATGGCCTACGCCACGCTGGAGCAGACCTTCGCCAACAGCGCGGCGCTGATGCAGGCCGGTGCGCACATGCTCAAAATCGAAGGCGCGGCGTGGCTCGCCGACTCCGTTCGTTTGCTGGCCGAGCGCGGCATCCCGGTGTGCGCGCACATGGGCCTCACACCGCAAGCGGTGAACGTACTGGGCGGTTACAAGGTTCAGGGCCGTCTGGAAACCCAGGCACGGCAAATGCGCGCCGACGCCATCAGCCTTGAACAGGCCGGTGCGGCAATGATTTTGCTGGAATGCGTGCCTAGCGAGCTGGCTGAAGAGATCAGCCACGCAGTGAAGATCCCGGTTATCGGCATCGGCGCTGGCAGCTCCACTGACGGTCAGGTACTGGTCCTGCACGACATGCTCGGTCTGGCGATCACCGGCCGCGTACCCAAGTTCGTGAAGAACTTCATGGTCGGCCAACCCGATATTCAATCTGCCCTGCAGGCCTACGTTGCAGCGGTCAAAGACGTCAGCTTCCCCGCTCCTGAACACGGATTCTCGGCATGAACACAGTAAAAACCGTGCGCGAGCTTCGCGCTGCTGTCGCACGTGCCCGCAGTGAAGGCAAGCGTATCGGACTGGTTCCGACCATGGGCAATCTGCACAGCGGCCACGCCGCCCTCGTTACCAAGGCCGCGCAACGGGCCGATTTCGTGGTGGCGACAATCTTCGTCAATCCGATGCAGTTCGGCCCTAACGAAGACTTGGCGACCTACCCGCGCACGCTGGCCGCCGATCAGGAACGACTCATCGAAGCCGGCTGCCACCTGTTGTTCACGCCCAATGTCGAAGAAATGTATCCCCACGGGATGGCCGACCAGACCACGGTCAGTGTGCCGGTGATTTCCGAAGGACTGTGCGGCGCCAGCCGTCCCGGCCACTTCGATGGTGTTTCAACCGTGGTCAGCAAGCTGTTCAATATGGTCCAGCCCGACCTTGCCGTATTCGGCGAAAAAGACTTCCAGCAGTTGGCCGTGATCCGTGCGCTGGTTCGCGACCTGAACATGCCCATCCAGATCATCGGCGAACCTACGGTACGCGCCGAAGACGGTCTGGCGCTGTCATCACGCAACGGTTACCTCAGCTCCGAACAACGTGCGATTGCGCCCCAGCTGTACCGGGTCATTCAAACTATCGGTCGCGCGATAGACGGCGGCGACAAAAACTTCAGCCAGTTGCTGGAAGCAGGCAAGGCCGAGCTGCAAGGCCTTGGCCTGCGGCCGGATTACCTGGAAGTGCGCGAAGCCACCAGCCTGCGCCCGGCGACCGCCCAGGACGACGATCTGGTGATTCTCGCCGCAGTTTTCCTCGGCAAGACCCGCCTGATCGACAATCTGCATTTGAATCGGGATCATCATTAACCCCACTGTTTGACGCTGACCTGTAGGAGCCAACTTGTTGGCGAGACATTGGGCCTGCCTAATCAGGAATTTCGCCTCGCGAACAGGTTCGCTCTCCTACAGAACAGGATTTCAGATCGGTGAATATTCCGGCAGCTTCTACAATTGAGCAGGTTGGAACTAAAGCCGACCCCGCAATGCCCTACCGATACCGATTACGTTTAAAGCCCGGACAGCAGTGTGTGAAATAGTACCGAGCCCAGGTCAAGCCAGGCGCAGACACAGCCGCACATTATGTTTAGTCTTGGTGCCACGATTGAAGTCTGCAAATCCTCGCTTTTAGTGTTCAAGCCAGTTCCAAGTACAAGGAAACCCGCAGCGATGGCGTACTACCGCACCCCTTCAGATGCAACAGCCCTGCCCGCATGGCAGGCACTGAACCAACACCGCGAAGCCATGCAGAATTTCAGCATGCGTGAAGCCTTCAATGCTGACCCGCAGCGTTTCAGCCAATTCACGTTGAGCAGCTGTGGACTGTTTCTCGATTACTCGAAGAACCTGATCAACACCGAGACCCGCGACCTGCTGGTCAAGCTGGCCAATGAAGTCGGCCTGAAAGAAGCCATCAAGGCGCAATACGACGGCGAGCTGGTCAACTCCTCCGAAGGTCGTCCCGCCCTCCACACGGCCCTGCGCCGGCCGGTGGGCGACAAGCTGCTGGTCAATGGCGTCAATGTGATGCCTGAAGTACACAAGGTGCTGAACCAGATCACGGACCTGGTGGGTCGCATTCATGACGGCCTGTGGCGCGGCTATACCGAGAAACCGATCACCGACGTAGTCAATATCGGCATCGGCGGCTCCTTTCTCGGGCCTGAGCTGGTGTCGGAAGCGCTGTTGTCCTACGCGCAAAAAGGCGTGCGTTGCCACTATTTGGCGAACATTGATGGCAGCGAGTTCCATGAGCTGACCATGAAGCTGCGCGCCGAGACCACGCTGTTCATCGTCTCCTCGAAGACCTTCACCACCCTGGAAACCCTCAAGAACGCCACCGCTGCTCGTGCCTGGTATCTGGCCCAGGGCGGTTCCGAGGCTGAGCTGTATCGTCACTTCATCGCCGTGTCGAGCAACAATGCCGCTGCCGTGGCGTTCGGCATCCGTGAAGAGAACATCTTCCCGATGTGGGACTGGGTCGGTGGTCGCTACTCGCTGTGGTCGGCAATCGGCCTGCCTATCGCGCTGGCCATCGGCATGTCCAACTTCAAGGAACTGCTGTCCGGCGCGTATTCGATGGATCAGCACTTCCTGACTGCGCCGTTCGAACAGAACATGCCAGTACTGCTGGGCTTGCTGGGTGTGTGGTATGGCAATTTCTGGGGTGCGCAAAGTCACGCGATCCTGCCTTACGACCACTACCTGCGAAACATCACCAAGCATTTGCAGCAACTGGATATGGAATCCAATGGCAAGAGCGTTCGCCAGGATGGCAAGCCAGTTACCACCGATACCGGCCCGGTTATCTGGGGTGGCGTGGGTGCCAACGGCCAGCACGCCTATCACCAGCTGCTGCATCAAGGCACGCAGTTCATCCCGGCTGACTTCATTGTGCCGATTGTCAGCTTCAACCCGGTCTCCGACCACCATCAGTGGCTATACGCCAACTGCCTGTCTCAGAGCCAGGCATTGATGAGCGGCAAAACCCGCGCCGAAGCCGAAGCCGAACTGCGCGACAAGGGAATGTCCGAAGAAGAGGTACAGAACCTCGCGCCGCACAAGGTCATCCCTGGCAACCGCCCAAGCAACACCCTGGTGGTCGAGCGCATCAGCCCACGTCGCCTTGGCGCACTGGTGGCGATGTACGAACACAAGGTTTTCGTGCAAAGCGTGATCTGGGGCATCAACGCCTTCGATCAGTGGGGCGTGGAGCTAGGCAAGGAAATGGGCAAAGCCGTTTACCAGCGCCTGACTGGCGGCACCGACGAGCCGGCTGATGATGCGTCCACCCAAGGCCTGATCAACTACTTCCGCGGTCGTCACCGCGGCTGATCGACCTGCGCAACATCCAAACCCGCTGTCCTCGCAAGAGACAGCGGGTTTTGTATTTTCGAAACCACCACCTGTAGGAGCTGCCGAAGGCTGCGAAAGCGATCAGTCTGACACTCCGCTGTTCGCAGCCTTCGGCAGCTCCTACAAAGGGATTCCCGCGCGCCGACTTACCCAATTGAACCCACCCTCCCCCACAAGCTCCTATTCTTTAAGGTCTCCAACAAGAATAAGGAACGGTCATGTTCGACATCAGCCAATACCCCAAAGCCGAGGCAGTGCGCCAGGCTGCGCAGCTCAGCGACGCCGACTATCAACGGATGTACAAGCAATCGGTCGAGCATCCTGACCAGTTCTGGGCCGAGCAGGCCGAGGCGCTTCTTGACTGGTCCGCGCCTTGGAGCAGCGTTAGCCAAGCTGATATCAAGACCGGCGATGCGCAGTGGTTCAAAGACGGCCAACTGAATGTCAGTTACAACTGCATTGATCGCCACCTCAAAGATCGCGGGGAGCAGATTGCGATTATCTGGGAGGGTGACAATCCTTCCGAATCAGCTGAAATCACCTACAAAAAACTTCACCACAACGTCGCTCGGCTGGCCAATGTGCTCAAGTGCCGTGGTGTGAAGAAAGGCGATCGGGTGTGCATCTACATGCCGATGATCCCAGAAGCCGCTTACGCCATGCTCGCCTGCGCGCGCATTGGTGCAGTGCATTCGGTGGTGTTCGGCGGGTTTTCGCCGGAAGCCCTGCGCGACAGAATTCTCGATGCTGATTGCAGAACCGTGATCACGGCCGATGAAGGCGTTCGCGGCGGCAAATATGTGCCATTGAAGAGAAACGTCGACAAGGCGCTGCAAAGCTGTCCGGAGGTCAGCACTGTTATTGTCGTGCAACGGACTGAGGGCGACATTGAATGGGTCACCGGCCGGGACATCTGGTATCACGACAGCCTGCACGCCGCCAGCAACGACTGCCCACCTGAGCCGATGGACGCTGAAGATCCGCTGTTCATCCTGTACACCTCGGGCAGTACCGGCAAACCCAAAGGGGTTTTGCACACCACGGGGGGCTATTTGCTCCAGGCAGCGATGACATTCAAGTACGTCTTCGATTATCACGACCACGAGATTTTCTGGTGCACCGCCGATGTCGGCTGGGTCACAGGCCACAGCTACATCGTGTATGGCCCGCTGGCCAACGGCGCAACGACCCTGATGTTCGAAGGCGTGCCCAACTATCCGGATGCATCACGCTTCTGGCAGGTCATCGACAAACATCAGGTCAATATCTTCTACACCGCGCCAACCGCCCTGCGCGCCCTGATGCGTGAAGGCCCCAAACCGTTGCAGTCCACATCCCGGGAAAGCCTGCGATTACTCGGCAGCGTCGGTGAGCCGATTAACCCTGAGGCGTGGGAATGGTATTTCCATCAGGTAGGAAAAGAGCGCTGCCCGATTATTGATACCTGGTGGCAGACCGAGACCGGCGGGATCATGATGACTCCGTTGATCAGCACCTTCCCGATCAAACCAGGCTGTGCGACGCAGCCGATGTTCGGCGTGCAGCCAGCGTTGCTGGATGAAAAGGGCAAGGAGATTGAAGGTCCCGGCAGTGGCTTGCTGGTTATCAAAGCCAGTTGGCCGGGGCAGATACGTAGCGTGTATGGCGATAAGCAACGCATGGTCGACACCTATTTCAAACCCTGCCCCGGCTATTACTTCACCGGTGATGGTGCGCGACGCGACGCCGAAGGTGCTTACTGGATCACTGGGCGCATTGATGACGTGATCAATGTGTCTGGTCACCGTATCGGTACAGCCGAAGTGGAAAGTGCGCTGGTGCTGCATGACAGCATCGCCGAAGCGGCGGTGGTGGGTTACCCGCACGACATCAAGGGCATGGCGATCTACGCTTTCGTCACTCCGATGGGTGGCGTCGAACCCGATGAGGCGCTGAAAAAACAATTACTGGACCACGTCACCTCGGAAATCGGCAGCTTCGCCAAACCCGAGCTGATTCAATGGGCACCCGCGCTGCCGAAAACCCGCTCAGGCAAGATCATGCGGCGTATCCTGCGCAAGATTGCCTGCAATGAGCTCGATAGCCTGGGCGACACCTCAACCCTGGCCGATCCCAGCGTTGTTGAAGGCCTGATCGACAAACGCTTGAATCGTTGAGCGAAGCGGGGCATGGTCGGCAGTAATCAGCCCTGTAGGAGCTGCCGAAGGGTGCGAATGGCAGCGTGTCAGATGTATCAATTCGCAGCCTTCGGCAGCTCCTACAGGTTATAGCCGTGTATCACCCAACGAGCCCCCATGGAATTCATCCGCAGTCGTATCGAAACCCAGGTCATGAGCCTGACGGGCCTGTCGCTTGGTCAACTCGATCTGGAAAACCCCAAGGGCGATCCTGGTTTGTTCGGGCCGGATGCAATCTGCTGGCAGGTGCATGGCGACTTTCCCAGCATGCTCATCGGCGGCATCAGCGCCCTGATGTTGCAAGCCTTGCACCCATTGGCGCTGGCCGGGGTCTGGGACCATTCCAACTTTCGTAACGACATGCTTGGCCGGTTGCGGCGCACGGGGCAATTCATTTCCGGGACCACCTTCGGCTCCACGAAAGACGCCAACTGGTTGATCAATAAGGTGCGCACTATTCACCTTCAAGTGACCGGTACGGCTCCAGATGGCCGACCCTACGCCGCAAGCGATCCGGATCTGCTGACCTGGGTACACGTTGCAGAAGTCAGCAACTTCCTGGCGGCACATTTGCGCTACCTGAACCCGGCACTTTCCCGCACAGATCAGGACAAGTACTACGAGGAGACGGCACTGATCGCCGAGCGACTGGGTGCGCGCAACGTGCCCCGCTCATGCGTGGAGATCGCTGCGTATCTGGAAAATATCCAACCGCAATTGCTTTGCGATCAACGCAGCCGCGAGGTTCTGCGCATTCTGCTGGATGCACCTGCCCCCAGCGTGTTGGCCAAACCAATGGGTGCGCTGATGATGCAGGCGGGCATCGATCTATTACCGCTGTGGGCCTGCGACATGCTGGAACTGCGGCAAACACTCATGCACCGCAAAATGATCCGGGCAGGCGTCAAACGCAGTGCCCCGGTGCTGCGCTGGGCCGTTCGCAACGCCTCGATTCATCGGGCCCGGCGCAGGATGGGGCTTCAGTAACGGGCCATAAATCAAACCAGTACTGGCCAGTTCTCGGTTGGAAGCTGGCCCGGTTTGTGTGCCAACATGTGTTTCCCTAGATCACCACGAATCGGGCCACCGACTCATCGCCCGACGTAAAACCCAATAATAGTGAGGATCCGCGCCATGCAAGACGTCGTTATCGTTGCCGCCACTCGTACCGCTGTCGGGAGTTTCCAGGGTTCACTGGCGAATGTATCCGCAGTCGATCTGGGCGCAGCGGTTATCCGCCAGTTGCTGGCACAAACCGGGCTGGATGGCGCGCAGGTCGATGAAGTCATCATGGGCCAGGTGCTAACCGCCGGGGCCGGGCAAAATCCCGCTCGCCAGTCGGCAATCAAGGCAGGCCTGCCATTCGCAGTCCCGGCCATGACCCTGAACAAAGTCTGCGGCTCCGGCCTCAAGGCGCTGCACCTGGCCACTCAGGCAATCCGTTGCGGCGACGCCGAGATCATCATCGCGGGCGGCCAGGAAAACATGAGCCTGTCCAATTACGTGATGCCCGGCGCTCGCACCGGTCTGCGCATGGGCCACAGCACCCTCGTGGACACCATGATCAGCGATGGCCTGTGGGATGCGTTCAATGACTATCACATGGGTATCACCGCAGAAAACCTCGCCGACAAGTATGAAATCAGCCGCGAAGCGCAGGACGCATTCGCAGCAGCCTCCCAGCAGAAAGCCGTGGCAGCCATCGAAAGCGGACGCTTCGTTGATGAGATCACGCCGATTCTGATCCCGCAGCGCAAAGGCGACCCGCTTGCCTTCGCCGTCGACGAGCAGCCTCGCGCCGGCACTACCGCCGAGACCCTCGGCAAGCTTAAACCTGCCTTCAAGAAGGATGGCTCCGTCACGGCCGGGAATGCCTCGTCACTCAATGATGGTGCAGCTGCGGTGATCCTGATGAGCGCGGCGAAGGCCGAAGCGCTGGGTCTGCCAGTGCTGGCACGCATCGCAGCCTACGCCAATGCTGGCGTCGATCCGGCGATCATGGGCATCGGCCCGGTGAGCGCGACCCGTCGCTGCCTCGAAAAAGCGGGCTGGTCCATTGACCAACTGGATCTGATCGAAGCCAACGAGGCGTTCGCCGCACAATCGCTTTCGGTCGGCAAGGACCTGGGCTGGGACGTGGCCAAAGTCAATGTCAATGGCGGTGCCATCGCCTTGGGCCATCCTATCGGCGCGTCGGGCTGCCGCGTGCTGGTGACCTTGTTGCATGAAATGATCAAACGCGATGCCAAAAAAGGTCTGGCGACCTTGTGCATTGGTGGTGGTCAGGGTGTGGCATTGGCGTTGGCGCGATAATCGAAGCCTCTACAGATAACTGCATTGGAATGAGATCCCTG
>Ga0308164_10004959_pt1 | contig 10983 bp, 9 predicted proteins | sample PhyTR2_FD_201031 | JGI IMG/M metagenome (GOLD analysis project Ga0308164, IMG submission 201031) | Phyllosphere microbial communities from UC Gill Tract Community Farm, Albany, California, United States - DLSLT.R2 | ecosystem: Host-associated > Plants > Phyllosphere > Unclassified | place: USA... | reverse complement strand
ATCTTTCAGATTCGTCTCGCCATCACGATACACACCGTTAAAACGGACACCCCACTCGTTGTTCTGACCAAAGCGACGACCCACATCCGCATGGACACCAAATTGAGAACCGCTACGGTAAGTGGTCGTCAGTCTCGTTAATGGCGTATCTGCCGCGCGTTTCGTCACCACGTTGATACCACCGCCCACGCTGTTACCGGGGGACATACCGTTAAGCAGCGCGGAAGGACCTTTTTGCACCTCGACGCGCTCCACCACTTCTGCGGCCAGACGACTCGCTGAAGTCAGGCCGTACAAGCCATTAAAGCCAACGTCGCCGCTGGAAAGAGAAAAGCCGCGCACCAGAAAGTCATCGCCAAATCCACCCGCAGCCGTGAGCACGCGAACGGACGGATCGTTGATCACCACATCGGCGAGCGTGCGGCTCTGCTGATTTTGCAATAAGTCAGCCGTGTAGTTCACGGTGCTGAACGGCGTGTCCATCACATCGGTATTGCCCAGAATGCCAAGGCGGCCGCCACGAGCGACTTGCCCACCGGCATACGCTTTCGGCAATGCGGCAGGCACATCTGCATCCGCAGCGACATTGACTGTCGGGAGCGTGGTGTCGCTGCGCGTCGCGTCGGTAGCAGCGGCCGTTTGCGCAAAGGTAGGCATTGCCATCGTGACGCCACCGAGCGCAAATCCAATAAGCGCCAATCGGGTCGAGAGTGCGATGGGTTTCAGGATCAATTTTTTTGATACAAGGGAGGTAACAACTTCTGCACGGTGAACCATGTTTTAAATTTCCTGTTGTAGAACGAGTGGCGCAAGCCATCCTCATGTCCAAGACAAAGTCGGGACATCAGTTTTGTGTGTTGAAAGGTGTCTAACGTGCAGCTTCGTAGGCTTAATCTTGTCGTGTTGCTGTGTGGGCAAACACAGCTTTGGGGGGAGGTGGCTAACGACCCAACGCGCTGGCAATGTTATCTACGAATCGAAGTAAGACATGCAAACATCGCAGTTTCAACGCCTCTTTCCAGCGTTTATAGAAACAGCATTCATTCGCATTTCGAGAATCATTCGCAGTCTCTCATTGCAGCATTCTGTGCGTCAAATGGGATATGAACCTTTGTACTGAATACGCAACAATCTATTACAAACAGATTAATCAGGGCTTTGCATGTGCGGTCATTAAGCTGAGGTATTGGCGAGATGTCCAGCTGTTGGCTGATAGCGGACGGCCGGTATCGACCCAAAGCTGACTATTGTGAGTTATAAGCTACTTTCCCCCATAACAAGCAGTTTGACACGAAGCCTAGTCACCACAGGATTGTCATATGGATTTTTCTTCTCTCGGAACTCAACCAACCGATTCTCGCGATGCAGGTGGTTGTATCCAATACACCCTTCCGATTCCAAATGTAGAAGTGGAAGATTTTTTGAGGTCGCTTTTTTTACTCTTACCAATTGGCAGCGAACTCTCTGTAGCAGACCCGACCGGGGAGTGCTGGCTCGAGGCAAAAAAGACAGCGCAAGGACATGAAATTAAGCGAGGTTGCCATGGAGCGCACGGCACCTGGCAAACGGCAAATTTCGAACAGACGCTGAGTTGGCTTGCCCCCGGCTTCTTAGCTGCAACCAAGAACCTGCAAATAACGCGCTTTGCCATTATCGACATACCAAAAGGAAAGTAGGCTTAGAGAAGGTCCAGTTTCGACCCAAAGCGGACATCGAGAGCAAAGAGAAAGCCCGGTGTATGCCGGGCTTCTGGTTTAATCGTTAGGGAGCAATTGCGGATTAAATACAATTTCCCACAGGTGCTCGTCTAGGTCTTGGAAATACCCTGCGTATCCGCCGTAGAACGTTTCGGTAGCAGGTTTAACTATCTTGGCGCCTGCGCGTTCTGCCTTCAGCATCGCAGTATCCACTTCCTCTCTTGAATGGACGTTGTGGCCCAACGTAAATTCGAGGGCGGCGCTACTTTGGATTGATAAACCGGTATCTGCAGCAATGCTTGTTCTCGGCCATAAGGCGAGTTTCAAACCATTCTGCATATCGAAGAAAGCCACAGCACCGTTCTCGAACTCGGTGCCAATGATGCCATCGCTACTAAAACCCAATCCTTCCTGATAGAAGGACACGGCTTTTGGTAAATCAGATACGCCTAACGTGACGACGGAAATTCGGTTCTTCATAAAATTCTCCATAAGTGTGAGTGAAAGACTGCATCACCTCTAGAGATACGCGGCACGAACGCGAGACCCCACTCATGAATCGTATCGACTCAAGGTGATGGTCGCGGGTCTGACAAAAGCCAGCGCAGAATTCCAATTGGAATGACCGGACTAACCGATACCGGTCTGTCTTTTTCGACGTTTAAATACTAACTGCATTAACGTTGTTCTGCACGCATGGTGAAACGGACGCTGTTGACTACTTAGGCCTGTCCGCTTCCGACCCGAAGCAGACACTCAATCTCGCCATGTCACTTGCTTATTCAAAGCGCTCCCGACGCAATCTGAATGGCTATTGGCAATAGGGATGGCTTGCCTCAAATTGGCCACAGAATTTGTGGATAAGTCTTTTTATCCTGCTTAAGTTAAAAACAGCTGCTTTGTTCACTACGTTTTGCATCAACACGATTTCTCTATTTGTACTGCTGACAGGGACAGACAAAGCTTTTCTACTTTGTTAAACTCGATTGGTTGCGTTACAGCAATATTCAATGAGTCTAGGGAGAGGTCGTGAACCGTTCGTTCAAATCTGTTTTCAACCGTCGTACCGGCGTCTGGCAAGTCGCCTCAGAAAAAATGCGCGGGGCTACGAAGTCAAGTAGCGCAGTCAATCTAATTATCCCCACCATTCTGATGGGGATGGCAGGGATACTGCCAATGACAGCGAGCGCCCAAACAATTGTTGTTCAGCCGGGGGAAACAAAGACTGTGCCGCTGGACTTCGGAGCAGGCGCGTATTCTGGTGGAGGAATATCGAGTAGCGGCACGCTGCTGATTAACACCCAAGGATTTCTGAACAACACCCTCGGCACGCTGACCAACTCCGGCATGCTGGCTAACTACGGCACGCTGAACAACAGCAACACCGGCACGTTGTACAACTTCGGCATGCTGGCTAACTACGGCACGCTCACCAACGACGGCACGCTGAACAACAACCACATTCTGAGCAACGACGGCACGCTGAATAACAACATGTCGCTGCGTAACGACGGCATGATGAGCAACGACGGCACGCTGAATAACAACGGCACGCTGAAAAACGACTTCGTGCTGAATAACAACGGCACGCTGAACAACGACGGCACGCTGACCAACAGCGACACGCTGAACAACTACGGCACGCTGAACAACAGCGGCACGTTGATTGGCGACGTGATGCTACAAGGAGCAAGCAGCCTTATCGTCTTCCAAGGTACCGTTGCCAGAACCTACGCCGATGTTTTGTCCGGCGATGGCAAACTGGAGAAAGAGGGCAGCGGTACCCAGACGCTGTCGGGTGCCAACACCTACACCGGCACCACTACAGTCAATGGCGGCACACTCAATGTGACCGGCTCTACCGTCAGCGCAACGACCATCCATACTAGTGCCACCTTGACCGGTACCGGCGCGGTGGGCGCTACCACCGCATTGGATGGGGCCACCGTCCATGTAGCCAACAACGATACCCTGACGATTAACGGCAACTATATGCAGCAGGCGGGTGGCGTATTGCGTGTGGACGCCAATGCGACCAACAATTACGGCAAGTTACTGGTAACAGGCAATGCTTCGTTTGCCGCACAGTCGGCCATCAACGTTAATGTCAACGACAGCACCGTCACACTAACAACCGGCAATACACTCACCAATGTCGTGACCGTCAACGGCGTACTGACTTCCAATGGTTTTGAGGTCACCGATAACTCGGCACTGTTCAATTTCCGTGCGATTGAGAACGCCCATTCGGTGGACCTGGAAGTCCTTGCCAATAGCACCTCTGGTATTCGTGATGCGGTGCGTGAACAAGGATTTGGATTTGCGTTGGGTGCAGCAGGTGTCATGGATACCAATCTGAACAATGGCGCAACCGGCGACATGGGGACCGTCATCAATCAGTTGGGCCAGTTCTCAAACAACCGCGATATTGCTCGGGCAACCGCACAAACGCTGCCACTCATCTCCGGCAATCAGGCGATTCAAGGTACCTTGTCCACCTTCCAGAAATTGATTCAAAACCGTAACGGCGTCACCGGCGCGACGGGTTTGTCATCCGGCGATGCATTGTTGAACAAGAATGGCTGGGCCAGGGTATTTGGCTCGCGTGCCGAGCAGGATGACCGTAGCGGTGCAGCAGGCTTCAAGGCCGATACATGGGGCCTTGCACTGGGTGCCGATGCTGAAGTGTCGCCCGGTGCACGCTTTGGTGTGGCTTATGGCTATGCCAAGACCTCGGTCAACGGTAACGCCGACCTCAGCGGCTCGGCACAACGTGCCAATATCGACTCGCATGTGGTGTCTGCCTACGGTAGCAAAGACCTCGGTGGCAATCGCACCTTCTCGTTCCAGGGCGATATCGGCATGAGCGACAACAAATCCACCCGTCGCATCGACTTCATGAACCGTTCCGCCCGTGCGGATTACCGTACCTACAGCGCGCACGTTGGCGCGGCCATAGCGCAAGCATTCGAACTCAGTGAGAAAACTACGCTGACACCGGCCCTGCGTTCCGATTACACATGGTTGAAGTCTCAGGGTTATAACGAGAGCGGGGCCGATGCCTTGAACCTGAATGTGGGGTCGAATACAACCGATGCCTTCGTGATTGGTGCGGATGCGTATCTACAACATCGCTTCTCGACGACCTCCCGTCTGGATGCCAACGTCGGTATCGGTTACGACGCTATCAACAAGCAAGGCAACATCGTGGCTGCTTATGCGGGTGCATCCGGACAATCGTTCGTGACAACCGGTATCGACCATTCGCCATGGCTGCTGCGTGGTGGCGTCGGCTACAGCATACTGGCTGCCAACGGCACGGAAGTGAGCTTCCGTTACGATGCAGAAGGGCGTTCGGATTATCTGAACCACACGGCTTCGGTTCGGGCAAAGTGGGCGTTCTGATTGAGAGCACGTAAAGTAAATGCGACCAACTGGTCGCATTTTTTTATGCCTCTGAATGTCCGCTTATGGCCGATAGCGGAAGTACGGTTCAGACTTAAAGCAGACACTTGATGAGGCTACAATCTTCAGGCTTTAAGGAAAGAACCGCTTGTATTTGATCGGGTTTGTTACAATCAATCCCATAATGGTGTCCCATTATTATTAACCCGTAGCGGACGTCAAACGAAAGCAGCACTGGAATCGAAAGGTTTTTGGCAGTGTCCCAGATGGTGGAGTTTCCCGCCGTCTCCACCAGAATCAAAAAAAGCCGCTGATTACTCAGCGGCTTTTTTATTTCATAAACACGATCATCTACATCGTGAAGCACGCCTTATTTAAGCTTGGTCAGTTCACGACTCAAGGCAGCAATGTTTTGCTCCGAACGACTCAGTTCATCTTTCAGCAATGCCGTACGCTGTTGGTATACGGATGCGCTTTCGTCCGCTCGACGCAGTGGTTGGCCATTATTGAATTCCCGGCGCAGGTCCTGCAATTTTTTTTGTTCTGTCATTGCCTCATCAAGCAGAATCTGCTTGCGATCCGAGTCACGTGCCTTTTGGGTGGCATCGTCAATTTTTGGAAAACTCGCAGGCGAAACCGCCGTCGATATCAAGGCCGCAGCAGGTTTGCGCGGGGCTGTCGTCTCGACTCCACTCGACTCTGATGACGAAACTTTTTTGCAAACCGGAACAGCGTTGGCATTCCTGCTTTGCGTTGGCACGCACTCATAGATTGCACCCTGCGCCAGGCTCAATGATGATATTGAGAACAGCAAAGGAATAAATAAAACACGCTTCAAGTCATTCATTACGTCTACTCTTCATATCTGATCTGCGCACTGTTGACAGCAACGTTTGCACAGTGAGTCCATCAACCGCCGAGGCTTGGCATTTGATGGAAGCCAGTACGGCATTTGTCCAGCATTCTACGAGCAACCTGATCATCCTGAAATTTTTCCAGCACGGCTTCATATCGTCGTGCTGCCAATTCCAGATCACCCGCTGCATAGGCGTTATAGGCTTGTTGAGTGAGATCACATAAGAGAATCTGTTCGTCGCTGGCGGCAACATCTTCATCTTCACCTTTGATGCCCAGCAATTCATAAACCAGAAACTCGCTCTTGCGGCCTTTGACGGCAACCATGTCGATCGGTCGCAACCACAAGAGATGACCTGCTTCACGGAATACATTGTGACTGACACAGGTCCACGTTCCCAACTCTTTGTTCAGCCCTTCTAGTCGCGCCGCAACGTTGACACCATCGCCCATCACGGAATAACTGATACGTTCAGCCGATCCAATATTACCGACCAGCACAGCATCGCAATGAATGCCGATACGCACCTTCAAGGGTGGATGTTTTTCCTCAATCCAACCGGCATTCAACTTTGCCATGCCGCGTTGTGCGCGCACAGCGGCTACGCAGGCAAGGTAGGCATGATTGTCGAGAATTTTTGGCGCACCCCAAAATGCCATGACGGCATCGCCAATGAATTTATCGACAGTGCCCTGTTCTTTTTCTACCGCTCTGGTCATGGTTCCAAAATATTCGGATACGCGACTCAATAGCTGCTGCGATGGTTCTGATTCTGACAATGATGAAAAGCGTTCAATATCGGTGAACAACACCGTCAAGAATCGACTTTCCACACCCAACTTACTTGCCTGTCCAGAGTCCATCAACTGCTTGACCAATACCGTTGGCACATACGAGGCAAATGAGGCAAGCGCACGTTCCAGCAAAATAATCGCATCGCTCAGATAGCTAATTTCGGCAACGGAAGAACGGATCTTTACCATTTTGTCGAAACGGAATTCTCGAATGTTCATGACCTCGAGCGCCAGTTGCTCAATCGGTCGCGCGATCATGCGAGAGATCATGTAGATCAAGGTGACCTGCACCAGAAAGATCAGGATGCTCAGGAACAGAAGGTTGCGATTGGTACGGCGTATCTTCCCTACAAAATCATCCGTCGGTGTAATCGTGAGCATCTGCCAGTTCTTGTTGAACTCTTTGGGAAATGGCGTAAATAAAGCGAGGTACTCGATGTCGTCCGTACCGGCGCGAAACTTGAAACTGTCTTGCCCGTTACGCGTGCGCTCACCCAATGCAGTGAGCACGCGTTGATCCGGCAATTTATCCAGACGATTAAGCGCGATCCCTTCCTCTTTCTTGACCATGCCCGCATCAAATTCCGGATGCGCAATGATCAAGCCGCTCTCATCTGAGAGCATGGTGATGCTGTTGGTGGTGGTCTTGTTTTCCGCCAAAAAGCTGGACAGTGCCTTCAAGGTAAAGTCGGCTGAAATCACGCCGATCGATCGATCATTGACGATAACCGGTGCCGCCAGCGTTATACCCCATTGCCCCGAATTAGATAGCTGATATGGCTCAGAGACACTTGAGAACTTGAGGCTATTCGATTCTTTGTAAGTACGACGCAACCGTGGGTCATCGAGTGCAGAACCTGAGGCTTCACCGACCTTGATTCCCCAAGGTGCCTGATACGTGTAGTTATCGATCAGAAAGCCTTGATAGTCGGTTCCATTACTTGCATCGATAAAACGACTGACGAACTGCGTCGTCGGTGGAATCTTTGCCGCCATGACGACTTCGCCCGCAAAAGCGCGACGCACCTCATGAAAAGATCCACTTTCAAATGTGGCATACGCGGCATTGACGCCAGGATGAGAGACGGTGATCTCTTGCAAATAATCTGCAGAAGACTCGCTCAAGAAGTAATCGGAATTGTCCCGCATCAGCGTTGTCGCTGTACGTACGGTATTCATGATCGGACCAAGCACATTGCTGATATTCGATGCATTTTCATTCCGTGATTTCTGAATGAATCGCTCAGTATGATCAGTAATCAACTGCTGGTTGGACCGATAGGTGACCAGACCAAAAATAGCCGTCACCGGCAATGTCAGCAGCACAAAAACAAATGTAATTGTGATGTGCAGGCGAAATGCGCGTGCTTTTTTGGGTTGGGTCGAAGCCTGAGAAAACATAGGTGTATTTCCTGGCGGGGAATTTTGGTTGGTCGCGTTAGAAACTGAATATTTCGTCGTTTTTCAAAGAGGCGAATAAACGCTTTTCGTCATGCACCTGCAACTCGCGCATCACGTTTTCCTCTTCTCCCGGCTTCAAGTGTGTAATCAAAAACTGTGTGGAATAAGGCATTGGCCGAATATCGGCAACCAATGCTTTCGGACAGAAATGCTTTGATAGCGCCGCGATTCTCTCTTCTGTATCGGGGAAAGAGCAATCCACAATCACGGCACTGCACTGCTTTTCAGTCGCAAGTCGCTCCCAGATTTTTGGTGTCGATCCCATGTCGCCTGAAAAGAAAAAACCATTTTTTTCGTTGCGCACCAGGTATCCCGCAGCCTCAACCGTATGATTGACTGCACATGAGAGGAAAGAGCGATCGCCCAGTGTCATCGTACTTTCAAACGACATCGGCGACCAAAATAAGATGGGGTTGTTCTTGTCAGGGATCGTTGCAAAATCCGGCCACAACGCCCAGTTGAATAGATGCTTCTTCAAGGTTGCGATGACGTCCGGCGTTGCGTGAACAGTGACCGGGGCATTCCTTTTGCCCAGTACGCTATCCAGCAAAAATGCCAAACCCACGACATGATCGATATGTGCATGCGAAATAAAAACATGATCGATCTGAAGCAGCTGCGGCAAGTCCAGCACAGATAGGCCCGTTCCCGCATCGAGCAGCACGTCATTATCGACAAGCAGGCACGTTGTTAACTTCTCACGTCCACCCAGACCGCCGGCACAGCCAAGAATGCGTAACTTCATTGACGCATCCCGGATTTGTTAGTGATGAATGCAAAAACACTGCTTGTCAGAAACGATCGATTTATCATTTTTATAGTTCTCGTCTACAGCATCAAACAAGATGCGGTCCCTTTAAAATCAAGACCGCATCCTTACCTGCACATGCGCATGCCTCAACGGCCTTTGAGCTCCCATTGCTGGGATTTTTCTACATCGACTTTTTGGCCAAGTTCGCCTTTTGCATAGACTTGCGACAAACGACGCATGGCAGGTTTGTAGCCATCCTTGGCGGATTCGAGCAGAAGTGCCAGTGCTCGATCATTACTTTTCGGCACGCCCTTACCCTCTTCGTACAACTTTGCCAGATTCAGTTGTGCTCTACCTGACTTGAGTACGGCTGCCTTGCGATACAGCTCAGCGGCAGCAGGATAATCTTGTTGCGTACCACGGCCTTCAGCGGTCATGAAACCCAGATTATTCAGTGCTAAAGGAAAGTTTTGCTCGGCAGCTTTACGATACAAACTGACTGCCATCGCATCATCCTTTGCGACGCCTCTGCCCCGCGCATAAAGGAAACCAAGATTGGTCTGTCCGGAAGCCGAACCCAGATCAGCTGCTTTACGATACCAATCAGCCGCCACGATCAAATCCGCCGGAACACCCTGACCATTTTCGTACAAGGTGCCAATGTTGTTGAAGGCTTGTGCAAAGTTTTGGTCGGCGGCCTTGCGATTCCAGACCATTGCCTGCGCGTAATCGCGCGACACACCTAATCCTTCGCTATATAGATAACCAAGCGATGTTTGTGCTGGAGCGAACCCCTGATCTGCCGATTTTTTGTACCAGGCAAATGCCTGCTCGAAATTGACAGGAACGCCCTGCCCCTTTTCATACATGACACCAAGATCGTTTTGCGCAGCGGCAGATCCTTTTGCCGCGTCAGCAGAAAACTGACGCAGTGCATTTGTATAGTCACCGCCGCGGTAGGCCTTCAATCCCTGTTGATAATCAGCAAAAACAGGGAACGCTGCTCCAATCAACGCCGCCGCAACAACCAGATTCCTTGCATATTTTTTCATGCTCTTACCTTACTGAATAGAAAATCAAAGTGCCATCACCACTGGATGAAGGTGATTTCAGTTCACCTTACGTCTCTGAAAAAATTGAAAACCTTCATCATCTTTCAACGATTGCTTTGGCTTTTTGTGTGACCGAAAAGGGCTCGTCCCCCAAAAATAAAGCGACGTTTTCAAGATTAGCTTCTGAAAAACTTGCTTTTGACCAAAGCAAACATTCAAACATGCGCATCATGCCTCAGCCCTCACGCGCCGTGCAAATATCGCGCGCACTTTCCAAAATACAACAAAAATACCAGTTTTCAGTGATAGCCAAGGTTCGTCTGTCACTGTTTAATGTGCCCTCAAGAAACATTGCATATTGAGTGCCAACATCTCTGCTTCCAGGGAGCAACACCGTGAATCACCGTTGCGGTTTTGCACCCAGTAGTCACCTGCACGCACGTCAACATACAACGATATATCCCTATTTTTTGCATGTATTTCCATATGGAAATAATTCCTGATGACATGTGTCGTTTTTTTTCATGATTTGGGGAACTTTTCAAAAAATGTCGATACATGCTCTTTCTTGCGGGCAAGCCGTGCCCCATAATCCAAACGCGCATTTGTAATTTTTTGTAATTTTTGTTCCCCCTGTCTTTACATCCTTCTTGAGGTTCTTATGAAATCAATCATCGCTCAATCGCTTAAAAAATCCGCTTTGCGTCAACGTGGTCAAGGTATGACGGAATACATCATCATCGTCGCGCTGATCGCTGTTGCTGCTATCGGTGTGTACAGCATGTTTGGTCAAACCATTCGTGGTCAAGTCGCTGGTCTGGCTGGCGAAGTTTCGGGCAAGGCAAACACCGGCAAAACCGAAGCCCAATCGGCGTCGGATGCAGCTGGCACCAAAGCTGCGGCAAACAAAGGCATGGGCTCGTACGATTCCGGCAATAGCGGTAAATAATGATTTGTGACGAGAAGA
>Ga0308164_10004957_pt1 | contig 10984 bp, 9 predicted proteins | sample PhyTR2_FD_201031 | JGI IMG/M metagenome (GOLD analysis project Ga0308164, IMG submission 201031) | Phyllosphere microbial communities from UC Gill Tract Community Farm, Albany, California, United States - DLSLT.R2 | ecosystem: Host-associated > Plants > Phyllosphere > Unclassified | place: USA... | reverse complement strand
GCGCGTTCTCCTTCGGCAAGTCGAAGGCACGCATGCTCGACGAAACCAACAACACCGTGACGTTCTCGGACGTCGCCGGTTGCGATGAAGCGAAAGAAGAAGTCTCCGAGATCGTCGACTTCCTGCGCGATCCAACCAAGTTCCAGAAGCTGGGCGGCCGTATCCCGCGCGGCGTGCTGATGGTCGGTCCTCCAGGTACCGGTAAGACGCTGCTGGCCCGCGCCATCGCTGGCGAAGCCAAAGTGCCGTTCTTCTCGATCTCGGGTTCCGACTTCGTCGAGATGTTCGTCGGTGTCGGCGCAAGCCGTGTCCGCGACATGTTCGAGAACGCCAAGAAGCATTCGCCGTGCATCATTTTCATCGACGAGATCGACGCGGTCGGTCGTCACCGTGGCGCCGGCATGGGCGGCGGCAACGACGAACGCGAACAGACGCTGAACCAGCTGCTGGTCGAGATGGATGGCTTCGAAGCGCAATCGGGCGTGATCGTCATCGCTGCGACCAACCGCGCCGACGTGCTCGATAAAGCGCTGCTGCGCCCGGGCCGTTTCGACCGCCAGGTGATGGTGGGCCTGCCGGACATCCGTGGCCGCGAACAGATCCTGAACGTGCACATGCGCAAAGTGCCGATCGGCACCGACGTCAAGTCCGACATCCTGGCCCGAGGTACGCCTGGTTTCTCGGGCGCCGATCTGGCGAACCTGGTCAATGAAGCGGCGCTGTTCGCAGCCCGTCGCAGCAAGCGCCTGGTCGAGATGATCGATTTCGAAGATGCAAAAGACAAGATCTTCATGGGTCCGGAACGCAAGTCGATGGTCATCCGCGAGGAAGAGCGCCGCAACACGGCCTACCACGAGTCGGGCCACGCGGTGATCGCCAAGCTGTTGCCAAAGGCCGATCCGGTGCACAAGGTCACGATCATGCCGCGCGGTTATGCGCTCGGCCTGACCTGGCAGTTGCCCGAGCACGACGCGCTGTCTGGCTACAAAGACAAGATGCTCGAGGAAATCTCGATCCTGTTCGGTGGCCGTATTGCTGAAGAGATCTTTGTGGGCCAGATGTCCACCGGCGCATCGAATGACTTCTCGCGCGCTACCAAGCTGGCGCGCTCGATGGTGACCCGCTTCGGCATGTCCGACAGCATGGGCGTGATGGTCTACGAAGACAGCGAGAACGAAGGCTTCTTCGGCGGCGCGACCAAGACCATTTCGGAAGCGACCCAGCAAAAGGTCGACGCCGAGATCCGCGCGATCCTCGACACGCAGTACGCCCTGGCGCGTCGCTTGCTGGAAGAGAACCGCGACAAGGTCGAGATGATGACGAAGGCGCTGCTCGACTGGGAAACCATCGACGCTGACCAGATCAACGACATCATGGCCGGCCAGGAGCCACGCAAGCCGACGACGGTGCTGACCAAGCGCACGCCGCCAGGCGACAGCGGCCCTGGTGGTGTGGCGCCAAACGCCACCGCACCAGCCTGACGCTCGCGCTACCCCACGAAGGCACCCGCAAGGGTGCCTTTTTTCATGATGGCGCCCGCTTGCTGCTTTGACTTACTGAGCAGCCTGCAGCGCCCGTACTACTGACACCATGAACAAGACACTGCAATGCGGCCAGTTCAGCTTCGCGCTCGATGGCGCCGCGTCCCTCGAGCCCGTTGTGATGGGCATCCTGAATATCACGCCGGACTCCTTTTCCGACGGTGGCCGTTACCAGGGCCTGGAATTCGCGCTGACGCACGCGGAGGCGATGATTCGCGATGGCGCCACGATGATCGACATCGGCGGCGAGTCGACCCGGCCTGGCTCCCCTGGCGTGCCCCTCGATGAAGAACTGCGCCGCGTGATGCCGACGCTGTACGCGCTGCGTACGCTGGACGTTGCGTTGTCGGTCGATACCACCAAGCCCGAGGTCATGCGCGAAGCGTTGATCGCCGGCGCCGACATGATCAACGACGTCAACGGCTTTCGCACACCGGGCGCGCTGGAGGCGGTGCAGGACAGCGACTGCGGCCTGTGCGTGATGCACATGCAAGCCACGCCAGCCACGATGCAGCAGGCGCCCCGGTATGATGACGTCGTGGGTGACGTGATTGCATTCCTGAACGCACGCGTCGATGCGATGACGGCGGCCGGCATCGAGCGCAGCCGCATCTGCGTCGACCCGGGCTTCGGCTTCGGCAAGACGGTCGAGCACAACTACGCGTTGCTGCGCGGCCTGGGCCGCATCCGCGATGAGCTTGGCTTGCCCGTGCTGGCCGGTATGTCACGCAAGTCGATGATCGGCGCCGTTACTGGTCGGCCGGTCGAGCAGCGCACCGCCGGTAGTGTCGGCGCGGCATTGGCTGCGGTAGCACAGGGCGCTAGAATCGTGCGTGTGCATGATGTTGCGGAGACGGTCGATGCGCTGAAGGTATGGCACGCGGCCATGCATCCATAAAAATTCGTTTCAATAAGAGAAAAGAGAACTAGATGGCACGGAAATATTTCGGCACCGATGGCATTCGCGGCCTCGTGGGCGCAGCACCAATCACCCCTGATTTCGTCATGCGCCTCGGTTATGCCGCCGGCACCGTGCTGGCAAAGGGAAAAAAATCGAGCAGCGGCCGGCCCGTCGTGCTGATCGGCAAGGACACGCGTATTTCGGGCTATATGCTCGAGGCAGCGCTGGAGTCCGGCTTCTCGGCAGCCGGCGTCGACGTGATGCTGGCCGGCCCGATGCCGACCCCGGCCATCGCTTACCTGACGCGCGCGTTGCGCCTGCAGGCCGGCGTCGTGATCTCGGCGTCGCACAACCCCTTCCAGGACAACGGCATCAAGTTCTTCTCCGGCCATGGCACCAAGCTGCCGGACGCAGTGGAACTGGAAATTGAAGATGCGATCGACCAGCCGATGGGCTGCGTGTCGTCGGACAAGCTCGGCCGCGTATCGCGCCTGCGCGACGCCCAGGGTCGCTACATCGAATTCTGCAAGAGCACATTCCCGAACGAGCTCGATCTGCGCGGCCTGAAGATCGTCGTCGATAGCGCCCATGGCGCCGCCTACAACATCGCTCCGCACGTGTTCCATGAACTGGGCGCCGAAGTCATTTCCATCGGTGCCCAGCCGGACGGCTTCAATATCAATGCCGGCTTTGGCGCCACTGCGCCGCAAGCGCTGTCCGAAGCCGTCGTCGCCAACAAGGCCGACCTGGGCATCGCGCTCGACGGCGACGCCGACCGCCTGATCATGGTCGACGCCACCGGCCGCGTCTACAACGGCGACGAGCTGCTGTACGTGATGGTGCGCGACCGCATGAGCACCGGCCCCGTCGCCGGCGCCGTGGGCACCCTGATGACGAATATGGCGCTCGAAGTGGCCTTCAAGGAAATGGGTATCGGCTTTGCGCGCGCCAAGGTGGGCGACCGCTACGTGCTGGAAGTCATGAGGGAGCGCGGCTGGTTGTTCGGCGGCGAAGGTTCGGGCCATCTGCTGGCACTGGACAAGCACACCACCGGCGACGGCATCGTCTCGGCCCTGCAAGTGCTGTCGGCGCTGGTGCGCGGCAACAAGTCGCTGGCCGAATGCTGTAACGAACTCACGTTGTTCCCGCAAACCCTGATCAACAAGAAAGTCGCGCCAGGCTTTGATTGGACCGCCGATGCAGCGATGGTCGCCGAGAAAGAAGCGGTCGAGCGTGAGCTGGGCGACAATGGCCGCGTGCTGATCCGTGCATCGGGCACCGAGCCATTGATCCGGGTGATGGTCGAGGCGAAGGAGGCAGAACTTGCCGATAGCCTGGCACGCCGGATTGCGGCCAAGTTGTCGGCATAAATAGTGCGCGCGGTGCGCTGGAATTGAACCCCACAAGGGCTGGCGCTTCGCGAATGATTGGCATATAATGTTGCCCACGGCGGAGTGTAGCGCAGCCCGGTAGCGCACCTGGTTTGGGACCAGGGGGTCCAAGGTTCGAATCCTTGTACTCCGACCAGCAAGATTCATCAGAACAGGCCGTCATCGACGGCCTGTTTTGTTTTCCGGTCTCATCGTTTTGCACCGCCCTTAGCTCAGTCGGATAGAGCAACAGCCTTCTAAGCTGTGGGTCGGGGGTTCGATTCCCTCAGGGCGGGCCAGATTCCTCAGTACTTTCAATCGCTTGTCGCACTCGCTCGCTGCCCATTCTTTGTGCAACGCGCCATTCAGTTCGGCTTGCGCTATTCAAATGCCAGTTTTCCCGTCTTCACTCGCTCGGGCCGGCGGCGGTACACGCGCTGGGTGAGCTGAGTTTCTGCATGTGCGAGTAGGGTGCGCCCCCGATGGTAACGCGTGGGCAAGTTCGAGGTCGCAGTTGAAGTCACAAACAAATAACGCGCCAGCGGTCGATGCGTGGCAGTCGACCTAGTAGCCGCGGCGGACTGGGACGTGTGGCAGGAATTGGTGGTTGAACTGTTGCACTCTTGCGTTACTTGCGTGAGAAGTCACGCCCGAATAGTTCAGTGCAGCTGAAATAGCAACGCAATGGGCGTAAACCTGTCGTTCGCTACTGCGATTTGTCCTACAATTCGGTAATAAAGTTGTATCTTTTCTAACGTACAGGTGGGTAGATAGATGTCGTCTAATAAATTGGAGGGGATACAAATCCTCAGAGGTTACGCCGCGATGCTTGTTGTGGTTACGCATTTGTGGAGTGCTGGAGTGATTTCGTCGGCCCTTAAATTTAGTCGCATTGGTGGGCTCGGCGTAGATATTTTCTTCGTCATCAGTGGGTTCATCATGTGCTATTCGCTGAGAGACCGGATTTCCTCTAACGATAGCGTCGAATTCTTGAAGAAGCGTGTATTCCGGGTCTATCCCATATACCTTCTAGTACTGACTCCCTTTTTGGTTCAGTATCTTAATCAAGCTACGACACCGGTAGAAGCTCCGATGATTATCGGAAATCTACTTCTGTCGCCATCATTCTCGGGTGGGGCAGAGTACCGAATGCTTGTAGGTCCGGCTTGGACGCTGACCTATGAGCTCTTCTTCTATATATTGTTTGCAGCAGCGATGTTCTCGTCAAGATCAAAAGACCGCGCGATTTACATTGTTATTATGATGATCGTGCTAATGGTGACCTTGGTTAACTTTCTAGGCTTAAAAGGTGCGCGTCTTCAATGGTCAAATTTCCAGTACATAATAGGAGATACCCTACTGTTTAATTTCGTGATCGGGTGCTTATGCTACTTCGTGTGGCGAAAATATGGACACGCAGTTTTTTCTTTCTGGACAGCGCTTGGAGTTGCTCTGGTGCTCACCGTAGTTTCTTTGGGACTCTCGAAGCTTGGACTTCCCCGTGTCTTGAGTTTGGGCCTCCCTGCAGGTGCGATTGTGCTCGTGTTCTTATTTGCTGAATTTGAAAATAGAAATTTGACGAGGCCATTGTTGTTCCTAGGTAGCGCTTCTTACAGTATTTACTTGGTCCATGCGGTAATTGCACATTGGAAGCATTTAATCATTGGAACATCTGCACACGAAAACGACCTGACCGGGATTTTTCTTACAGGTGTGGCATTGGCGGCGGGATGTATCTTCTATGTATTCATTGAGAATCCGCTCAGCCGGGTTCTGAATGTGCGAACCAGGCGCCCCTTACCTGTAGAAATCCCTGTACGGTAAAGCTGACCTAGTCCAGAATATAAAGTTGTATGTCACGAAAACTGCGATGCTACGAATTACGTTGAGCGCCGCCGATCATGGGGCAATCCAGGTAGGCTAGGTTTTGAGAAAGCCTTGGTGCTGGTCGCGCGAAGACGGTACTGGCTCGGCAGAAGTGGCGCCGCTGCGTGACCCACCTTCAATCAGCATTCGGTGTATTACTAGCGGTGGATTATGCTAGAGCGCGCGTGTGTTGACTTCTAGTCTAAGGGAAATGCTCGCATTAGCTGTTGAGTCGACATGGGTGGTGGTCAAACCTCTATTCGTTGTCCCTGAAATGAGTATGGCAGGACCATTACTTGATGCCGCCGTCAAGCAAAATTAAGCGAAGCAGGTTTGCCGCTCTTCCGTTGTATGGATGAATAACGCGGCCGTCATTCGGTTCAATCCAGTGCTGTAATTCCAGAGCAGTTGTGCTCGCAGGACGAGACTGCACTTGTTACGGCAGTCATCGTTTAGCAGGGTCGCGCACTTTTGTGACCGTAACTAGTTAACCAACGGCGAGTCATTCGACGGCAGGCTTTTGATTGAATGGTACAAAAAGCCGTCGGAGAAATCGGTCTTCCGACCTGCGGGATTAGCTTTCTATACCTGCGGGCCGGGATAACGTTCTCTGACTTGTTTCCCCATCACGTCACAATGAACTCATACCCAGCCTGCAGCGAGCCAACGACCTGCGCCTGGTTTTCCGCGCTTTCACTAAATTGCACGACCAGCTCGGCCTTGGTAATTGCATTGCGCTCCAGCGCGCCGAGCCAGTGTGCGAAGCCGGCGGCGTCCGGCGCCCGGTCCAGCACGTTCGCGTAGAGCGCCGTGACGAGCGCGGCGTCCGTGGGTGCTGCCCCATATTGGCTCTTGAATTCGGGCGAGTCGACGAATGCCTGCGCAACTGACCGCAATGACTGGCCCTGTCCCATTTGCCCGATCCAATAACCCAGCCCGCCCGCGTCGGGCGTGCGATCGAATGCGGCCTGGTACAGGCGGTAAGCCTCGGCAGGAAAACCCTGCGTTTCATACGAGATGAACGCGCCATCGTCGAACGACAGGCGCTCCACGCTGCGCAGGATATCGGTGCCGTCGTAGCCGACCAGGTCGGTCACGGTAATCGCGCCATCGCGCAGGCTGACGGTGTATTCGTTGCGCCGGCCTTCCAGCACGAAGGTATCGATGCCGGCGCCGCCATCGACGATGTCATTCGTGCGCGTGCCGTACAAGGTGTCGTGCGCGTCCGTGCCGATGATCCGGGTGGTCGTGGGGAAGCGGCTCTCGTACACGTTCACGCTCGCATAGGTGTCGTAATAATCCTGATCCCACGAGGCGTCGATGTAATACCAGCCGGTATAGGCCGCCGTGAACGCTGCGTAATCGTAGCCGTAGGCGCCACTGCCGTCGTCTGCGGCAATCGCGTTGCCGGCGTCGTCGTAAATGCGTAGCTGGAAGGGATCGTGGTAGCTGCTGCTTTGCACCGTGTAACCCATGCCGGCGGTGACGTGGAACACGAAGATATCGTCCTCGCCCGCATACGGATCGGTCGTGCTGTAGCGCGCGGTGCGACCGTAGAACTGGCCGAGTTCGGGGTCCCGCACGGGATCGAGTTCGAGGCGCCAGGCCCAGTTCATTTCCGACCGGGTCAGGTCATCCAGAAAATCCAGCGTGGGGTAGGCGGACATGGCAGGCCTCGGGCATTGGGATGTCCGATTATAGGCTGGGCCATATCCGCCAATCCGGCGACATGGTTACGCTTTGTAAGTGCCGCGCGGTGCGGTCATCACGCTGCGGCCGGGAACGGCTCGGTGCCGTCACCCCAGGCCGCCAGCGCGCGGCGCAGCAGGCGACGCTCGCGGTGATCGATCATCTGGTCGGCCCGCACGATCTCGAGCATGCCCTTGAGCACCAGTGCGCGCAGCGCCGGATCCTGCACTTCGTCCAGCAGCGCGTCGATCGTCGCCGGTTCGATTTCGACCATGCCGGCCTCGTGGTTGGTGCTGTGCGCGAGCAGATCCTGGGTCAGCTCGCCAGCGGCATCGTCGAACGTGTCTTCGCTCACGCCCAGTACCTCGAGTACGCCGCTGCGGTGCAGCGTCTTGAGCTCCTGGGGCGCCAGGCGGCCATCGGCGATCATCGCCAGGGCCAGCAGGCGGCTCATGGCCTTGGGACTGTCGGTTGGGTAATTTCTCATTGCTTCCTCGCTTCATGTGAACTGAGTCACCAATATACGGTTGCGCAATGCTAAAGTAAAATCGAATAATCTTTAGTAATTCTCAATATTTTTGGTGGTAACGGCGAATGAACTACAAGCACCTCCAGTACTTTCATGCAGTCGCCACGGCCGGCAGCGTCGTGCGCGCAGCCGAGCAGTTGCACGTCTCGGCACAGGCAATCAGCACACAGTTGCAGCTGCTCGAAGACCAGTTCGGTGAGGAACTCTTGCGCAAGAAGGGGCGCGGGCTGGTACTGACCGAAGCTGGCAAGACCGTCCTGCGCTATACGGACCAGATCTTCAGTCTCGGTAATGAACTGGAGCAGGCGGTGCGGCGTGGCCTGTTCACCGAGACCGAGACACTGCGGGTGGGCCTGTGCGACGTAATCGCCAAGACGATGGCCTTCCGGCTACTGCAACCTGCCCGTGATGCAGGGCTCGCCATGCACCTGGTTTGTCGGGAAGGGCGCTTTGGCGACCTGATGGAAGACCTCAGTGCGCATCGGCTCGACCTCTTGATCTCGGACCAGGGTTTGCCGCCTGGCGGCGCCGTGCGCGGCCACAGTCATCTGCTCGGTTCGAGCACCGTGACGGTTGTGGCGCATCCCGACGTGTGCCAGCGCTGGGCCGGCGACTTTCCGCAGCGCCTCAAAGGCGCGCCGTTTTTGATGCCGGGGCAGGGCGCGGCCCTGCATAGCCAGTTGATGGCGTGGCTCGAGGCGCAGGGCCTGCGCCCGATCGTCGTTGGCGAATTCGATGACGGAGCGCTGCTGGGCGCCTTTGCCGGCGCGGGTGCAGGCTTCATGGCGGCGCCAACCGTGCTCGCGGACTCGCTGTGCGAACAATATGGGCTGGCGCCGGTAGGTGTGATCGACGCCATTGTCGAGCAGGTCTATGCCGTGACGGTCGAGCGCCGGGTACACCATCCGGCGCTGCGGCGCATTCTGGAACGGGCGCCGCAGGTGTTCGCCTGACAGCCGGCGGCGCCTGTCAGATGCGGTCGCTTTCCTTGCGTACGACACGGCCGATCACGATGCATTCGTCGCCCTGGCATAGCCTTCGGTGGTAGGTGCGCTGGTCCGGGTTGTCAGAGGTAAGCCACCACTGGGCTGCCTCGCGCGCCAGGCGCTTGACGACGGCTTCGCCCTCGACATTGAACGCGAACACCGCGCCAGCGACCGGTTTGGTGTCGAGCGTGTTGATGACAACGATGTCGCCGGCGTACAGCGACGGTTCCATGCTTTCGCCCTTGACGTATATCGCGATCAGGTGCGAGGGACTGTACTGGTTGCGTTCCAGCCAGGTGCGGCGCATGCCAAGCGTGCCGCCATCGCGCGCTTCCGGCTCGGCCCGGTACCCGGTGATGCCGGCTGAAAGACGCAGCTTGACCATTGGAATGGGCACGAAGGCATCGTCATCGCCTTCGGCCACCACGCGAAGCAGGTTGGGCAGACCGGGCAGTCCAGGCAGGCCGGGCAGGATGCCGCCGTCATGCGCCGGACCACCGCCCAGCGGCGCCAGGATCTCGGCCGGTAGCCGGCAGCCGGTGACCCGGGAGATCGCCAGCAACTGCTTCAGGTTGGGGCTGTGCTTTTCATTTTCCCAGTGCGAGATATTGGCCTTGGTATGGCCACGGTCGGTACCGAGTTCGAGCGCAAGACGGGCGCCCAGCGCCGTGCCCGACAAGCCGGCGGCGGTGCGCGCTTCTTTCACCCAGTTGGCAATCATTGTTTGTAGGTCCATGTGCTTATGGTAAAGGAAATCTATACATTGAAGTATAGCTTTTCTTTACTGCTGTGGTATAGTTTTCCTATACTTTCATCCATCGCATTGATGTGGCGCAGGGTAGGCGTGGGCTTGCCGGTGCAGGTAACGCCGCAAGCACAGGGGAGACACGATGATCATTGAAACATTCCAGCGTCTGATGGACGCCAACCTGGCCGGACTGGCCACTGACTTGACGCTGACAGATATCGGCGCGCTGATCGGCATGTTCAGCGCGTTGCTGAGCACCATCGGCAACTTGCTGTATACATGGCGCAAGGATCGGCGCGAGCAGCGTGACAGCGATGCGGCATGGGCCCGGCGCCAGAAGGAGCCTTGAGTATCGTGCTGGTTGGCGTGCCTCGCTCGGTCCGGCGTCCAGCCCGGCGCGGTAGAATAGCAATCCGCAAGCACATCGATCCCGGAGCAGTTCGCACATGGTTTTTCTCACCGTCCCCTACGCCGAAAAGGACGCCGCAAAGGCGCTCGGCGCCCGCTGGAATCCCACCCGCCGCCGCTGGTATGTGGCCGATGGTGTCGCCACCGAGCCGTTTGCCAAGTGGATCGATGCTGCATCGGCTTCTGCAGCGACTTCCACCTCTGCCTCGGCTGGCGGTGCAGCCAGGCCTGGCGCCAAGGCGGGCACCGGTCGGGTAGACAGCTATCAGGGCAAGACGGTGGTTGGCGTGAATTACGTGGCGCTGGATCACGATTGCAATCCATTCGAGGAATGCCCGAGCTGCAGGCAGACACTGGAAAGCACGCCGTGGTGGCAGGCACGCACCAGCCTGGCGGCGCTGGTCGGTGGTATGCCGGGCACGTCGAATAGCCGGACGCCCGGCAAGGCGGCGTGATCGCCATACAGCCGCGTTAACGCTAAGATGCAAGCCTGACAATACTTCCCAACGACGCCATGCATCCTGCGACCGCCAGCACGCGCCAGGCCGGCCACGCCCGCAGCAACCGGCGCCTGGTTGGCGGTATTGCCATTTCGGTGCTGCTGCATGCCTTGCTGCTGTCGCTGCAGTTCGGCATGCCGGGCAGCGATGCCGGCGGTGGCGGGCCGCTGAGCGTTGTGCTCGCCCCTGCGCCTCTTCCTCTACCGGCACTTGTACCTGAGACGGCGCCAACCGTCGCTGCTGTGCCGACGCCAACGGTCCCAACCACTGTCCAGCCGCCGCCTGCGCTGCCCGTCGCCGCTGTCCCGCCAGCGCCGGCGCCTGCGCGCGGCCTGCGGCTGGTCGATCTGCCGCCCCCACCGCCGCTGCCGCCGGTTGCGGAGATTGCACCGGCCCCAAAGAAACGTCTGCCTCGGCCGGCGCCAGTCGCGCCCAAGCGTGTTCTG
>Ga0308164_10004956_pt1 | contig 10988 bp, 8 predicted proteins | sample PhyTR2_FD_201031 | JGI IMG/M metagenome (GOLD analysis project Ga0308164, IMG submission 201031) | Phyllosphere microbial communities from UC Gill Tract Community Farm, Albany, California, United States - DLSLT.R2 | ecosystem: Host-associated > Plants > Phyllosphere > Unclassified | place: USA... | reverse complement strand
CGCGCGAAGCCTGCGATAAATATTCAACACCGGACAAGCCACGTTTCGTTGCCGGGGCACTCGGACCGACGCCAAAAACCGCTTCGATTTCGCCGGACGTCAATGATCCGGCTGCACGCAACGTCACTTTCGATCAACTGGTGACCGCCTATCTGGATCAGACGCGTGGTCTGGTGGAAGGCGGTTCGGATGTGCTGCTGGTCGAAACCATTTTTGATACCTTGAACTGCAAGGCGGCGTTGTTTGCGATCGATCAGTTCTTCGAAGAGTCGGGCAAGCGTCTGCCGATCATGATCTCGGGCACGGTAACCGATGCATCGGGCCGTATTCTGTCGGGACAAACCGTGCCAGCGTTCTGGCATTCGATTCGTCATGCACGTCCGCTGACGGTTGGCCTCAACTGCGCACTTGGTGCCGCCCTGATGCGGCCGTATGCGGAAGAATTGTCGAAGATTGCCGATACCTTTGTCTGCATCTATCCGAACGCGGGCTTGCCCAATCCGATGAGCGACACCGGCTTCGACGAAACGCCGGACGTCACCTCGTCGTTGCTGGAAGATTTTGCCAACAGCGGCTTCGTCAACATCGCCGGCGGTTGCTGCGGCACAACGCCCGATCACATTCGCGCGATTGCAGAAATCGTCAAACCGATTTCGCCGCGTGTTGTGCCATCGGTTGAGCCGACACTGAAATTGTCCGGCCTTGAGCCTTTCGTGATTGACGAGCAGTCGCTGTTCGTCAACGTTGGTGAGCGTACCAACGTCACCGGCTCAAAGGCATTCGCACGCCTGATCATCAACGAACAATATGACGAGGCTCTTGCCGTCGCGCGTCAGCAGGTTGAGAACGGTGCGCAGGTCATCGATATCAATATGGACGAGGCGATGCTGGATTCACAGGCCGCCATGTCGCGCTTCCTTAATCTCGTAGCGTCCGAGCCGGACATCGCGCGCGTGCCGATCATGATCGATTCGTCGAAATGGTCCGTGATCGAAGCCGGTCTGAAGTGTGTGCAGGGCAAGGCCATCGTCAACTCGATTTCGATGAAAGAGGGCGAAGAGAAATTCCTGCACGAAGCACGCCTGTGCCGTCGTTATGGTGCTGCCGTCATTGTCATGGCCTTCGACGAAAAAGGTCAGGCCGATACTTTCGAGCGCAAGATCGAGATTTGCGGTCGCGCGTATTGGCTGCTGGTCAACGAACTCGATTTCCCGCCGGAAGACATCATCTTCGATCCGAACATCTTCGCGGTCGCGACCGGTATCGAGGAGCATAACAACTACGCGGTCGACTTCATCAACGCGACGCGCTGGATCAAGGAAAATCTGCCGCACGCCAAGATCAGTGGCGGCGTCTCCAACGTCAGCTTCAGCTTCCGCGGCAATGACCCTGCGCGTGAGGCGATTCATACCGTGTTTCTGTATCACGCGATCAAGGCTGGCATGACGATGGGTATCGTCAATGCGGGCATGGTCGGCGTGTACGACAACCTGCCGGCCGAGTTGCGTGAACGCGTCGAGGACGTGGTGCTCAATCGCCCTGTCGAAGGTGAACTGAGCGCGACCGAGCGCATGATCGAAATCGCCGCCACGCTCAAGGCCGGCGACAAGAAAGAAGAAGCAACACTCGAATGGCGCAGCGGCACTGTGCAACAACGTCTGTCGCATGCACTGGTGTACGGCATCACGCAATGGATTGTCGAAGATACCGAAGAAGCGCGGCAGGAACTGCTGCATAACGGTGGTCGCCCGATCCATGTGATCGAGGGGCCGCTGATGGACGGCATGAACGTGGTCGGCGACCTGTTTGGTCAAGGCAAGATGTTCTTGCCACAGGTGGTCAAGTCAGCGCGTGTGATGAAGCAGGCGGTCGCGCATCTGATCCCCTTCATCGAGGAAGAGAAACGTCTGCTGCAGGAGCAGACCGGTATCGTCAGCAAACCGAAAGGCAAGATCGTCATCGCCACGGTCAAGGGCGACGTGCATGACATCGGCAAGAACATCGTCTCGGTCGTCCTGCAATGCAACAACTTTGAAGTCGTCAACATGGGTGTGATGGTGCCGTGTTCAGAAATCCTGGCCAAGGCCAAGGAAGAGAATGCCGACATCATCGGCCTGTCCGGCCTGATCACACCGTCGCTGGAAGAGATGGCCTATGTCGCCAAGGAAATGCAGCGCGACGAATACTTTCGTGGTTTGAAGATGCCCTTGCTGATCGGTGGTGCGACGACTAGTCGTGCGCATACCGCGGTCAAGATTGCGCACAACTACGACGGTCCCGTCGTCTACGTCCCGGATGCTTCGCGTTCGGTTTCCGTCGCCCAATCCTTGCTGACGCCCGAGCAGCGCGACAACTATATCGCCGAGATTGCTGCCGACTACGAGCGCATTCGCGAGCAGCATGCCAACAAAAAGGCCGTGCCGATGCTGACGTTGGCGGATGCACGCGCCAACCGTATGAAGCTGCCATTCGATGGCACAGCGAAGCCGCTCAAGCCGAAGTTTATCGGTCGTCGTGAGTTCCGCAATGTTGATCTGGCGACGATTGCACGCTACATCGACTGGGGACCGTTTTTCCAGACCTGGGATCTGGCCGGCCCTTTCCCTGCGATCCTGACCGACGAAGTAGTCGGTGAAGCAGCCAGCAAGGTGTTTGAGGAAGGTCAGGCGCTGCTGAAGAAAGTCATCGATGGTCGCTGGCTGACTGCCAACGGCGTGGTTGCCCTGTTGCCGGCCAATACCGTCAATGACGACGATATCGAGGTCTATACCGATGATACGCGTCAGCAGGTTGCCTTTACGTATTACGGTGTGCGGCAACAGACAGTCAAGCCGGTGGTAGACGGGGTACAAAGACCCAATCAGTGCCTTTCCGATTTCATCGCGCCGAAGTCTTCCGGTGTCGCCGACTATATCGGCCTGTTCGCGGTGACAGCGGGACTGGGGATTGAAAAGTACGAAAAGCGCTTTGAGGATGCACACGATGACTATTCATCGATCATGCTCAAGTCGCTGGCCGATCGTCTGGCCGAAGCCTTTGCCGAATATTTGCACGAACGTGTACGTACCGATCTGTGGGGCTATGTACCGGATGAGCACTTGAGTAACGAGGCGCTGATCAAGGAAGCCTACAGCGGCATCCGGCCGGCGCCAGGTTACCCGGCGTGTCCTGAGCATACGGTCAAGGCCGATATGTTCAAGGTACTGAAGGCGGAAGACATCGGCATGATGCTGACCGATTCGTACGCGATGTTCCCGGGGGCGGCGGTTTCAGGTTTTTATTTTGCGCACCCGGAATCGAAGTATTTTGTGGTCGGCAAGATTGGCGATGATCAGGTCGTCGACATGGCCGAACGACGCGGTGTTCCCAAAGACGAAATAGAGCGCTGGCTGGCTCCCAACTTATAACGACTAAATCATGCGCACGAGAATAATCTGGAAAGATCGATCCAAAAAAAGCAAATTCCTGATTATTCTCGGCAGCGTTCTGGCCACGCTGGTGGTCGTCCTTTTGTTTCTGAACCTTTCGCTTGGTGAAAAGAAGGTTCAGGAAGACATTCCCCGCCTCTATTCCGTTTCCGATCCCCAGTTTGAGCGCACCATGGGCGTGCTGCTTGGACCTGCCATTGTGAACGGCAACCGCACGAAGGCGCTGATCAATGGCGAAGAAATCTTCCCATCGATGCTGGAAGCGATTCGCGGCGCTGAAAAAACCATCAATTTCGAAACCTATATCTATTGGTCGGAAGCGATCGGCAAGGAATTCGCCGACGCCTTTGCCGAGCGCGCTCGCGCTGGCGTCAAGGTGCACGTGTTGATCGACTGGGTCGGTAGTAGCAAGATGGAACAGTCTTATCTCGACACGATGGAAGAGGCCGGTGTCGAGGTGCGCAAATACCATCCGCTCAAGTGGTACAACGTGGCCCGCATGAACAATCGGACCCACCGCAAGTTGCTGGTGGTCGATGGCAAGATCGGTTTCACTGGTGGCGTTGGTATTGCCGGACAATGGACGGGCAATGCGGAAGACCCTGATCACTGGCGCGATTCGCACTATCGGGTCGAAGGACCGGTAGTTGCGCAAATGCAGGCCGTCTTGATCGATAACTGGATCAAGACCACCGGCCATGTACTTGACGGGCCGGAATATTTTCCGCCACTGCAGCCGGTCGGGGACGATCATGCGCAGGTGTTCAGTAGTTCGCCGCAAGGTGGCAGTGAGAGCATGCGTCTGATGTACATGCTGGCGATGACGGCGGCGGAGAAGACGCTGCATCTGTCGATCTCCTACTTCGTGCCGGATGACATGACACGCAAGATTCTGATTGATGCGGCCAAACGCGGGGTGAAGGTGCAGATCATCGTGCCCGGAGAGCACATGGACGTGGATATCGTACGTCGCTCGTCGCGCGGCATGTGGGGAGAATTGCTGGAGGCGGGTGTGGAGATCTATGAGTACGAACCGACCATGTATCACTGCAAGGTCATGATCGTCGACAGTCTGATGGTGTCGGTCGGTTCCACTAATTTCGATGATCGTTCATTCCGCATGAACGATGAAGCCAATCTGAATGTTTACAACGCAGCTTTTGCAAAAAAGCAGGTCGAGGTATTCAACGACGATCTGCGTTATGCGCATCGCATTACGTATGAAGAATGGAAAAATCGGCCGCTCATGGAAAAGCTGCACGAGCGCGCTGCGAGTTGGCTCGGTCCGCTACTCTGATAGATCAGGCCTGCGGCAAGCCGTCGATGAAGACCTTGAGCTCGCCCTGATTGAAGGAGGTCCAGACTTCGTTGGTGGTCAACGGCTCGGTGACGATGATGGCAACCCGATCATTAGGTGTCGTCACTTCAGAAAAGTCCACCTTCATGTCCTCGTCGCTGAGTACCGCTTCCGAGAACGGAAACTTGCGCACGATGTAGTGCAAGTTAGTTGAGCAATGCGCGAACAGCGCCGAGCCATCCGACAGCATCATGTTGAAGGTGCCGTATCCGGCAATTTCTTCGGCGAGTTCTGCAATCGCCGCAGTCAATTCCGGCAGCATCGGCAAGGCGTCGTCAAATCGACGTCGTAATTCCTGCAGGATGTAGCAGAACGCAGCCTCACTGTCGGTGGTGCCAACCGGTTGGTATGGACCGTTGAGCTCGGGCGTGAAGTTCTTCAGATCGCCATTGTGCGCAAACACAAAATAGCGTCCCCATAATTCACGCACGAACGGATGGCAGTTCTCCAGCGCAATCCGGCCTTGTGTTGCCTTGCGGATGTGCGCGATCACGTTCTTGGATTTGATCGGATAGTTGCGGATCAGGTCGGCAATCGGCGACTTGATGGCCGCTTCGTGATCGACGAAGTGGCGCACCCCCGGACCCTCAAAAAACGCAATGCCCCAGCCATCCGCATGATGATCGGTGCCGCCGCCGCGTGTTGCAAAGCCCGTGAAGCTGAACACGATATCGGTGGGGACGTTGCAATTCATTGCGAGAAGCTGGCACATGGTAAAACGGTAAGGAGTTGCTGAAGTTGGGTCAACACAGTATCACGATCTGCGCTGCAGGCGGCGCTGAAATACTTAACGTTGCGCAGGCAGCGTCGTGCAACAGCGCCAGAGCGCATGTCCTGACGCCAGATATTTTTCCTCGAACGGTGTGATCGCGCGATCAGGAATGTATGACTCGGTTTGCACGATCTGATTACTCAATTGCGTGACAGCTGCGGCAAACTCTTCCACGTAGATCTGCCAGTTACTACGACATTCAATGATGCCGCCAAGCGCGACGATGGTGGGGAAAACCGGATGGCCATGCCACCGCCGTGACAGATGACCAATCTTCGGCCACGGATTCGGATATAGCAGATATTGGCGTGCCGGAAAAATTCCGTTTATCAGCAAGAGTCGCCAGTAGTCCACCAGATCGGCACGTACCCAGATGAAATTGTCGGGCATCGGTGCTGACCAGTTGGTATTCCGCGCAATGCGATCTTCCGATTGATCGATGCCAATGACAAAATGATCGGGATACTGTGCCGCCAGATGCAATGTGGACAAGCCGACGCCGCAACCGGTATCCAGAATCAGCGGTTTGGCACCGGCAGCCTGCCATGCCGACATGCTGTGATCGAATGCAATTTGGTTGTATGGCGCAATCGGTTTATGAAAGACATGCGCGGCATGACGCGCAACCAATGTAGACAACTGTTCATGGATGCCGGTTTGACTGCTGATGATGAAAGAAGAGTTGGCGCGCATCCAGGATGGGGAAAGGTGCAGAAAATAAAATGCCTGCATGATCGTTGCCGATCAATGCAGGCACAGAAGGGTACAAATTTTAAGTGAGTTGCCGCTTGCTGAAAAGTCTTGGTAGAAAGAGTCCGATATCAGGACTTAATGAAACGTCATCGGCTGACTCATCATGACATCATAGCCGCCGAGAAAATCGTCGATTTCCTCTTCACTCGGTTCGCTGGCAATCAAATCTCGTACATTCTGCCGGAACGACTCCGCCATGGGCCCCGCGATAAAAATCTCCCGTTTGGCGGGTTTGTCCATGATTTCGTAGCCGCCGAATCGCAACGCATCCTGGTCACTATCGACACCAAATTCCACGACGCTGTACTGCTCGCTGTTATAAATCAAGTTCATAACACTCTCCTGTAGCGATCGCAATCGAACGATTGCGTTGGTAGGAACATGGCACTTGAATGCTAATTTTCAAGATTGCCGCCGGGCAAAGATACAGCTCCTTACAAGAATTAACGGACGAATACCCCAAATATTGAGCAAGAATGGTGCCTTGTTTCAGGCATTTTTCAATCTTTCACCTTCAAGAGACCGCAGAGTTTTGCAGAAGTTGCCGTTGCATCAAGGCAATGAGAGATCTTCAGTAAGCGTCAGCCAAGTGTCATAAGGCGCTGCGGCGAGTATTGCGCGCAACTGCGGCAGGTGCGTGTCACTTGCCACGGAGATATAAAGGCGTGCCGGCTTGCTGCGCAACAAACGGTTCAGCGTGACGCGCATGACAAGATTACCCGTGCAGCACATGCAGCCTGGCGCAATGCGGTGCAATTGAAGATGAGGATGTTCGGTGGGCTGGAAATGCTCCCGTCCGTCGGACAGGCCTTCCAGAATGACAGCGGTGCTAAGAGTGGAATCGAGTTGTGCGTGAATGGCAGCTTCGCGCTTTGATGCAGAGTGACCAGTTACCAGCGTGGTAGGAATCATGTTCCTCGCTTGGAGGCCTTTCCTGGCTCGACACCCAGTTGCTTGAGCTTGCGATAAAGATGGGTTCGTTCCAGCCCGGTTTTTTCTGCCACACGCGTCATGCTGCCGCCTTCGCGTCCAAGATGATGCTCGAAATAGGCGCGCTCAAATGCATCGCGTGCTTCACGCAGGGGCAGTTCGAACGAGGCGGTGAAGAAGTGCGTGTCGGCGGTGGTGGCTGGTGCGGATACTGCTGCAGAAGAGTAAACCGGTAACGGCTGTGGCGTCTGCGTCAGTCCGTTCTCGCCAGCGATATGACGTACCGGATGCGGTTCATGCTGCGCAATCGGTGCGCGCACTGGCGGTGCCGATGCACGCACGGGCTCTTGTCCGCGCGACAGGCCTTGCTGTACAGCCTTCAGCAGTTTTTGCAGGGAGATTGGTTTTTCGAGGAAATTGAGTGCACCGATGCGGGTGGCTTCAACCGCGGTATCGATGGTGGCGTGTCCGGACATCATGATCACCGGCATTGTCAGCAAACCATCGCGCTGCCATTCCTTGAGGAGCGTGACACCATCGGTATCCGGCATCCAGATATCCAGCAGAACCAGATCCGGCTTTGCCGCTGCGCGTTCAGCACGTGCCTGATGTGCATTCTCTGCTGTGGTGACGACATGTCCTTCATCTCCGAGAATTTCGGATAGAAGTTCTCGAATCCCCATCTCATCGTCGACAACTAGAATATTGGCCATCAGTTCTTTCCCTTCTTTCGAATGTCACCCGTGGGCTCAATGCATTTCATCGCAATTGCTCTCAGGAAGATAACTTTAACAGCAAAATTGCCACTCTGGCACCGTTACCGCTACTGCGATTGCGGATATCGATGCGTCCGCCGTGTTCTTCAATGATTTTCTTGACCATCGGCAGCCCCAGTCCGGTACCACGCGGTTTGGACGTGATGTAGGGTTCAAACGCGTGCGCCAGAATCTTCGAAGAGAAACCGGGACCGTTATCCGTGATGGTCAATTGCACGGCATTGCTGACGGCGCCATCCGAGCTACGGTAGTGGATTTCTTCTGTAATGATATCAATCTGCGGCCGCGCATTTTCTTCGCCGGTTTTTGCGGTGGCAGTTTTTTCTGTAACTGCATCCTGTGCATTCTGCAGCAGATTGTGAATGACCTGACGCAGTTGTGTGGCGTCGCCCATGATATGTGGCAAGCCGCTTGCCAGCGATGCATGAATGATGTCGCGGTCGTCGCCCGCCAGATAGAGGTGCAGGATTTCTTCGATCAGATCGTTCAGGTCCAGCGAGGACAATACGGCAGGCGGCGTCTTCGCATAATCGCGGAAATCGTCCACCATGCGTTTCATCGCCGCAACCTGATTGACGATGGTTTCGGTACTACGCTCCAGCACCTTCGCATCGGCTTCGTTCAGCTTTCCTTCGAGCTTCATGTGCAGGCGCTCTGCCGACAGTTGAATCGGTGTCAGTGGATTCTTGATTTCATGAGCCAAGCGACGCGCCACTTCACCCCATGCGATCGAGCGCTGTGCGGAGATGACGTCGGAGATGTCATCGAACACGACAACGTAGCCGCTTTCGCGCACGGCTGGTAGACGCGAGCCGCGTGCCAGCAATGAAATGTCGTTGTCCGTTTCGCTATTGCTATTACGACGTGGTACATCGATCTGATGCTGCCAGTGCAGGTTGGCATCGGCAGCATTACCTGCCGCCGACTGCGCACTCTGTGCGGAAAACGACTGTGTAATGATCTGGGAAAAATGTTCGAGGCCTTCGATTTCTTTCAACGGTGTGCCGATGTACTGCGAGAAATCATGCTGCAGAATGCGCTCGACCGATTCGTTGCAGGTGACTAGCTTGAAGTGACGATCCAGCACCATCACGCCGGCCGACATGTTTGCCAGAACGGATTCGAGATAAGCCTTGGCCGCTTCCAGTTCGGTTCGATTCCGCTCGACCGAGGCGCGGGCGTCGAACAGTTGCCGCGTCATGGCATTGAATGACTGGGTCAGCGTGCCCAACTCGTCCGATGTCGCCACGATAGGGCGCGGCGACAGATTGCCCTCGGCGACGGCTTTGGTGCCTTCTGCCAGCAGCAACAATGGTTTGGCGAGATCACCGGCAATCAGGAAGCCGGCCGCAATGGCACCGAAGATCGCTAGCAGCAGCGTCAGCGTCAAGGTGACGATATAGATCTTGCGCAGACCGGTACGCGCCAGATAGCGCTCCTGATACTCGCTGTAGGCAACGCGAAGCGCTTCCGCATTTTCCGCGAGCTGATCGGGCACCGGCTGAATCAGTTGAAGGTAGCGTTGCTCGGTTTGCAGCGACAGAGCGCGGGAGGAGTTCGGTATTTCAACAAGAACACGCAGGCGCAGGCCGGGTGGGCCGGTTGCGGGTGTCGTAATGGTGTTGGTGCCACTGGCAGGTGCAGTGCTGTCCTGAAATTCGGTGGTGCCTTCGATTAAGCCATAGGTCCGTGTCAGGCGTGCCTGTCGCATCATCTCTGCGGTGGGGAAATCTGGCAGCAGGGAACCAAGCTGGGAGCCGGCGCTTGCGACCATTTGTCCCGAGCTCGTGACGATCAGCGCATCTTGCATCAGGTTCTGGTCACGCATGCGCGAAAGCTGGGTGATCTGCGTGGCATCCGACATGTCGGATAACTCCAGCGCCATGTTACGTGCCTTGACCTGCAATTCGCGCAGAGACGAATCGAGTGCCGAACGGCCGAGATTGAGGCCTGCTTCCAGTGCCGACTCGACACGCACGTCGAACCACGATTCGATCGAGCGCGATACGAACTGCACCGATACGGTATAGATCACGACGCCCGGCAGGATGCCGACCAGTGCAAACAGCATGACCAGCCGCGCCATCAGCTTGGAGCCGAACTTGCCGCTCCGATAGCGTTTATACAGACGGAACAGCAGAAGTCCGACCAATGCCAGCAGCGCCGCGGCGACGACTGCATTCAGAATCAGCAACCACGGATAGTTGCGTTCAAACAGATTGGAGTTTTCGGAGGCCGATGCCAGGAGAAACAGAAGAATACTGACGACCGCGCCGCCAACAACCAGTAGATAGCGTAACAGTCGGGTCACTTGTCAGTCTGCAGTGAAGGTGAAGCGTTGCCAGTCGGAAGACAGTCGCCAGTCGCTGCTGTTCATGGCATGCACCTGAAACGGTTTGGGCAACTGTGCGACATCCAGTTGCATGCGCACGCCGATCTCATAGGTTTCACCTGGCTTGAGCGTATTACGGTCAGCCACGACCCAACGATTGGGGCGGCGAATCATCGAGAGCGCATCGTCGAGCGAAGTGAAACTCTGATGAATGCGGCCGGTGACGGCGGCATAGTACTGGCGTGTCAGCACGTTATACGAGATGCGAATGGTTTGCGACCGCACGATTTCCTTGGCATCGAACCAGTACCAGCGTGGGCGCGTGATTTCGACTTCGGTCGTGAAGTACAACGGAATGCCACGATTCAGTGCGTCTTCCAAACCGCGATTGAGTTCGAGCGTATAGGCGGCCGACAAGCGGTAGCCTTCTTCCGAGCTCTCCAGATGGACATCGCGGACGTCAATGTCATCTGCATGTGCGGCAGGCAATTGCAGCGAAAACGCCAGCAAGAGAATGCTGCACAGCCAAAGGAAGGAAAAGCCAGGTTTTCTTTTCACATGCATTACGGCAATCGGTGCCGGCTATTGGATTGATCGGTCGGGTTCTTATGCGGCCGGTTTGTGAAACAGTGCATAGAAC
>Ga0308164_10004953_pt1 | contig 10988 bp, 11 predicted proteins | sample PhyTR2_FD_201031 | JGI IMG/M metagenome (GOLD analysis project Ga0308164, IMG submission 201031) | Phyllosphere microbial communities from UC Gill Tract Community Farm, Albany, California, United States - DLSLT.R2 | ecosystem: Host-associated > Plants > Phyllosphere > Unclassified | place: USA... | reverse complement strand
CCACAAAGGCTTTTTCTGCGAGATACGAGAGGCTCTTGGCAGAAACGTTCTCAAACTCGGTCGTGATCGCAGCACATTGCGATGCCAGCTTGTTGAGGCCATCGCTATCGGTATAACCGGCGCACAGTAACTGATCGGCAGCATGACCGGCCGGGCAATCCATCGCCGGCTCCAGCACAGCGACCTTGAAACCCATTTTTTGTGCCGCATGCACAAACATGCGGCCCAGCTGACCGCCGCCCATCACGCCAAGCCAGGTGGCCGGCGAAGCAGCAGGATTCAATGGGGTCTGATTGGTATGTTGACTCATAACGGCAAACTCATTTCTAAAGCAATTTGCGTCTGACGTACGCGGAATTCTTCCAGCTTGGCAGCCAGCGCATCATCAGTCGTCGCCAGCAGTGCAATCGCTGCCAGTGCCGCATTGGCAGCGCCTGCTTCGCCGATGGCAAAGGTAGATACCGGAATGCCCTTTGGCATCTGTACGATGGACAACAGCGAATCCTCGCCACGCAGATATTTGGAAGGAACAGGCACGCCCATCACAGGGACAATGGTTTTCGCAGCGATCATGCCCGGCAGATGCGCCGCACCGCCAGCGCCGGCGATAATCGCACGCAGACCACGTGTGCGCGCCGATTCGGCATAGGCAAACATCTGATCCGGCATGCGATGTGCGGAGACGACTTGCGCTTCATGCGCGATGCCAAATTCTTTCAGGATGGCAACGGCATGCTGCATGACATCCCAGTCGGACGACGATCCCATGACGACGCCGACGAGGGGTGTCGGCGAACCTGCAACGTTCTCTGTCATATCCCTGCCCTTTACTTTTCGCCAGTCAGACGCGTCAGCGCCTCACGATATTTGGCGCCGGTTTTTTCGATGACATCGGCTGGCAACGTCGGTGCCGGCGCGACTTTTTTCCACTCGGTCAGCGTTTCCAGATAATCACGCACGAACTGCTTGTCGAACGATGGTGGCGAAATGCCGGTCGCATAAGAATCCGCAGGCCAGAAGCGCGATGAATCGGCTGTCAGCACTTCATCCATCAGATGCAGCGTGCCATCCTTGTCGAGACCAAATTCGAATTTGGTATCCGCAATGATGATGCCTTTGGTCGCCGCGTAATCGGCAGCCGTTTTGTACAACTGGATGCTGATATCACGCATCTTCGCGGCCAGTTCCTTGCCGATGCGTTGCTCCATGTCGGCAAAGCTGATGTTCTCGTCGTGCTCACCCAGATCCGCCTTGGCAGCCGGGGTAAAAATCGGCTCGGCCAGTTTCTCGGCCTGCTTCAGTCCGGCGGGCAATTCCACGCCGCACACGGCACCGGTTTTTTTGTAATCGCTCCAGCCGGAACCGATCAGGTAACCACGCACGACGGCCTCCACCAGAATCGGTTGCAAACGCTTGGCAACCACGGCACGGCCCTTGACCTGATCAACCTCATCGGCGGCAACGACGCTTTCCGGTGCCACGCCAGTCAGATGATTCGGCACGATGTCCTTGAGCTTTTCGAACCAGAAATCGGACATGCGGTTGAGCACCACGCCTTTTTCAGGGATCGGTTCATTCATCACCACATCAAAGGCCGACAGACGATCGCTGGTAACGATCAGAATCTTGTCGTCGCCCACTGCGTAGTTGTCGCGCACCTTGCCGCGGCCAAGCAAAGGCAGCGAGGTAATGGAGGATTGGTACAGACTGGTCATGACATTTCCATAAATATCAACGGCGACCCAGAGGATCGCCGTATGGTTTACAGCAGCTAACTACCGCGGCTACATCCGCAGCTAACTACGCGTGCAAGCCCGAATTATCGCAGTTTTGCCGCGCGGTTGACTGATTCGTGCGTGTTATTGCATGTGAATGCGCATTTTTGCCTAAATTTCTCTCGATTTTTTGGCTATTTATGCTCGATCACTGCACGATTTGCGCGAGTTCGCCTTTTTTGTAGCGCTCTGCCATCTTGTCGAGCGGAACCGGGATGATTTTCGATGCCTGACCTTCGCAGCCGAATGCAATGAAGCGCGCCTTGCAGACTTCTTTTGCCGCCACTTTGGCTGGCTTCAGATAATCGCGCGGATCGAATTTTCCCGGATTTTCTGCCAGATAGCGACGGATCGCACCCGTCATGGCCAAACGGATATCGGTATCGATATTGATCTTGCGCACGCCGTTCTTGATACCTTCCTGAATTTCCTCTACGGGCACGCCGTAGGTTTCCTTCATGTCACCGCCGAATTCACGAATCTCGGCCAGCAGCTCCTGCGGCACCGACGACGAGCCGTGCATGACGAGGTGAGTATTCGGAATGCGTTGATGAATTTCGCGGATGCGGTCAATGGCCAGGATGTCACCGGTTGGCTTTTTGGTGAACTTGTAGGCACCGTGCGAAGTTCCGATGGCAATCGCCAGCGCATCACACTGCGTCTGCTTGACGAAGTCTGCAGCCTGCTCGACGTCGGTCAGCAATTGTTCACGCGTCATCGTGCCTTCCGCACCGTGACCGTCTTCCTTGTCGCCCATCATGGTTTCCAGCGAACCGAGCACGCCCAGTTCGGCTTCAACCGTGACACCAATCGCATGCGAGAACTCGACAACCTTGCGCGAGACTTCGACGTTGTACTCGTAGCTGGCGACCGATTTTCCATCAGCATTGAGCGAGCCGTCCATCATCACCGACGAGAAGCCCGAACGAATCGCCGTCATGCAGACTGCCGGCGACTGGCCGTGATCCTGATGCATCACGACGGGAATATGCGGGTACGCTTCCACCGCTGCCAGAATCAGGTGACGCAGAAATGGCTCGCCCGCATATTTGCGTGCGCCAGCCGAGGCCTGCATGATGACCGGCGCGCCGACTTCATCAGCCGCTTCCATGATGGCGCACACCTGCTCCAGATTGTTGACGTTGAACGCTGGCAGGCCATAGCCGTTTTCCGCAGCGTGATCGAGCAATTGACGCAAGGATACGAGTGCCATTTGAATCTCCAAATATAAAATGAGTTACTGATCGAGCTGGATTATTCCGCTCTCAAATACTGTTCTTGTTACTGCGTTCTTATTACTGTTTTACCTACCGCTCCGGTCGCCATCATTATCAAGATGATGACAACCGGATTGCAATCTATCCCTGCGCGCGCTGCGCCAGAATTTCCACCGCTGGCAAAGCCTTGCCTTCCAGGAATTCCAGGAAAGCGCCGCCACCGGTCGAAATATAACCAATGCGATCCGCAATCTGATACTTGGCAATCGCGGCAAGCGTATCGCCGCCACCTGCAACCGAGAATCCCTTGGAATCGGCAATGGCCAGCGCCAGTGTCTTGGTACCTTCAGCAAACTGATCGAATTCGAACACGCCGACCGGACCGTTCCAGACGATCGTACCCGCAGTCGCAATCTGCTTGGCCAAGGTGGCAGACGTTTGCGGGCCAATATCCAGAATCATGTCATCGTCCGCCACATCGGCCACGGCCTTGACCGTTGCAGTCGCGGTTGGCGAAAACTCCTTGGCACAAACGACATCGACCGGAATCGGTACCGACGCACCACGCGCCGCCATCATGTCGATGATGGCCTTGGCGTCACCAATCAGATTAGGTTCTGCAAGCGATTTACCGATCTTCAAACCCGCCGCCAGCATGAAGGTATTGGCGATACCGCCACCAACGATCAGATTGTCGACCTTGTCTGCCAACGTTTTCAGAATCGTCAGCTTGGTCGATACCTTTGAGCCCGCCACAATCGCGACCAGCGGCTTGGCGGGCTGAAACAGTGCCTTGCCCAAGGCATCCAGTTCCGCTGCGAGCAACGGACCGGCGCAGGCGATGGGTGCAAACTTGGCAACGCCGTGTGTAGTGGCTTCGGCACGATGCGCAGTACCAAAGGCGTCGTTGACATAGATGTCGCACAACTCGGCGATCTTCTTTGCCAACGCTTCATCATTCTTTTTCTCGCCCTTGTTGACGCGGCAATTTTCGAGCAAGACGACCTGACCCGGCGCGACTTCGACGCCATTGACCCAGTTTTGGCGGAGTTCGACCGGCTGACCAAGCAACTCGCTCAGGCGTGATGCGATCGGCGCAAGTGAATCTGCCGCTGTCAATTCGCCTTCAGTCGGGCGGCCCAGATGCGAGGTCACCATGACTGCAGCACCCGCCAGCGCCGCCTGCTGAATCGCAGGGACCGAGGCGCGAATGCGCGTATCTTCGGTAATGTTGCCGCTACTGTCTTGCGGCACATTGAGATCGGCACGAATAAAGACGCGCTTGCCCTTCAGTTCGCCACGCGCGATCAGATCGCTCAATCTTTTAAATTGCATGTGATATTGCTTTACTGAAAATTTATAGGAAAGACCATTATTTTACCGCACAGGAACAAGCAAAAAGCTGTCCAGCCTGTTAATAAGACAACAACTTGGGATAACAAATTGAAATTAACAAGTTGCGATAAGCGACGGTTAGAAGGCTAGGCAGGGAATAGATTCCTTGCCGAATGAAAAAAGTTATCTATTTATTCATTTATTGCCAATTTGAAATAAATTTGAGCCTACGCGCTAACCAAAACACAGTGGATTCCAATCTGGCGGATATCAGCCCCAAGCTTGAATCCGCTAAAATCGATGTTTTGCAAAATACCGGGAGAACTGATATGTCGATGTCGGATCGCGATGGCAAAATCTGGAAAGACGGCCAACTGATTGACTGGCGCGATGCGACCATTCACGTCCTGACCCACTCACTGCATTACGGTATGGGCGTATTCGAAGGTGTACGTGCTTACAAGACGGACAAGGGCACGGCGATTTTCCGCCTGAAGGAACATACACAACGACTGTTCAATTCGGCCAAAATCTTCCAGTTGCAGATCCCGTTCGATCAGGAAACAATCCTTCAGGCGCAACTCGACGTCGTTCGCGAAAACAAGCTTGAATCCTGCTATCTCCGTCCGCTCGTCTGGATCGGCAGTGAAAAACTCGGCATCTCCGCCAAGGGCAACACGATTCACGTCGCTATCGCAGCCTGGCCGTGGGGCGCGTATCTGGGTGAAGATGGCTTGAACAAAGGCATTCGCGTCAAAACCTCGTCCTTCACCCGTCATCACGTTAATGTCTCGCTGGTGCGCGCCAAGGCATCCGGTTATTACATCAACTCCATTCTCGCCAATCAGGAAGCGCTGACCGATGGCTACGACGAGGCGCTGTTGCTCGATACCGACGGATATGTGTCGGAAGGCTCGGGCGAAAACGTCTTCATCGTCAAGAATGGCAAGCTTTACACGCCGGACCTCGCCTCCTGCCTCGACGGCATTACGCGCGATTCCGTGCTGTCCATGGCACGCGACCTCGGCATCGAAGTCATTGAAAAACGCATTACCCGCGACGAAATGTACTGCTGCGATGAAGCATTTTTTACCGGCACGGCTGCCGAAGTTACGCCGATTCGCGAACTCGACAATCGCCAGATCGGCGACGGCACGCGCGGTCCGATCACGACGCGCCTGCAGTCGCTCTTCTTCGATGTTGTTGCCGGCAAGGCACCGCAGTACAGCCACTGGCTCACCATCGTTTAAGCGGCAAGCGCACCACAGACACGGAATTTCGCTGGCGAAAGCGGCCGCAGCCACTTATCATTCGAGCACCGCTTTGATTTGTCCCTTTATTCGCCCCTTTTGTCCTTATTAGCAACTGCATTACGGAGATAGACATGACAGCAGCAACGCAAAACAACGCGTCCGCAATTGAACTCGACGGCCACGATCTGCCGGCGTATTGCCCAAATCCAGCCATGACTTCCTGGAGCTCGCACCCACGCGTTTTCCTCGACATGTCGCACGGCCAGGCAAAATGCCCATACTGCGGCACGGAATACCGCCTGAAACCAAGTGCCGTGGTACACGGTCACTAATCCAGCCCGAACAGTCCCCATCATGCCCAAGGCACGCAAACAGTTCGGCTCTGCCGACGACATCGAACACGCGTTTTATGACGCCATTGGTCGCGCCGATCTGGATGCCTTGATGGAACTGTGGGCGGACGATGAAGAAATCGTCTGCATCCATCCAGACGGCACACGGTTAATCGGCTTTGCGGCAATCCGCACTTCGTGGGCCAATATTTTTGCCAGCGGCGGCGTACATATTCATCCGGTACAACTGCATGCGTCGCAGAACATGATGAGTGCCGTGCACAATCTGATCGAAGAAATCAGCACGTCGGAAGGCGTTAAACGCGATGTACATATCATCGCCACCAACGTCTATGCCAAGACGCCGCTCGGTTGGCGCATCGTCGTGCACCATGCATCCGCCGCACCCGGCAAGCACGAGCCGCAAAAGGTATCGACCACCGTCCTGCACTAACGGCATGCCGATCTGTTGCAGCCTGACGATGTTGATCCTTGACCAGACCCTTTTCCCTCGTTACACCGCATGAGTTATACCGCACCGTGGTGGCTGCCCGGCGGTCATCTGCAAACCATCTATCCCGCCAAATGCATTACCAAACCGGCGGTGGCATATCGCCGTGAGCGCTGGCAGACACCCGATCAGGATTTCATTGATCTGGACTTCGTCGATGGTCGCAACGACGCGCCATTTCTGGTTCTGTTTCACGGACTTGAAGGTTCGTCGGACAGTCATTACGCACGTGCGCTGATGGCGCATATTGCGACGCTCGGCTGGTCCGGCGCTGTCGTGCATTTTCGTGGCTGTTCTGGTGAAATCAATCATGCGCCACGCTTCTATCATTCCGGCGACGCACAGGAAATCCACTGGATTCTGCATCGTCTGGCGCCGCTGGTTCGCACGCGCGGTGCAACACGGTTTTATGCCGTCGGCGTGTCGCTTGGCGGCAATGCATTGCTGCGCTGGCTGGGCGAATCGCAACACGAAGCCGGTATCGTCGATGGTGCATGCGCTATTTCCGCGCCATTGGATTTAAGTGGTGGTGGCGCTGCGTTGTCGCGCGGCTTCAACATGGTTTATACGCGTGTGTTCCTGAAGACCTTGCGTATCAAGAGCCAAGCCAAGCTGGCGCAGTTTCCTGGCTTGTTTGATCTCGACGCCATGTTGCGGTCACGCGATTTGTACGCGTTCGACAACGTCGTCACGGCGCCGCTGCACGGTTATCGCGACACCGATGATTACTGGCACCGCGCCAGCGCACGTCATGTGCTGCCTGACATTACCGTGCCGACACTAGTTTTGAATGCGCGTAACGACCCATTTCTTCCCCACGCGTATTTACCGAGCAATGCTTCCGCATCCGTCACGCTCGAGTATCCTGCAGAAGGCGGGCATGTCGGCTTTGCCACCGGTCCATTTCCCGGCAGATTGAACTGGCTGCCACATCGCATCGTCGAATTCCTGCAAGACGCAAACAACTGATCGTCAACCGGAAGTCAAATATGGATGCCATCGTCGAAAAAGCCCTCGCCAAATGGCCCAACGTTCCGCACTGCTACGGCTGGCTGGCACTTGATGCACGTGGCTACTGGCGCATGCGGGACGAACAGACACAAAAAGAGAATCTCCCCGGTGACCGCATCCAGTCTCCCGCACTGATCGGCTTTATCCAGCGCAATTACACGCATGACGAACAAGGCCGCTGGTATTTTCAAAACGGCCCGCAACGTGTTTATGTCGATCTGGAAGTCACGCCGTATATCGTGCGCACCGATCCTGCGGCAGAACTGGTCTTGCATACTGGGCAAACGGTGACATCCTTCGATGGCATCTGGTTGAGCAACCAAGGTCGTCTACTGCTTCAAACCAATCAGACAGTGGCCTTGCAGGATGATCGCGACATGGCGCACTACCTGCCGCATTTGCGATCCGGGCATGGAGCACTGGAAGATGAATATCTGCTGGAATGGATAGCACAAGAAGGCAAATCCGGATCGATCAACTTCGCGCATGGTGCGGTGTCTCTACCAGTCAACTTCATCAATGAAGAGGAACTGGAAACTACCTTTGGCTTTTGCCAGAAACCGCGTATTTAAGATACTGACAAAGCGCCCACTGACAGCATTCAACACAGTCACCCATACTGCCTAGCAACACCCTCTGAGTCATCTCTACCAAGCTTGATGAATTGAACCAAAGTCCGTATTGATAGGTCGATGACATGTCCCCAATGCGACTAGGAACGCACCGTGAGCACACGCCAAATACTGGATCAACTTCTTCAATCAGGTCAGGATATTGCCCGCCAATGGGGTAATAGCCAGCAAGGTGGTGGCGGGCTGTCTTCGCTGCAAAACAAACTGGGTGATTTGCTGGGTGGTCAGCAGAACAATTCTGGAACAGGAAGCAAAAATCCGCTGGCGGGCTTTGGCGGTGGCGCTATCACTGGTGGTGCGCTCGCACTGTTACTCAGCAATAAGAAAGCGCGCAAGATGGGCGGCAATATTGCCCTTTACGGTGGTATGGCCGCACTCGGTGCACTGGCCTACAAAACCTACGGCGACTGGCAACGCAATCAGGCACAGCAAGCTGGCAATGCAGCACCGACTACCGAACCGCAAACCCTGGACCGTATTCCAGCAGCGCAGGCAGAGCAACACAGCGCAGCGATTCTGATTGCCATGATTGGTGCGGCAAAGGCAGATGGCCACGTTGGCGCCGAAGAAACGCAATTGCTGGAACAGGAGATGGCGCGACTCTCAAGCGATACCAATGATCGCCAATGGCTGCATCAGGAACTTAGCCGTCCGCTTGATCCGACCGCGGTCGCAAAAGTAGCCGGCACACCCGAGATGGCGACCGAAATGTACCTTGCCAGTCTGCTGGTGGTCGATGAAGAAAGCTTCATGGAACGAGCGTATCTGGATCAGTTGGCGAAGGAATTGAAGCTTGATCCGGATCTGAAAAATAGACTGGAACAGCAGGTGCGTACGGTTTGATAAACCCGGACCAGCCGCAGTGCTGGTCTCGATTTTCTGCTCCGTTTTAATGTTCCGTTTTTAATGCTCAGTTAAGAACATCCCCGCCTACAACGTCCCCTCTTTTTCGCGCTTCAACTCTTCCATGCGCTCAGCTTTCATCTCGCGCTCGCGCGCATCGATGATCGATTGATCGTAGAACGATGCATCCGGCGCTCGCCGCGCAATACCTAATTGATCGATCGCTGCAGGCAGACTGCCACGTAGCGCATAGTTCTCAGCAAGTGCCATATGTTGCAAGGCTTGCTTGCCCTGCGCTGCATAAGCTTTGGCAAGACGATCAAACAACTGCGGCTCGCTGCGATATAAAGATGTCTGATCACGCAGGAAACTGACCGCCTCATCCGTACGATTCACCGCCATCAAGGCATCGGCGTATTGCAGCACCATGCCGCGCGAAAGAGGAAATTGCTTGCGTGCGATGTCAGCCTCGGCGACGGCTTCGGTGGCCTGTCGTGCTGCCAGTCGCACATCGATTGCCAGACTGGTCAATGCTGCATTGCCGGTTTTAGGCGCACCGTCTTTCAAGACGGCACGCGCCTGATCGACAAAGGCCTGTGCTTTTTCAGGATTACCACGCCGTAGTGCAACCATTGCCAACCCATAATTGCCGGCAACGATAGACGTGCGGGTGTTTTGTTGAATCTGGCGTTTGAAGGTCTCTTCCGCTTCCACCAATCCCTGTGTGGAATTCGTCTGCAAGACGCGCACACGCGCCTGAATCACCGGGAAGTCAAATCCATCCGCACGCTGGCGATAACGCAGATCGCGCGTACGCGCCTGAATATCGGCGATACGTTCGCTTGTCAGTGGATGCGAGCGAAGATACGCGGGCATCGTATCGTTGTAGCCACGCGTTGCCTGCTGCAGACGACCGAAAAAGTTGATCATGCCAGCCGTTTCATAACCGGCATCGCGCATGATGTCGAGTCCGATCCGATCGGCTTCGCGCTCGGCTTCACGACTGAAGTTAAGCTGACGCTGCATCGCCAAACCCTGACTACCCATCATGATGCCAATCCCGGCATCCGGGCTGGAACTCGCAGCCAATGCGCCGAGTATCATGCCCGCCAGCGGAATCAGCATATCCTGCCGCTGCTTGCCCAGCATGCGCGCAATATGTCGTTGCGCCACGTGCCCGATCTCGTGCGCCATGACTGCGGCGACTTCCGATTCGTTTTGTGCGGCCAGAATCAAACCCGTATGCGCACCGATAAAACCGCCGGGCAATGCAAACGCATTTAGCATCGGGTCTCGCACAACGAAGAAAAAATAATCGTACTGCGCCTCACCACGTGCATCGGGTCGTGCAGCAAGCAACACGTTACCCAAATTACTCAGATATTCCTGCGTGGGCGCATCGTCGAGATAATCGCGATTACGCCGAATCTGCCGCATGATCCGTTCGCCCAGTCTGCGCTCCAACGCAGGCGACAACTCTTCGCGTTCCGTATCACCCAGATTGGGCAGACCTTGCGCTTGCGCCGGCATGCTCCACACGGACATAAGGAATATGCCCGACATGACCAGCAACATGCTGACGCAACGCTGCGACCAATAATAGACAGAACTTGTGATGGTCGAAAGGTGTTGTGAAGAAAACATGCAGGACGAGAGAAAGGGATTCAGTTTCACGGTGCTATGATACCCGCTCACTGCAATCGTTCACCCTCTGCCTTTTACTGCATCCCATGAGCTCACAACAGGACAAATCGGCCAACGACGGCCTTACCCATTTCGACGCCACCGGTCAGGCGCACATGGTCGACGTCGGTGCCAAAAATGAAACCCACCGCATCGCTGTCGCCAGCGGCACCATCCGCATGAAACCGGAAACCCTTGCCATCATCGAATCCGGTACCGCAAAAAAAGGCGACGTCCTCGGCATCGCCCGCATCGCTGCCATCATGGCTGCGAAGCGAACCAGCGATCTGATCCCGCTATGCCATCCGCTGGCACTGACACGCGTAACCGTTGATTTTTTGATCGACCAACCTAATGCCAGCGTTGGCTGCACAGCCCAGGTTGAGACGTTTGGGA
>Ga0308164_10004952_pt1 | contig 10992 bp, 10 predicted proteins | sample PhyTR2_FD_201031 | JGI IMG/M metagenome (GOLD analysis project Ga0308164, IMG submission 201031) | Phyllosphere microbial communities from UC Gill Tract Community Farm, Albany, California, United States - DLSLT.R2 | ecosystem: Host-associated > Plants > Phyllosphere > Unclassified | place: USA... | reverse complement strand
ATGCTCTACCGCTTTCGCAGCGGTGACGCGAACATGCGCTCCGTCTGGATTTGCTCGCGCAATGACGCGATCGGCAACATCGCTGTGGTGCTGGCAGCAGGCGGGGTGTTCGGCCTTAACAGCGCATGGCCCGACTTGATCGTTGCGGGGTTGATGGCCGCCTTGGGCTTGTCAGGCGGCTTCCAGATCATCCGTCAAGCAAGGGCAGAATTAAAGTATAATCCATCCTTTTCGCGGTTCGGTCCCGAACCGGCGTTACATGGTAAGGTTTGATCTGCTAAGCAGTCGACCGATGCGACGGCTGCTTACCATCATGCTGGGACTGTTCCTCGCAGCCTCTCTGGGGCTGGGAGCGGCTGCGCATGCATGTGAGGTGGCCGCTCCGGACCATGGCACCAGCATGTCGCTTATTGCCCACTTCGATGGCGATGGCGATCAGGTGCCAGCTGATGCCGACAAAGCGTTTCCTCACCATCACGCTAATTGCCACGGGCATGATATTGGTGTGCCGACGATCGGGGATGCAGTTAGCATCGACCTGTCGCTGATGCCGAAACAGGGGATCGGACATGACCTCGCTATCGCGAGTCACCCGTCCGATCCTGCGCTGAGACCGCCCCAAGCCTGACGACTCTTCGCGCTCGCCGGTGACACGCCGGCGGCTGATGTTCGTCAGGAGTTACCTTTTCCATGAGATATATGTTCACGGCCTTGCTGGCCGTGGCGTCGTGCGCATCGATTGCGCAGGCGCAAACTGCTGGAACGGCTGTGGCCGAACCTCCGCTCACACTCGATCGCGCCTTGCAGCTCGCAGGTGCCGCCTCGCCTTCGGTCGAGGCGGCAACGGCAGCCTCGCAAGCGGCCGAGGCAGGGCGGACTGTTGCGGGCTTGCGCCCGAACCCCGAGGTCAGTGTGACGACCGAGAACGTTGCCGGATCGGGTACATATCGCGGGTTTCGTAGCGCGGAGACGACTGGGCAATTGAGCGTACCGCTGGAATTGGGCGGCAAGCGGCAGGCGCGCATTGCGGTCGCAGACGCTGTGATCGATCGGACTCGCATTGGCGCCGCTGTCACCGCAGCCGATCTGAGGCTGTCGATTACCCAACTCTATATCCAGGCGGCTGCGGCCGAACGGCGTGTCGTCACCGCGCGCGATCAGGCCAGGATCGCTAGCGAAGCGCTACGCGGTGCTCGCATTCGCGTGCAGGCGGGGCGTGCTTCGCCGCTCGAGGAGCAACGTGCCGACGTGCTGCGCATTAACGCTGAGGCGGCGGTCGAACGTGCCGAGCGCCTGGCCATCACCGCCAGAGGTAATCTGGCGCGGCGGATCGGGACCGGTGCCGTGCAGTCGGTCGACCTCGACTGGTTCGGCAGGGTGGGCGGTATTGGCCCTGCAGTGCCGGTTAACGCCGCCAGCACGCTGGAACTCGCGGCAAGCCGCGCGGACGTGCGGACCGCAAACGCGCAAGTTCGGCTTGCCCGGTCACAGCGCATCCCGAACCTCACTGTGTTCGGCGCGGCACGCCGGCTCGAAGCGACGAACGATGTGGCAGCCGTCTTCGGCGTTTCGATCCCGCTGACGATCTTCAACAACGGCAACGCTGCGGTGGCACAGGCTCGCGCGCAACAGACACAGGCTGAGGCACTCTCACGGGTGACAGCGCTCGACGTAGAGCAATCGATCGCCAACGCCGATACGGAGGTCGCGAACGCGGCAACGAGCGCGAGGACCGCAATCGGGCCATCTTTGGCGGCAGCCCAAGAAGCTGCCAGGATCGCGCGGATTGGCTATCGCGAGGGAAAATTCGGCCAGCTCGAACTGCTCGATGCCGAGCGGACCCTTGCCGAGACACGCGCAGCCGCAATCGAAGCGCTTGCCGCCTTTCACGATGCCCAGGCCCGCCGGGAGCGTCTGACGACGCCCGCGCCTACCAATCAGGATACCGACCGATGAAAACCCAATTTCGGGCGCTTGCGCCACTCGCGCTCGCCCTTGCCCTGGCTGCCTGTGGGGGTGGAGCATCCGACAACGCAGAAGGCAATGAAGCAGCCGAGGCCGGCAACACCGCAGAGGCAGCGCCCGCGGCCAATGGTACGATCGCGCTCACCGACGAGCAGATCAAGGCGGCGAATATCCAGCTCGTCCGCGCATCTGTGGGAGGTTCTGCCGGAGCGATCGAACTGCCCGCGACGATTGAGGGCGATCCGCAAGGTATCCAGGCGGTCACCGCCGCGCTGGGCGGCCGGGTCGTGAGCCTGTCGCGTAATCTCGGCCAGAGCGTCAGCCGGGGGCAAACTCTTGCGATTATCGAGAGCCGTGAAGCTGCGCAGCTCAGCGGCGACCTTGAGGCGGCACGCGCTCGCGCCGCGCTCGCCCAAAGCAATTTGCGTCGTGAACAGCGCCTGTTTGCGCAGCGTGTCTCACCCGAACAGGATCTGATCGCCGCGCGTACTGCGGCGACGGAGGCGAGCATCGCCGTGCGTCAGGCGCAGCAGCAGCTTTCTGCCGCAGGGCGCAGCGCCGGTGCTCTCAACCGCGTCGCGCTTCCTTCGCCGATCTCAGGACAGGTCATCAGTCGTACGGCGACCCTCGGCCAGACGGTCGCGGCAGATGCTGAATTATACCGGGTAGCGAACCTTTCGCGGGTCGCGATCAACGTGTCGCTTGCGCCAGCAGATGCCGGCTCCGTACGCCCTGGTTCGACCGTGATCGTTACCTCAGGAGGAAGGACCGGCACGGCGCGGGTGACATTCGTGTCTCCGATCCTCGACGAGAGCACGCGCTTGGTGCCGATCATCGCCAGCCTCGACAATGGCGGCGGAACCTGGCGCGTCGGCGAAAACGTCACCGCCGCGATCCAGCTTCCTAACAAGTCAGGAGGCACGGCCATCTCTGTTCCGAAGCTTGCCGTGCAGACCGTTGAAAACAAGTCCGTCGTTTTCGTGCGGGTGCCCAAGGGCTTCCGTGCGGTGCCTGTCACGCTTGGCGCCACCAGTGGCGATCGGGTGACGATCGTCAGCGGCCTCACCGGTCGCGAGCAGATCGCCGGCACCAACAGCTTCACCCTCAAGGCCGAGCTCGGAAAGGGCGAGGCAGGCGAGGAGGAATAAGCCCATGATCGGTCGTATTGTCTCATGGGCCGTCGACAAGCGCTGGCTTGTCCTCCTGCTCACCGCCATCGCTGCCGTCGCTGGGGGCTTCGCCCTATACCGGTTACCTATCGACGCGGTGCCGGACATCACCAACAATCAAGTTCAGATCAACATCCGGGCGCCTGCCCTCTCGCCTGATTTAGTCGAAAAGCAGGTATCCTTCCCGATCGAAACGGCTCTCGCCGGTGTTCCCGGCCTGGAAAATACTCGCTCGCTCAGCCGCAATGGCTTTGCCCAAATCACGGCCGTTTTTTCGGACTCGACAGACATCTATTTTGCCCGGCAGCAGGTCGCTGAGCGCCTGAACGGCGTTGCCGAGAACCTACCTGATGGCGTGACGCCCGAGATGGGGCCGATCGCAACCGGGCTGGGTGAGGTCTATATGTGGACTGTTCGGCTTGATCACCGGAAAGACGACAAGCACGTCGCCGGCGAACCGGGTCTGCAAGCGGATGGCAGCTACGTCACGCCGGAAGGCGAGCGGCTGACAAGCGAGGCAGACAAGGCGACTTATCTGCGCACAGCGCAGGACTGGATCGTCACGCCCCTGCTCAAGAACACCCCGGGCGTCGCCGGTATCGACTCCATCGGCGGTTACGTGAAGCAGTATCTGGTTATCCCCGATGTGCAGAAGCTCGCATCGCTCAAGATCACGCTGACCGATCTCGCCAACTCCATCGAGCGCAACAATTCCAGCGTTGGTGGCGGTTTTGTCGATCGCAATGGTGAGGGTCTGGCGGTCCGGGCCGATGCGCTGGTGAAGAATGCCAGCGAGCTGGCCCGCACGGTCGTTGCGAGCCGTGACGGTGTGCCGATCACGCTTGATCAGGTAGCCACGGTCAGGGCGGGACAGGCAATACGGATGGGTTCGGCATCCGAGAACGGTACGGAAGTCGTCGTTGGCACTGCGGTCATGCGGATCGGCGAAAACAGCCGCACCGTCGCTAGTGCGGTTGCCGATCGTTTGAAGACCATTAACGCCTCTCTCCCGACCGACATCATTATTCAGCCGGTGCTGGATCGCACCGCCCTGGTCAACTCGACGATCAAGACCGTGGCGCGCAATCTGTCGGAAGGCGCGGTCCTTGTTATAGTCGTGCTGTTTCTGCTGCTGGGCAACATCCGTGCCGCGGTCATCGCGGCACTGGTAATCCCTATCACGATGTTGATGACCGGGGCTGGCATGCTGCGCGTCGGGGTGTCGGCAAACCTGATGAGCATGGGCGCGCTCGATTTCGGTCTGATCGTCGATGGAGCGGTCATCATTGTCGAGAACGCGCTGAGACGCCTTGCCGAGCAGCAGCACCGTGAAGGGCGCATGCTGACCTTGCAGGAGCGTCTGGAGAATGTTGCGGCAGCGGCACGCGAAATGATCCGTCCATCCGTCTACGGGCAGGCGATCATCATCCTCGTCTATGTGCCGCTGCTCACGCTGACGGGTGTTGAGGGCAAGACCTTCGGCCCAATGGCGCTCACGGTCATCATTGCGCTGCTTTGCGCGTTCGTCCTGTCACTCACTTTCGTACCGGCAGCTATCGCTATCTGGCTCAGCAATAGGGTGGATGAAAAGGAAGGCCGGATCATCACCGCCCTAAAGCGGCGCTATGAGCCGGGGCTGACCAAAGCGATGAAGCGGCCGACCCTGACGCTTGGGGTCGGCGTGGCCGGGCTGGTCGTTGCGGCTTTCGCTTTCACCACGCTTGGCCAGGTGTTCCTGCCCCAGCTCGATGAAGGCGACATCCTGATCCAGTCGCTTCGCATCCCTGCGACGTCGGTCCAGCAAAGTCAGGCGATGCAGGTCCCGATCGAGAAGGTCGTTGCGGCTCAACCCGAGGTGCAATTCGTCTATTCGAAGACCGGTACGGCAGAACTGGCATCCGATCCCATGCCGCCCAACGCAACGGATATGTTCGTTGTCCTGAAGCCGAGGGATGCATGGCCCGACCCGAAGCTGTCCAAGGAAGAACTGGTCGAACGGCTGGAGGGCAAGCTGGGGAAAATTCCGGGCAACGTCTACGAGATCACGCAGCCGATCCAGATGCGCTTTAACGAGCTGATTGCCGGCGTTCGTGGAGACATCGCGGTGAAGGTGTTCGGCGACGACTTCAGTCAGATGAACGCCACAGCCGAGAAGATCGCCGACATCATGCGCAAAACGCAAGGCGCGGCAGACGTGAAGGTCGAGCAGACGACGGGTCTCCCGATGCTCGACATCAAGGTCAACCGGGACGCCATGGCGCGGTTGGGCGTGACCGCGGCCGACGTGCAGGACACCATCAGCGCTACCATCGGCGGCAGGCAGGCCGGGATGATCTACGAAGGGGATCGTCGCTTCCCTGTCGTCATCCGGCTGTCCGATGCCCAACGCGCGGACTTCGAGGCGTTGGGTCAGGTGCAGGTGCCGATGCCGTCGGGAGCCTTCGTGCCGCTATCGACGGTCGCGGACATCCGGATCGTCGATGGGCCGAACCAGATCAGCCGCGAGAACGGCAAACGCCGGGTCGTGGTGCAGGCAAACGTCCGGGGTCGCGATGTCTCCGGTGTGGTGGCCGATGCACAGGCCGCTATCGCTCAGCAGGTCCGGCTTCCCGCCGGTGCCTATCTGGAATGGGGTGGTCAGTTCGAGAACCTGGCTTCGGCACGCGACCGTCTGTCGCTGGTGGTGCCGGCGTGTTTCGCGCTGATCCTGTTGCTATTGTACGGAGCGCTGGGATCGGTGCGTGACGCGGCCATCGTCTTCACCGGCGTGCCGCTGGCGCTGGTAGGCGGCGTGCTGGCGCTGGTGTTGCGGGGGCTGCCCTTCTCCATTTCGGCAGCGGTCGGGTTCATTGCGCTGTCCGGCATCGCCGTTCTCAACGGCCTCGTGATGGTGTCGTCCATTCACGAGCTGATGCGGGGCGGCATGGATCGAGCAACCGCGGCCTATGAGGGGGCGATGCAGCGTCTGAGGCCGGTGGTCATGACAGCGCTGGTGGCATCTCTTGGCTTCGTACCGATGGCGCTGGGCCACGGGGCCGGCGCCGAGGTGCAGAAGCCGTTGGCGACCGTCGTGATCGGCGGTCTCATATCGGCGACGCTGCTGACTCTGTTCGTGTTGCCGACACTTTATGCCCGCTTCGGGCAGCAGGTGAACAGGACGGATGAGGCGGAAACCGCTGATCCGGTGCCGCAGCATGTGTGATCCGTGGGGAGGGCGTCGTGCCCTCCCCTTCATCCGATTCGCGAAAGGAGAAGCATGGTGACGACCCTGGACCATGTGACGATCCTGAAGACGTCGCCGCTGCGTGTCTGGACGGTCCTGACGGATTTCGCCGGACACGCTCAGTGGAAGCCCTTTATCCAACTTGCAGGGGCAGCCGTGGTGGGCGGCGATGCGACCTACACGTTCCGCATATCTGGGCTGGGCAAAGCTCTCACGTCGAGCGCCGACATCATCCGCGTCGAGAAGCCGTTCGCGTTTGCATGGACTGCTGGAGTCGCCAAGCTGCTCCTGTTTGAGGAATCCTACGAACTAGAGGCTGTGCTCGAAGGGACGCGGTTGCGTCACAGCCTGCGCTTCTCCGGCATCTTTGCGGTTCCATTGCGTTGGCTGATGGCGCGCAAGGTTGTGGCCAGCCTTGAGCGCTCGGACTGGTGTCTTGAGCGTCAACTTCGGCGTCCGCTAGTCCAGCAGGTGCCCAGCCGACCCGCGCCTGTCCGGAACGGCTTCAGGAAGCAGCGGAGGCAGAAATGATGGTGCTACCCGTCAAAAGCTTGCGTCATGGCCTTGCCGCTATTCTTGTTCTTACGGGCTGTTCGGCGGAGCCTCAGAAGGGGCCGCTCACCGAACAGGAGATCCATGCTAACGACAGTGCAGTGGCTAACGGTACGCTTGGACGGCATCCCTATAGTTGCGATGACGGGCACAACATCCTCGTCGACTTCAAAGATCAGGGGCTGACAGTCGAGCTTCGTAACGATGCTGACGCGGCTCCCATCGTGCTGACTGCCCCAACCCAGGGCCTCCAATATGTTGGCAACACCGCAACAGCGACGTTCTCGGGCAACCAGATCACAATCGTGGCTGGCGGCAAGCCACCGGTGATCTGCCGAAAGGAGACGTCGTCATGAGCAGGAACACCGTCCGGGAGATCATGCGATGACGGCCCTTCAATTTGCCCTGATCCCCATGGCTGCCATCATGATCGGAGCGCTGATCGCGGGTTGGCGTACGCCCGGTGAGAAGCTGGTCGCGGCCATGCAGCATCTTGCGGCAGGCGTCGTGTTCGCGGCAGCCGCGACGGAAATCCTGCCCCTGGTCATGCATGGCGGGTCTCCAACTGCGACCCTGATCGGAGGTGCGATCGGTGTCGGCGTAATGCTGGGCCTCAAGGCTGCGGAGAGCAGGTTTGAGGGACCCGTTGCGCTTCTGGCAGCTATTGGGCTCGACCTAGCCATCGACGGGCTGGTCCTCGGGCTGGCGTTCGTCGCGGGCGAGAAGGCAGGCATGCTCCTGGCGGTCGCCTTGACGCTCGAAGTGCTGTTCCTCGCCCTCACCCTTACCAACGATCTGGCCGTACGCTACCGCAAGGTCGTCGCGATCGGCATGACGTGTGGACTTGCATTGCTGGTCCCGATGGGCGCCCTTGTCGCGCAGCCCATCGCTGTATTGCCGGCCGTTTGGATTACCGGTTTCCTCAGCTTCGGCCTGATGGCCCTGCTTTACCTCGTCACCGAGGAACTGCTTGTCGAGGCGCATGAGAAACCGGACTCCCCGCTCATCAGCGCCATGTTTTTCGTAGGATTTTTGATGCTTCTGCTGATCGAGGAAATTATGTCATGAAATCCTCGGACAAGCGAAAGCCGGACGAGCGCCGGACCTTGTGGATTGTGCTGCTGCTCAATGCGGCAATTGCCGCTGGCTTCTTCGCCACCGGCCTGATTGGAGACTCCAGCGCCCTCATCGCCAATGGAGTTGATAATCTTTCCGACACAGCCGTCTATACGCTCAGCCTTGTGGCGCTGACCCACGGAAAGACTTGGAAGACGCGTGCTGCTACTGCCTCCGGGGTGATGCTGCTGATCTTTGCTGGTGGCATTCTCGTCGATGTTGGCCGTCGCTATTTGCAGGGCAGCGAACCGATCGGGCCGACGATGATGATCATGTCGGCGGTCGCCGGCGTTGTGAACTATATCTGTCTGAAATTACTTCAGCGGCTGAAGGAGAAGGATGTGAATCTCCGTGCCGCTACCACATTCAGCTTCAACGACTTCATTTCGAATGGCGGCATTTTGATCGCTGGCCTGTTAGTGCTGTGGTTAGGCGCCAATTGGCCGGATCTGCTCGTTGGGCTCGCCACTGCGATCATCGCCCTCAAAGGCGGTGTGGAAATCCTCCGCGACGCACGTGCCGAAACTAGAGCCAGTGAAGACGGTGCGTCGTGATTGCCAAGCGCGAAGACGTACTTGCGGCCAAACGGGCCGAAAATCAGCAATAAGAATTTGGCTGACCGAGCGCCAACGCGCCAGGAAGGATATTCATTGATGGCTCACGATCACACAGGAGGCAGTCACTCGCATAGCCATGGGGCTGGCGGACACGCCCACGATCATACTGCCGGAGCGAATGCCAGGATGCTGACATGGGCGCTGGCCCTGACCTTCACCTATCTTGTTGCCGAGGTTATCGGCGGCTTCGTCTTCAACAGCCTCGCCCTGCTGTCCGATGCAGCGCATATGATGACCGACGTCGCGGCCCTCGTCATTGCGCTGATGGCGATCAAGTTTGGCCAGAAGCCTGCGGATGACAAGCGCACCTTCGGCTACAAACGCTTCGAGATCATCGCCGCGGCGTTTAACGCGCTGCTCCTGTTCGCTGTCGCGATCTACGTGCTGGTGGAGGCAATCCAGCGGTTCCGTCAGCCCGAGGCGGTCCAATCTACCGGTATGATCATCGTCGCCGCGATCGGCCTCGTTGTGAACCTCATTTCGATGAAGCTGCTCACCGCTGGCAAGGATGCCAGCATGAACGTCAAGGGCGCGTACCTTGAGGTCTGGGCCGACATGATCGGGTCTGTCGGCGTGATCGCCGGTGCCCTCGCCATCCGGTTTACCGGGTGGACCTGGGTCGATCCGATCGTCGCCATCGGCATTGGGCTATGGGTGCTGCCGCGGACCTGGGTGCTGCTCCGTGATACCACCAACGTGCTGTTGGAAGGCGTGCCCGGCGGGATCAAGCTGCCGGAACTGCGGACAGCCATCGCTGGTGTCCCCGGCGTGGCCGGTGTCCATGATCTGCACGTCTGGTCGATGGCATCCGACGACATCAACTGCACAGCGCACGTTACCCTTGCAGAAAACGCTGACCCCGACGTCGTAAGAAAGGCAGTCGCGGACGCGCTGGATAACGGGTTCGGCATCGAGCACTCGACGATCCAGACGGAGGCGGCGGCTGAACCGTGCGAAGACACCGGGCACCTGCATCCTTGAGAGCTTAGGTGACGACGCGAAAGGGGCGGCGCTGGTCGGAGGAAGCCGATGCGGAGCTTCGCCAGCGCGTAGCCGCCAGACAAACTCTAGCGACGATTGCGAAAGGGATGGGCCGTACGATGGATGGGGTCCGTGGACGGGCTGCTCTTTTGCAAATTACCCTGCCCTCGCCAACGCGGCCTTGGCGAGACACGGTAAAGCATGGGCCGAGGTCGAAGCGAGACGGGCCTCTGCCGGATTCCGAGACGTGAAACGGGCGATTTTGCCCGTCCCGGTACAACATCTCACTGCACCCTTCCATCAAGTCGTTCGAGGATCGGGCAGTCTGGACGATCATCACCGTGGCAGGATCCCGCGAGATACACGAGCGAACGCCGCATGCCTTCGAGGGTCTCGATCTTCCGGGCAAGCTCGGAAGCCCTAGCCTCAGCTAGCGCCTTTACGTCCGCACTCGATCGCTCCCGGTCCGACCAAAGGCCGAGGAGCGCTCGAATGTCGTCGATCGGAAATCCAAGATCGCGTGCGTTGGCGATGAAGCGCAGCCGATGAACGTCCGCTTCGCTATAGTCGCGATACCCACTCCCGCGCCGTGAAGGCGCGGGAACGAGCCCGATCTTTTCATAATGGCGGATCATCCGCTGGGAGACGCCGCTGGCATTCGAAGCTGCGCCGATGTTCATAGCTTGGTCGCGTTGAGCCGCAGCGCGTTAAGCACCACGGTGAAAGACGAGAGCGCCATCGCCGCCCCGGCCAGCATCGGCGAGAGCAGAATGCCGGCAACAGGATAGAGCACCCCGGCCGCGACCGGCACGCCGATGCCGTTGAACAGGAACGAGAAGAACAGATTCTGGCGGATATTGCGCATCGTCGCGTGGGCGAGCTTGCGCGCTCGCACGATCGCCGACAGGTCGCCGCGCGTGAGCGTCATGCCGGCGCTTTCGATCGCCACGTCCGTTCCCGTGCCCATCGCCAAGCCCACGTCCGCAGCGGCAAGCGCCGGGGCGTCATTGATACCGTCACCGGCCATCGCGACCTTGGCGCCGGTTGCCTTCAGCTCGCCGATGATCCGCGCTTTGTCTTCCGGCCGCAGATCGGCGCGCACGTCATCGAGACCGCCCACCGCGCGCGCGACCGCATCGGCGGTCCCACGATTGTCGCCGGTGAGCATGACAACGCGCAGACCCTCTTTGCGAAGCGCGGCAATGGCGTCACGTGCCGATGCCCGCACCGGGTCGGCGACTGCCAGCAAGCCAGCGAGCGCCCCATCGACCGCGACCAGGATGACGCCCGCGCCTTCGCTACGATGACGATCGGCTGCAGCGTCGACCGGCTTGGGATCAGCGCCGATCCGGTTCATTTGCGCGGCGTT
>Ga0308164_10004951_pt1 | contig 10995 bp, 15 predicted proteins | sample PhyTR2_FD_201031 | JGI IMG/M metagenome (GOLD analysis project Ga0308164, IMG submission 201031) | Phyllosphere microbial communities from UC Gill Tract Community Farm, Albany, California, United States - DLSLT.R2 | ecosystem: Host-associated > Plants > Phyllosphere > Unclassified | place: USA... | reverse complement strand
GCAAAACCGCTGGTAGTTGCCGCCCCCTCGACCGGATACATCCGTCGTCGGGCCGCTTTAGCTCAGCTGGTAGAGCATCGCATTCGTAATGCGGGGGTCACAGGTTCGAGTCCTGTAAGCGGCACCATCCTTCTTTAAGTTACATAACGTTGGTCAGCAGTATGTTTCCTACGGGAGGCGGTCTAGCTAGGCTATTCGTTTGGGTCCTACGTGGGGCGCTTTGGGTAGGAAGTCGTGGCTATGCTTCGCTTGATCTCCGTCTCTGCGCTGGCCGGACTGGTGGCTGTGACCCCCGCATCGTCTCAAACCGTGCTCCCTCCCAATCAGCAACTTCTCGTGGGCAAGTACCACTTTGAGGAGGAGGGCATCGCGATCGACGTTTTCACCCTCAGAGGGTAGTTTCGCATTTTGGTTGGTCGCTTTCGGGCGTAATTGAGACGGCGTAGGTAAAACGGTTTTTGGTTTGCAGTGAACCCCGTTCTCGCGTGCCCGAACGAAGCTGAGAGCTCGGGGCCGACCGCTGCAAAAAAAAGCAGCTTTTTCCCGTCAACCTGGCTAAATTCCGCCTCTTTGCGATTGATAACCGAACCAAGGGCGAAGTTTAAGATGTTAAGCCTAATACTTCGGGTGCCGGAACGTGTGACCCTATTATCTGGTAGACGAGTAGCGACATTTAAAGAACATAACGCAGTGTCCTTGCAGTACGGGAAAGTCGTTGTAGGTAAGTTTGGGTTGCGTCCTGGCCCTAAGACTGCGGCATCTCTCCAGAATGACGTGGCAGAGGATCTTAAGCCGAGTTTATACATGGTATATAAGCAAGATGGCCAATTTTCTGCCTACCGGGGCGAAATTGAGTCTGTATCGTATGCTAAGCCGATGCCGGAATACGATAATCTGATACCAGATTATTACAGTGAACTAGAATCACAACCAAACTTTTGGATAACGGTAATTGGCGGATTAGCTCCATCGGGACTGTTTGGATTGAATCTCGCTTCTTCAGGGCGTCCCGTTTTAGAGGTTCTCCGTGAGACGAGAACTGCCGCGATGCTTGCCAATTAAAAATAAGAGAAACTCATGGCTACTTTGACAAATGCGCCTGTGCAAGGCCGTATCCTAAAAATCTACGATCACCTTTATGCTAATGCGCCCATGAAAACGCCGGCTGCGATATCATATGAATTTGGTAAGGTGGCGCATACTTGCCTGTACATGGAGAAGTATTTCCCGAGGGACGGCAGTGTCTTATTTGTAAACCGCAAAGGCAGGAAGAAGCGGGACGAGCCAGATCTGCTCGATCGAGGAGTTGCTCAACAAATTCGAGATACGTTCCTTGTCATGTGTGAACTTTGGTCATTGTACGCAAACGACCGAGAGATTAAGATCAGTGACTTTGATATAGAGTATTGCATCAATCAACTTAGTGGTCTTCAGTTTTCAGACAAAAACTCTGATTTGATGGGTGATATATTTGAAATTATGCGGTCAAAGTTCGCGAAGGAGAAGGGTGGGCAGTTCTTTACCGACCCACAGGTAACACATCTCGCGATAAAGATGCTTAGGTTTGAACCTCGGAATGGTGATGACCTTGTCGATATTTGTGCGGGTACAGGGGGATTCCTTCTTGCCGGTATGGCCCATCTGGATGAAAATCTTGATGATCCAAAGCAATTGCAAACTTCTAATCTCCGCGATGCCTTTATTGGGGTAGAAATTGATAAAGATGCTGCGGATGCCGCTAATGGAACAATCCAGGCTCGATTTGGCGCAGGGGTTAGCGGCGTGGTCAGTACTAGAGACGCCCTTACTCTGTTCGACCACGATAGCTACGATCCAAGGATTAGGGAGGGTGGGCATCGGTGTGTCGCGACTAATCCTCCGTTTGGAACTAAAATAACAATCAAGGACCCTCGTATCCTTGAAAAATTCGAGCTATCCCGTTTATCTTCGAAAGATGGGCTGCTCCATAATAAGATATTTCCGCAATCCCCAGACACGCTGTTTCTTGAGCAGAATATTCGGCTGCTAAAGCCTGGCGTGGGTCGGCTAGCCATTGTTGTGCCTTACCAAATGCTATCCGGGCCTCACGCCCTTGGGCTTCGGCAATGGCTACTGCATAATGCGCAAGTTCATGGGGTAGTAGATCTGCCGGCAGATACCTTCCAGCCCCATACTGGCACCAAAGGAGCTTTGCTTCTTGTAAGTAAGCGGTTGAAGTATATTTCAGATTTGAGTGAAGTATCGAGCGAACAAGTGTTTATGTCGGCACCTCGTTACGTTGGGCATGATCGTCGAGGTAACGCGGTCTACCGTAAGGGTGATGATCCATTAAGCGCTAGCGAAATATTGACGGACTTTCCCGATGTTGGCCAGGCATTTGACGAATTTTTAGCGGGTTCAGACCCGGGGTCAAAGCATGATCAAAGCTTCACAGTATCTCTTCACGACATACTCGCCAGCAAGCTTACAAATCTCAATGCAAACTTCTACCTCAATCGGCCTCAGCAGGGGATAGCGGATTCTGACGCGATAGAGCAGTTTGTCCCACTTAGTGAGCTTGTAGAAAAGGTATTCTTCCCGACGCGCTTTAAGAGAAACTTTGTAAATCGTGAGTCACCTGGGGCGGTCCCGTTCATGGGCGGCGCCGGGATCACAGAGTTTATTTCCACCGGTAAAAAGTGGATTGGTTCAGATGACCCTCATTTAGAACGCTTAAGGGTAAGCCCAGGCTGGATATTGGTGACCCGAAGCGGTTCGACAGGTATTGTGTCAACTGTTCCAGCCGACTGGGATGGGTATGCTTTGTCGGAGCATGTTATCCGGGTCGTTCCTAATTCTAAGAAAATGAGCCCGGGATATATTTATTCAATTCTATCCAGTTCGTATGGACAGGACTATCTAAGGAGGGGGGTATTTGGCTCGGTTATTGACGAAATAACCCCTGATTATATTGCGGCGATGCCTATCCCGATCTTAAAAAACCGCGATAAAATGAATCAAATAGGGGAGGTAATGGATCGGGCCGAAGATAGTCGATCATCAGCTATGAAGGCATTTTCTTCCTCCATAGCTGAGATCAATAATATTATGGGTTAGTAACCTGTTCCCCGGCGATAGTTTCTGCCGCCGGGGTAATAGTTTCGACATAGTTTGGCGCGGCGTTATGGCGTTGCACGATATGGCGCATTAGGTCTATCATTTCCGGAAGTGTGTTGTTGCCTTGAAGTTGGTTACTGCGAGCGAGCATCAAGAAGGCATTTGCTGGTTCGTGCCGACCACCGCGATCCAACGGATATATGTGTCCTGATTGAATTAGCCGTCGGTCAGCGCAGAAATCGTGAAACGATATGGGAATTAGCTGTATAGGATCCCGAAACGTCCCAGGCTCGACAGGTTGGCCCGTAAGCCAAGTAAAGGCAGATTGAATAGTTTGTGGCGGAAAAACAGGTGCGCCTGTCATAGACAAAGTTTCAAGAATATACTTTACTTCAACCAAGGTTGCTGGAATCTCTTCCGCGTAAAACTTGTGTCCGACTTCGAGGCGCCATCGTTTCTCCCGGTTTCCATCGGCCCCGCTCTGGGGACGTCCCGGAACTAATTTAGAGAAGGCTGCCGTTGGTGGCGACCTTCTTCCGGCGTCGGTAAACTTAGTTAGTAGAGCTGTAACAACGGACGGGGCAACACCCGTTTCGATAGATGATATGCGAAACACATGTCGAGCTAGCTCAATCAACGATCTCACGTCTTCGACGTCAATACCGAGAGCTTTGTGCCCCAACGCAACGAACTGTCCCAGTTTTTTGTTATCAGCGTTCATCAATGACGTCCTCCTCGAAAGGGGAGTGCCATTCTTGAAACAGCGTGTCTAGGTGGGGTATATCACGGCGCAACTTTGCCATATGTTTAACAGCTGATGATGGCATATGCAGCCGGCGTCTACGTTGGGGTAACGTTGAAATCATCCCATGCCATCACCGTCTGGCGGTAAAGCTTTTTACTAAAAGCCCTGGTGAGGTTACCTGTCAGCCACTCGATAGCATGTTAGTCAAAGCCTCGACATGTACGCTTTCGAGATTGCCTGCGCCGTAGACAGGGTTTGCAATCGGTTCGTTGATCAGGCGGCGTTGCCGATGGCCCTTGCAACGTGAGTGATTACGGATCGTTTAAGCCAGACGAGCGCGAAGCGAAAAAAGCGGCTTTATGCCTAAGCGGCCTCGATCCCTTCGGGTTTATGTTGTCGTGCAACGCAGTTTGTTCGCTTTCGACGAACGCAGAACTCGGTATCTTATATGGAAGGTCCATCCACGGGCAGTTCCAGCAACAGCTTCGGTTCGATCTCAAGCGCGTGCGCACGGCGTCCTACTGCTCGTACAGAGGGGTTCCGGGTACCGCGTTCGAGATCGCTAACGTAGCTGCGCTCCATACCCGCATCGAGCGCTAGCCGCTCCTGCGAAATACCCTTCAGCTTCCGATGATGGCGCACGTTCGCGCCGAGGAGCTGCACCACAACCAAACTTGGGTGTGACCGACGACCCGCGTCTGGACCGTCTAAACCACCAAATATCAAAGTGCTGCTGGCGTCTTGGGAGAAATCCTGAGGCGTCATCTTTCTTGCCTAAGGGAGATTCAAAATGCTTTCGCTACGCAATACCGCCTCAATTCTGAGGGCAATCCAACCGCCGCAGGAGGCACGCCTTCGTTCAATACTCGATCAACGCGTCATCCAGCTAACTGAAGACGGCGGCGGTGACATAGCCGAATTCGCCAACTTTCTGATCGTCCAAGCTGGTGACGACGATCAGTCCGTCAAAGCCGAGCTGGGTTTCTCCATCCTCGAAAACCTTGTCGATGGGGCTCGGTACGGTGATGCCGATTTCGAGCCATCATGGGAGTGGATCATGCGACACGAAGGCTGGTTCGAACTGGTCTACGTGCTTTCGGATGATGGGTTCGGCTGGGTGGTGCTCGTCCAGAACGATGAAGCCACCGATGCCGATCTACTAGCCGTGTGCCGTGAGTACGCTCCCGCCACCTAACTAAACCGCCAAACCCCTTGCCGTCTTGAACGGCCCACAGCTCGCAAGCCCATCGGCTTAGCGGGCATTTTTTATGCCTGAAAGGAATGCAATGCTTTCTCTATATGATGAGGCGACGACGAAGGCTGCCTTGGCGCTGTCAGTTGATTCCGGGCTCCGGGCGTTACTTACTACCCGGATCGTCCACTATGTCGCCGCCGGGTTGGCCGCCGCTACACACATCTTGGTCATTCAGCCCAATGACACCGAGTCCGATATCGAACGCGAAATAGGCTTCTATCCGACCACCAACATCATCGACGGTATCCGTTCCGGATCGGCGGCCTTTCATCCCTTCTGGGACTGGCTGCAGGACCTTGGCGGCTGGTTCGAGATGATCGTGACCGTCGGTGATAGTGGCTTTGCGTACATCCTGCTGATCGAAGACGCCGATGGGGTCGATCCTGAACTCCGTAACCTGTGCCACGCGCACGCCACCAAAAGGAACAAACCATGAAAATACTGGGAATGCTGCTTCTCGCCGGGATCGTTCTCAGCGTCCTTCAGGCGGCGCTATCGGTGCTAGTGATCGTAGGCCTTATCGCCTTGCTTATCGGGGTATTCGTCCGTCCCGCCGAAACGTTCGGGCTGCTCGCGTTCGGGGTGTTCGCCAATCTCATGCAATCCCATCCCGTAGGGGCAATCTGGGTGATCAGCTTGGCCTTGATCGTGACACTGATACAGCGGCAGCGGGAGCGAGCCGTCGCCAGGCCACGGGCATTGCCTTTGACGTCGCTGCCTAGATTGCCCGGCGTTGGGCCATCGGAATCGGGGAGGGGGGCGGCCTGAGCGGCTGCTGCTTCCCGATCACTCACCGGAATGGCGGGGAACGACTAGACATATCAGCGGTGGTGGGGGGAGGGGGCGGCAAAATACAGGAGGAGACCGAGAGGCCTTCGGAACGCAGGAGCCGGCGGCGCAGTGGTTCGGTGGGGGGAGGGGGTGGCAAAACCCGATCGTCGACGACCACACAAGGTGATAGCGTCGTGGCATCCCGCCATCAGATTGCTCCCATCCCCCCCCTCGCCGGACAGTCCGATTAAACCGAAGATTAAGATCCTAGCGGTCGGCAATGCGGTCGCATCCAAACTGCGAATAACTGCTCGGATCTCGTAACGTCATAGCGATACCGGCTTCGGGGTAGGGCCGTTCAAAAAACAGTGCGGGAGGTGAACCTTTCGGCCGGGCGGTGGTTCTAGAACCGTTGGCTAGTCGCAGTCCTAATTGCAGGATCGGCTAATCGCCACGGCACTACTAGCTTTTTAAGCGCCCTCTTCGCTGTCCGCTTCTGCGGATGCGAACCTGCGCGGCTAGTAGCTTTCACACCATAGATTTCATCTTGGCACGACTAGCAGTCGGAGCCGAAAGCCGTGAGAGTCCAATGGATAGCATCCAAACTACACCACCCGTCCTATCTCGGCATGTTTGTGCTGCGGATATCGTACTAAATGAAGACCCCGCACCCACCCAGGTGCATCAGGACGAGTTTTCTGAAACCCAAACACCACCGCCCATTCTTGCTGAAAATCAAGTTACAGGTCGGGTATCGAGAATCAATCGACGGCTCGAAGCGGGAGATTTTCCGGATTGTCCTGCCGCTGGTTCAAATCACTTGCCAACAACGCTAGAAAATCTTGAGCATGTACTTAAAGGTTTTGAGATTACAGTAAAATACAACCTAATTAAGAAGAAGATAGAGATCCTGATACCAGAATTCGAAGGGACATCGGATAATCGGGATAACGCAACGCTTACGACCATAATCAGCCTTGCGGCGCTGCACGGTCTATCTACAGGGCAGGTGCCGGCTTACGTCGAAGCGATTGGCGATCGGAACGCGTATAACCCGGTCGAGGACTGGATAATGTCAGTCCCGTGGGACGGTTGCGACCGCTTGGCAGAATTCTGCAGCACGGTAGTTGCCAGGGACAATTTCTCCGTCGATCTGAAGAATACCCTTATCGAGAAGTGGATGCTGAGCCTCGTAGCGGCGGCGCTCAGCAAGCAAGGCTTTTATGCACGTGGCGTTCTAACGCTTCAGGGCGGCCAAGGTATCGGCAAGACCACGTGGGGTATGAAGCTAGTATCGGATCCCGGCAAGCGTGATGAATTTGTAAAATTGGGTCATCATCTCGACGGCGGCAACAAGGACTCTGTTCTCGCGGCGATAACGCATTGGATCGTTGAGATCGGTGAGCTTGATAGTTCATTCCGTAAGGATGTCGCTCGCCTCAAGAGCTTCCTTACTGGCAACTTCGATAAAGTCAGAAGGCCATACGCGAAAGCGGAGTCCGAGTATGGACGGCGTACCGTATTCTTCGCCACCGTAAATCAGCAAAACTTTCTGGTCGACGAAACCGGTAACAGTCGATTCTGGACAATTCCCGTAGAAAATCTCAATTACACGCACGAGATTGATATGCAACAAGTCTATGCCCAACTCGCTGTCAGGTTCGCGGACGGAGGGCAATGGTGGTTATCAGCGGACGAGGAGGCTCTGCTAACGGCGAGTAACCTTAACTACAGGTCTGCAAACTCTATCCGGGACATGGTGATGGACGCCATAGATCCGGCACTGATTGGTGACCCGGCAAACGAATATATGACCGCGACCGAGCTGATGAACCATGTCGGGATTGCCGTCCCGAGCAACCCCCAGACCCGGGATTGCGGCGCGGTTCTCCGAGAGCTCTGCGGCGAGCCAAAGCGGGTCCAGGGCCGAGAAAAGTGGCGTGTCCCCTTGAAGCGAGCAGAGCCCTTGCTGGCACATAGGACCGGGCCCCGACAGCCGCCTGCTGGGGATCTGTTCTAGAGCGGGTGCCCGAGGGGGCGGCGGGAGCCGACCAAGAGCGGTTGCTTGCCTCCCCCTCCCCCCACCCGGTGGTGCTGCTCAACGGACGGCCGCGCTCATGGCCCTGCCAATTGGATGTACCCAATCGGCATCCCGGCAGGGCTTTTAGGCAACATTTTGCCCGAACGGGCACCGTCCCCATGCCGCACCGCTGCCGTCGCCCTGCGAGGCTCTGGCGCTGTCGCGGCCTATACACACAAATTAGGATAAACAATTATGCCCAAGCAAAAGCTTGATAATACGTTCTGCCTTATAGCTTCCTGTCCAAAGGGAAAAAACAAGGAAACGTACTACGACACCATAACAACCGGTTTCGTACTCGAAGTTCGGTCTTCAGGAGGGAAGACCTATTACATGCGCTATAACGACCAGCATGATCGTCAACGACAGCACAAGATTGGCGCCTTCGGAGACATTACGTTTGATCAAGCACGGAAGGAGGCGAAGCGGCTTCGATCGCAGATAACTCTCGGCGGAGATCCGGCGTCGGTGAAGGAGGATGTCAAGGCCGTGCCGACCTACGCTGAGCTTGCGGTACAGCACCTTGCACACGCGAAGACCTACCAACGCAGCTACGATACGACCGAGGCATACGTCAGGCTGCATATCCTCCCCCGGTGGGGGAAGCTTCGGCTGAACGCGATACAACAACAAGACATTGCGCAATGGCTCGCGGTAAAGGCGGGCGAGGGGCTCGCACCTGCAACGGTCGAGAAGATCAGGGTCACGTTCGGACGGTCGTTCTCGCTGGCACTGACCTGGGGCACTCCCGGTGTTACGCGGAACCCAGTGGTCGGTATTCGTCGTCCGCCTATCAACAACGCGCGTGAGCGCTTCCTCAGCGTCGAGGAGGCCCGGCGGCTGCAAAAAGCGGTAGCTGCATCGCGCAATACGCTTCTTCCGGCCATCGTCGGTCTTCTGTTGCTCACCGGTGCGCGCGTCTCGGAGCTCCTCAACGCCGAATGGCAGCACGTCGATATAGAACGTCGCGCGTGGCTCATTCCGACGTCTAAAACGGGCAAGTCTCGCCATGTTCCTCTCTCGCAAGCGGCAATCGACATCATCAAGTCGCTGCATCGGGTCGGTCGGTGTCCCTATCTGCTGCCGAACCCCAAGACCCTGAAGCCGTTTACTGAGATTAAGCACGGTTGGCAGAAGGCCCGTGACGACGCTGGGTTACCGGGTCTGCGTATTCACGACCTCCGGCACTCTGCAGCGTCGTTTATGGTCAACAGCGGTGTCGATCTGTTCGCCGTCGGCAAGGTGCTTGGTCATGCCTCGTACCAGTCCACCCAAAGGTATTCGCACCTCGCCAACGACACCCTCCTAGCTGCGGTCGAAGCGGGCGCGGCGAAGCAGAAGATCGATTGGAACCCCTCTACCTAAACCCTCACCCCGATCCATTCGCTAGCGCGCTGCTGGTGGATGGGTCGGGGCCATTTCCCATTTTTTTTCGCCTCTCATCCCGACGCGAAGATTTCACACGAAAGTGAGTTACATGAATAATACGCCTAAGTCTGTTTCCCCTTGGGATATCACGCTCCCATTGCCGGCCCCTATGACGGTGCCACCACCTATCGAACCTGCCGCGACCGAGCGACTGTCCGAGGACGCTTTTGCTGAGTTCAAGTTGGGCGTGGAAAAGATGCTCGATGCCTGCGGCCCCGAAACGAACGCCAACGAACGACTGGCAAACGTCATTACCGCGTGCATCGGGGCCGGTTTCGTCACCGCCGGCGGGATCATATCTGCAGCAATGACCTTCGGCTTCAAGCGCGGACATGTCGGCTCGATTCTGACGCACAGTACCTTGGGCAAGTCGCAAACGCCTCGATGGCGTCGCGATCCAGAGAAGCAGTACAGCCTCATCTCCTAACCCGCCGGGCACGAGCATTCGATCATTGGTTGGATGCTCGTCTGGCTGCCTGCGGACACTGTATCCCCCGGGCTCACGATCATTTGGTGTTAGGCCGGCCACCGTTCGATCGGACGCGTGGTGCAATCTTCGATTCTCCTGATCTGCAAGGCCCGCCAGGCATCGAACCGTCGTAGTCGGTAACTCGGATGCGACGTGGCCTTCAACGCCCCTCGTAAGGCAGGCGGCAGCAGTTCCTCCGCATCAGGCATAATCGCCACACGGTGAACGTTTGACCGCTGCGTGGGATGTTGACTCCAAAGTTAGCATGTTCCACCTTTGTTCTCATGGACCATGCACCCGAGTCGATGCGCACTGGCGCTGAACCGCTGTCTCAGACGCACCATCTGATCGCGGAAATACTCCCCGAACTGAGGCCCGCCGAGATGCAAACGGTCTACTTCCAGTGCATAGAGGACGGCCCCCAAAGCCTGCTGGCGCCGATCGAGGCGGAGTTCGCAAGGCGAGGCCTGTCGCCCCATGCGATGACGTTCGGTTGATGGCGAGCGTGATCACAGCCGAGCTGATCGCGGACCTCATCGAGCAGGCGCCCGGCTGGGCTCTAGTTGGGCTCACGGTGCCGCAGGAACGATTGAGGGCGGACGCGCGGCGGGAAGTTGCCGAACATGTCTACAGCGCCCTCTATCAGCCGATCGATGTCGAGGCCGGGCAGCTTCGTTTGCCGCTCTGATTTTGGGGCGAAATTGACTTTAAGTTTCTCAGGCAGAGGTGTTACAACTTCGCTTTGGGGGAATCGATCTATGACCGGTAAGTGCCTTGGGATCAGCGTTCTTCTGGTGTCGTACTTGCTGACAACACCTGCGTTCGGGCAACGGTCTAGGGGCCGCCAAGCAGCTTCGACGGGGACGGCACTCTGTGAAAAGGTTTCCGCCGGCGCTGCGACGGTCGGGACCACAGTAGCGGGGACAAGTGCGCTTGCGAGTACCGTTGGCGTTGCCGCAGTGGCGCATAGCAGCGGCGCAGCGATCCTTACATCGGTCGGGGCCGGCGGGACTGGCTATTTAGCAGGTACACTTGGGGGCGTTGGAGCGACTGCTCTTGGTTTTGTCAGCGCGCCCGTAGTGATCGCGGGAGCTGCCACAGTTGCAGTCGCTGGAGTAGGCACCTACGCATACTGCAAATATCGGTAACGA
>Ga0308164_10004950_pt1 | contig 10995 bp, 18 predicted proteins | sample PhyTR2_FD_201031 | JGI IMG/M metagenome (GOLD analysis project Ga0308164, IMG submission 201031) | Phyllosphere microbial communities from UC Gill Tract Community Farm, Albany, California, United States - DLSLT.R2 | ecosystem: Host-associated > Plants > Phyllosphere > Unclassified | place: USA... | reverse complement strand
GAAGTCCATGCCATCGATGACGCGGAAGTGCTTCGGAATCGCGAACGGCTCGCAGGTGATGGCGTCTTCGGCCAGATCGTAAATTCGTCCGTGTCCCAGCATCGGAACCCCTTTCGTTCGCATATCGCGTTGGTGAGCCGGATAGCTGGCCAGCAGCCCCTCTTTGGCCTGCGTGCTCAGGTGGGGCGCATCGTCCCAGCCCTTTTGCATGCAGATTTGCGCCGGCGATGGCGTGTCCATGAACTGGATGACCAGCTCGGTGCGGCCGTTCTCTGGCGTGAAGGTCAAGATGCCGCGCCCGCCGGCACCCTTGTCGCCGGTTGCGGTACGCGTCAGCACCTGCGGGAAGATGTTCGAGTCCCGCGGCTCCTCATCGATGTGGAACCAGTCGACGCTGTCGCCCATCAGGGCATGCTGGCCTTGCGAGTACGACCAGAACTGGATCACGGCATCGCTGGCCTGAATGTCGCCACCGCCGATCTGGCGGATGTACACGGTGCGCAGCGCGTTCGGCGTGCCCGACATCGCCTCGTAGCCCTTGATGTGCTCGGGCGGGATCAGGCCGCCGGAAAACTGGCTGCCATCCTTGCGGCCGACGATCGGCTCCTGTAGCAGATCGCGCGTCTTCTCGCCGGAGTAGCCCAGGCACCAGACCAGCGGCGCATGACCGAACGTATGGCCTTCCCAGTCGTCCGGGTAGTCGCCCAGGGCGTGGATCGCATCGAGGTAGGTGCCGGTGTAGGTCTTGCCGATCCGGTTTGCAGCGATCAGGCACACCTGCGTGTGGGTCGCGGTGTTGGCGTTGAACTCACGCTGCCAGCCGTACAGATTGCGGTGCAGGGCTTTGTAGCGATAGACCCGGGCGCGGCGCTCGCGCTCCTGCAGCATGGCCAGCAGCAGCTCCTTCTCGGCCCGGCTGGTTGCGCTCATTGCGCGCCGCCGGCCGCCTTCGCGATCGCGGCGTCCAGCTCGTCGTCGGTCAGCTTCGCTACCTGGTGCTGGACCGGGCCGCCACCGTCTCCGGTGAGCTGCATCTTGTTGCCGTACTTGCGCGGCTTCATGCGCTGGGCTTGCTCGACCCGGGCGTGGATCCTGAGCTTCGCCTTGCGGATCGAGTCGGCGTCGACGCGGCAGTTGTCCGCGATATCGACAATTTCATCGATGAGGGTGTCGGCACGCTCGTCGGTCGCGATTTCGTACAGCTTCTCGAACTCGGGGTGCTCGCGCAGCCAGCGGAAGACGGTCGCCTTGCTCGGCATGCCCTCGAGCTTGCACACCGCGCGGATGCTCTTGCCGTCCGCGATCGCGGCGCAGAACTGGGCGGCCAGCTTGGGCTTGTATGTGGTCGCGGTCATGGGATTCGGTAAAAAAAATGGCCACGGCAGCGTGGTGCTGGCCGGGCCATAAAGCTCTGCTTACGCAGAACGAGGAGAGACTTCGAAAGTGGTGTTACTGCTGTGCTATGGTCTACTTTCCAACAATAAAGGAGAACTTATGGATTACGAGAAAATGTTGTTCGCGCTGCATGTCCGTGAGATCGCGGCCAAATACGTAGACCGTGATACGGTTGGCATGACGCCGGACCAGCTCGAAGCTTATCGCACAGAAACGGTACCCAGGATCATTGCGAATATCGTAGAGGACATCGAGGCTGTATCTGATGTCGTCGAAGATGCAAAGCATCGAAGGGAGTCTGCGGCGAGCAATGGGATATGGGAAAGGCTCGGACGCACTGTTTAGGACAAAAAAGCCCGCTACCTTACGGTGCGGGCTTTCTGGTCCTTCACGCCGCGGGCTCCCATCAGGGAACATACACGTCGAATTTCTGGACGGAATTAAGTTGTGAACAGGAATGTACTGCTGAGATTTCCTGCTGTCAAGAAATTTATGCTTTGTCGAGCTATACGAAACCAATCGACCGCTTCTCTTCGCCTGGCTGCAGCTTTACAGCAACGAGTGCGAAGTTAAGCTGTGAAACGCTTTGAATAACTTGGGCGAAATTTCCGTCTGCGGTTTCTCCATTGAAATAGATAAGTGAAGGGTTCGCGCAACCAATAGTCTGAACATTTATCGGAGCGCCGAAACTGTTATTTAACTGCACCACAAGTGTCTCGCCATCTTCAAGTTTGGCGTTGAAACGCTTAAGCTGATTTCTCAATTCTTCAAAGATAGCGTTCGCCGGGTTGTCGCGTTCGTATTGCTCTTCTCGCTGCTTTTGCACCATTTGCACAGCATATGGGACTTCCATAATTTGTCTCCTCGCCTTAGTGAGTCGCGATCAGTCGCGCTTGCTACGATGCTAGCATGACTTCGGGCGATTAAAAGTGGCTAATACTTCAATCGCTCCCTGCGCTTGGCGGAACACAGTCACAAACACGGTTGCCGGCCGATGCGCAATCGACAGCTTCCGACAAACCTCTTCTGGCCTGGCCTGGTCGATGTAGCAGTAGCGCAGCAACAGCCGATCACGACGCGAGAGGTGGCGCATTGCTATCTCGATCGCGTGCGCATCTTCCTCATCCACCTTGCGGCGCTCGCCGGTCGGCTTCTCGCCATTGGCTTCACGCTCGAGGCGATCGCAGAATGCACCGGTCGGACTGACTCCGATGGTGCGGGTAGGGCGGTAGGCGCGTGCCCAGTTCTCCAGGCGCGCCCCGATGTCGCGACGTTCAGTCAAGGCAGCAGCTCCCCCGGCTCACCCATACCCACGCCGATGAAGCGCCCAGCCACGCACGCAAGTAGCAGCGATAGCACCAGCCACAGAGCAAACGCGATCATGCCGCCTCCCCAAGCAGATCGGCCTGCGGCCGCACCGTAGCGATCGCCGTAATCGTCACGACCACCCGCGCTTGGCCATCCGGTTCCATGCGTTCGCTGGTCAGCTTCCGCACCCACTTGTCGTCGTCGATCGCCACGTCCTTGAGCGCGTCGAGCAGCACCTTGTTCGCGTTGTCGATGTCGATGCACCGCACGGTGTCGTCCCAGGCGCCGCCTTCCTTGCGCATGCGCTTCTGCCAGTCGAGCGGTCGACCTGGGTACAGCTTCACGTCGACGTGCACGCGGCCGGTGATGGGCGCACGTACGCCCTGGTCGCGGCACGCTACGGCAATCTCGGCGCGGAACGCCTTGGCTTCTTTGGTGGGCACGATGCTGATGCGGGGCCCCAGCTTCACCGGGCGCCAGTAGCGGTTCGCCGACAGCGGGTAGGGCAGGGTGAGGGTGATCATGTGGTGCTTCTCCTTGTCGTTGTTGTGGCCCGGCGAGCGGCCGGGCGTGGTGCGTTACTGGACGATCAGCCAGTCCTCGGCCAGCGCATCGCTGCAGCTCGGCGCCCAGGTACTCACGGTGTCGTCGATATTCTTCACGGCCAGATACGCGCTGTACGGAACCATGCCGCCGTCGCCGAAGAACGACTTCGCGGCACCGGTTTGCGCTGCGTAGCTCGCGGCAGGCACCAAGTACACGAACAGGCCCTTGCCGTTCCAACCAGAGCGCGCGACCTTGGCGCCGCCTTTCAGCGCGACCAGAGCGTCGCCGAAGGTCAGGTTGATGAATGGACCGCCTGCCGGCAGAGGCACCAGGCTTGCGGCATGCTTCTTGGCCTGCTCGACCTGGTACGGCATCCAGTGCCAGGACGGGACGCAGTCCGGTTCTTGCTCCGGATCCGCGTGCGTTACGTCCTCCTTCATGCAGCAGTCGACGTCCAGGCCGTCCAGCCCGAACACGTACAGGTTCAGGCAAAAGTCTCCATGGACGCGGGTCACAATGGCGGCGCGCACATTGCCGTCCTTCCCGCGGTACCAGACGATGCGGCCAATGCTCGGGGCGATAGTGGTCATGTTGCTTTTCTCCTATGGTCTTGCGGTTGTGGCGCTCTCGCGCGCGAAATGGTCTCGATGCTCAAACCTTGGCTGCCTTGCGATCCCTGGGAAACTGGTCTCGGCTGATGCGCTGCTGCCTCTGCCTCGCTGCCCACGTCCCGCGCTCGTTGAACAGCACGCAGGGCCGATCGGTCGACAGCACGTCCTTTTCCCAGCCCGAGCAGTAGCCGGTGCGTGCAGTTGCCGCTTCCTTCGCGGACGCTGCAGGCGGGAAGCGGTCGCACATGCCGCAGGGATCGTGCTCGCGTGTCACGCGGCTTGGCCCTTGCGCCTGGTGGCTTCGTAGGCGTCGACACGGGCTTGCCACTCGTCGTAGCTTTCGTCCGTGCCTTTTGGCTCGTTGCCTTTGGGCTTGCGGTTCGGCGCCGACGCTGGGGCATGTGGTGGTCGACCAGGTGCCAGACCTGTCAACACGGGACCGCTCTGTTCGTCGAGCACGGTTTCGATGGTTTTGGCCAGGTACTTCGGCACGATCTCCTCGGCGCCTTTGGTCTTGCGTGCCTTGGCGATGGCGACGTTGAGCACCTCGTCCGTGACCTGCGGGTCTTGCGACCAGGCGACCACGAACGGGTTGCCTGAGGTCGTCACGATGTCCTGAGCGAGCAGCAGCTGCGTGACCTGTTCGGCGCGAGTCGGATTCGCAGCTGGGCCAGGCGGTGGTCCAAACGAGGAATCGTCGTCTCGCGGTGGTGGTGGGTGAGATGACGATGATTTGTTTTTAGTAGTTAACTGTCCCTGTCCCTGTCCCTCTCCCTGTCCCTTGGAGCGGTTTTCACCAGTGACATTGGGACGTTGTCCTTGCGACATTTTCGACTTGTCGCTAGGGACAAATAATGGCTGTCCCACGGGACAACCAGCATCGCGCCATGCCTCAAATTCGGGAAACTGGATGCTTGTCCCGTGTCGTTCGTTGTGTTTTTTGATGCGGGCACACTCAGTCCTGAGGCGCTGTCGCAGTTTCGCCAGCCACGCTTCACTGGCCTTCTCGGCGACGACTGGGTGGTACAGGCGGCCATCCGCGCATTTCACCCAGCCACGCAGGGCACCAGTGCGCACCTTTTGCCATTCCTTCACGACGCGGCCATAGCCGGCGTACTGGGCCAGGATCTTGTCGTCGTCTGGAAGACTTGCGGCTGGAACCTGATGCCAGGATGCGCACCACAGCAGCACGGCGCAGCGGAACTCATCGGCCTCGGCGGTCACGGCCAGATCGCTGTCGCGCAGGCGCACGACGTCGAGCGGCATGAAGGCAAAGTCGCGAAGATCGCAGTCGATCGGGGTGAGTGGCGCCGGTGATGCGCTAGTGTCGAGCGTTGTCATGGCGGTGATGCCTTGCGCTGCTCAGCCGCGCATTTGTCCCACTCGGCTTGCCAGATCGCGATCGTCTCCGTCGAATGCCAGTTGAAGTTGTGCCCGTCACGATCGACGCCGCGGTGAAACGCAGCACGCGCTTTCGCGCGGATCATGTCGAGCGATACGATTGCTTGATCCATCATTCCCCCACCGTCCCGGCTTTGCGGAGCTTTTCAGCCGTCTCTGCCAGGGCGTTGATACTTTTGTTAAGGCGGCCGTACTCCCGCGATTCCTCGTCGGTTCGGCGCGCGCGCTTGAAGACCCGGTTGCGGGTCACGACGTTGTCGGCCATCGCAAGCAGCTTCGAGGCATCGGGACCACGTGCTGGTCTGTCCATCGTTCATTTCCTTTCGGGCCCTGGTATTGCATCAGGCCGTTGCTTCGTTGATTTCTCGTGGCGCAGTCGGAACCCATCAAAGATGCCTCCGCGTGTTGCTGACGCCGCGCGCTCGCCCAGCTGCTCGACCGGGACCCGGACAACGTCGGGATTCCTGCTGATGCGCCTGGCTCGTACCATGCGTGCGTACGGCGTTGTTGCTCAAGCCGCGCAGGAACGTGCTACGCGCAATGCCGAACGACTGGCAGATGGCGTCCAGTCCGGACAGCTCAGATGGGTTGAACAGGACTTCGACGGTTTGCGTGCGGGTCTTCGGGTTGAGGCTCACGGTTTTTCTCCTTGGTGGTGCGGGTGGCTAGGGGTGTTTCTGGAATTCGGTTGAGCAGCGGCTGGCAGGCGACTGCAGGGGCGTGAAGAAGCCGCAGGGTTACTGCGGCTGGGGGTGTGGCGATGGCTGGTCGGCCAGTTCTGGCCAGATGCGGTGCCAGTCGCCGGGCCGCAGGTGCTGTCGAGTAACCGCACCAGCGGTCTTCTGCCAGATCTCGACGCAGCGCTCTGGCGAGATCGGAGCGATTCCATTCGCCATCTGCGAGAGGTAGGAAGGGGAGACGCCCAGTTCGGCAGCAAGTGCCGCTGATCGTCCGCGTTCAGATGAGATGTAGGTTTTAAGATCCATTGGTGCAGTTTAGTAACTGCTAAATCAAAAGTCAAGTGAACACTAATTTAGAAAACCCTAAACTATTGCGAATGGACATCACAGAAACTCGCAGGGAAAACTTGAGGCGCTGGGTAGCCGAGAACGGCACGCCAGTGAAGGAGCGCAGTCTTTTTTCGCAGCTCAAGGCAAACGGCTCGTTTGGTGAGCGGGTCGCACGTCGACTTGAGGCCGACTACAAAATGGGCGAGAAATTTCTAGATCGTGACGTCAATACCTCGAAAGAGAGTAGGACACCGCTACCACCAGGAGCAAAGCGCGTCCATGCTGCTGGCGAAGGTGATGCAAGCCTGACGCAGATCATGAAGGTGCAGATAAAGGTGCAGGCCGGTATCACTGGCTTCCGGGTCGAGCCAGAGCACCACGACGGTGACACGATGGGCGTGCCTACTGAATGGATCCGCAGCGAGCGCTTCGTGATGTCGGACCTACTGGCAATTGTTGTACGCGGTGAGAGCATGGAGCCGGCGCTGTTCGATGGCGATGTGATCGTGGTGAACACAGCTGATAAGGCGCCAGTCGATGGCACTGTGTATGCGGTGAATTACGAAGGTGAAGTCGTGGTCAAGCGCATGGTTCGTGATGCTGGTATGTGGTGGCTGACATCGGACAATTCAGACCAGCGAAAGTATCACCGGAAATCTTGCAAAGGCGCTGAGTGCATAGTTATCGGTAAAGTCGTTCGAAAAGAAAGTACCCATATTTAATCAGTACGAACTCTGTAAGTGGAGCACTAATGCAAAAGTTCTTCTTGGCACTGGTATTTATGTGCGCAAACAACATTGCACAGGCACAGTATATTAGCGGGCAGGAATATATCGGCTGGCTTGATGCACGTGACCGCCTCGCTATAAATAAAGGAAGTGGTCTCGATGAGTATTATAAACAAAATGTAATGTCGTTCACCCTAGGCGTCGCTGATGCGGGTGACGGCCTCGTTTTTTGTATTCCTAAGGATGTGATTGCTGGACAACTTGAGGCTATAGTGATCAAATACGTTCGCGCAAGTCCAGAGTATTGGAATCAACCTGCTGCACAATTGATTATGAATGCTCTTCATCAAGCATTTCCTTGTAAGAAAAAATAAGCCCCGTGCATCGTGGAACGGGACTAGGAAAAATATGAGCGAGAAATTTAGTTTTCAAAATGGGACACCGGTTGCAGCGTATGAAGATATTGTGGATTTTTTTAGGAAGAGGACAACATCAGTTTGCCCGGTATGTGGATTTAGTGGATGGAATATTCTAGCGACCAACCAAGTAAACGACACTAACGTCGCAATGGGCATCGTTATGCTGGATGTTGAAACGGGAGTGCCGTTAGCACAAGCGGCTTCTTATGTCTTAGCGCATTGTAAGAAGTGTGCGTTTATGAGAATGCATCACCTTTTAACAATATCTAACTGGGTCAAAGAAGGAAAGCCAGATTTTGTCGAAGATGAAAACTCCTGAATACGAAAGAGATGCTAGCGCGCAGGAATTCATTCAGCAGATGAAAGTTGCAAAATTTTCTCTGACAGATCAAGACGACTTGTTCGGTGTTGTTGACAAACCGGCTGCTCGCCCCGATCATACGAGAATGACCGATTTGACGCGCCAAGAAATAGATGCCAAGCTCGCCACCAACAAGGCTGAGCTTGACGCGCGCCTCGCAGACTTCGATGCCAGTATCAAGACGGGCTTTGCTGAACTGCGGGTCGGTTTTGCCGAGATGCGCGCTGAGATGGCGAAGCAGTCTGGAGATATGAGAACGGACATGGCGAATGTCCGATCCGAAACCCACAAAGGAACGATCGATACCATCAAGTGGGTAATCGGTACAATCCTCGCCGTTGCAGCCGCTACAGTCAGCATATTAACGTTCGTGATCAACAACGCCGCGCCGAAGACCCCGCTGGCTGCCACTGCTCAGCAGCAGGTGCCAACTGTGATCGCAGTCCCACATGGCAGCACTCTTCTTTCCACGCCACAAGCAGCTCCTACGTCGCCACCGTCTGCGAAGTAGAGTGATTTAAGTCCCGCCGTGCCAGCCCGCCGCGCGCGGGCATTTTTTCGCCCATAGCTCTTACTAACTGCTCGAGCGATCTCGACGTAAACTGATTCCGCATAAAAGTTTAGTAAATGCTTGACTAAAGATTTAGTGGGCGCTAAAGTACCTCCATCGAAACCCGCTCAGCATCCGCCGAGCAGCCGACTGGAGAAGAGCATGCACCGCACCGCCTCACCTGAAGAATTGCGTTCGAAGGCACTGATCGACCTGACCCGCCAGAAGTCAGCCGGCCTGCTGGCTGCTGTTCGCGCTGACCAGCCGAAAGCATCGAAGCTGATCCGCGACTGCCTTGCCGAATACCTCACTGACGACCAAGCACTGCCCACCCTGATCCTCGAATCGCTTGCCGGTACCAACAGCCTGCAGGGCGTCATCACCGACCTGATCTGGACCGAAGCCGAGGCGATGGCCCAGCTCGAGCTGGCCTCGATCGAGCGCGAGAACCGCGAGCTGTCGACCGTCGACCGCATCGACCGCTACCTCGACAGCATTGCAGCCTGAACTGAACGTGCGGCGCGCCCGGTAAAGCGCGCCTTGGCAGGCCCGGCTCAGAAAACAGGGACTGTGGGATCAGCGCATGCCCCGTTCGCACTACGTCAGGTGCCGCCAGCCTGGGGCGCACAGGCCGATGCCGGACATCGACAAAGCCGGAACACCCAATACCAAAGCCGGCCGCGCCGGCGCCAACAGGAGAGCAGGGATGAGCATTGCCACCAAACCGATTTACCGCGTCGCACGTCGCCTCGTGCGCAAGCTGACGAAGCCGCTGCGTCTGCGCATCGCCGCAGTCCAGCTGGCCACCTCCAACGGCAACATCGAGTACTTCGAAGCCGTCCGCATCGAGGCCGCGCGCCTGATCGCCGCCGAGCATCGCCGCCAGGTGCAGATCGAACTGCAGCGCCGCCAGATCACGGGGTGGTGATCGTGATCCGCCACTTCCGCAACCAATATCGATTGAGCCTGCGCGCCGGCTTCGGCCCACGCAAGGCAGTAGTGCGCGCACTGCGCACCTACGTTTTCGGCTTTTAACCTGAGAGGAATTACCCTATGAATCAAGTAGTCGCCAGCCCCGCTAAGAGCCTGAGCACCTTCCTGGACAAATACAAAGGCCAGATCGCCAACGCGCTGCCGAAGCACATCAGCCCCGATCGCATGGTCCGCCTGACCATGACCGCATTCAGCCAGAACGCCGCGCTTCAGAAGTGCGACCTGCACAGCATCTTCGGTTCGGTCGTGGTTGCGTCGCAGCTGGGCCTCGAGATCGGCGTGGGCGGGCAGGGCTACCTGGTGCCGTACGGCAGCAAGGCCACGTTCGTCCCAGGCTGGCAAGGCCTGGTCGACCTGGTTTCGCGCGCCGGCCGCGCCACGGTCTGGACTGGCGCCGTGTATGTGGGCGACGAGTTCGACTGGGCCTTAGGTGACGCGCCATACGTGAAGCACCGCCCTGGCGCCGGCGGCGACACCTGGAAAGAAATCACGCACGTCTACGCCGTCGGCCGTGTCAACGGTAGCCAGTTCCCGGTGATCGAGGTGTGGACGATGGACCGCGTCGTGAAGCACCTGAACAAGTTCAACAAGGTGGGTGCACGCCACTACGCCCTGGAGAAGAACGGCCAGAACATGGAAATGTACGCTCGCAAGGTGGTGCTGCTCCAAGTGCTCAAGTACATGCCGAAATCGATCGAGGTGCAGCGCGCTGTTGACGTGGCTACGGCGGTGGACGCCAATAAGCACTTCACGATCGACAGCGAGATGGTGGTGGTCGACGAGCGTGACGACGACCAGGCAGAGGTCGTGGACAAAGACACCGGTGAGGTGCGCGGCGCCGGCACCACCAGCCAGGCCAGTGCAAGCGAGCAGCGCGGAGGCGACCTGCCGATGTGCACCGCCGAGAAATTCGAGAAGAACAAAGCTGCTTGGCGTGATGAGATCGTCAGCGGCAAAAAGACCGTGGCGCAGCTGGTGGCCATGATCCAAACCCGCCAGATCCTTACCGAAGACCAGCGCCTGACGATCGACAGCTGGGCCCACGAAAACGACTGATCCCTGGCATTCCCGTGGAAGCGGGAACCCACACCATCACCATACGGAGAAGAAGATTATGCAAATTCATGACCTCGTCCAGGGCAGTGCCGACTGGGGCCTGTTTCGCCTCGAGCATTTTGGCGCCAGTGAAGCTGCCGCCATGCTGGGAATCTCGTCGCGCGTGAAGCGTACCGAGCTGCTCCACATGAAGCATACCGGCACGCCGCAGGAATTCTCGAACTGGGTACAGGAAAACATCCTCGATCACGGCCACCTGGTCGAAGCTGCGGCACGTCCGCTGGTTGAAAACCTGATCGATGACGACTTGTATCCGGTGACCTGTTCGGAAGGCCTGCTGTCAGCATCGTGCGACGGCCTGACGATGGTCGGTGATGTCGCCTTCGAGCACAAACAATGGAACGCGGCGCTGGCCGACGCCGTTGAAGCTGGCCAGCTGCCCGACGAGTACATGCCGCAGTGCCAGCAGATCATGATGGTAACCCGCGCCGGCAAAGTGAAGTTCGTCGTCTCCGACGGTACGCTCGACAATTTCCAGCACATGGACGTGCTGCCGGATCCAGTCTGGCAGGAACGCATCCGCGCCGGTTGGGCGCAGTTCGCCGGAGACTTGGCCA
>Ga0308164_10004949_pt1 | contig 10996 bp, 9 predicted proteins | sample PhyTR2_FD_201031 | JGI IMG/M metagenome (GOLD analysis project Ga0308164, IMG submission 201031) | Phyllosphere microbial communities from UC Gill Tract Community Farm, Albany, California, United States - DLSLT.R2 | ecosystem: Host-associated > Plants > Phyllosphere > Unclassified | place: USA... | reverse complement strand
AAGAATAACGACATAGGCACGCCGAAGCCAAGGATGCCACGTTTGATGACCCACGCAGCCCAACCTGACTCCCTGATATTTCTCCAGTTATCTATGTGCTTGTTTTCCATATTGCAATTATTTTTTTGACTAAACTACTGTTACGTTGGCCCAGATTATCCGGCTGAACCTCTCTCGCTCGAACGCGCTGAACGATGGTAGCCGGAAAACGTGCAGTTTATCCGAATCAAGGAAGCGCAACATCACGCAATCTCACGCCGGCGCTGTTTGCATGCTCGAAAGTGGACACACTTGTTTGCTCAACGTTCTAGAAGGGCCGCTTCGGGCAGATTGCTGCCTGTCGCGACCGGCTGGTTTCGACCCAAAGAAGACGATGGCGATGAGGACCGCTTCAAATCCTTCTATCGTCTTGGGCAAAAATTTTGCCTACTTGATACGGTCCAGCACATTGCTTTGCGGCGAAAGGCCTAGAACGATAAGCCAACCAATGAAGGAAAGCCCGCGCTGTAGCCCGGTGAAGCACAGGAAGTACAGTACCCATTGCGAAAAATTGTAGGGGAGCTGGATACCAGCACTGCTTACAAAATGTAGCGTCAAGATCGCCGCTAGCCCACCAACCGGGAGGGCAAACCACCATTTTTGTTCAAGCTTAGATGTCATATTAAGTGTCAAATTTACGTTGGGCTGGCCTGCGCGATCCAAAGGTTTATGTCTGCTTCTGGCCGATTCCTGCCTGTCGCGACCGGCTGGTTTCGAGCCCAAGCAGACCTTAACAGTCGTAAGTGAATCTGCTGAGACCCCGAATTAGGACTCGTGCCGAGCTCAGAGATAGCGCGATTATTTGCGCCCGGAGGCTGCACTAGTGATAGTCAGGATCAAACCAGTAAGCAAGATTGGAACAAGAGCGCTACTGTCCCCACTTGTGCCCTCCCAAAAAAGTGAAAAAATTGCGCCCGCAGCTGTGACAGCTATTGGCCGCAACCAATGCTTATCTCGGAAGCGGAAAATGAGGCAAAGGGCCACGATACCGATTAGGGCTAAGGGAGCGACCCAGTGCCAACGTACCTCAGTCATGTTGAGCGAATGAAAAGTTGATGAAGCAGAGAGCATACCCTCCCATCCGAAGGGCAGGCTCACACAATTTCACAATAAGCAGTTAGATTGTGCTGAGCGTCTGCTTTTGGCCGATAGCGGCCTTTCAGACAAAGCTTACGCGAACATTGCCGCAATGGAAACAGGCTCAATTTGGTAGCGCGCTGACCGCTCTGTGCCCGGCAGTCGAACGCCCGGGCGCCGATGACTACGGCGCGTGGCAGGCCTGGGCAATCGATCTGCTGAGCCTGTATGCGCAGTGCGCTGCTCGTCATGCGAAGACGGTTCAAGCTTGGCCGAAGTGAAGCAGCATTTTCTTGAGTTGGTTTAGCTCTATGGCAATGAGAACTCAGTTGCACTTGCAATCGGATTTGTCTGGCCCTATCTCCGTCGCTTGGTGGAATGTGTTCTTCCATCCATCCTGCTCATGTACCCAGACACGCACGTATCGGCCGCGGAATAGTTTGCTTCCAACCTGCTGACTTCTGAAGACCCCTGCGATCACTGCTGTCTTCCCACTGTCAAGTACCTGAATTTCGGTCGACTCATTTTCATAAAGCTGAAAGCGAAAATCTCCACGCTCAAGCGCTGTAAGCAGTTCCGTTTTACTACGCACTCGACCTCGGCTCTCCACATGTCGATAGTACCGATCCATCAGCTTGCGCAGAGCTAGTGTGTCGCGCTGCTTTATTGCGTTGGCTCGCTGGTTCTCGAGTTCCAACAATGTCGCTTTGAGTTCACTGTGGGGCGCACTGGTCAGGTGGTTTTCCGCTGAAGCGAGATTAACAAGGCAAACCAACAGGGATGCCGCGAAAACATGCTTGTTAAAAGGCAACGTTTTCATGCAGGCATCCCAAGATGTAATCGATGCAATTGATCATAGCAGCCTGCATGAGATAGGTCCGGGCAATCGAGTTGCTTAGCCAATACGCTACATGCGCATCGCGCCCCGCGAAATCGGTCCAGGCTTGGCCGCGGTGAAGCAGTAGTTTTAGATCTTGCTCGCAACGCGGGTGATGGCCCGGCGGGTAGCGGCACCTGCGTCGTCGCCATGGGGCTCGTTTGCCAGTTGGTGATTAACGGCCATCGCGCTGGTGTCCTGCTCGTGTATGAAAATCTCAAGTCGGAGCCGTACGGCGAGGTCGAGCGCGTCACCGCTGAATTTGAGTGGGTTCCAGCTGTGCACTATGGCGCCATCGACGAAGTGCAGGTTTACGTAGCCCTCGCCGTCGACCACCTCAACACGCACTGCGCCAATCGCGCGCGCTGCTCGCTCCAGCAGCGCCTGGTCAGCCTCCGGAATGTCCACTCTAGGCCTTTCTGGCAACTTATCAAGGCCGCCATCCATCTCGTTGTCCATCGTCATCCTCTGTCAGGTTTCATCGCTGCGGCGCCTCGGCGGCGCGGCCCGTCATCACTTAGGACGCGCTGTACTACTTGCAGAGGCGTCGTATGCTGGAGAACGCGCAAGCCAACCTCGAACCCGAATACAGCCGAAACATTTACTGCCAGATCTACATAGGTTGCCGTCAGGTGGTCTTTTCGTTTTTCCATGAGACAAGTATGACAGGGTTGGCTTCCAGCGCCCGCCGTTAACCCAAAATAGGCAAATCGCATTAGACCGCTGATACACTGTATGGATGAACAGTAATCCAGCCATGCGGTTCAAGCGCGCGCTCACGAAGGACGATCTGAAAGCGATCCAAGATTGCAATCCGGATTCGCCTGATGTGCGCGCACTGCTATGGGAAGTGGCGCGGCTGCGTGCGCTGGCGCTCCGGACGCATGACTATTTCCGCCAGGGCTCGTCGTCGACGGCCCTGATTCTGGCCGACTCGTTACGCACGATGATCGAGGATGAGCCGGTGGTGAAGGAGCAGACAAGGCTGTAATCGAAGGCCGATCACTGCTCGGTCGAGGCAATAAAAAAGCCACCGCGAGGGTGGCTTCATCATTCGGCTCGTTGGAAAATTCCGAAATACGTTGAAAATTTCACTGTCCGAAATATTCAGATTCGTTTAACTACTTGAATCTAAACAAATTCTTGGGGTGGCTGATGGGGCTCGAACCCACGACAACAGGAATCACAATCCTGAATCGGCTATAAATGTGTTGATCGATATCTGACTCGATTCCTTCCGATCTGCGGTATGCCTCAATGAGAATTAGCAGCGTCGATTGCGCTTAATAGGTGTTCTCCAAGATCGGTGACGGAGTAGAGCACGCGAACATCATTTCCACTCATTGTAGGGAGTGGAGTGAACATTTTGGAGTTCGACACCTCAGTCTTGAAGAGTCCGGCTGTTACAAGGCGCACTTTGCTCGCAATCTTGACGGAGTTGACATCTCCTCGTAAAGCGACAAAACTTTGAAGATCAACTAGAGCACATATGTCAATACAATGAGCTACTAGGAAAAAATCATCGAGGGTAATACTTCCGTTCAGAAGGTGTGCATATATCTTGGCTAAAATAGTTGGCTTCTCGCTGTCTGTCACCTTGTCAATTACGAGAAACAGAGTATCCCCTATAGCTTCCATTTTTTCTGGATTAGATAGTATGTCTGCGCTGAGTTGCTGGGCCTGGAGCGATCGAAGCAAGCTTGGTTCTTCCAAAAACTTCTTTAGCTTGTTTTGGAGTAGGCGCGATCGGAAGTCATCAATTCCTTCTAGCAAACGCACCGCTGTAGACACGACTGGCACAGCCTTGACTGCTTCGTTTGATGTTACAAAATCAATAAATGCTTCAGCCCCTTCTAACGTGCCAAGGACGATTGAATTCGATTTTTTATTCGCCATTGTGACCTTTATTCGGACAATATAATGTCCAGGTTGAGATGAGACAGCTCATCAATACTGCCATTTGGCATTGCTGCCGAACTACCCAAGTGCTGGACATCGGCCTCGTGGTGATGTGTGCCGTTAGGCCACTTTATTGGCCATGATCAGGTTGACCTTTGACGAGTTCGATGTCGGGAGCAAAAGCTCGGCAAGCCGCTTGCCCAGCAAGTGCCACGCGTCGCGTTTTTCAGTTGCATAGTCATGGTGTAGGTAGTGCCGACGTACCTTGCTGCCGCTAAGCACGTGGTTCTGGCAACGGTCGATCGTGTCGAGCGGTACGCCTAAAGCCTGCATCATAGTGGCGCCGGTTCGGCGCAGGTCATGCGGCGTCCAATCGCTCGTCTTTCCGCCGGACAGTACCAGAGTGTCGTCGCACCGCCGGTTCTTCATTTGCTTACGTGGGCCCCCGTCCTTCGATTTTTTGAACATTGACTGCCGATCACCGATCTGCTTCGTTATCGATTTCGTGTCGATGTGCGATTCTTCATCAGTAGATGGGAAGCACCAGGCTGAATGCCCGGTAAAGGTGTGGAGCTGCTGAAACTGGGCGAGCGCGAACGGCGAGAGATAGACTCGCATGTCGGCCAAGTTGTCCTTAACGTTTTCTTTGGGGATAAACCACTCACCACCCTCGAGGTCAACATCTTTCCATCGAGCCATGCTTAGCTCGCCGACGCGGCACAGCGTTGACAGCATGATCCAAATCGCGCGCTGTGTCGGCTTCGCCAGCGGCCGCCGTGCACGCCGCTTGTCGACCGCATTCGCGAACTCGTCTTCCCCGTGCTGCAGCAGATCCCGCAATTCGATGATTTCTGCAGATGACAATATGCGGTCGCTCTGGTTGTGCATGTCGTAGTCGGACGACACGATCTTTTCAATCTCAATCAAGTCCATCGGGTTGCCATCAATCATGAGCTTGCGCCACGGCTGGCGCTTCTGGGCCCAGGCGAACATCTGTACCAGGCTGCTATACAGAATGACGGCGGTTCGATTTACGCCGCGGTCAACTTGACTCCGAATGGCCGTTCGGATTTCGTGCTCGGTCAGCGCCTTGACGCCGATTGCCCCTATGACCGGGTTCACGTAGGCGCCGAACAGGCGCATGAGTTGCGCATTGCCATCCTTTCGCCGCACGCCATCCTTTATCCAGGCGTTGAACATATCCTTGACGGTGAGTTCGCCTACGCGCGCGAATTCGATCTCGACAAGCTTCGCTGCGACGGCCTGCTGTTGCTCGTGGCGCGCCACTTTCTTGTCGGCGCCTGGATCGATGCCGGAAGCGACCTTCGAACGCGCTGCATCGCGTGCAGTCCGGATCGCGGACAAACTGTTGGCTGGCCAAGTGCCGCAGGACTGGTCTTTCGATTTCCCTTCAAAACGGTACCGGTAGTAAAATGAAACCGTTACCCCGCCTGTCGCTTTCACTCGCACGCGGCCGAGCAGGCCGCCTTCGTCGCGCACAGTGGTGCCGGCCTGATCAGGTCGAATTGCTTCAAGTGTTCTTTGGGTCAGCTTGGCCATTTTGGATGCACGGGGTAGGGTGAAAAGATTTTTACCCCTACAATTACCCCTACAGCTTGTCTGGCTCGCATAGTACATCTTGGGACAATATAGGACAACGAGAATTTCCAAGCCCTTGATGTAATAGGTAAAAATTGGATTAATGGGATTTCTCGGGATTTCGTGGCACGTTATGGAAATTGCATGGGGTGCACGGGGTCGGAGGTTCGAATCCTCTCGCCCCGACCAATAGAATCAACGAGTCAGGCCAGCCGAGAGGTTGGCCTTTTTCGTTTCTGGAGCTTTCTCCCTGCGAATACCCTTGCACAGCACTGGTCGCCGCCGGCGCGCTGTCGGCCGGCCAGCGCAGGAAGAGCCGCTGTGAGTATGATTTTCTCGGGCTCGCCAAAACGAAAAAGGCTGCTCGATAATGAGCAGCCTGAAGAAATAAATCATGCCGGCGCTATTTGCAGCCGCCAGCCGACAGGTAACAAGCGTTACTTACACACTGTGCTGTTTCTTGCGACGGTTCATTCCGAGACCCAGTAAACCGAGTCCGAGCAAGGCGACGGATGCGGGCTCAGGAACTTCCGAGACATTGGCGAAAACAAAACTTACATCATTGTAGTTAAAGTCACCGCCATTATTCAGATCTTCGAAAGCGACATAGGTCCCGGCGATCATACTTGCATCACCATTGTAATGAGAAGAATAGACATGGTTGACCAAGTCGCTATTCAGGCTGGTTTGGGAATACCACGGCCCAACATTGCCTGGTACAAGATTCTTGAGAACGAATACCAGGACGTCGCCTTGAACAACAGGCCCGAAGTTGAATGAATCACCATATGCCGATGTATGATTATTCAGTCCATAAACGCCGGTTGCTACACCATTAACAAGCATGGACACTTCATTCGTGTAATTCGCTGTCGAACCGGCAAAATAGCCCGTTACAAAACCGGTGGATGTCGCAACAAATGTATACGGCTGAGCGTTTTGCGTACCTGCAGGTGAATATGGGATTGGCGCTGCCTGAGCGGCACCGCACGTTACCAACGCAGCTACCACTGACAGTTTAGCAAACATGTTTTTCATTATATTTCCCCAGTTGTTGGATGAGCTTTCTTAGTTAGCAATAACTGGGCCACATCAATAAAATCCTTAGTTAACAACTGGTTGTAAATACATCGTTTATAAAATAGGCATTTATGTAAATTTTACCGACAAGCACAATGAAAATTTATTTCATTAGTTAAACTATTGTTAATTAAATGAATCTTCATGGTTGTTTCAACCTGTCGCTATAAGTGACCCCAGAAAATAAGTATCTGCACCACGCTGCGGAATAGAACGACGGCGGTTCGAATGACGCCGTGGCCACAGCACTGCGTCGCGCGCAGCCCGGGTCGCTGACAAACTGTCGGCTAGTCCGGTCGAATTGCCCCAAGTATTCTCTGTGTCAATTCAGGGCACCTTCGCGACGCCATCGCCAAGCCAGTACCGGTCAATGTCTCGCAAGCCCCAATCTGCAGCGTTCTCGCATCCGACAATGGCATCGCGCGCACCCGGCGCCCCCAGGTCGATCAGCTCCGGCCGGATATAAGTCCGTGCACGGATCGAGAAGAACACCTTGATCTTGGGCAGCAGCAGCGATTTGCCGCAGGGTTGTTCCGCGACGACGCCGAGGCGGCCCGATTGCAGGCGCACCAGCGTGCCTACGGGATAGATGCCGAGGCACTTGACGAAGGCAGCAAACACCGCCTCGTCGAATTGCCCGGCGCGGGCCCATTCGGCCATGCGCCGCAGCGAATCGGCCGGGCACCAGCCCGCCTTGTAGGGCCGGTTCGACGTGATGGCGTCGTACACATCGCAGACAGCCCCCATGCGCGCATACAGGCCCAGATCGTCACCCGACAACCGATGCGGATAGCCCCGGCCGTCCGGGCGCTCGTGGTGGTGCAGGCACACTTCCAGTGCAACCGGACCGACACCGGGCGAAGCCAACAGCATGGCGTGGCCCTTGGCCGGATGGCCGCGCACGACGCAAAACTCGTCCTCGGTCAGGCTGCCCGGTTTATTGAGCACCTCGGCCGGGACGGCCATCTTGCCGACATCATGCAACAGGCCGGCCAGGCCCAGTTCGCGCGCGAGATGGTCATCGAGGCCCAGCTGGCGCGCGAGCGCGATCATCAGCGCGCAGACTGCCACCGAATGCATGTAGGTGTAATTGTCGGCGGTCTTCAGGCGCGCCAGGCCGATCAGTGCGCCAGGGTTGCGCAGCACCGAGGCGGCGATGGATTCGACCATTGGCATGGCGTCGCGCACCTCGATTGCGCAGCCCATGCGCGCCTCGTTGAACATGTCAAACAGGGCGCGCTTCGACTGGTCGAGCAGCACGGCGGCGCGGCCGAGTTCGTCGTCCATCGTGGCGCGTGGGGCAGGGCGGAAGCGAAACACCGTGGCGTCTGCAGCGCCCGGTGCGGCCGGCGCCGTGGCGCTCGCCTCCGGTGCGGGTTCGACATCGAGTCCGCGCTCGGTATCGATCCAGGCTTCAGTGGCGCGACTGGTCGCGATGCGCCCGACTTGCGCCGCCGATTCGATCAGGAAGGACGATTGCCAGAACGGCGTGTCGATCCACGAGCAGCATAGTTGTTCTACATACATTCCCGGCCGTAACTGCTTGATGGCGACTTTCTTCAGACCGGCACGCGGGACCGGCGGGGCTTGCCGACCACTCCCGATCATGGCAGGGCCAGCTGCAGCGCGGCGGTGCGGGCGACGCCCGCAGAACGGCGCGGCGGCGTTGCTGGCATGGACCCTGGCGCTGCACTACGGGCCAGCTTGAACACGGCCAGCGCCTGCACCACCTTGAGCGTCTGTTCCTGCAGGGCGGCGGCGGCGGCGGCCGATTGCTCTACCAGGGCGGCGTTCTGCTGGGTCACGCCGTCCATTTGCGTGACGGCGTCGTTGACCTGGCCAATGCCCGCGACCTGTTCGCGCGAGGCGGAGGCGATTTCGTTCATCAGACCGCTGACTTTGCGCACGGCCGCCTGCACCTGCTGGGTGGTTTCCCCGGCGCGTACGGCGAGGGCGGCGCCGGCCTCGACCTTGCTGATCGAGGCGGCGATCAGTCGCTTGATCTCCTGCGCCGAGGTGTTGCTGCGCTGGGCCAGATTGCGCACTTCGCTGGCGACGACGGCAAACCCGCGCCCCTGCTCGCCGGCACGGGCCGCTTCGACGGCGGCGTTCAGGGCCAGGATATTGGTCTGGAAGGCGATGCCTTCGATAATGCCGATGATGTCGCCGATCTTGCGCGACGCCTCCGATATCTCGTCCATCGTCGCAATGACTTCGCCGACGATGAGACCACCGCTCACGGCCGTGCCGTCGGCGGCCTCGGCCATCGTGCTGGCCTGGCCGACGCTGGCGCTGTTCTGCTGTACCGTCGAGGCCAGTTCTTCCATGCTCGACGCGGTCTCTTCGAGCGCCGAGGCCTGGGACTCGGTACGCCCCGACAGATCCATGTTGCCAGTCGCGATCTCCGCAGTGGCCACGCTGATTTGCTGGAAGTTGGTGCGCACGTCGCCCACGATGGATTGCAGGTTGACGCGCAACTGGTGCATGGCCCGCATCAACTGACCCATTTCATCTTGCCGGTCGCTGCTGAAATTCACGCTCAGGTCCCCGCCCGCCATGGTCTGGCAAGCCTGGCGCGCCACTTCCATCGGCCGCAGCAGCGTTGCGTGCACGGCGTACCAGAAGTACAGCAACGACACGCCAGCGGCCCCGGTCAATATGCCGAGCGGGGTTTCGAGGTGGGGGAACCGGACTGCGCCGTCGAGCAGGTGAAAGCCCATCAGCAGCAGCAGCATCGCGCACTGGCCCGTCAGGTTCAGCGCGATGCGGCGGCGCAGCGTCATATGGGTTGCGGAAGCCAGCCAGCCGCGTAGTCCGGTCGCGCGCACCATGCCTTGCTGAAGACGGATATTGCCGGCGGTACCCGCCTTGAGGTTGCGATAGAGTTCGGCAGCCGCCGTGATCTGGGCCCGCGTCGGCTTCGTGCGCACCGACATGTAGCCGACGGCCTTGCCGTTTTCCATGACCGGGGTGGCGTTGGCCATCACCCAATAGGCATCACCGTTCTTGCAACGGTTCTTGACCATCCCCGTCCAGGACCGGCCCGAACGAATGGTGGCCCACATATCGGCAAATGCCTCGACCGGCATGTCGGGATGGCGCAGGATGTTCTGGGGCGCGCCGATCAGCTCTTCCTCGGTGTAGCCGCTGATGGCGATGAAGTACGTGTTCGCGTACGTGATGTTGCCTTGCAAATCCGTGGTCGAGACGATCGTTTCGGTATCGCTCAGTTCGATCTCGACATCGGTGACCGGAAAATTATTGCGCATGACAGACTCCTGCTGGAAGGCGTGGCGGGCATGGCGCGCCACCTGTTTAATTCATACCAGCAACAATTTTATGTCATCGGAAAACGAATAACTCAAATAAAACGAATAAATCGATTTATTTTCACTGCAGTGTTGTGATTTGTCACGACGCATGTCGCTGGATGGCTTCTGTGATGCAACATGGAGGGATGATCGGGATAGCGGCGTTGTTGCTGCAATCCGCGCACGTCGTCGTTGTACTTTTGCCAGTCAGGTGTAGCATGAGAAAGATGATCCGCCTACCCACCGGAACCACCATGCGGCGTCGATATGTCGAGTTCGCCATGCTGGCAGCAGCGCTGGTCTTTCTCGGCGCCAGCCTCGCTTATCTGCAGTTGACCGAGGTGGGGCGCCTCGAGAGCAGCGAGCGGGCCCGGTTGCTGTCGCTGACTACGCTGTTGGCCAGCAATATCCAGACCGATCTCGTGGCCACCAATGTGGCGCTCGAGGGTGTAGTCCGCGATTACCTGAGCGCCCCGGATGGCACCGTTGCCGATGCAGAGTTGGCCGGTCGTCTGTCGGCGCTGGTCGGCGCGATGCCGGGCCTGCGCACGATGATGGTGTTTGACCGCGACGGGCGGGTGCGCGCTGCCAGCCAACACGATTTGTACGGGCACGATTTTTCCCGGCGCGACTATGTGACTGCAGTGCGCCGCGCGCCCAGCAGCCGCACCCTGTACGTGGCCGAGCCGTTTCGCTCGATTCGCGGCGACCAGGTGGTGACGGTTGCGCGCATGGTGCCGGACGCTGCCGGCCGTTTCGCGGGAATGGTGCTCGCCACGCTCGATCCCGAATATTTCACCGGCCAGTTCCGCACAGCGATGTATGCGCCCGACGTCTGGGCCGTGGTGGTCCACGGTGGCGGACGGCAATTGCTGAACTATCCGCCGAAAGGAAAGATCGACGGCACCAACCTGGCGCGCACGGGCACGTTCTACCAGCGCCACCGCAGCAGCGGCCGGGTGGCCAGCGTACTCGAAGGCCGGGTCTACACCACCGGCGAAGAGCGCGTCATGGCCATGGCCACGATTGCGCCAGCGGCGCTGGCGATGGACTACCCGCTCGTGATTGGCCTGAGCCGCGACGCCGCCGCCGTCGCCGCGCCGCTGCGGCGCCA
>Ga0308164_10004947_pt1 | contig 10998 bp, 10 predicted proteins | sample PhyTR2_FD_201031 | JGI IMG/M metagenome (GOLD analysis project Ga0308164, IMG submission 201031) | Phyllosphere microbial communities from UC Gill Tract Community Farm, Albany, California, United States - DLSLT.R2 | ecosystem: Host-associated > Plants > Phyllosphere > Unclassified | place: USA... | reverse complement strand
GCCATCATGCGTTCCGGGGATCCAGGCTGGAGTGTGATGGCGTGACCATCAGTGTGAAAGAGGTGGCGGCGCTCGCCGGGGTGTCGGTGGGCACCGTGTCGAACGTCCTGAACCGTCCGGACAAGGTTGCGTCGGACACCGTGGCCCGCGTGCAGGCCGCGATCGACGAGCTCGGGTTCGTGCGCAACGACGCCGCGAGGCAGTTGCGCGCCGGCCGCAGCCGTTCGATCGGCCTCATCGTCCTCGACGTGGCCAACCCGTTCTTCACCGATCTGGCGCGAGGTGCCGAAGACCGGGCGTCCGAAGACCATCTCGCCGTGCTGCTGGGCAACAGCGACGAGAACACCGAGCGCGAGATCGCCTACCTCGACCTCTTCGAAGAGCAGCGCGTCCACGGCGTCTTGATCTCACCGCACGGGGACGTCGCGGCGCGACTCGATCGTCTGCGTCAGCGTGGCACGGCCGCCGTCCTGGTCGACCGTGGTTCCGAGGACACCTCGTTCTCGTCGGTCGCCGTCGATGACGTGGCCGGTGGGGACATCGCGGTCACGCACCTCATCGAAACGGGTCGTCGACGCATCGCCTTCGTGGGCGGGCCCTCGAGCATCCGGCAGGTGCAAGACCGGCTCGCCGGGGCCGAGAGGGCGGTTGCCCGGCATTCAGAGGCCACTCTCGAGATCTGCGCGACGGACTCGTTGACCGTGCTGCAAGGCCGGGCGGTCGGGGCGCAACTGCGCGAGCGCCCCGCGACCGAGCGCCCTGACGCGGTCTTCGCGGCCAACGACCTGCTCGCCATGGGCGTCTTGCAGGCGCTCAACATGGGCCCCGCGCGGCTGGTGCCCGAGGACATCGCGCTCATCGGCTATGACGACATCGGGTTCGCGGCGGCCGCCGTCGTGCCGTTGTCGAGCGTGCGGCAGCCGAGCACGCTCATCGGCTACACCGCGGTGGATCTGCTGCTGCGTGAGGCCGCGGGTGGGCCCGGGTTCGAACACGAGCAGATCGTGTTCCAGCCGGAACTCGTCGTGCGCGAGTCGACGCGGGCCCGCGACGCCGACGGCGTCTAGACGTCCAGGTCGAAATCGATCTGATCGGTCGGCCAATACGATCCCGAGCCACCCTCGTGCGGTGCCTGACCCGACTCGCGGCGAGCATGCTCGTCGGCGGGCAGCTCCTCTTCCTCGATGAAGAGGGTCAGGCCGGGGGAGACGAGCACGGACAGCGTGTGGTTCGGCCCCGCGGGCACATCGACGAATCCGCCGCCTCGCCTCAAGGCATCCTCGATCGCGTCTTTCAGCGCTGTGATGTCGCTCGTCACCGGCACAGCGAAACGCTGCTTGTCGATCGTCACGGTGGTTCGCTTCACGTGGCGTTCCTTCCCCAATGTGGTCGCGCCTCTCGGCACGCTTTCGGCCGCGAGGAACCCCACGACCCGGTCCGTGCCACGAATTCTCGCCGTGCGCTCAGCCGTCGTGCGCAGCGTGGGCTCAGTGCGCCCCCGTGTCGCGCGGCATGTTGATCTCGCTCTCGTCGACCTCGACATCGCCCACGTCATCCGGCCCGCCCGTGCCCGGAGCGACCTTCACGTCGTCGGTGTCGATGTCGACCAGGTTCTCCGACGTGTGTTCTTCCTGCTTGCGGCTCGTCTCGGTTTCGGATGCCGGGCTGTAGGTGCGGTCCTTGCGAATCTGGTCGAGCTCGTTCAGGTCGTCGTCGGTCGTGGGCGTGCGGTGATCCTCGATCTGGGTGTGATCGGAGTGCTGGGGGCCGCCGTCGGCGGGGTTCTGGTTGTCGATGCTCATGGTTGGCACGCTACGTCGGGCTCTGCGCATCCGTAACCCCCTTGCGTTGTGGCGGGGGCGCGGAATATCGAGGGCCGTGACACGTTCTACCGTGCGGGCGCCCCACGTTTCGGCGCCGACTACTTGGAGGAACGCATGACCGCACAACACACTCGTCTCGGCAGCTCCGACCTGGCCGTCTTCCCGCTCTCGCTCGGCGGCAACGTGTTCGGCTGGACCGCCGACCGCGACACCTCGTTCGACGTGCTCGACGCCTATGTCGCGGGCGGCGGCAACTTCGTCGACACGGCCGACGTCTACTCGCAGTGGATCCCGGGCAACTCGGGTGGCGAGTCCGAGCGCATCATCGGCGAATGGATGTCGGCGCGCCACGCCCGCGAAGACGTCGTCGTCGCCACCAAGGTGGGCAGCCTGGCCGAGCGCAAGGGTCTCGGTGGTGACAACATCCGCGCCGCCGTCGACGAGTCGCTCGAGCGTCTGGGAACCGACTACATCGACCTCTACTACGCCCACATCGACGACGAAGAGACGCCCATCGAGGAGCGCATCGAAGCGCTGTCGGGCCTCGTGGATGCCGGCAAGATCCGTTACATCGGCCTGTCCAACTATTCGGCGGCCCGCATCGACGAGTGGTTCGAGGTGACCGAGCGCGAGGGGTTCCACAAGGCCGTCGCGCTGCAGCCGCACTACAACCTCATGGAACGGGGCTTCGAGAACGAGACCCGTCAGGCTGCCGCGCGCGCCGGACTCGCCGTGGTGCCCTACTTCGCGCTCGCTTCGGGCTTCCTCACGGGCAAGTACCGCGACGGTGCGGATGTCGACAGCCAGCGTGCTCAGGGCGCGTCGGCCTACCTCGACGACCGTGGCCGCCACGTGCTCGAGGTCCTCGACCAGACGGCGGCCGCGCACGACACCTCGGTCGCGTCGGTCTCGCTCGCCTGGTTGCGCCAGCAGCCCACGGTTGTCGCGCCCAGCGCGAGCGCCCGCACGGTCGAGCAGCTGCCCGACCTCCTGGCCTCCGCCGAGCTCACCCTCACCGAAGCCGAACTCGCCCAGCTCGACCAGGCCTCCGCCGCGCAGTCGCCGAGCGCGTAGTAATACTTCCTGCACAGGGGCGTCCGGTAACGAACCGGGCGCCCCTTTTGTATACCCCTACTTCACATATCAGCGTATTAACGCCATGCTGGTGGCGCGGAACCGGTCACTACGTCAGTGTCGTCCTCTCGGAATCCGCGTTTTGAAGAAAGGACTGATCATGAAGGTCGCAAAAACGGTCTCAGCAGTATTGCTCTCGAGTGCGCTAACCCTCAGCTCCTTGCCTGCGGCAGCTGCCACCCAGGCGCTGGTTTCCTACACGCAGCAGGACATCGCACAAATGGACGCAGAGATGACCGATCTCGGCGTAGACGAGGTGACTCGCGATCGACTTCTCGATGACTTGCGCGCCGGACGTCTATGGGATTCGATGCAGTCCGCGCGTCCTGTTTCCCAGGTTGAAAGCAACACGCACAGCACAAAACGAACCATCCATACGTATGCGGATGGTTCTGTCTCCGCTACCGTCACCCAGAACCCGCGACCCGCCTCGCCACAACTCCGCTCGCTCCCGGGGTGCACTGAAAGGTTCAGCGGAGGCGTGAAGTACGCGACGAATTGCGATGTTGCTTTCCGCGGTGTGTCGTTCAGCTATGGCTTCAAGGTGAATTACAGCTACTCACGTACTCTTTCATCGATGTCGGCGGTCGCTGGATCTCACCATGGCCACGTTGTGGCTGGAACCTGGGGTTTCGACGGCTACACGAAAACGAACCGCTCCGTCCGGGGCAACTTCATCATCACTTTTGGCGCATTGCTTGCGAAGACCTTCAAGATCCAGGGCAATGTGAACAGCGGTGGCGCATGGATCACGAGGCCGTGACGATATGAGTGATGTGCTGCTGGATGTCTTGTGGACGACTCTTCTTGTCGGCTCGGCCGTGGCGATCGTCTGGATCGCTGCGTTTCTCGGCCGACGGACGCTGAAGAGGCGCCGGTCGGCCGAGGCTTCGCGTGAGGGAGGGGCTACTTCAGGCCGTAGGTGAGGAGGGCGTTGCCGGCCGACGTGATGCGCGACTTCTGCAGGACGAGGCGTGTGGTCGGGTCGGTCGGCTCGAAGAAGTGGCGACCCGATCCGGCGACGACCGGGTGGGTCATGAGGGTGAGCGAGTCGATGAGGCCCGCGAAGAACAGCTGGCGAACGATCGAGACGCTGCCGCACACGCTGATCTCGCCGCCCGGCGTCTCTTTCAGGTCGGCGACGAACTCCTCGAGCGGCTTGTCCATGAGCGACGCGTTGTTCCACGACAGCTCGCCCGTGAGCGTGCGCGAGGCGACGAATTTCTCGACCGGGTTGATGAACTCGGCGAACGGGTCGGTCGCGGTCGGCCAATACTCCGACCACTGCTCGTAGCCGACGCGGCCGATGAGCACGGTGTCGACGCGCGACATCATGTCGGTCATTTCCTCGCCCAGCTCGGCGTCGAACGAGTCGAATTGCCACAGGTTGGGCGCTTCGACGACGCCGTCGATGCTGTGGAAGAGTCCTGCCGTCAGTTTTCGCACTGCGTGCCTCCGAGCCGTCGCCGAGCCGCCACTCGGCCCGTTGCCTCGAAGCGTACTGCGGCGCCGCGCAGGCCGCACCTGGAAATATGCGGTCGATTCGCGCCGTGCGTCGGCGTCAACTGAGCGCTGCTCGAGTGCGTGACCCCGGCGGCCCGGATGTTCGCGGAATCGTGCGTCGCATCAGGTCGCCCAGAGCGGCACCGAAACCGATCGGCGGGCCAACGGCGATGTCGGCGCGCGCCGCGTGTCGCGCGTCCGCTCTCGCCCCGGCCCGGCCCGAAATCTGCCCGCAACATGAGCCGGTCTATGCTCGGTCCATGGCGGATCTCTTCGATGGATATGGCGCAACACTTGCGCCGCGCAGGACCCCGGGTGGCGACCTCCCGTGGGACGAAATGTTCGGCGAGCCCCTCATGCACGGCGACCATGCGCCGTCTCGTGAGTCCTACAAGGACATCTATTCGGCTCTCGCCAAGATGACCCAGGAAGAGTTGCGCGGACGCACGGAAGCGCTCGCGAGCTCCTATCTCGCGCAGGGCGTCACGTTCGACTTCGCGGGCGAGGAGCGGCCCTTCCCGCTCGACGCCGTGCCCCGCGTGATCGAACAGGACGAATGGGTCTCCATCGAGGCCGGCATCAAGCAGCGCGTGCGCACCCTCGAAGCGTTCCTCGCCGACGTCTACGGCCGCCAGAACGCCGTGCGCGACCGCGTCATCCCGGCCGGGCTCATCTCGTCGTCGTCGCATTTCCACCGCCAGGCCGCCGGCATCACGAGCGCCAACAACGTGCGCATCCAGGTGTCGGGCATCGACCTCATCCGCGACGAGCGCGGCAAGATGCGCGTGCTCGAGGACAATGTGCGCGTGCCATCCGGTGTCAGCTATGTCATCTCGAACCGCCGGGTCATGGCGCAGACGCTGCCCGAGCTTTTCCTCTCGATGCGCGTGCGCCCCGTCGGCGACTACCCCAACAAGCTTCTGCAGGCGCTGCGCGCGAGCGCACCGCACGGCATCGACGACCCCAACGTCGTCGTGCTCACGCCCGGTGTCTACAACTCGGCCTACTTCGAGCACACGCTGCTCGCGCGGCTCATGGGTGTCGAGCTCGTCGAGGGCCGCGACCTGTTCTGTTCGGGTGGCCGCGTGTTCATGCGCACGACGAGTGGCCCGCAGCGCGTGGATGTCATCTACCGCCGCGTCGACGACGAGTTCCTCGACCCGCTGCAGTTCCGCGCCGACTCGATGCTCGGATCGCCGGGCCTCATGTTGGCGGCGCGCCTCGGCAACGTGACGATCGCCAACGCCGTGGGCAACGGTGTCGCCGACGACAAGCTCGTCTATACCTACATGCCCGATCTGACGCGCTACTACCTGGGCGAAGAGCCCATCCTGCCCAACGTCGACACCTGGCGGCTCGAAGAACCGGGTGCGCTAGAGGAAGTACTCGACCGGCTCGACGAACTGGTCGTGAAACCTGTCGACGGTTCGGGCGGCAAGGGCCTCGTCGTGGGCCCGGATGCCTCGAAAGAGGAACTCGCCCAGCTGCGAACACGCCTCATCGCCGACCCCCGCGGCTGGATCGCACAGCCCGTCGTCATGCTGTCCACCATCCCCACGCTCGTCGAGGACGGCATGCGGCCGCGGCACGCCGACCTGCGGCCCTTCGCCGTGAACGACGGCAACGACATCTGGGTGCTGCCGGGCGGTCTCACGCGCGTCGCGCTCCCCGAGGGGCAGCTGGTCGTCAACTCGAGCCAGGGCGGCGGGTCGAAGGACACCTGGGTCGTGGGGCAGCCGGCGGGCACGCAGCCGTCCGAGGTCGCCGAGCACGACATCCAGGGACTCGTGGCCGATCAGGCGACGGCCACCCAGGCCATCCCGATCATCTACGACGAGAAACCGAGCCCCGAGCATTCACCGCACGACGGGCCGAAGAACCAGGACCAGCAGGAGCAGCAGCAACAGCAGGGCGGCGCGGCCGCATCGACCACCGACCGGGAAGCGGGTGCCCCATGCTGAGCCGCATCGCCGAGAGCCTCTTCTGGATCGGCCGCTACATCGAACGCGCCGACGGCACCGCCCGCATTCTCGACGTGCACCTGCAACTGCTGCTCGAGGACCCGTGGATCGACGAGGACTCGGCCTGCCGGTCGCTGCTCTCGGTCATGGGCAGCGTTGCGCCCGAGACGGGCGGCCTGACACGTGCCGACGTGCTGCAGCAGCTCGCCGTCGACCGCACCCAGCCCGCCTCCATCGCGTACTCGTTGAGCGCCGCTCGGGAGAACGCCCGCCGCGCCCGCGAGATCGTGTCGACCGAGCTGTGGGAATGCCTCAACACCACGAGCGCCCGCATGCCGAGGCGTCTGCCGAGCGACAAGGTGCACGACTTCTTCGGATGGGTGCGCGAACGTTCGGCGCTCGCCGTGGGCGTGGTCGACTCGGCCACGAGCCGCGATGACGCCTGGCAGTTCTTCACGCTCGGCCGCAGCATCGAACGGGCCGATATGACGGCCCGCCTGTTGGCCACGCGCTCGCTCACCGAGGCGTCCGGGCCCAGCTGGACGACCATCCTGCGCTCCTGCGGCGCCTACGAGGCCTATCTGCGCACCTATCGGGGCGTGCCGTCGGCCCGCAACGCCGCGGAGTTTTTGCTGCTCGACCGCCTCTTCCCGCGGTCCATCGTGTTCGCCATCGCGCGCGCCGAGGAATGCATCCAGGCCGTCGAGCCGCGCACCGACCGCATGGGCGTCTCGGGCAACGCGCAGCGCCTGCTCGGCCAGATCCGCAGCGAGCTGGAGTACACACCCGTCGCCGACGTGCTGGCCGACCTGCCGCGCTACATGGACAGCGTGCAACGCGCGACGATGGAGACCTCGGAGGCGGTGCGCGAGCGGTTCTTCCCCACGCACGCCGAACCGAGTTGGATCGGGGAGAACTCATGAAACGCCTGCGCATCGTGCACAAGACGGGCTTCAGCTATCAAGGGCAGGTCAAAGCGTCCTACAACGAGGCGCGCATGCTGCCCTCGACGACGGATGGCCAGTTCGTGTTGTCGTCGACCATCGAGATCCAGCCCACGGCATCCCAACACGCCTATGTCGACTATTTCGGCACGCGTGTGACGGCCTTCGAGCTGTTGACCCCGCACCAGGAGCTGTCGTTGCAGGCCTCGAGCCTCGTCGAGGTGCGGCCGCGGGCGCACGCCGAAGCGTCGACCAGTTGGGACGACCTGCCGGGCATCGCGGGGTTGCGCCTCGAGACGCAGGAGCAGACCGCGCAGACGCGGCGCACCGAACCGTCAGAAGACCTCATGAAACTGGCGCGCGATATCGCCGAGAAGCACGACAACCCGTGTGAGGCGGCCTCCGAGATCGCGCGCACCATCGGCGAGCAGATGGAGTACGTGCAGGGCGTGACGAGCGTGCACACGAGCGCCGCCGAGGCGTGGGCCGACCGGCGTGGCGTGTGTCAGGACATCACGCACATCGTGCTCGGGGCGTTGCGCTCGGTGGGCATTCCGGCGCGCTATGTGTCGGGCTATCTGCATCCCAAACCGAATGCCGAGATCGGCGAGACCGTGGTGGGCGAATCGCACGCGTGGGTCGAATGGTTCTGCGGGTCGTGGCACGGGTTCGATCCGACGAACATGCTCGACATCGGCGACCGTCACGTGTTGGTCGGCCGGGGCCGCGATTATCAGGATGTCGCACCGCTCCGGGGCGTCTACGCGGGCCCGTTCCGCTCGTCGCTGTTCGTGTCGGTCGAGATCACGCGCGAGGCCTGACCCCCGCGAAAACGTACGGGAAATGGACGTGGGGTGCCCCGGTGTGGTTCGCTTCGGGGAAACGAGGGGAAATCCATGGCACGCGTGATGATCGTCGAGGACGATGCCGACCTGCTGCGGCTGCTGGCCATCCGTCTGCGCAAGGCCGGGCACGATGTCGTGGAGGAGTCCGATAGCTCGATAGCCCTCGACCTCATGCGGCTCGATCGCCCCGACGCCGTCATCCTCGACTGGATGATGCCGCTGCTGTCGGGCGTCGAACTCAGTCGGCAAATTCGCCGTGAGCCGGGACTCGAACGTCTGCCCGTATTGATGCTCACGGCCAAGAGCTCGGCTGAGGATGCGGAAGAGGCGCAGCGTGCGGGCGTCGACGCCTTCCTGTCGAAGCCGTGCACGGCCGCCGAGCTGTTGCACCGGCTCGAAGCCGTCATCGAGGCGAAGGGTCGCCTGCGCGACTTCTCGGCCTAGGCTGCCCCGCTGCCTGTCGTAGCCTGCCGGACGCAGGCTGCCCGGCGCTCGCTGCCGACCGCTAGCCGTAGGCCGACTCGCTTGGCCCCGCGGACTCGGCTTCTCGGGAGCCGAGGACGGCGGCTTTTCGCGTGCCCTGGAGCTTTCGCGCTTACCCACTAGCGCACGAAATGAGAGCGCTCTCTTGACGCGCCGCAATTCTCGACGTAGTCTTGCGCCAATCTCATGGGAACGCTCCCGCGGCACGTTGGCGGGGATTCCGAGATTCCCTCACACACGCACACAAAGGAGTGACCGTGAATCACACACGACGCGCAAAAGTCGCGGCGACCATCGCCGGGGCGGCAACCCTGGCCCTCGTGGCGGCGGGTTGCAGCTCATCCGCCGGCGCCGATCCCAACGAGAAGATCACCCTCTCGATCACCACGTTCGGCACCATGGGCGTCGACGCGAACTACGAGAAATACGAGAAAGAACACCCCAACATCACGATCGAGGCCACCAACCTCGAGGGTGGCGGCGCGGCTCGCGACGACGCCTACGCCAAGATCGCGGCGGGCACGGGCCTCAGCGACATCGTCGCCATCGAAGAGGGCTGGCTCGGCACCATCCAGGAGGTCACGGGTTCATTCGTCGACCTGCGCGACTACGGCATCGAAGACGTCAAGGATTCGTGGCTCGACTGGAAGTACAAGCAGGGCACGGATGCCGACGGCCGCGTCATCGGCGCCGGTCTCGACATCGGTCCGCAGGGTCTCTGCTACCGCGGCGACCTGTTCGAGGCGGCCGGCCTGCCGAGCGAGCGCTCCGAGGTGGCCGAGTACTTCGGCGGCGAGGACGCGACGTGGGACCGCTTCTATGAGGTCGGTGCCGAATACGTCGAGAAGTCGGGCAAGGCGTTCTATCACAGCCCCCGATTCTTCTGGAACTCCTTCGTGAACCAGCAAGAAGAGGGCTACTACAAGAAAGACGGAGAAACCCTCAACATCAAGGGCAACGACGTGCTGAAGGACCAGTTCGCCAAGGTCGTCGAAGCCGAGGTCGACGGGCTCGGCGCGGGCCTGCCCGGCTGGGATGTCGGGCCAGAGGCCAAAGAGGACAAGTACGCCACCTACATGTGCCCGAGTTGGATGCTCGGCATCGTGCAGGGCTACTACGACGAGGGCACGACCGACAGCGGATGGGACTTCGCCGACGTTCTTCCGGGCGGTGCGGCCAACTGGGGCGGCGCGTTCCTCGGCGTCTCCGAGTCATCCGAACACAAGGAGGAAGCGGCCGAGCTCGCGCTCTGGCTGGCGGCCCCCGAGCAGCAGGCAGCTTCGTTCGAACTGGCGGGACCGTTCCCCAGCACGACCGAAGGTCAAGAGCTCGTGAACGACACGACCAGCGCGTTCTTCAATGACGCACCGGTGGGCGAGATCTTCGCGGCCCGCTCTGAAGGCGTAATCGCGCAGGTCAAGGGACCCGAGGACTCCAACATCCAGGACAACGTGTTCGGCCCCGTGCTCGACAAGGTGAGCCAGGGCGAGATCACCGACGGTGAGACGGCGTGGAAGGAAGCGCTGAAGCTGCTCGACCAGCTCGTCGAGCAGTAGACGCGACGTCGCCTCACGGGTGTCTCGCTCATTCGGGGCACCCGCGGCGGGGCGGCCGGCACGGCACGAGGGCACGGATGGTTCGCACAGGAACCGTCCGAGCCCGACCGCCCCGCCGCCGCCCCGCCCTCTTCCCGCCGCCCACCTCTTTCGGATTGGCCGAGCCATGACCAGCACAACCAGCGTCCGCCCCGCTCCGACGGCTCTGACGTTCAGACAGAAGCTCAACCGCTTCGACTACAAATTCTCGCCGTACCTCTACATCGCGCCCTTCTTCATCCTGTTCGCCCTGATCGGCCTGTTCCCGATCATCTACACCTTCAACGTGTCGCTCTACGACTGGCACCTGCTGAAGGGCCAGGGCGATTTCGTCGGCCTGGAGAACTACGTCTCGGTGCTCACGGACCCGTTCTTCTGGAACGCGTTCCGCAACACCATCAGCATCTTCCTGCTCTCGACCATCCCGCAGCTCGTGGTGGCCACCGGTATCGCGGCGTTGCTCGATCAGACCCTGCGCGGGCGCACGTTCTGGCGCATGAGCATCCTGCTGCCCTACATCGTGGCGCCCGTAGCCGTCGCGGTCATCTTCCTGCAGATCTTCAACCAGTACCACGGCCCCATCGCCGGGTTGCTCGAGCTGTTCGGCCTCGACCCGGTGCGCTGGGCCTTCGACGTCTTCCCGTCGCACGTGGCGATCGCCACCATGGTGAACTGGCGCTGGACGGGCTATAACGCGCTCATCCTGCTGG
>Ga0308164_10004946_pt1 | contig 11000 bp, 11 predicted proteins | sample PhyTR2_FD_201031 | JGI IMG/M metagenome (GOLD analysis project Ga0308164, IMG submission 201031) | Phyllosphere microbial communities from UC Gill Tract Community Farm, Albany, California, United States - DLSLT.R2 | ecosystem: Host-associated > Plants > Phyllosphere > Unclassified | place: USA... | reverse complement strand
GAGTTGGAGCAGACTGTCTCGTGTGAAAGGGACTAGGAGGGGAAGAAGGATCATTGGTTTCGAGTCTGGTCTCGAAGTGCTGAATGTTCCCAGCTTGATGATACCTCTCTAGATTCTCCGCCCTCTGCAGAGTCAGCTGTAGGGGGACATCAGGTAGGTGACGCCGGACAAAAGGCAGATGATCATAGTCCCAATATTGCTCTCGTGCTATCGTGACATGATGTTGGCTCTGTCACGCAAGAAACTAGTGTCAGCTTGAAAGGAAGTCAGTTCAAGAGGTACAACGCACCCCGACAAGCCTTGGAACGCTAGCTGTGACTCTAGGCCATTCGACGCGGAACATTTCTCCTTCGAGATTCCGCTGAGCAGACTCGCGACTGACATCGTTTATGATGACTTGCATCTGTCTGATACTTCTTGCTAGAGCTCTATAGCGGCGTTCAGTCTCCTCTGCGTCTGATAGGAGGAGAGTTGGTTCGAAAGAACTTGAGAGAGAAAGGGAGAGAATTCTGCTCACTTTGGGGATCCTCCATCAATTGTTGAACGATAGCGTTGCGCGCCAGAGCTGCTTGTCGGAAGCGAGGGGCATAGGTGTTCACTGTTTCAGAGAAGTGTCAACGAGACAACGAGAGCGAGACCGGCAAGAGATCAGCTCACGAATCGCTTGAAGTTGCCGGTTTGAATGAGCTGTAGCTTTTAGTGTCAGTGCTGTAAAGAATATAGCGAGATGAGTAGACTGTACAGGTAGACGAGTCCATTGCTGAGGAGTGAGAGAATCGAAGCAGAAGCGAAAGGAGAAAGACCGGATCGAAACGCCGTAATCGATCCGCGGAACAAGCGAAAAGCGATGCGGATTTCCACGAGCCAGCTCTGCCACTGACGCTACGCGATCGAGCCGAGCGGAGAGAGCGAACGAAGGAGAGAGAGCGAATTAGATCCGTCGAAGAAGGGAATTCGAGATACGAGAAGATGAGAATCGAAAGAGTGCGGTTCTTGAAGGGGAGACGTTGAGGTCGAAGTCTACTACTTTATCCGGTTCGTTTTGAAACGGTAGAGAAGGGCGGAGAGAGAGCAGTCGGAGCGATGAATCTGAGAAGTTTGAGGCGTGTCGAAGTCGGTCGAAAGCGAAGACGGTTGAAGGAACAGCGGTGAAGGTAGCCTGTCTATTCGCAAGGTCTAATTGATGATCAGCTAGCGACACCAGCTGATCTGCTTGCGGAATCGAGAGAGGGAACTCACCTTGAATCGTTCGAACTCAGCATCTCCTTCAACAGCTTCCACTAGCCTTCTCTTCCCTACCGTAGCCTACTCAAATTTCGCATAGCTGCCTCAAGCATCCTCTTGATGTAGTAGCATTCGGTGCTAGAAGGTTGAATAATTCATAGTTAAAGATTGAAGAAGACTGAGTCCGAGAGCGAGTCGTTGAGAGTAGGCTTGCGGCACTCTTAATCCTTTCCGTGGACTGTATAGCGTATCTGCGAGTTTGTTTAGGAGCAGAAGTGAAGTGTTGGAGAGCAAGAAGCGATTCGAAATTCGTTCCAACAAGACCTGTTTCTTACACTTCACCAACATGCTCTGGACTCGCTTTTACGCTCTCAATAGTACTGCAAGCAAGCTCTCACTACTACGAAACTGCTACAAGCTCGCCACCGTGAGTCCTCGCTGTTCTCTTTCTCAATTTCTCCAGAATTGTTTGAAGCTGACTCCCTTACTTTGGAACCATCTAGAGATGCTATCGAGTCGGCGGAACGCACTCATAGTGGCTAGATTACGCTCCTACGCTACTACGAGATCACTACAGCTGCTTGGTGAGAAATACGAGCATCGGATTTGAAGTCGAGATTTGAGGAGAAGGAGCGCTCTTACTGGTTTGTAAACAGGTCGAGGGATCCGGGCTTGATGAGAGAGATATGCTCTATCAAGGAGGAGAAGAACCGAATCGTCGTCGTCGAGTTTCGCAACCTTTTCTCGAAATCGTCGTTCTCTTTACTGACTTCTCGCACTTCCGCCACAGACTCGGTTCCGGTACACAAGCCAGCAACGTTCAATCAAGCTCTCAATTAATCTGAGCCCTCACACTCCCTCCCTCTCCTTCGACATCATTTTCCCTCTACTCGAGAACTCCTCCCGTTTTCGCCGATTCTACCTCCTCTTCCCCCTATTCCGCTCCCGCGACGATATGCTCACTTTCACTACCTTTTCACCCCGCTTCTGCAAGCTTCCTGCTCAATCATCAGCTATAGATAAGTGCACGCATTTGGCTCGCACGATTCGTTTTCGTCTTCTCGCTTCGAATTCAGCGTCTGCGATTTCTCCCTCGAACCAAGCTATCAGTCTCGAACTTCTCACCTCACACTCAGCTAGCAAACCTTGGATGAACCTCAAGAATATCGCTTCGTTCGTCTCTTACCGCCGATCCGCCTTGATTCCTACTTTCGTTTGATTTCTCCTATCTTCCTTTCACTGCCTCCGAGTCCCTCACGCTTTCCTCCGACTTACTTCCGCATCGAACCCACTTTCTTACCGGGTGCGCATCTCCGGCTCAGAAGGAGGACTTGGCCGCGCGGTTCGAGATCCGGTAAAAGAAAGCGAAAATGCTCTCTTCGTCCTCTTTCCTGGTTTGAACTCTATCCCCATTCTCCTCTGTCAACCAAGACCTCCCTCTCAGCTCTCCTGTAGGAATGGCGGCGGAAAGACAGACTCTGAATGCAGCTCTCGACAAAGTGGTGCAGGGTGTACTGTCTCACGTCGCGGCAAAAGATCTCAATCAGAACTCCTTCAAAGAAGCGCTTGCAATCTGGAAGGGTGAGTTTCTCGAACTCCTCGACACGGCACAGACCAATTACACCGACGGACAGACTTTCAATGCTATCAAAAAAGCGATCGATGATCTGTTCGAATATGAGACGAGTTTCTTTGTCGGTTGTCTCCCTCGTCGTCTGTGCACAGCTTGGCAGCAATACGCTGACCAGCTCTGCCTCCGATAGTTCGAACACGAATTCAAAACAAAAGGTGGTCGCGATTCTGAAGGCTACAATAAGGGATCTATGGTCCCTTGTATCAACGGTATCTACAGCCCTCACAATATCCTGGACAAGCTCAAGCTCAAAGGATATCACGTTGTTGTAAGCTTAGCAGGAACACCTTTCTCTGCAAATTTCGGCTGATGGATTCATTTCCTTGTTCGATAGTTCAACCACACCCGTCAACACTCTCTCAGTGCACACCACCGCATTGGATTGAGGCAAGCTTCAATGAGGAGGATGAGGACCTTTGGACCTGCTGAGCAAGGAGGTCTTCATATCTAGATCTCTCCTTCGTTGCCGCTTTTGCTCGAGCGAAGCTCTCTCTAGTTTGTCCTTTTCTCTCGAGACAGCTTTTCTTGATTCTCTTTGTCTGTCAATGTCGATCCCGTTTCTATACGTTTCTTTCCTCCGATCCTTGCCATGAAAAGACCGACGAGAGAAATTAAGAGAAGTTGATCCCTCTTGAGACGATTGCGATGTCTCTCTCACCGGTATCGATCGTCAACAAAGAAGGATAGCAACGATTCGATTGCGAGGGTGTAGAGAAGAAGGAAGGAGTACGAAAGTCTGATTTCGAAGAACTTCGATCGGAAAGGAAAGAAGTTGAACTGATCTAGGGGTTGTAGATAGCGCTTTTGCGTGGAGAGAGATGAGAGAGTGATCGTGAGATGAGTTTGGGTGTGGGAGTGTGAGTGGGAGGAGAGGATGAAGGTAGAGCGAGAGGGGAAATCGGGTGAAGACGAGACGAATCGGCAGTGTCCTGTGTACTCGTCAAATTGTCAAGAGTCAGTCAAATATGTAGAGTGAGCGAGGGAAGCGGCAAACCGTGAGGAGCGCTCGAGCGATCAGAGGAAGGTAAGGTTTCGGTTTGATGGGTTCCCTTCCTCGAGTATGTTTCTCAAGTGTGAGCTACAGAAAGACACAGTCAGATAGTACTTCCCCTAGCTCAGAAGAGAGAGGAGACTGCTCACCCAACGAGCGTAATTCTCATTATCCTCCAAGACGTAACCCAAAAGTTCTTCACATTTCTTTCCTCTTTCCGTCAAGAACTCGTGAAAGAAAGTGATCATCATTGAGAGCTCGTTGTAGAGGTGGGCTTGTTCTTCGAATCCGCCAGAGTTCCAAGCTCCGAGAACTTGAGTTTTGAGGTGTTCGAATCGCTCTGAACGATCATGATGTTTGCGCTCAATGAAGTCCTGAATGTGTTCGACATTCGAGTGGAGATCGTCTGCGTTTGGGAGTGAATCGTTGATGCAGTGCTTGACGCGAAGGAGGGAGACAAGAGCCTACGAAACGCAATCTTCAGTCTTGAGCGCTCCAAGCAGACATAGCGAAAACGACGTAGGCTTACGAGGATCAAAGCGTAGGGCTTGACGTGCTGATGACCGGGTAGCCAGGATCCGACAACGATAGCTGGCTGATACCGCATATTTTCCAATATCGTCAACAAACGCTCAACAACGAGAGGAAAGGGTCTGAACTCGCCAGATTCAAAGGAAGTAGGCCTGTCTCTGTCTTGAAGTGAACCGTGTTGTGGTAGTGAATGGATTTTCGGAGATATAGCTTGATTTCGTCCAATTCGTCGTTCGAAAAGATCAGATCTCCCTCTCGATTGATAGGGTAACCGATCTCTGGCAATTCGTCATCGAGGAAGCATGTGAGTTGATTAATCCAAGGGCGTAATGGTGAAGTTTCCTGCGCGTTCGAGAACCTTTGATGAGCGAAGTAATTCTTGTAAATTTCGTGCTCGACGTCGCTGACGAGTCTCTTGACGCTCGTGGTGGTCGTAGCGGTGAGTGAGTTTCTGCGTGATCGGCCGGACATGTCGACAGCGAAGAGCCGACTTGCGAGCAAGAGGAAGAGAGAGGAAGGGAGGGAAAGGAGGGCAAAGGGGAAAATAGGTGAAAAGCACCGCGGAAAGTCCGAAGCGACCCACTTTGTGAAGGCGACATTGATCAGAGAGTAGTCATTGATAGCTCGATGAGAAGTCGCAAGGTCGAGGAAGCGGAGCTGGAGGAAGCGAGAAAAAGGGGAGGGAACCGAAATCAGCGAAATCTCGGGGGGTGAAGTTGAAGAGAACTCACCTTGACCAGCTATATACTCTCCAGATCATGATACTGCTTTGGGGTGTCCCTCGATGCATTACTGTGCGAGCGAAGCGTGAGAAGAAGGATTGAAGAAAAGGAAGGACAACGATGACGAGAGCATCTTTGAGAGCGTTTGATCTTGCCTAGCGCGCGCTTGAGAGTGGATAGAGGTATTCTGGAGTCTCTCCCAAGCAATCAAAGTAGCAGAAGTGAAGTGTAGGAAGGAGACGAACCGGATTGAATCTTTCGCTTCTTCCCGCAACTCCGATAGCTCTGTTCGACCTCGGTAGACACTCAAGTAGACTTCAATCAGCTCAAGGATCGCTACCGAAGCGCGCTACACCCTGCCCACGTTGACTAAACGGCGATTCTTCAACCTCGTTCAACTTGAAATCGTTCAACTCGAATCAACAACCTCAAACGGCTTCTTGGACTTCGAGGAGTGAGAAGTAGGTCTTAGATAAGATAGTAGAGGAACAACAAGGTGAGCATCTCTCGACGGGATTGAGGGAAACGCGAACAAACTCGAGAAGCAATGAGGTGTCAGAGGGGACTCTGCGTTGAGCGTGCGAGGAGTGAGGCAGTACGAGATGAAGAAGGAGACTGATAGAATGAGTATTGAAGCGATGGAAAACCTCCCCCTTCTCCAACAAACTGCATTTCATTGAGAGTTGACTGACTCCCTTTCCAAACTTTCCAATCGATAGATGTCACTGAGACCACCTTCTACACCTCGAGCTTCTCTCTTACCTCAAGGTACTCCCATCTCTCGACGGAAATCGACGACTCCAGCAGCCGCCGGTTCTTCTCGCCCAACTTCGGCACTCTCTTCTTCCCAACTCAACTCTCTTCGACAAGCCGTAGCAGCTCACGATCCCCACGACTATCAACAAGATCAAGTAGGTATCGCACTCGCACCGGACGAACATCCAGATTCAGCAGAAAGAAGGAAACCAGTTTTACCTGGAGTTCGAACGACAACTCTACGAGCGAGTACTCCTTCCGGAAGAAGAACACCAACTACTCCTTCAGCAGCTCGACCAAAGACTCCCACTGGCTTCGGTTCTTCGACATCGAGATTCGCTTCACCATTTCCGATAGTTAGAGATGAGAAACCTAGTTTCGATGTTGGAGATGAGGTCGTGTTTGAAGTGACGGGGGAGAAGATGGAAGGGACTGTGAGATTCATTGGAGAAGTAGATGGGAAAGCTGGTCAATGGGGAGGAGTCGAATTGAGTCCTGAATTCGAAGGAAGAGGAAAGAACGATGGTAGCGTCAAAGGGTAAGTCTCTCACTTCTTCGAATTCGAAACATCCGAACTCACCCACATCGAATAGCGTCCAATACTTTGCATGCCCACCTCTATGCGGTCTCTTCCTTCCTCTCGCCAAAATCACTGCGAAACCTCGACCAAAACCCGTTCCTTCTTCTTCTCAAACGCTCACTCCCGGTACTCGAGCATCGAAATACGCTGGAGTCTCCGCAAAAGATCTCGTAGCCTCCCGAAGAACGACTCTCACTCCCGCAGCTCTTTCGACCGATTCCCCAACTTCCCCTTCGAAGAAACCTACACCTCGTCGTTCCCTCTCTCCCTCGAAACCTCGCCACTCGCTATCTCCTTCAAAACCCACTCCTCCTACATTCGCTACCCCGAAACCTGCTACTCGATTAGCGAGACCTTCAATCGGAGGAATCTCGACCCCTACCGCAACTTCTCGAAAATCTCTCGGTCCAACCGGAACTCCTCTCGCATCCTCGATCAAACGACCTCCTTCTTCCCTACGACAGCATTCGATGGCTCCTCCCGAAGTTCCTCCAATTCCTTCTCCTTACGGTCGAACGAGATCAGTAACTCCTTCACAAATGTTAACTTCGGGTCGAATCACTCCCTCTACTCCAGGTGCGATGATGAGGAGACGGACAAGTATGGCTAGCTCGATCAGCTCGTCCGTCAACGGAGACAGACCGACGACACCGAGTTTGAGGAGTTCGTCGAGACAATCCTTCGCTTCGAGTACTTCAAGACAATCTCATCGGAATGGAGGTGAAGATATGGAGGAACTGAGAAGAGAGCTGGAAGAGTCAAAGCGGAGGGAGGAAGAAGTGAGAACTTTACTCGAGGGAAGTGAACAGCTAGGGAGGGAAATGGAGGATCGATTGGAAGAGAAGAATCGGATGTTAGAAGAGAAGGAGGAGAGAATACGAGAGCAGCAGATGGAAAGTCGGAGATTACGAGAACGTGAGGAAACGAGATTAGCGGGAATCGAGGGAGATGGTCAAGATCAAGCAGTGTTACTCTCGAAAGTCGAAGATCTCGAACGTCAAGTCGAACAACAATCTCAACAGATCGCCAAGACGAAACTCGAAGCTTCACGGAAATCAGCAGCGAAGGAAGGAGAGATCGAATCACTACGAGAACGAATCGCACAATCTACGAAAGAACACGACGAAGAACGACTCGACCTGAATCAACAGATCGACAAGCTACGGAATGCTGGACAAGCTCTGTGCGAGACGTACGAGGAGAAGATTGCAGAAATCGAACTCGCAAGATTAGAGGCTCTCGAACTTGCCCAAACTCTTCAAAATCAACTTCCCTCTCTCACTCGTTCGACTTCTCGTTCTGGATCTCCTACCCTACATCGCTCTACATCAACCAATCTCTCCGCTTCTTCCTCTCACGCCGCTGCGATCGATGCAGAGAACGCTTTGGCAGAAGCAGATCACCTTCGTTCGAAAGTCGCTCAATTGGAAGAACAACTTGAGGAGGCGCGGATGCAACTGGAGCAGGAGATGAATGACGCGAGAGAACGAAGGAGTAGGAGTGGAGATGTTGAACAATCGCTCAAGGGAGAGATCAAGCAGTTGAAAGAGACTATCGGTGCGTTTTCGTGTCACTTCCCCTTTACTCGCCAATCGTCGATCCCATCTCCTCTTCCCCTACTTCCTCACTAACAACTCGACACTCCCGATAGATCGTTCCTCTCAATCTGAATCTCGTCTCAACGCTCGAATCAAAGAACTTCAAGAAGCACTCAACGAATCTCAAGCGACTCTCGAGACCGAACGCAACGAACTCGAAGGACTTCGACACGAAGCGAACGGTTCCTCTTCTGAAGATCTCAAACGAATTACTCGAGAACTCGCAAACTCCAAATCCGATTTCGCTACTCTCCAACAAGAATCATCAAAGAACTCTCGACTAGTCGACGAACTGCGACAGGATTTGAGAGCCGCAGAGAAAGAGATTGAACGATTACAGAGCTTTGAGGAGAAGGATAGGAGAGGATCGATCGCAAGTTCAATCGGAGGAAAGGATGAGATGACTTCGGCGAAAGACCAGATCGTTGGACTCAAGAGTATCGTATCGGGTCTGACTGAGGAGAATCAGCAACTCGTCGATATGAGCAAGTTACTCGAGGAGGATGCAGCTGAATTGAGGTGATTTGATGATTCGCTTTTCTTTCGTCGATTTGGGAGCTGACTCAATCGTCCTGAATGCGCTTCATAGGGCGACACAACAAGCTCTCGAAGCGACTGTCGAAAAGTGAGCCTCCCCTTCTCTTTTCTTGCGCCGAATCGTCACTAACTATTCTCCTTTCGCAGTCTCATGAATGAACTCTCCTCAACTCCCGCTCAACAACCTTCCTCTACCGATTCTTCCTCGAGCTCAGCATCACTTCGTCGAGAACTCGAAGAGCTACGATCTGAACTGAAAGAAGTCCAACGCAAATCTGAACGAGATGTCAAGGCTTTGAATCAAGAGGTAAGGATGCGGGAATTTCGTATCTTCAGGAGCTATGCCCGATACTGATACAAGTTTGCCCCAATCCCTACAGGTCTCGGAACTCGAAGCTCTCGTCGAGTCGAAGATCTATCGTGAAGACGAGTTAGAATCTGAACTCGAACGATACAAATCCCTCGTTTCTCAAACTCCCACCTCCGACTCTCTCTCCGTTTCTCACTCGATCAGCGCAGGGGCGAAGAACGGAACTGCTCATCGTGAGGAAGAAGATGGGGAAACGAGTTGCGAAATGTGCGGAGAGACAGGTCATGATTTGGATTCTTGTCCTGATTGTAAGCATCACTTCCTCTTCTTTGCTTCCTTTCAAGCTCTGACTGATCGCTCGCTCTCGCGGTAGTCCGAGGTTCCTCTTCACCAACGAAACGACACTCGCCGATTTCTCCAACTCTCTCATCCTCCTTCTCTCACTCTCGCACTACTTCGACTCTCAACATTCAAGCGAACGGTAATCCTGGAGACTCGCAAGAGTGGTGTGATGATTGCGAAGGTGAGCAAATCGGACTCTTCATCTTTGGAGGAAATGACTAACTTGTTGATTTCGTTCAATCTCTCACAGCGTTCGGTCACTCTCTCGACAACTGCCCTCTCGCAGCAGAGATCTTCTAGTTCATCTTGCTGACTATCTTTAGCTCCAATGCTGCACCATCCACCTCAACTTTCGTTCTTCTCGATCTTTTGTCTCTATTCGTCTTTCTTCACCAGTTCACCTTACTTCTTCATCCTTACTTTATTTTCCCTCTTCTTGTACTGATCTCTTCCCTCTTCCTCGTTTCCTATACCCCTTCTTCCTAAACTGCATGTCCCTCTCTTAATCTGTTTCAGCAGTGATTCGAATCAATTCCGTAATTCTTCGAGACACCTTCTCTCGATCCAACGTGCACGAGCGATGAGAGACATGCGATAAACGAATAGTATAGTAATACATATCACTGAAAAGATTCACAAAAACTCTTTGATTCACTACAACCATGAAAACCCACATTCTTCGAACCCGTCGAAAGCCCTCTCTTCCTATCTGAGCGCTCCCTACCCACTCCGACGCAATCGGCTTAGTCCTTCAGTCCCCATCAAATCTAATCGACTGTCTAGGGCATCTAGAGTTTCGAAGATAACTTAGGGAATTTCGCGGGTTTCTTCGTCGAGAACCTGTTTCGAATCGCAACCGAACTCGTCAATAAGCGTGGGGGACGGCGTAAGGGGAGCAATCGACGTACGCGTTGAAAGCGAGAGGGATATCTTCAGCTTGCAACATGGACTATGAAACGCAAAAAGGGAAAAGCATCGTCAGTTCTCGCTCGAAAGGATCCCTAACGAGTCGAAATGACGGCTCACCATATTCCTGCAAGCCACAAGCACTCAAAACTCGTCAGCTTTGACCCTAAAACAGAGTTTGCGAGAGTTTTCGACTCACCAAACGGTAGTGTAATCCAATCCTTCTTGAACTGAATGTTCCCTCGAATAGTTCAAGAGATGTTTCGTCGAAAGAGTAGCGATCGGACTCTTAGCTGTACATGCTTGCAACCTACAATCAGCTGATCGTTTCAGGAGATCCTGGAAGGAGCGAAAGACGTACAAGCGATCAATTCTGCCAATTTCAACGCTTCCTTCGTGACTTCCTCTCTTCCTCCTCCGACAACCTTACTGACCAACCCCAATTTGACCGCTTCCTCCGGTCCAAAGTTGCGAGCCGTGAGTGCTAGATCATAGAGTAATGAAGCGTTTGCCGTGATTTTCGGTAAACGTTGGAGAGACCCGACATCGGCTGCTAGACCAATATCTACTTCCTGTAGAACCCACCTAGTCAACCTATCAGCTCTGAGATCGATAGGAAGGAAGAGTGAGCTTACCTTGATCGAGAACAAAGTCTTTTCTGAACAATATCGAACATCGCATGCTGAAATGAGATCGATTCCCGCTCCCAAACAAATCCCGTATGTCGCTGCTACGACTGGTTTTGAGCAGTTCTGAATAGCCGATACACTATCTTGTAGAAGCTTGATGTACTATCCATTCGTCACAAAAAGGAATCAGTCTTCCCTCTCTTTCCCGACGACGACGATTCGAATGAATGAGACGGCAAGA
>Ga0308164_10004945_pt1 | contig 11000 bp, 7 predicted proteins | sample PhyTR2_FD_201031 | JGI IMG/M metagenome (GOLD analysis project Ga0308164, IMG submission 201031) | Phyllosphere microbial communities from UC Gill Tract Community Farm, Albany, California, United States - DLSLT.R2 | ecosystem: Host-associated > Plants > Phyllosphere > Unclassified | place: USA... | reverse complement strand
TTGCCACATCGTTGAGACCGGCAACGACAGCTTCCGGTTCCGCGTCCGGTCCGAGGCCGGCAAACCGAAAAAGGAGAAAGCCTCACCTTGACCCGCCACCCCGCGAGCATGACATGAACCCTACGACCTGGGTCACTTCTCGATGAAAACTCCGAGTCAACTCTCAGTGAAAATCAACAAATAGTCACCTCTGGTACTTCGAGGCCGGCGACCGGCGCTACGGCGTGCCGGACCCGATGTGGCCGGAGAGCGGCATGGGCACCGCGAAGTAACGTGAAGCTCGCTGCCCTCATCGACCGGGGCGTGTGAACTCTTTTATACCTACAACATGCGCGACGACTGGCGGCACACCGTCACCCTCGAAACGGTCGGTCCCGGCGAACACGACGTCAAATACCTGCGCTTCGTTGAGAGCCAGCGCCGCTGCCCGCCTGAGGATCTCGGTGGCTTGCCCAGATATGAAATTTTCCTCGATACCATGGCTAACCCTGAGCACGAGGAACACGACCGGCTGCGCGAATGGTACGGCGGCCCATACAACGCCGACGACATCGACGAACGATTCACCCGCCGGCCATCGCCACCATCGCCACCATCGCCATGCCGGTAAGGTCGCCTACCAGAATAGCCGCACCCGATAACCAAGTCGGTCTACCGACCACGCGGTCACCGAAAGCAGTCTTTCAATGAAGCCACCAGACAGGTCGAATTCCGGATGCCAGTCGCCTGCTCACGCGGCGAGGAACGCTTTCTAAGACCGACCGCCGTTCTACCAGTTCGCTTCACTACGCGCCCAATCCGTCATCGCAAGACAGGCGCTTGATACGAAGCTGCTGCTGACCGGCAGCGTTGTGAAGCTGACACAGTCGCTCGACTTGAGCGAGCGACGCCGTCAGCACTCCTGCCCATCCCAAGGCACCCGAACGATGCAGGCGCACGACCTCGTCATTAGGTAGCCGCATCAGTGCCTCGGTACCGATCGTGTACAACCCATCAATCACATGCTCTCGGCTGTCAGTGCCTTGAAGCACGAGATTTAGCGGCCGGATGAGGTTATCCGCAGCGTAGCCATCGACCAGGTCGCGTGCGGCACCGATGTCGGCTACCAGACCCTTCAACGCGGTGGCGACGTCCGTCAGCAGCGGCGAGGGTTCCGCATCAAGGAATAGGGGATCGCCGGACGTGCCGATTGCCGGATCATCATCCACGATTGCAAGGCCAGCAACGCCGTTCTGGTCCAGACGGAATGCACTCAGTTGCAGAGCGCGTGGGCAATAAGTTGCGTGGAAGCGACGATCATGGACGAACAGATTGACCGGCCCCACGAGGCCAACAAGCGCGACGAGATTAAACCGCCCCGTACTCGCGTCCTTAGCAAGACATAGCGGCATGTCCGCCGCCGCGAAAACGAGTTCGGATAGGCCGATTTGCACGACACGTTGCTCCGCCCCCACGACGGTGCGGTCGAAGCAGAGAGTTGCGTGATCGGCTCGTCTCAGCGCGCGCACCGTGCTCATACCCGTTGCAGACCGTGTTGCCGCACTGCTCGCAGAAGATCGCGGTGCTCCGGCAGTTTGCTTAGCAATTCAACGCGGATCCGTTTGTTACGCGCAACGAGCGCCTCAACCGTGGCAAACTCGACCGTAGCAGGCTTGCCGCGGTAGTCGCTGCCGAACCGCATACCGTGGAGCACATACTGATAGCTCGGCCAAGAAAACACCTCGCGGGCGTGCGCGAAGTCTTGAGGTGAGGGAGAATGATGTTTCCACAGATCGAGGCGTTCCTGCAACCCTTCGGGGATCGACGCAGCTGCCGCATTGTCCCGCCAGAAGGCGGTGTCGCGCCGCTGCGTGATGACATAATGCAGTTTTAGAAACTCGATGATCCGCTGCCAATGGTGGCTAAAGGTCTCGTTGAATTGTCGAGCGATCGAAGCCATCGCCGAGCGTGTTTGAGGCAGTCGATCGACCAGCGCATCGAGCGAGGTTTCGATCAGCATCAATGCCGACGCCTCAAGAGGCTCGAGAAACCCTGCCGACAGGCCGATAGCAACGCAATTGTTCTGCCAGAACCGCTCGCGGTGACCGGGTTCGAAGGCGATTTTGCGGACGGGTAGCGCGTCGCCCGCGGGGCCGACGTACTCCCGCAACGCCGCCTCGGCTTCGTTGTCGCTGGTATAGGTGCTGCTATAGACATGACCGACGCCGCGCCGGGTCCATAACCCAATATCCCAAATCCAGCCCGCGTCCTGCGCAGTAGAAACAGTATAGCAAGCGATCGGATCGTCCTCGTCCTGATAAGGCACCTGCATCGCAAGCGCACGGTCGGCAAACAGGATGTCGCGACAGCTGTGGAACGGGACATCATATACTCCGCCGATGAGCAGTGCGGAGAGGCCCGAGCAGTCGACGAACAGGTCGCCCGCTAAGATTCGTCCGTCGGCCAGCTCGACGTTGCGGATGTCGCCGTTATCGCTGCGGTTTGCGCTAACGACGTCGCCAATAACGTGCTCGACCCCGAGCGAGCCGACAGCATGATCGCGCAGCAGAACTGCGAATTTTCCCGCATCAAGATGGTAGGCGTAATTGGCGTGGCCGCCATATTCAGGTGCCGTGATCGTCTTGGGCGCTAGACCCGCATCGCATAAGGCCGACTGGTAATCGACCCAGTCGGCAAAACTTGTCCCATCGGCGCGGGACCGCGCGCCTGTCGCTTTGTCATCGGCCATGCTGAGCCCAAGCCAGTAAGGGGAAAGATCAACGTCCCCTGTTCCCGCCGGAGGATTGAGGGGATGATAATAGGCGTCATTGGCACTGCCATCGGTCCATCCGACGAAGCGGGCGCCCTGCTTCAGCGTGGCGTCACAAGAGCGAATGAAGGTCGTCTCATCGATCCCGATCTTGCGCAGCGTGTTTCGCATAGTAGGCCATGTTCCCTCCCCGACTCCGACACTGGGGACATTGGCAGATTCAACCAACGAAACGTTCAGTTTACTCCCCCTGCTGATCGATTGCGCGGCGAGACGACAAGCCGTCAACCAGCCGGCTGAACCGCCCCCCACCACCACTACGGTCCCAATCACTCCTTTAGGCACGCCGGTGTGCAACATCACTTCTCCTGCATTTCTTGAACGGTCTGAGCACCATTTTTTCGTGATTGAATTTATAAGATAATACTGTATCCGACAATTTAAATTCGCTCAATCGAGGCGGGTCGAAAACGTCATACAAGGGGAGAGCGATAATGACCCAATCAGGACGCGTAAAATCTACGCCCCTTTATACGGCTTGTGGGCTCGCAAGTGCCCTTAGTGCGATGATCGCAGCCGTTCCGGCCATGGCCCAGGCGGTGCCGACAACCAGTGAGCAGGCCGGCGATAATCAGGCGTCGACTTTATCGGATCAAAACACCGCCGACGCCAGCCAGACCGACATCGTCGTCACCGGCATCCGACGCAGCATCGAGTCGTCGGCCGCGCAAAAGCGCGACGCCGCCGGCATCCTTGACGCGATTTCGTCCGAGGATCTGGGTAAATTTCCCGACGCCAACGTCGCCGAATCGCTTCAGCGTATTCCGGGCGTCGCGATCGATCGCAGCAACGGCGAAGGTCAGTCGGTGACCGTCCGCGGCCTCGGTCCGAACTTCAACACGGTACTGTTCAACGGCCGAAGCTTCGCATCGGACAATTACAACCGCGCCTTCTCGTTCGACCTTCTTCCCGCCGAACTTATCAGCGGTGCACAGGTCTACAAGAGCTCGCAGGCGCCGTTGCAGAGCGGCGGCATCGGCGCGACGATCAACCTGCAGACTCCCAAGCCGCTTGCGCTCAAGGGATTCAAGGGTGTCTTCACGGGCAAGGCGAACTACGAGAAGAACAGCGACAAGTTCACGCCGCAACTGTTCGGCCTGCTGAGCGATACGTTCGCGGACGGCAAGCTCGGCCTGCTCGGGTCGATCTCGTACCAGCGTCGCAAGGCATCGGTGACGTCGATCACCACCGATGGCTACATCCCGAACACCACGGTCGGGCCAAGCAACGCGCCGCTGTTCACCAACGTCTATGCACCGCGCAATCAGGACGTGGGGACCACCCAGGACGACCGCACGCGTCTCGGCGCAACGCTGGTCGCGCAATATGCGCCCACGGACGAGCTGACGTTCACCGTCGACGGCCTGTTCAACCGCTTCAAGAGCGATACGACGCGTCGCGCGCTCGGCAGCTGGTTCGAGCCGTCGAACTACACCGCGGCCACGATCGACGACAACCGCTCGATCACGTCGCTCACCACCAACGGCAATGCCGACTTCATCGCCGGCGGCTCGGTCCGCGAAACCAAAACGTACGAGGCCGGTTTCAGCACCGAGTGGCGGCCCAGCGACACCGTCCACATGGTGTTCGACGCCACATGGTCGCGAGCGAAGAACGCCGGGGGCGGCAAGAGCTATTTCGCCGTGATCGGAACGCCGACGAGCTATTCTTTCACCGCGGCAGGCCCCGACGAGATTCCCTCCACCTTCGGCTACAACGCCGGCGCGCTCACCAACGCGGCGGGCGGACTGACGCACATCGCCGGGATCAACGGCAACGATATCACGGAAAAGGTCACCGAATATCGTTGGAACACCGACTGGAAGCCCGGCTGGGGAATCATCGATACGCTTCGCTTCGGCCTGACCCGCACCTCGCGCGACAAGACCAACGTACCGATCACCTCCGACCCCAATATCGGCTGCGTGTATTGCGGCTATTCGACCTCCGCGGACGCCTCGCTGCTGACCCCCTACACACTGAATTCGCTCGGCGCCGGCAGTGGTTCTGTGCCGGGCCAGTTCCTGACGTTCGATGCCAACCGCTATTTCGAGTTCCTGACCAGCGCGACGGCGACGGCGGCGCTGGACCGCGCGCGCAACCAGCCGGTCGGTACGACCGCCGCCCTGTTCGCCGCTAGCAACGGCTATGCGGTATCGCGACAGCCGTCCAATCGCGTGAAGGAAGTAGTGTACGCCAGCTATGCGGACATGGACCTGGACGGCGATGTCGCCGGTCTGCCCTGGTTCATCAACGTCGGCGCGCGGTACGAGTATACGGAACTGCAATCGAGCGGCCAGCAGCTTCAGCTGACCGATCTCCTACCCGTGCAGGGTGATCCGACCACCTATAACGGCGTGTTCGCCAACAACCGCGCCGCGGTGGCGATCAATCAGCGAACGACCTACAACAACTTCCTGCCCAACCTGAATGCCAAGCTGAGCTTCACGCCGAAGTTCCAGCTTCGCCTGGCCGCGTACAAGACGCTGACCCGCCCAGCGATCGGGGATCTCGCCCCGAGCCTCAACTACGACACGCTGCGTCCGGCCACGCTGACCGCCAGCGGCGGCAATCCGGGACTGAAGCCCTATCGCGCGACGAACTACGATGCGTCGCTGGAATGGTATCCAACCCGGACGACGACGTTGTCGGCGGCGGTGTTCCACAAGACGATCAACGACTTCATCGTCCAGAGCTTTGGCGAGGAACTGTTCCCGATCGCCAATGCCGGCAACATTCCGGTCGGCGGGCTGATCGTCGGCCCGAACACCGCGAAGTTCAGTGTACGCCGGCCGCGCAATGCGGAGTCGCTCAAGGTCAAGGGACTGGAACTCAACCTCGTCCACACGTTCGACTGGTTGCCGAGCGTGTTGAGCGGTTTCGGCGTGCAGGCGAATGCCACGTTCGTGAAGACCAACCGGGAGTTCGACGTCACCCAGGTCGGCCAGTCCTTCGCAGCGGAAGGAATCGGCAATTCCCAGAATGCCACCGTGTTCTACGAGAAATACGGCATCTCGGCACGCATGGCCTATAATCGTCGCGAACGGTTCCTGCAGACGCTGGCGGGTGGCCCCGGCAACGAGCCGGTCTTCGTCCGCACCTACGGGCAGTTCGATGGCAGCGTCGCCGTCAACGTCACCCCGTTCGCGCAGGTCTTCCTGGAGGGCACGAACCTGTTCAACGCCAAGTACATCACCACCGGCCGGTTCAACAATCAGGTGCTGACGTACCAGAATTTCGGACCGCGCTACGATGCAGGCGTTCGCTTCTCCTTCTGATACCCCGCTACGAGACTAGCGCGCGGGCGGGATCCGGCGACGATCCAGCCCGCGCCATATACGCTGGCGATGCAAGCGGCTGACAAGGACCAGATCTTGGCATGAAAAAATTCGGTTTCCTCGGTGCGGTCGCGATCGTCGCGGTCGGTGATTTCGCCGCCATCGGCGCCGCGCGCGCCCAACTTCCCGCTCAACGCCCCGCCGAGCTGCCCGCAGAGGTCCCCGCCGAACTCCCGGGTGCGCAGCCGCCTCGGGTCCAGCCGGTCCAGGTCGATCCGAGCCGCCCCGATTGGGAAAACCCCGCGGTGTTCGCGCGTGGCAAGATGCCCGCGCGCGCCACCAGTTTCCCGTTCGAGACGCGCGCGGCCGCACTCTCCGGCGATCGCACGAAATCGGCGCGGTTCCTGTCCCTGAACGGTGCCTGGCACTTCCAGTTCTCGCCCAGCTCCGACGCGGTGCCGAGCGGGTTCGAGCGCCCCGACTACGACGTGTCCGGCTGGAAGACGATCAAGGTTCCGGCCGACTGGCAGACCGAAGGCTATGACCAGGCGCGCTACAACAACATCACCTATCCCTTCCCCGCCAATCGGCCGCTGATCCCCCACGCGACCAATCCGGTCGGTTCGTACCGCCGCGACGTGCAGATCGCGCCGGGCTGGCAGGGCCAGGACGTCATCCTCCATATCGGCGCGGCGGGTTCGGCCTATCAGGTCTGGGTAAACGGCCAGAATGTCGGCTATTCCGAAGACTCGAAGCTGCCGAGCGAGTTCGACGTCACCCGCTATCTGAAGCCCGGTCGCAACAGTATCGCGATCCAGATCCACCGCTGGTCCGATGGCAGCTACCTCGAAGATCAGGATTTCTGGCGCGTGTCGGGGATCGAGCGCGAGGTATTTCTGATGGCCGCGCCGCGCACGCGCGTGCGCGATACGTTCGTCCATGCCGGGCTGTCCGACGATTACCGCGACGGCGTGCTCGGTCTCGATCTGGCGGTGACGCCGGGTCTCGCCAGCACGGCGCGCTACGTGCTGATGGACGGCGACCGCCAGGTTCTGGAGGGCCGCGTCGCCGTGCCCGCCGGCAAGGACGAACGCACCGTCACGCTGGCCGGTCGTGTTCCCGCCGTGAAGCCGTGGACGGCCGAGACGCCCAATCTCTACCGCCTGGTTGTCGAACTAACCGACCCCAAGGGCAAGATCATCCAGTCGACCGCGCAGTCGATCGGATTTCGCACCGTGGCGATCAAGAACGGACTGGTCAGCGTCAACGGCAAGCCGATCACGATCCGCGGCGTCAATCGCCACGAACATGATCCCGAGACGTTCCATGTCGTCAGCCATGAATCGATGGAGCACGACATCCGGTTGATGAAGGGCGCCAACATCAACGCGCTCCGCACTTCGCACTATCCGAACGACCCGTACATCTACGACCTCGCCGACCGCTACGGCCTGTATGTGATGGACGAGGCGGACATCGAGAGCCACGCGTATATGGAGCAGGGCAACCGTAACCCCGAAAGCCGCGCCAAGTTTCAGGTCGGCTTCGATCCGGCGTGGAAGGACGCGCATGTCAGCCGCGTCGTCAACATGGTCGAGCGCGACAAGAACCACCCGTCGATCATCTTCTGGTCGCTCGGCAACGAGGCGGGGATCGGCCCCAATTTCGAGGCCGCCGCGGCTGCCGCAAAGGCACGCGATCCGAACCGCCTGATCAGCTATCTCGGCTGGGGCACGTGGGACGGGATCAGCGATCACCGGCCCAACTGGTTCGCCGACATCTACGCACCGATGTACGATCCATCGGTCAAGATGGCCGACTATGCGACCAATTGGAATTTCAAGCAGCCGATGATCCAGTGCGAATACGGGCACATGATGGGCAATTCCGGTGGCGACCTGAAGGAATATTGGGACACGATCTACGCGCACCCGAACAAGCTTCAGGGAGGATTCGTTTGGGACTGGGTCGACCAGTCGATGTATCGCTATACTAAGGACGGTAGGCGCTATTGGGGCGACGGTAGCGAATATGGCGCCAATCCGGGCGGCGACATCGAGTTCGGCGATGGCCTGCTCCAGGCCGACCGCACGCCGAACCCCGCCTTCTACGAACTGCGCAAAGTCTACGCGCCGGTCCAATTCGACGGCTTCGACCCCGCCACCGGCAAGGTGACGGTGCGCAACCGGCATGATTTCCGCGACCTGTCCGGTTTCGACATGGACTGGACCGTCGAGGAGAATGGCATCGCGGTCGCGTCAGGCAAGCTGCCCGGCCTGACGACGCCGGCGCGTTCCGCCGAGACGATCACGTTGCCGCTCGCGGAGGTGGCGCGGCGGTCGGGCGCCGAGTATTTCGTCACCGTCACGGTCCACGCCAGGGACGGCACGGTGCCGCTGGTGTCGGGCGGGACCGTCATCGGGTTCGAGCAGTTCGCGCTTTCCCCTTCGTCGATGCCGGCGCCAATCGTGGTATCGGGTACAAACGCGGTGGCGGTCCGCCAGGGCAACGGCATCCTAACATTGGCCGCGAGCGGCGCATCGCTCGAGATCGATCGCAAGACCGGGCTGCTGGTCCGCTACGACAAGGATGGCCACATGCTCGCCAGCGGTGGGCAGCCGCATTTCTGGCGCGCCCTGACCGACAACGACATCGGTATCGGCACCGACAAGCAACTCGCGCTGTGGAAGACGATGAGCGACACGCGTACCGTGCGCTCGGTCACCGCGGATCGCAGCGCCAACGCGATCGTGTCGACGTTCGATCTCGGTGACGGCGCAGCCAGTTTCGAGACGCGCTACACGATGGCGGCGGACGGGTCGGTCGGGGTCGCAGGCCGCTTCACGCCGATCAAGCAGGACCTCCCGGGTCCCTTCCGCATCGGCATGGCCTTTGTGATGCCGACCGAGATGACGACGGTCGAATGGTATGGCCGCGGCCCGCACGAGAGCTATGTCGACCGCAAGACGTCGGCACCGATCGGCCTGTGGCGTGGCGCGATCGCTGCGCAGAACCATGACTACATCCGACCGCAGGAGACCGGCAACAAGGTCGACGTACGCTGGATGGAACTGTCCGGAGCGGCAGGCGGCGTGCGCGTCGAGGGTGATCGGCCGCTGATGATGAACGCGTTGGCTTTCCCCTACGCCGATCTCGACCGCAAGACGCCAGGCACGTGGAAATCGACCGACGTTGTCCCGCACGGACAGGTCACGCTGCTGGTCGACGTTGCGCAGTGGGGCGTCGGAGGCGACACGCAGTGGAGCGAATTCGGCAAGCCGCTCGCCGCCTACCGCGTTCCGCTCGCGCCCACCGCCGTGACGTTCCGCCTAATACCGTTCGCGGGACAGGGAACCAGCCCGAACCTCGCAAAGCCGGCGACGGCGGTAACGGGAGGATAACCCGCTAAAACGGAGTCCTGGACTGACGTGCAGTCAGGATTCTAGTATCATAATGTGATGCCCGATACGTTCAAACCAACAGCTAAGATCGCCGCCAATGCGAATAAGGGGCTAAAGTTACGCGATGATTTCGGACGAGGCGGTACGGACGTGGGGGTTCGTCGTACCGAACAACTCGCAGCGCAGAACGATGTGACCGCTGAAGATATGAAGTCGATGCACAGCTACTTCGCTCGTCACGACGTTGATAAAGACCGCAAAACGCACGAGTGGGGATCGGACACTGATCCGTCCGCGGGTTACATCGCTTGGCTTCTCTGGGGAGGCAATGAAGGGAAGGAATGGGCCAATCGACACGTCGAGAAGCTCGACAAGAAGGCAGTCGGAGCGGAAGATCGCGACAATGATCGTCATTCGATCGCAATCCGTCAGCGCTTTTAAAGACAGAGGGCCGGCGCGATGCCGGTTGTACTCCTTGCCCTGTAATTGATCGGCGCCTCTCAGATTTACGTTCTCTTTTTCGCCGCGGCTGCAGCGCTAGTGCAATCGCCGGTTGCCGGATCCGTGGTGAAGCCAGGCACGATAGCGATTGTTGCTGCCGATAGTCCGACCACGTCTCCCGCTGTCACGAAAACGTTCACGGACGCCGTTCAGCGAACCCTCCTTCGAACAGCCTTCCTGCCCCTGCCGGACCCGAGCCACAGCCTTTACGTCGCCAAGGTTGAGGTATCGCAGACACAGCGCGGCGTCGTCCGGTCCGGCAACGACCGTTCGGATCGGCCGGGCATGGCGGCCGGGCTCGGAGGTCTGTCGCTGACCCTGCCCGCGGGGAAGGATCAGTTGCGCGGTCTGATCGTGACCCGTCTCAAGGTAACCGTGTCGCTGCGCCGCGATAGTCACGTCGTGTGGGCAGGACGGGCGACCACGATGCGCCCAAGCGGCACACGAACGGGCGCCCCCTCTGTTGTCGCTACGGCACTGTCGGACGCCTTACTGACGTGGTTCCCTCGGCAGCTGCCGGGACCGCTGTCCGTGCCATAATAACCGCCAAGTAAGGCGGCTATCAACCTCTGATCTTCGACAACATGCGTGCAGCAACATTGCTTCTGGCAACAAGCTTACGACCGTACCGGAGCGCGGTCGACGGTGAAGACCATCGCAGCGCCTGTGCAATGCCAACGCCGTCCTCGCCGGCAGCAAACAGGTCCTGCGTCAGCCCTACCCGCAGCGAGTGGCTCGACAGGGCGCTCGCCGCCTTCTCAACCTTAGCGATCGGCATCTCGACCAACCCCTGATCGAAGGCGTTCAGCGCCACGCGCCTATAAATTCCGTTGACGCCCTGCCGGCTCAGCGAGGTCGTCCCGACGGTGTAGACCGTCCTCGCCGGTTCGGCCTTCTTGCCCTTCAGCTTCTCCTGCCAGTGCCGCGTGTGCCCCGGGATCGCTTCGTACGCCATCGGCGGGACCGCGACGCGCAGACGGCGCCGATCGACCCCGACGCGGCGGAAGACCG
>Ga0308164_10004943_pt1 | contig 11002 bp, 10 predicted proteins | sample PhyTR2_FD_201031 | JGI IMG/M metagenome (GOLD analysis project Ga0308164, IMG submission 201031) | Phyllosphere microbial communities from UC Gill Tract Community Farm, Albany, California, United States - DLSLT.R2 | ecosystem: Host-associated > Plants > Phyllosphere > Unclassified | place: USA... | reverse complement strand
CGGTTCGATGACCAGGACATAGCGGGCGAAGCCGCCGTTGGCGCCGATCAATTGGGCAGACGTGATGTGGCCGTGAAAAGGGCGCAGCGGCATCGCGGGCGCCGCGGTCAGCAGTTCCAGCAGCGCGGGCTGGCCCAGCAGCGCGCGCAGCGGGATGCCGGCGTCCGTGGACAGCGCCGAGACCTGGAGTGCATAGCCGTGGTCCAGGCTTTCCTCGCCGTGCAGGCATTCGGCCAGCAAGCGGTCGCGGCCGAGCGGCGTGGACAGGCGTAGCAGACGCGTGTCCTGGGTAAAACGTGGGAACAGTTCTGGCACTTGTGGCTCCTGTGAGCGTTGAATCGGCAACAAGTGAAGGCGATCGACCGATCGCGACGGGACGGCAAGGAAGCATTGTCACTTGACAGTACTGAGTGGCTATTGATTCAAGGCAATTTCAATCTGCACACCGTGGCAAGCCAAGCTGAACGATCAGTGGATAAGTCTTTGGATAAGCTGGGAGCAAGCGGCGCACAAGCCTGTAAAAATCGTGGAAAAGCCTTGGGGCAAGCTGTGGAAAACCAGGTGGATAGTACGGGCACAAGCTTTGGATAAACCTGTAAAAAGTCGGGGACAAGTCAGGGATAAGCCGGGGATAAGTCAGGGATAAGCCGGGACAAGTCCGGCGCGGCCTTGCCGCATCACGCCTGTTTGGGCGAAATCACCAGTTCCGGCTGCGGCCGCGGCGCATGCGCCGACAGATCGGCATGCGCGATCCGCTCCGGAATCGCCAGGACGCCCTGCCACAAGATATCGCCGGCCTGGCGGTTTTCCTTGCTGAGCCTGTACGCCGGCAGTGCCGAGAGGCCTTGCGCCTGCCACATCGCCGCATACGAGGGCGTCAGATCGGCGTCGCGCCAGGCATCGCTCAGGGGCGCCAGCGTGTCCTGCAGGATGGCGGCGGTGCTGCGCATGCGCACCCAGCGATGGTTCAGCCAGCCGTTATCCAATGCCACCGGGTCGAGGAAGCGGTCGATGATTGCACGGGCGGCCAGGCTGCCGCTGCGGCTCATCAGGGCGATTGTCTTGCGGCTCATGTTCAGGTGCAGACCGCCTTCGGATTTCTTGTGGCGGATCAGGACGACGCGGTCGCGGTAGCCTGGCGTCCTGGTCAGGGCTTCGTCGCGCCAGGTGCGGATGGTGCGGAAGACGGCGGTGGCGAAGCGCGCCAGAGAGGGCAGCGCCTGGTCGTCGTCGACCGCGACATAGGCTGCGTTCAGCCCCTCGTTGTTGTTGGCAGGCAGGGTGACGCGCAGCACCGGCCCGGTCGGCGTCGCCGTCGGGTCCTCGTGCAGGTCGTCGCGCAGGATCACGCCGAAGGTCGGGCGGGTCGGCAGGATGGCGTCGAAAAAGTGGATCGGAAAATTGCTCGTCAAACCGCCGTCGGAAAACCAGACCCGCAGCAGGCCGATCTTGCTGCCGGCCACCGGCAGGGTGCGGATGCGGTACAGCGGCACGGCTTGCAGCAGCACGGGAAAACTCAGGCTCATGCGCGCGGCGACGACCACCGGCAAGTCGTCCGCAGCCGGCATGAAGTAATAGTCGTCATCGCCATCGCCGGCGTTGAGCGTCTGCAGCAGCGACCGGGTCTGCTGGCTGTGGCGGGTGCCCTGCCCGGCCTGCTTCATCCAGTCGATGATGTCGGACGGGAACAAATGCGCCAGTTCCGAGGCGCGGAACACCAGGTCGGCGCTCGCATGCGGCAGGCGGTGGGCGCGCAGTTCGCTCAGGCCGGTGCTCATCAGGGCCAGTTCGATCGGCGGCGTGGACAGCCGCAGGTGGCCGAAGGTCAGCGGCGCGTCAGGCGGCAAGCCGGCAATCTCTTGCACCAGTGTGTGCAGCCACTCGGTCAGCGCGGGCGGATTGGCGGGACTGCTGCGCAGGCCGGAACAGATGCCGCAGCGGTTGCGCCGCAATCCGCGCCAGGCGCCCAGGAAAAATTGTAGGGTTGCAAACACCAGCGCGCTGGCCACCATCGACAGGCCGAACCACAAGCCGCTGGCCAGCCAGTAAGCAATGCCGGTGCGCCAATGTCCCCCTAGCAAACCGCTGCTGACCAGGTAGCCGAGCAGCCACAGGCCTGCGCCCAGCAGCGCGCCCAGCGGAAAGTTGCGCAGCAGCGCCCAGGCCACGCGCGCCGCCACCTTCGGCTTGACGCCGCTGTTCAAAGCGGCGACGATGACGCGGAAATGCGGCGCCATCTCCGTGCACGGCTGGAACAGCGACAATAAACGTGTGGTGGTGCCGACGCGTTCGCGCAGGCGCCGCGGCAGCAGGCCGATCCGATAAAAGCCGTCGTCGACGCCGGCCCCCGTGGCGCGCACGCGGTTGCGTTGATATTGGGCGGCCGCCGCGGCAATGGCGGCGATGGCGCCGACGCTGGCGCCGCCGATCGAGCGCAGGGTGAATTTTTTGGCGAGTCGGGCGACGAAGCTCGGGTAGACCACGCCGGACGTCACCCCGCCTTCCATCACGATATCGCATTCCTCCGGTAGAAAATCCGCCATCGCCGCCCTCCTCGTTTCGCCTGATGGGATTATGCGGCGCTTCCGGTCCCGTCCGCTTACCGAATGGTCATGCCGTGCGGGTTTTTGCTAAGCTGCGGGCCATGGAAATCGGCACCCTCACCGGATTGACCCTGCGCGCCACCCGCCGCGCGCCGCCGCGCCCGGTCGATTGCGCGGAGGCGCTGGTCGGGCGCGGGCTGCTGGACGATGTCCACGCCGACCGTTACTCGCCGCGCCAGCTGCTGCTGGCCGATGCCGGCGTGTATGCGGACCTCATGTTGCCGCCGCATGCGCTGCGCGAAAACCTGCTGCTCGACGTCGATACCGCCGCGTTGGCCTCGGGCACCGTGCTGCAGATCGGAGAGACCTTGTTACTGCGCCTGATGTTCCAGTGCGAGGCCTGCGGCAACCTGGATGCCTTCCGGCCGGGCCTGGCGCGCGCACTGGGCGAACGGCGCGGCATGCTGGCGCGGGTGATCGCCGGCGGCACCCTGCGTCCGGGCGACCGCATCCGCGACCTGGGCCCGCTGCTGCCGGCCTGGTCCGACGACTGGCGTGAGCGGGTCTTGATGGTGCTCGATGCGCTGCCGCAGGGCTACGTCATCGAATACAGGGATTTGGCGCGCCTGGCCGGCGTGCAATCGACGTATTGCCGGGCGTTTCCACGGATGATCAGGAACCTGGGATCGGAGTACGCGGGCCTGGCGGTGGCCGCCAACGATCCGGCCGATGCACCGCGCTGGAAGGGAGAGGGCTTGTTCGAGCACGCCCCTCTGTTGCGCCTGGTCTGACGGCGCTCAGCCGGGCACGCCGACGATCACGCTGGATGCCTTGAACATCGCCGTCGCCGTGACCCCCTCGGCGAGTTCAAGCGCGGCGGCGCTGTCGTTGGTGATGACGGCGGCCACCGTCCCGCCGCCCGGCAGGTCGAGCACGACTTCGGTGTTGACGGCGCCCGGCGTCAAGCGCGCGACGCGTCCCGTTAAACAGTTGCGCGCCGAAAAACGTGCGCCCTCGGCTTGCGTGACCAGGATCACGGACGAGGATTTGATCAGGGCAAATGCCTGCCGGCCCGGCTGCAGGCCCAGGCTGTCGGTGCTGTCGCGGGTGACGACGGCGATGAGTTGTTGTCCGCCGGCGATGTCGAGTGCGATTTCATCGTTGACCGCGCCGGATTGCACGCGAGACACCGTGCCGAAGAACTGGTTGCGTGCACTGGTTTTCATGTTGAGCCTGCTGATCAGGTGCAGATCGTTGGCGACGCCCGCCGCCTGCCGGTTGAGTTGTTCGACGAAATCGCGGTGGACCCGGTCGAGCAAACGAAAATTTTTCACCAGCTGCTCGCCCCTGGCGGTGAGCCGCGTGCCGCCGCCGCCCTTGCCGCCGGTCAAGCGCTCGACCAGCGCTTCGCCGGCGAGATTGTTCATCGCATCGATGGCGTCCCAGGCCGCCTTGTAGCTCATTTTGATGGCCTTGGCCGCGGCGCTGATCGAGCCGGTCTCGGCGATGCTGGCCAGCAGGTCGACCCGGCCCGGGCCGCCGAAGTTCTGGCCGCCGACCGTCATCCAGACGCTGCCTTGCAGTGTGATGCCTTGTTCCATGGTGTGCCTGCGCCTCCCGTTTATCAAAAGCACAATAGCAGATTCCCCCGTTCGGCACTTCGTTATATACTCGGATATATAACGACTTCCACGGAGCACATCGGATGAAACGCATCGCCGGCCTGCTGGCTACCCTCGTCATTGTCGCGGGGGCGCACGCCGCTGCGCACGCCGCTAAGCACGTCGGCGAAGTGCAGGTGGCGGTCGCTGCCAATTTCACGGCGCCGATGCAGAAGATCGCCGCCGCTTTCGAGCAGGACACCGGCAACAAGGCGGTACTGGCCTTCGGCGCCACCGGCAAATTCTATGCGCAGATCACGAACGGCGCACCCTTCGAGATCCTGCTGGCGGCCGACGACGAGACGCCCGCCAGACTGGAAAAAGAACGGCAGACCGTGGCCGGTTCGCGTTTCACCTATGCCACCGGGCGCCTGGTGCTGTGGTCGGCCAGGGACAACTACGTCGACAAGGGCGGCAAGGTGCTGCAGAGCGGCAGCTTTACGCACTTGTCGATCGCCAACCCGAAAGCCGCCCCGTATGGCGCCGCGGCGGTCGAGACGCTGACCAGACTGAACCTGATGGCCAGTCTGCAACCGAAGATCGTGCAGGGCGAGAACATCGCCCAGGCGCATCAGTTCGTCAGCACCGGTAACGCCGAGCTGGGCTTCGTGGCGCTGTCGCAGGTCGCGCGCGACGGCAAGTTCACCTCGGGCTCGGGCTGGATCGTGCCGGCGTCGATGCATAGCCCGATCCGCCAGGATGCCGTGATCCTGGCCAAAGGCAGCGCCAATCCGACCGCGAAAGCCTTGATGGATTACCTGAAATCGGACAAAGCCAAAGGCATCATCCGTTCCTACGGCTACGAACTGTAAGCCATCGCGCATGGATGCCGCCGACCTCGCCGCCGTCTGGCTGACGCTCAAGCTCGCCACCACCGTCACCCTGCTGCTGCTGGCGATCGGCACCCCGCTCGCCTGGTGGCTGGCGCGCACGCGTTCGCGTGTCAAAAACGTGGTGGCGGCGATCGTCGCCTTGCCGATCGTGCTGCCGCCGACCGTCATCGGCTTTTATCTGCTGTTGGCGCTGGGGCCGAACGGCTGGGTCGGCACACTGACCGCCGCGCTCGGTCTGGGATTGCTGCCCTTCACGTTTGCCGGACTGGTGCTGGCCTCGGTGCTGTATTCGCTGCCCTTCGTGGTGCAGCCGTTGCAGAATGCCTTCGACGCCATCGGCGAGCGTCCGCTGGAAGTCGCGGCGACGCTGCGCGCGAGTCCCTGGGACAGCTTCTGGACGGTGGCGGTGCCGCTGGCGCGGCCGGGATTTCTCTCGGCGGCGGTGCTCGGGTTTGCGCACACGGTGGGCGAGTTCGGCGTGGTGCTGATGATCGGCGGGAATATCCCGGATAAAACGCGGGTGGTGTCGGTGCAGATCTACGACCATGTGGAAGCGCTCGAATATGCCCAGGCGCATTGGCTGGCGGGCAGTATGCTGGTCTTCAGTTTTCTGGTGCTGCTGGCGCTGTACACCGTCAATCCGCAGGCCGTGAAGGGACGGCGCTGATGGTCACGGACGATCTTCAAGTGCGCCTGCGCATCGCGCGCGGCGATTTCACGCTCGACGTCGACCTGCGCTTGCCCGGGCGCGGCATCACGGCGCTGTTCGGGGCCTCGGGCTCGGGCAAGACGACGTGTCTGCGCGCCATTGCCGGATTGGAAAAGGCGGAGGCGGGTTACGTTGCCATCGGCGCCGAGGTGTGGGAGGACGATGCCAAGGGCGTGTTCGTGCCCACCCACCGGCGCGCGCTCGGCTACGTGTTCCAGGAGGCGAGCCTGTTCGCCCATTTGAGCGTGCGCGCCAACCTGGAATTCGGCATGAAGCGGGTCGCCCGTGCCGAGCGCCGCTTCGCGCCGGAGGCGGTCATCGCGCTGCTCGGCATCGAGGGTTTGATGGCGCGCCGGCCGGGCAGTTTGTCGGGTGGCGAGCGCCAGCGGGTGGCGATCGCGCGCGCCCTGCTGGCGTCGCCGCGCCTGCTGCTGATGGACGAACCGCTGGCCGCGCTCGACCTGCGCCGCAAGCAGGAGATTTTGCCGTATCTGGAACGCATGCACGACGAATTGTCGATCCCGATCATTTACGTCAGCCATGCGCCGGACGAGGTGGCGCGCCTGGCCGACCACCTGGTGCTGCTGGAAGGCGGGCGCGCCGTCGCCAGCGGTCCCTTGGGCGATACGCTGGCGCGCGTCGATTTGCCGCCCAGCTTTGCCGACGATGCCGGCGTGGTGCTCGACACCGTGCTCGACGGGCACGAAGCCGATGCCCTCTCCCGCCTGCGCTTCGACGGCGGCGTGCTCTACGTCGGCGGGCGCCACGAGGCCGTCGGCAGTTACCTGCGCTGCCGCATCCACGCGCGCGACGTCAGCCTGTCGCTGCAGCGCCCGGCCGGCACCAGCATCGTCAACCTGCTGCCGGCCACCGTGACGGCGATCGCCGCCGCCGAGACCCCCGGCCACGTGCTGGTGCAATTGCGCGTGGGCGCGTCGCCGCTGCTGGCCCGCATCACCGAACGCTCCTGCCGTGAACTCGCGATCGCCCCTGGCCACAAACTGTGGGTCCAAATCAAGGGCGTCGCCCTGCTGGCCTGACCCCCATCAAACCGGGGTCAGAGCCCGATTTTGGGCAATTGCCCGATTCGGGGTCAGCCCAATTCGGGGTCAGAGCAGCGGAAGTCGACAATTCGGGGTCAGAGCCCGGTTTTTGGCAAGAGCTCGATGGCACGTATTGGTACCCATTGGCACTCGACGAAGCGGGACGCCCGGCAGTGAGACGCGGCGCCTGGTGCGCCGGCCGGGAATAATGCCGCCGGGCTCATTCCAAATTAAGTGCTCTGACCCCGGTTTTGTGCTCTGACCCCGAATTTTGGGGGGGGTCAGCGGACGCGGCGGATCGAGGAGATGCGGCCGTTCAGCTGGTCGAGGCTGGGGTAGCGGCCGGGACCGTAGACGGCGCACTGGCCGCGGTAGTCGCCGTTGTCGCAGAATTCCCAGCGGCCGTCGCGCACGATGAGCGAGTTGGTGCGGTCGTTGAAGCCGACGTCGTTGAGGGTGCGCATATCGCCGGACAGCGCGACTTCGGGACCCTGGAAGCGCGGGCCGGCGAACAATTGCACGGCGCCGCCGCGGTCGTCGCGGTAGCCGGGGCCGTCGCCACGGCGGTCGTCGCCGCGCCAGTCACCGCGACGGTCGTCGCCACGCCCATCGCCACGGCGGTCGCCGCGATCGTCCCAGCCGCCGTCACGTCCCGGACCGCCGCGCGTCACTTCGCGCACCGACGAGATGCTGTCGTTAAAACGCGGCAGGCTGCGGTATTCGCCGGGGCCGAATTCGGCGCACTGGCCGCCGAAGCCGGCGTGCTCGCACACCAGCCAGGTGCCGGAACGCACGATCATGCTCGACACTTTGTCGTTGAGGCCGACGCGGGCCAGGTCGGGCGCGTCGCGCTGGACCGTCACGCGGGCGCCGCGGAAATCGCTGTCGGCGAACAGGGTCAACTCGCCGGCAAAGGCAGCGTGGGAGCACAGCGCCAGGACGGCGGCGGCGGCAAACAGGCGTTTCATGGTTTCTCCATCGATCGAAATAGGTGGCAGCGCCTGTCAGCGGCGCCTGCGTGATTAACGCGGCAGCCCGCCGTCAGGCAGACATTGTCTTGTAACAAATTTCTACGCTATCACACGGATCGATATGGCACGGTGCGTTCACGCTCCGACGCGGGCCGCGGGAATCTGTTCGTCGGCCAGCACGCCGACGATGTGCGTACTCAGCGTCTCCAGCGCACCCGTGCTCGACAGGTTACGGATGCGCTGGCGCAGGCCGCGGTGTTCCTCGACGCAGATCGACCACGCCAGCGCCTCGCCGTCGTAGCCCTGGTGCGGGCCGCAGATGCTGGCGCAGGCGATCAGGAAGCTGGCATCGTCCGGCAGCGCGTATTCGATCAGCCAGCCCCAGTCCTCGGGCGCCGGGTAGCTGGTGGCGATGCCGCGCCGGCCCAGCGCCTGCGCCAGCCACAGGGCCAGCTCGAAGCCGTACACGCCGGGATTGCTTTGGCAGCTCGCCGGCAAGGTCGGCAAAAACTTTGCCGATGTAAACTCGATACGCCACATCATCGCGTTACCCCCCCGCCACAGAAACGACGATTCTACGTCGCCCAGGTGACGATGGCGTTACGCGCACACGACGCGCGCCACCCGACGCCCGCCAACGTTCAGCCGGGCGGCGGCGGCAGCAGCACGGCCCGCGCCGCCTTCACCAGCGCCGCACCCATCCGTTCCAGCCGCGGCGGCTGGATGCGCCAGGCATGCCAGAACAAGGGCACGTCCACGTGCAAGGCCGGGGTCAGGTCGACCAGCAGCCCGGCCTCCAGCAGCGCCGCGCACTGTTCGAGCGGCAGCAGGCCGTAGCCCAGGCCGCGCCGGATCGATTGCACGTAGGGGTCGCTGGCCGGCACATAGTGAAACGGATACGATCCTTCCGGCAAGCCGAAGTGCTGCAGCAAGAAGGCGGTCTGCAGCGTGTCCTTGCGGTCGAACACCATCACCGGCGCGCGCCGGGCGCGGTCGCGGTCGATGCCGTCCGGGAACCAGCGCGCCGCAAACGCCGGCGCCGCCACCATCCGGTAGCGCATCGTGCCCAGCGCGGTGACGCTGCAGCCGCGCATCGGCGCCGGCTCGCCCGACACGCAGGCCAGCGCCAGCCCCTGCTCCAGCAGGGCAAAGGTATGGCCCTGGTTGTCGAGCACGAATTCCACCAACAGACCTTCGTCGATCAGGACCGGCGCCAGCGCCGGCAGCAGCCAGGTCGCCAAGGTATCGTTGTTGACCGCCAGCGTCACCCGCACCGGCCCGGCATCGGCGCCCTCGCCGGCCAGGAATTCCGCGTCCAGCAGCGCGCGCCGGCGCAAAAACTGCAGCAGACGCATGCCCGGCGCGGTCGGGCGGCAGGGCCGCGCGCGCACCAGCAGCGGCGTGCCCAGGTCGTGCTCGAGCGCCGCAATCCGCTGCGACACCGCCGACGGGGTAATCTTGAGCTGGCCGGCCGCCGCTTCCAGGCTGCCGCCGTCGATGGCGGCGAGGAAGGCGGCGCTGCGGCGCGGGTCGATGTCCATGGGTTAGCCGAATTAACGAAGCATTAAATTTCATTAATATAATTGATGCTGCAAGACGATGCGGCGATGATCCGGTCTTTCCCCATGAAGGACGCCACGATGTTTTCGCAACAAATCTTCCTGCAAGGCCTGGGCATGGGCGCCAGCCTGATCATGCCGATCGGCGCCCAGAACGCGCACGTGATCCGCACCGGCGTGCGCGGTCGCCACCTGGGCTTGACGGTGGCCACCTGCATCCTGGTCGACATGGGCTTGATCGCGCTCGGCATGTCCGGCTTCGGCGCGCTGGTCGAAGCGTCGCCGCGGCTGCTGGCGGCCTGCCGCTGGGGCGGCGCCCTGTTCCTGGTGTGGTACGGCAGCCGCTGCCTGATGAGCGCCTGGCGCGCCGCTTCGACGCCGGCCGCGGGCACCGACGCGCAGGCCGCGGCGCCGCTGACGACGGCGCGTCAAGCCTTGATGCTGGTGCTGGCAATGTCTCTGCTGAATCCGCACGTCTACCTGGACACGGTGGTGCTGCTGGGCGCCGTCGGCAGCAGCCTGGCGGACGGTCACCGCATGGCGTTCGCGGCCGGCGCGATGCTGGCCTCGCTGCTGTGGTTTTCGCTGCTCGGTCTGCTGGCGCGGCGCTGCGCCTTCGTGCTGGCGCGCCCCGCCGTGTGGCGCGCCGTCGAGACTTTTACAGGCGCGACGATGCTGGTGCTGGCCGCCCTGCTGCTGCGCGGATGACGCCTAAGCCGCTTTCTGCGGAAACGCCAGGGGTTCGGCCAGCGCCTTGCCGCCCTCCACCGTCATCTGCTGCGGCAGCGGCACCCCGTTCTTGACCGCCGTCAGCTCGGCCAGGATCGACACCGCGATCTCGTACGGCGTCTTGCTCCCGATGTAGATGCCGATCGGGCCGTGCAGCTTGTCGATTTGCGCGTCGCTGACGTCGAGTTCGCGCAGGCGCTCGCGGCGGCGCGCATTATTCACGCGCGAGCCGATCGCGCCGACGTAGAAGGCGTCCGTCTTGAGCGCTTCCATCAGGCCCATGTCGTCCAGCTTGGGATCGTGGGTGAGCGCGACCACGGCGCTGCGGCTATCGAGTTTCATGGCCAGCACGACGTCGTCCGGCATCTCGTGCACGACCTCGACGCCGGGCAGGCTCCAGCTGCCGCGGTATTCCTCGCGCGGGTCGCACACCGTGACCTGGTATTCCAGCCCGACCGCGATCTGCGCCAGGAATTGCGACAGCTGGCCGGCGCCGATGATCAAGAGGCGCAGGCGCGGGCCGTGGATCGTCACCAGCGCGGTCCTGGCCGCGTCCATGTGCAGCTGCTGCTCGGCGCTGCCGGCGTCGAGCGTGACGGCGCCGCTGGCCAGGTCGAGCGTGCGCCGGGTCAGCACGCGCCGCTGTGCCAGCGCCAGCAGTTCATCCATGCGGCTGTGCGCGCCGAGCGGCTCGACCACCAGCTGGATGGTGCCGCCGCAGGGCAGGCCGAAGCGGTGCGCCTCGTCGGCCGAGATGCCGTAGGTGAGCACTTCCGGCGCCGTGCGCACGATGCCCTGCTCGCGCACCGCGGCGATCAGGTCGTCTTCGATGCAGCCGCCCGACACCGAGCCCACCACCAGCCCGTCCGAGCGGATCGCCATGGTGGCGCCTTCGGGACGCGGGCTCGAGCCCCAGGTGCGCACCACCGTCACGTATTCGCAGCGGTAGCCGGC
>Ga0308164_10004942_pt1 | contig 11002 bp, 9 predicted proteins | sample PhyTR2_FD_201031 | JGI IMG/M metagenome (GOLD analysis project Ga0308164, IMG submission 201031) | Phyllosphere microbial communities from UC Gill Tract Community Farm, Albany, California, United States - DLSLT.R2 | ecosystem: Host-associated > Plants > Phyllosphere > Unclassified | place: USA... | reverse complement strand
CAGGCCACGCTGCTGGCCCGCAAAGACGCTGTAGCGCCAGCGGCGCGACGGGTCCTGCCAGCGGCTGGGCTTGTGGATCGAAGCGGTTTCGCGCGATGCCTCACGGCCCTCTTCGATCACCCGCAACCCGACGTCGTAGATGCCGCCGGGCAGGCGCCGCGTGTCGATTTCCTGGATGCCCGGCTTCACTGCCTGGGTGGACAGCAGGTTGCCGTCGCGAAGAATTTCCACCACGCCTTCGCGGCTGGCAGTGACATAGACCGGGTAGACACTGGGGCTGCGTGTATCGGCCAGCAGCACGTCCGACGACCCCAGCATCAGGCCGAGGGCGGTGTCATTCTGCGTCCCCGGCGCCCGCGGCTGCCGGATGATGCCCTCGAAGGTGGGCAGGAAGTAGCCCGCGCGAACGAAGTGGTCCCCCAGCTCGCGCTGTGCGTACAACGCACTGAGATAATGCTCACGGCTGCCAGGCTGGGCGTAATACTGGTAGCCGCCCACCGTGCTCCAGTGGCCGACACTGCCCCGCAGTTCGGCGCTGTAGCGCGCGGTGGTGGGCTGATCCTGGCCGCCGTGCACGGTCAGGCTGTTGCGTACGATCAGGCCATGGCTGCCGGCGTCCGGCAGCGCGATATGGCGGCCTTCGGCCTGCGGTCCCGCCGGGGTAAGCAGGCTGAGCAGGGAGTTGGCCAGGCTGTAATGCACCGCGGCCAGGCCGCGGCAGTGCGGGCTGCACACGCCCAGCGCGATCGGCTCGGACAGCTGCTCGGCCCAGCGCACGCGTTCTGTGTGCGGCCACGGGCTGTCATGGCTTTCGCCAAAGCCGATCAGCTGCATGCGGTTGTCTTCGTGCAGCACTACCTCGGCATCGCCGAGGTAGTGACCATCGAGCTCCACGCGCACGGTCAGCGGGTTGCCGAACAGATGCGCACGGAACTCCGCCGGCATGTGCTCGCGCTGTTCCAGAAGGCTGGGCAGCTCATCCGGTGCCAGGCCCCCGGCCTGCGAGGACGCGGCAACGACAATGGCACCGATGGCGACGGTCAACCGGGCCAAGGGCGGGCATGCGCGAGGGCGCCTGGGAAACATGGTGCGTTCTCCGGCCTCCCTGCCGCATCGGTGGATGCGGCAGGGAACGCCTGCAGGGCTCAGGGATCGGCGATATCGCTCTCGAAGATCATGTGGAACTGGCCGCCATAGCTGCCCGGCTTGTAGCCACCGGCCGGCACGGTCGGGGCGACCGCAAACGCCACCGACTTGCCAGCCGCGGCCTGCGCCGCATTGGCGACGGTGATCTTCGATGCGGATGTGGCCGGCACGGTCACGTTGTCCAGCTTCACCACCAGGTTCACGACATCGGCAGCGGATGCCATCTGCGCCGGGGCCGACAGGTAGGCGGTGATGGCGGCCGACGACTTGACGTTGATGACGCGACCGGTCAGCTCACCCAACACCTGGCGCGCGGTGTCCCACGGCAGGTTCTGCGGCAGGCCTTCCCAGCCATCGGGCGTGGACACCTGCAGACCGGCGGTGTTGGGGACATCGGCCGTTACGTTGACGGTAATCGACTTGGTTTCGATGGCGGCGTGGCTGAGCGCCGGGGCCAGCAGCGCGGCGGTGGCGGCCGCCAACGCGTAGGTTTTCAAGGACATGGTGTTGCTCCAGGAAGAGTGGATGGATACAAGACGCCAGGACATGGGCACAGCACCCCCGGCGGGTGCCTGGCGGACCCGATGGGGCATGAACAGCGGGAGGAACGGAACGGTCAGCGGCGCGAATCGATACCGCGCTGGCTGTCGCCCTCCTTCAGGTCGTAGCGGGTGAACTGGCCGTCGGCCAGTTGCAGCGCGTAGGAGCGCCCGGGCCGGACGTGGACGATGATGCCGGGCGTGCAGGTGTCCGGGCGGGCGCGCTCGCACTGGCGAAGGTTGTCCAGCACCACGGTGGCGTTGCCGTGGTTGTACACGCGGCCATCCTGCAGGCGGGTGTCGTAGTGCGCGTGTTCCGGCGCGATGAACAGGATCGTGCCGTACCCGGTGAACATGCGGATGGACGCGTTCAATTCCGCCGCTTCCTGCGCCTGTTCTTCGCTGAGCGAGAATTCCTCTGCACTGGGTGCCACCGGGATGAAGCGCAACCGGTAATAACGTTCCTGGTCACGTGCGCCGCGATAGACCAGGCGCGTGGCCTGTTGGCCGTTGCCGGCAATGATCAGGCGGCTGGGGCTGGCGATGACACCGTGCGCGCCAGGGGCGTTGCGTACCAACGCCGCGCCGTCCACCGGCGTTTCACTGGCCTGTCCTTCCGCATCGAAGTGCATCTGGGTCACTTCCACGCGCACGTAGGCCGTGGCGTCACCGGTGTTGCGGATGCGCTTGAGCAGGTTGCTGTGGGTGGGTTCCAGGTAGTCGAACAGCGGCCCGACGCTGATCTGCGGTGTCGCGGCGGCGGCCGGCAAGCAGAGCGTGGACAACAGCAGGGCAATGAGGAAGCGGGGCATGACGCAGCTCGCGTTGGAGAGCGCACAGTCTGTGCACTGACCACCTGGGTGGCCATGCAATTAGTTGCAAATGCAAATATCTATCGATTGCATTGATGCGGTGGATCACCATGCGATATGGCCTGCCGCGGTCTGCCCAGTATGTGATGTGCAACTGCAGGCGGCATGAGCCGCTACAGCAATATGGGCATTCCCGTCTCAACGATGGTCGAGGGTCAGCGTTGCTTCGCCTTGCAGGCGCCCGGGCACCAAGGCAGCGTCCGTACGGATGTACTGGACCTCAAAGGGAATACGCTGTTGACCGGCCGCGGAAAGGCCATGCCGCCAGCGGCTGGAAAACCGCACGGGTGCCCCCGCTCTCAGCAGGCGCAGACGCACCCCCCGGGCCACCGAATCGGTGGTGGGAACCAGTTGCCCGGGCTCGCCGCTGTCGCCATGGATATCGGCCACGGTGAGGTTCAACGGCGTACCCGCCGACCTGCAGTTCACAACGACCTCCAGCGGGCGGGTTCCTGTGGTGGCACCTGGTGTGGACAGATCCACAGCCTGCGCCGGATCCAGCACGAGCGCAGCGTCGCTTGCCGTGCAGGGCAGGTGTGGCAGACGGATCTTCAGCTCCACGGTGTATCGCAGCAATACGGCAGGATTGTCTCTCAACGAGAATTCCACACTGCCGCCGAACGCTGGCACCTCCGTCATCACCCCGCCGCGTGAAAACAGAACCACACCCAGCATTGGCTCGGCGACACGGCCGAATCCGGTTTCGATCGTGGTCTCTGTCGACTGGTCGATTCGTAGCGGGACCGGTTGGTTGCCGCCGGCCGAAGGAAGCCGCAGCACGCGGAACGCAATCAACGGCGATGACGCGCTGAACGCGTAGGCCGGGTACCACTGACCCGACCAGAAGACGTCACGGATGTAGGTCAGTCCTGGCATCGACGGGCGGATGAGGACCGGTATGCGAGCGCCTGGCGAGCAGCCGGTGAAACGGGACACCGTTGGCGCTGACAGCGGCCCATCCAGTAGTACGTCGGCTGTGGATTCCTGGGCGATGCCACGGTCGCCCCACAGCTCATGCTGCATTGCATTGACAGCGGTGCAGGCCAGCACCGGCGCACTGGCCGTGACGGTTGCCCACAACAGGCAGAGGCGCGCGGGACGAACCGTGGCAAGCGTCATGAAATTTCCCTGGCGGAAGTCGATTCTTCCTCGCCGCTACCGCCGGTGCGCCCTCCCTGCAGATCAGGGCTGAAAGCGTGGGCAAGATAGTAGTACGCACTGCTGTCCAAGCCTGGGTACGTCGGTGAGCGCAGCGAGACTTCTCCGGTAGGGATGCCGGACGACTGCATCTGTCCGCCGCGCGAGAACACCAGCGCCGTGTAGTTGATGGTGTATTGCAGGTCATCGCCGGCGTGCGTTTCGTACATGATTTCCATCTCCTCACCCAAGCGCAGCGGCCTGCGGTCGAGAGCATTCCAGTACACGTCAAAGGCCAGCAGCGCCGAATCGGCCGAGGTGGCGTAGGACGCATACGTTCTGCCCTCGTACTGCAGTTCACCCACATAGGTAAATCCCGGGATGTCCAGACGCACGATGACAGGACTCGGCCCTCCGGGGAACGAACACTTCCTCATTGCCAAGCGCCCGCGCTCCTGATCCATGAAAATCCGAGGTTGTGTCGGAGCAGATGCATAGAACGAATCGAGCACAACGTCGGGATACGCCGTGTAGTGCTCGCATGCTGCTGCCGTCCCTGAGATCATCAGCGCACCGGCAAGGAGCGCGGCCGCCAGCCGGAGTGGGCCACGCAAAACCTGTTTGTTGCCGCCGTTGTCCACGTCTGGTGCGCGGGGCACGTGGGTTCGGCGTGGTGGAGAGAAACGTGTGGAATGAATGGGCTCAAGTTTCATGCTGGCGCCTCAGCGAAGATCGGACCATCCTCGCCGTTGCCGCTGTGCCATGCCATCCAATTTGTTGCAGAATCGCCAACATTCGGGTACCTGCAGGAAATTGCCGCGCGCGCATCATCTGCACGGGCGAGCTACACGGCCTTACCAGTAGTCGACATTGAGCACCGCCTCCCCCTTGATCAGACCAGGCATCAACGGCTCATCGGTCCGGATGTAGCGAGCGGTGAATGCAATGTCATGCGTTCCGCCAACACCCGGTTCGAAATTCCAGATACGTCCGAAGTTCACTTCACTCCCCGCTTGCAGGAGCTGCACCCGCACACCTTTGGCATCTGAATCAGCCGTGGGTGTCAGTTGGCTTCCCGAATTTGTCGGGTCGCCAGCATCGGTCAGGGTGATCTGCGCGCGCGGCGCATCCGTGCCGCAACTCAGGCGGACCGCCACCGGCTTCTCCTTGGCAGTGCTGCCCGGCGTGGGCAACTCTGCCCACTGGACATCCTGAAGCGTTTCCGAGACATCCTGCAGCGGACAGGTCACGGCCGGGAACTGGGGCGCGAGATAGTAGGCCGATGTTACATCAAGCTCAGGGTGTGCCGGCGATCGCAGCGACACCTGCCCGGTCCGCACGCTGGACGTGCGCATGCGCCCGCCGCGCGAGAAGACCAGCGCCGTGTAGTTGATGGTGTGCTGCGCGCCATCACTTGAATTGGTTTCATACGGCAACTCCAGTTCCTCGCCCAAACGCACGGGCCTGCGATCAAGGAAGTTCGAGAAGGTATCGAAGGCAAGCAGCGCTGAGTCGGTGGCAGTGGCATAGGACGCGTAGGTCCGCCCTTGGTATTGGATGTCCCCAGCATAGGTCAACCCAGGAACCTCCAGGCGTACGAAGACCGAAACGATGCCACCGGGCAGCGCGCATTTCTGATAGGCAACCCGGCCTCGCTCCTCAGCCATGAAGACATTGGGTCCAGTCGGAGCAGACGTATAGACGGTGTCGAGCAGCACGTCCGGCTTCGCCGAGTATTGCTCACAGGCAACCACGGTACCAGCGGATAGCAGGAGTGCCAGCGAAGTGAACAGTTTCGCGGGGAGCGACATGCGCGTCGATACCCCGGTAGATGAGGTGCGGACAAGGACAGACATACAACGATCTCCATTTCAGCAGATAGCCAGTGGCCGGCGCACATCGCGCGCGTACGGCCATCACTCACTCGTAGTCAGCAGTAACCACGATCTCAGTGGACACATCGCCGGCACTCAGCGAAGAACCGGTCGGCGCGTGGTAGGCCGCGCGCAGGTCGTAGCGCGCGGTGGCGCCGGTCACCGGCACATCGATGCCGGTGTCGCCGTCTTTCAGATAGGTGTTGCCGGTGGTGCCCGACAACAGCGAAATCGAGACGCCGCTGGCCGGATCGGTGGTCGCGGTGTTCTTCCAGCGCTCGGCATCGCCATCGGCCGCGGTGCCGGCGAAGGACAGCACGGCCTTGCTCACGCCCACGCAGCCATTGAACTCCAGCGCGCCGGCCTTGATCTGGCTGTCCGCGCCGGGGGTGAGGTCGCTGGCCTTGACCGGGTCCAGATCGATCGGCGCGGCGGTGAGCGTGCAGGTGCCGGGCAGCACCCGGCCGGTGATGGTGAGGGTCTTGGTGTCAGCCACGGCCAGCGGCGCGGCGGCCAGCAGGGCGGTGCACAGGGTGATGCGGTTGAACAGGTGCATGCGGAACTCCGGATAGAGAGAGGAAAGGGAACTCAAAACGACGATTCGCCAGACGCTTCCAGTGCGGCCTGCAGGCCCGGGCTGGGCGCAGGCAGCGGGGTGCAGACCGCCTGGCTCCACGACAGGCCGTAGGCATCGGGGGCATCGGGGGTGGTGTATTCCAGGCGACAGCGCTGCGCGCCGTCGGGGTCGACGATCAGGGCACCCTGCGCCGGCGCGCCGCGCAACTGGATCACCCCGCCCTGCCCGACCGCACCGAATGCGCGGCCGGCCTCGTCTTCAACGCGGGCGGCGAACGGCAGGGGCTGGCCCAGCGCGTCGGTGGCATCGATGAACAGCGTGCGTTCGCGCTTGGCGTTGAAGGCCACCCGCACGATGCTGCCGGCGGTGGGGGCGACACGCTGCGAGGTCTGCAGCAGTTCCACATCCAGCGGCAGGCCGGACGGGTCCAGGTCGATCTGGTTCCAGCGGTAGGGGCTGACGTGCGGCAGCAACGCATAGCCATTGCGCGCCACCCGGGTATCGCTTCCGTACCCGACCTTTGCCCCATGCGCACCCTCGGCCTGGATCAACGCAAAGCCGTCGCCCACCGGGGCGCCGAGGTTGACGCCGCCGCCATGCAGCACCACGCTGCCGGCCGCGCTGGCCGACACCGCGCTGTAGTCGCCGGAACGGGTATACCCCGCGCTGAAGGTGCCACGTCCGCCCTGGTAGGTGGTGTAGGCACTGGTACTGCGCTGGCCGTTGCTGGCATCGCTGGCCGACAGGCTGTAACTCAGTGCGCGGTCCTCACCCAGCGTGCCGTTGATGCCCAGCTGCGCCTGGTGACCGGCAGCGGACTGCCCGACCTGGCTGCTCAGGCGCGGCGCACTCGGGCTGCGGCCCAGCGGCACGCTCACGTTGAATGCATAGCGGGTGTCCTGGCGGCCGTTGCCCAACTGGTAGCGCATCGCGGAGATGCCGTAGTTGGCGCGGCCCCAGGTGCTCTGGAAGCGCAGCTGGAAATCGTTCTGGCGGTCGGCGCTGTCCCAGTAGCTCACATGGCCCCCGCTCAGCGACAGCGTGCTGCGCTCGCCCACTCGCTGCGAGAAGTTCACCTGGTAGCGCTGGCGCGCACGGCGGCCATAGCCCCAGTCGTCGCTGCGTGCGTCGGCGAAGTCGGTCAGGGTGAGATAGCCCTGCGTGCTGTAGCGGTGCGCGGCCAGGCCGAAGTTGGTGCCGGTGGCGGCAACATAGCGCTGGAAGTTGAGCCGCACACTGTTGCCGGTCACCTGCTCGCCGTTGCTCAGGCGTGCGCGCGAATGGGTGATGTCGGCACCGAACGCGCCGATCGGCGTGTTCACCGCACCGCCGACCAATGCCGCCTGGAAACCTTCACTGGCCTGTACGCCGCCCAATGCGGTGAAGCGGTTGCTGATGCCGCGTGCGTAGGTGCCTTCGGCAAAGCGCAGGTCTTCACCGCCGCGACGGGAGGCGCGCAGTTCACCAGCGGTGGCGCTGAAGCGGCTGGCGCCGGGGCGCAGCGCCTGCGGCACCGCCGAGAAGCTGACCTTGAAGCGCTGGGTCCGGCCGTCGGCTTCGGTGACAGTCACGTCCAGGTCGCCGCCGAAGTTGGTGGGGTACAGATCCTCGATGGAGAACGGCCCCGGCGCGACGGTCACCTCATGGATGACATGGCTGTTCTGGCGGATGGTGACCACCGCGTTGCCCTCGGCAATGCCCTGCACCACCGGGGCAAAGCCGCGCAGCGAATCGGGCAGCATGCGCTCGTCGGTGGCCACGCGTGCACCGCTGAAGGCCACGCTTTCAAACAACTCGCCGCCGGTGCTGCTCTGGCCGATCAGCAACTGGCTGTTGAGCCACGGCAGGTCGCGCTGCAGGTGGCTGCTGATCACATCGTGTCGCGAACCGTGCGTGCCCTGGCTGAACGACGCGCGATGGCGCAACCGCCAGGCACCCAGATTGATGCCCGCATTGACGCTGGCGTAGGTGTTGTCCTGCCCTTGGCTGCGATTGTGGTTGACGTTGTAGTCGAAGAATCCTGCCGTGACGCCATAGTCGCGCTGCGCCGGTGCCACGTAGCCACGCGCGGTGCTGACCTGTGCGGCCTGCGGAACCGTCACCAGCAGCTGCAACGCGCCGCTGTCGAAGCTGACCGTGGCGCCCGGCACGATGGCCACCAGGTCGACACAGGCCGACGCATCATCACCCAGTGGCGTCAGGTAGGCATCCTTCAGACCCAGTTCGCGCACCAGTGCCACCGGCAGGCACGGCACGGCGCCCTGTTCGCCCGGCACGAAGGTGATGTCGCGGCTTTCGCGGAACGCCCCGTTGACCACCAGGTCCAGCGGGTACACGCCTGGCGCCATCGGATTGCCCTGCGCGTAGCGCTGCAGGTCGATGGCCTCGCCGCCGATCAGGAACCCCTCGCTGAACTGCAGGCCGTCGAGCGGATCGGCCCGGCTTGGCGCGACCATACCCAATGCCAGCGAGACGGCGATAGCCGTTGCCAAGCAGTGGCGCGTGCGACGACGAGGCGGAGCGAAGACTGGCGAGCATGCATTCATGGCGACGATCATTCGACGTCGGCTGAAACCGACATCTCCCTGTGGATGAGGGGTCGCAGCGTAGGGGTCTACCGCGCGTCATCCCATGCAATTAGTTGCAATGCTCAATGCAACCCTTAGAACTAGAGAGATTTTGCCTATCTAAGTTTCAAGCGCATTCATTTTCAGCGTCACCCGATCTGCAGTTTTTGAAATGCGGCGGATTCCCTATAGGTGTCACGCGCGGGCACGGTGCGCCGTGCATTGAACGCCACCTGTACAAACGGCGGCCATTTAAGACACCGCCTATCGTTTGCAACTTATTGCATGGTTCCGAGATATGTCTGGAACGACACTGCGCTCCTCGTATTTTCCAACCCGAGTGCAGATCATGTTGAACAAATTGAATGTAGCGATCATTTCCCTGCTGGCTGCCACGGCCGCACCGTCGGCCATGGCCGAGAAGCTGGAGATCACCGGCGAGCTGATGACCTCCACCTGCGCGGTGGACTCCACCGGCGGCACCATCACCGTGGCCATGGGCCAGGTCGACCTGAAGTCGGTCAACGCCAACACCCGTGCCGGCCAGAAGAACTTCAGCATCGGCCTGGACTGCTCCGGTTCGGGCAGTTCCCAGGAGGTGGGTGTGCGCTTTGGCGGCACGCCGCATGGCAGCACCGGCAACCTGGGTGTCGCTCCGGGCGGCGCGCAGAACGTGGGCGTTGCGCTGTACGACGCCGCCGGTGCGCACCAGAAGATCGGTGAAGATCCCACGCAGTGGGTGGTCATTCCTGCCGACGGCAAAGGCCAGCTGGACTACAGCGCGTGGTACGCCTCGCCGGGCCAGGACGCAACGGCCGGCAAGGCCGATGCCTCCGGTGATTTCGTGGTGCTCTACAAGTAACTCAACGCCCTTTCGCCGTACCTGCCGCACGTGCGGCAGGTACGGCACTTTCTTCTGGAGCAGGTGAGCAATGAACATGCGCATTACATCCCGGGCGTTCGCCCTGGTGACGCTGCTGCTGGCGAGCCATGCCTCGCTGGCCGCGGTTACGCTGCAAGGCACCCGCATCGTGCACGACGCAGGCAAGGGTCGCGACGTCACAGTGAAGGCAAGCAACGGTGGCGACCAGCCGGCCATGGTGCAGGTGTGGGTGGACGCGGGCGATAGTCATGCCCGGCCGGAGAACGTGCGCACGCCGTTCCGGCTTACCCCGGCCGACCCGCGCCTGCTGCAGGCGCATCAGGGCCAGGCCTATCGCATCACCTATGCACCGCGCCCGTCGGAGGCACCGCTGCCAACCGACCGCGAATCGGTGTTCTATTTCAACCTGCTGGACATTCCGCCCAAGCCGACCGATGCCGCAGGCAAGAATCTGCTGCAATTCGCCGTGCGCACGCGTGTGAAGCTGTTTCACCGTCCCGCAGGGTTGCCCGGCAACGCCCGCGATGCCGCGGCTGCGCTGGTATGGACCGGTGCGGGCAATGCCTTGCAGGTCACCAACCCTACCGCCTACCACGTCACCCTGAGCACGCTGACGCTGGCGGACGGCCGCAAAATGGAGGTGGACATGATCGCCCCGGGCCAGCAGGTGCGCTACGCGCTGCCGGCGGGTGCCCCGATGCCGGCGAAGGTGACGTTCCAGTGGCTGGACGACTACGGCACGCCGCGGGACCAGCAGGCGACCGTGAGCACGCCGTAACACCCGCCTCGCGACCGTGGCGCCGGGCTCTGCCCGGCTGAACGACCTACGTAGAGCCGGGCTCTGCCCGGCGGCTCAACTCACTCCGCGAAATGCTGGTAACCGCCCGGGCCAGTCTCACCTTCGCACTGCACGCCCTGCCCGTCCACGATGCGGCCGATGCGGGTGAGCGGCAGGCGCAGCGATTCGGCTACGGCATGCAGCGCCTCGCGCTGGTCGGCGGCGGCGGTGAAGCACAGTTCGTAATCGTCGCCGCCGCGCAGGGCACATGCACGCGCGGCGTCGCGGCCAAGCACCGCACGCAGCGCCGGTGACAGCGGCACGGCGTCGGCATCCACTTCGGCACCGACACCACTGCGCGCGGCGATGTGGCCCAGGTCGGCCAGCAGGCCGTCGGAGATATCCACGGCGGCATGCGCGAAGGCGCGCAGGCGCAGGCCCAGCGTCACCCGTGGGGTCGGCCGCAGCAGGCGCAGGCGCAGTGTTTCGTAGTCACCCAGCACGGTGGCGGTGGCGATGTTCAACTCGCCGCGCTGCCACAGCTGCAGGGCACCGGCGGCGTCGCCGAGTGTGCCGCTCACCCAGATGTCATCGCCCACCTGGGCGCGGTCGCGGCGCAGCGCCTGGCC
>Ga0308164_10004937_pt1 | contig 11007 bp, 15 predicted proteins | sample PhyTR2_FD_201031 | JGI IMG/M metagenome (GOLD analysis project Ga0308164, IMG submission 201031) | Phyllosphere microbial communities from UC Gill Tract Community Farm, Albany, California, United States - DLSLT.R2 | ecosystem: Host-associated > Plants > Phyllosphere > Unclassified | place: USA... | reverse complement strand
CGCTCTTTCAGAAGTACCAGGAATGTTCTGTTTTAAGAATGCTTGTCGTTGTGCGTGCTCATCACGATGCGGTCGGTGTAGGCAATCGCCATGGCCGAGAGCAGGAACGCGAAGTGGATCAGGGTCGCAAAAAATGCTGTTCGCTCCTATGGGAGCGGCCAGTTTCAACCCGGCATTTTACACCTCACAGCGCATGGGGTCATCAAGCGACTACGTTCCAAAAGGTTGCCCAACCCGCCCGTATTTTTCCATTTAGGCTGCTTCGACGCTTACGGCGACTGCCACTCTATTGTTGACCTATGGGAACCACGAATACATCCTCCGCGACCTCAGTAGTACTGTTTTTTTACGCTCATGTACAAATTTTTTTTGTACATGGTTTGTACATGAAAAGTGCTGCTTCACCTCTGGAGGACGTAAATGGCACTGCATCAACGTAAGGGAATTTGGTACTGGCGCAAGATGATCGACGGTATAACGATGAACCGTTCGACACAAACAGCAGACAAAAAGCTTGCCGAGAAATTGGTCAAGAAATGGGAACATGACGCTGTCCAGACGATCAAATACGACGGCGAACGTCCAGTAACGCTGCACGAGGCGATCGATAGCTTTCTGGAGCAACGCAAGCACATGGCCAGTTACCCGTCTGCTAGACAGCACATGCAGCACTGGAAGAACGCGCTGCCTAATGAAAAGTTGAAGGCGCTGCACAAGCACCAGGTTCAAGTAGTAGTCACCAAGCGACTAGCGGAAGGGGCAGGGCAGAACACTATTTCGGTGTTCGTCACATACTGGAACGCGCTAATCAATTACTGCAAGGTGAACAAGCTAACGCCGGGTCCAACCTTAGACCGGGTTCAGCCGAAGCGAACGCGGTTCCGCACGATCAACGAACAGGAGGAAGCCGCAATGCTTGCGGCTACGTGTCCGAACGCAAAGTACCCAGGTAACCCGGTCAACGATGCGCGCAAGCAGAATAACCAAGACGTTCTGGTGTGCTTGCTGCACTTGGGCGCACGTATTAGCGAAGCACACAACCTACGCTGGTCAGATGTCGACTTTGCGAACAATACGATCTTTGTGCGTTGGCTTAAAAACGGGGATGACACGCTGCTTATGATGACAAAGGCACTGCGCGTTGTTCTAGAACGCCGCTATGCGGCCAAGATCGACAACTGGGTATTTCCAACAAAGTCCGGCGATGGCAAAGCTAACGCCAACTGGGTGAAGGATGTCGTCGAACGCGCCGGTATCGACTTGGATGCTGGGAAGGTCACCAGCCACACCTTCAGGCATTCGGCTGCAACCCGGCTTTTACGAGCCGGTATGGACATTCGTAAGGTGCAGCACTTCCTCGGTCACAAGTCGATCCAGAGTACTTTAGTGTACTTACATGCGATTCCAGGCGAAGTTGCAGCGCAAGCGATGTCAGTATTCGACGCCGACTAAATACTTGCACGGGTGGTCATGTTCCCGTTCCTCCAGTTGTGCAAAAGCCTCTAACGCTTAAAAGCGTTAGAGGCTTTTTTGTTTGCCAGGCCTTTGCTGGCCCGTATCGCACGTCGCATGAGACTACGCTTACCTGGATGGATTCGACGGCTACTTAACCGCAGACGACAGCAGCTCTACCGGGAAGCGAATAGGTCACGCTTGAGCGAATGCTAAGTAGAAGATGTAGTTGAACGCTGCATGACTCCTAAATTGAAAGGCCACGTGGAAGGGATTCTCACGTGGCCTTTTCTGATTTCTGATGTGTTAACGATTCAGGGGTCGTTAATAAATACCGCGTCACAACTTAGGAGATACACATGACAACAATCACATTACTGAAACAGCTGAAAGCTCACTTGGCCGGCAGGATGCATTCACAACGCGTAGAACGCAAGCCGAAGACGCCCACAGTAACGGCTACAAACGCGACCGCGCAACCCCAGAACGTCTTGTATTCGCTTTTTGAGTACGAGAAGATCGACCGCTTTGCCAGCTACCGCGACAAGATCATTCCTAAGCTGCTCACACACGGCTATGGCCACTTTCTTTCTTGCGACAGTGCCGATTATGTCGAACACCAGAAATGGTGCGATCAGTATTGCATCGATGGCAGCTTGCCACACTGTGATGTCTGGCAAGTAAACGCCAAGTGCCCGCGTGCGTTCGCGAGTAAGGCCGACGCCGCCATGTTCAAGATCACGTTCGACGCCGCCAACATTTAGGTCCTTGCGGCCTGTTGGCTAATCAACTATCTCATCCATGCCTAAGTTTGCAACCGTGCCGATCTGAGACCGTGCCTTGTCCAGAAAGTCACGAATTTGCCTTTGAATTACGCGCTCTGGAACGCCAACTAATGATGCCCTTATTCTTTCGGCTTCATCCATCAAATCTCTCGTTAGGTGGGCGCCGCTGTGGAACGTCATTAACAGTGGAAGATGATTACCCTTTGATTTCGCAACGTTGCGACGGTTTGGACCAAATGCGAGATAATTTATCAAAAAATCAGCGGCCATGACCGGCGAATCATGTTTGTTCACATCGTCATGCTGGAGTAGCGCTTTTTTCAGTCCATACGCCTGGCGATCCACCGTCAGCCACCACGCGCTGTATCCGAAAGCAGAACTTGCCTCTCTTTGCCTAATCTGGACAACACCCGCATAGCACTCAATGTCATGCTTGATAAGGCGATTGATCGCCATCGAGTCAAGTTTATAGCCGTGTTGCTCTAACCTACGATTGTAGCGTTCAATTAAAATCTGTTCCAATGCATGGCGCAATTCAGGTTGCGCAGCTTGACATTCAGTCTCTAAAGTACGTTCAATGATTTTAAACTCAGAGCTTAAATAATCTTTGAGATCGTCCAGAGGCCGCGATTCGCCCCTGAAATTTATAAGCCATTTGCTAAATGATGCCGCAGAGCGACCGTTGGAAATGAACTGGTCAAGCAGGTAGGGTATCGAACCTTGCCATTGTCCAGACTGCATTTGAGTACAAAAAAGCGATCGATTCATGTGGCGTTCGACCTCCTCAATTACACCGCGCGTCACATAAAGTCCCAATCCCGCATCTCTTGCAGCATCAATCATCTGTGTGAAGCGTCCTGCGCCCTGGTCATCATTCGAAAGCGTTTCTGCAATTAGAGGCAAGATAATGTTTGTATCAAGCCACAACGTGCCGTGAGAAAACATTTTCGCTACCGCGCCTTGAACATCTGGGGTTTGCTTCAAAAAAGCCATCAAGGTATAGGAATCCGCAAGCAAGCGTAAGTAGGTTTGGATCGCGAGATCCGAAGTTACCAAAATCTCCTTAACGCCTGTCTGAACGATTTCTAGCCAGCTAACGTCTTTAATTTTTTTAAGACTCGAACGGGAGATTTCGCTTGCAATTGTTGCCCGAAAATCCTCGGCCGCGAGTATGTCAAGTTTTCCCATCTGAACTGCCATCGCGAACGTTTGACTCCGTTCAAGCAGAATTGCATCGGCAGATAGACGAATTACCGCTGATAGCGCTCTGTTCTGCTCCGGGAGAACGCTTTTTCCAGTTGTCAAACGTGTTGATAGCTGAACGATAAAGCTGTTTACCCGCTCTTCAGCAAGTGCTGCATCAACTTTGAATTGATTTACACGCTTGACTTCTTCGTGAGAAAGGCAGAACTCGTCCTCCCTTGGCCAATGTTTAACAGTATTTTTTCCAAAGCGCCCCAATGCGCTATTAACATAAGTGATTATCTGTTGTTTAGGATGTTCCGGCAAAAACTGAGCGACTTGCTCATGTATTTTCTTTCGGCCAAGCCGCTTTTCCGAACTTGTCGCGGCCAGTGCCGCGAGCACGAGCGATTCGAAAGTAAGCTTCGTTAGACCCTTATCGCGTTCGGCGTCATGCCATTGGAGGCCCAAATAGGTGTATGCAGCAGTAAGCTCGTTGTTCGACAGCTGCTCCTGCATTTTTGGCCCAACTCCAGAAATAGCGAGAAGGGGATCCACTATAGCGGTCGCTAACTCTTCTGCCGCGCTTTGACGCTGTGTAGAGGTGTTCACGCGCTCGACGAACCAGTTGCGGTCGCGGACATCGAGAGAGATCCCTTCCTTCCGACACGTTTTTTTTAAGTCGTCAGCGGACGCACCGATCACCTGATTCGACATGTAGATCAAAACGGTGGTTTCGGGACGCGTCGACTTTAGCCGTTTGATAGTCGCAGAGACTTTCGGTTTCCAGTCTTTTGTGACTGAATACTGGAAAGCTACAGTCGGCTCTGATGTCGGCGAGAACAACTCAGCGTCACGACCTTCGTCTCCGCCTGGTGATGCAACCGTGCGTAAATCATCGTACTCGTCGATCAAAAACGCGGATGCCAATTTCTCGAACCGTTCCCAATCAGAAGGCTTCAAACGGTCAAGAGCAAGCTCGATTCGATTACTGTTCATTGGCTTTAATGTCGCGATTGGACGTTTTGTTGGTGGGTTCAAGTTGCCTCCTACAAGAGAAGCCGTTGGCAATTCTCAAACAGAAGTTGATTATGTCTCAGCAGCATACCAGACGATGCTACGGGCAGATGAAGTTGTTCACAAATAGTTGCTACCAAAGCAATGAGGCACCACGCTGTCGTGTGTCACTCAGTTACGTAGTGTCGAACGCGATGGTTTGACGCAGCCATGAGGGTTCTAGTGACGCTGGTAGCATGTTGTACACCAGCGCATCTATGCATTAGGCTATCAGCGACTGTCCGCTTTCGGTTTAACCGACATTACGTTGGTACATTATTTGTACACGATAGCAGACCGTAACGTAAGTGCTTGTATCTTCTGATTTATTCCAGACCTAAGCAATACTATGTGTACTGCGCAGATCAACAGCAGCTCATGCTGAATCGCTAAGCTCCTGTTTCTTCTGACTATTCTCCCATTATTCACAATTCACAGCTAGCTGTGAATAAATTCAAAACTCTTGATCCCGAAATCACGTTGTTGTGTAGCGTGGCTGCTGGGTGGTAGGTGGCATCAAATGAAAATCGCTAACGTAGTCAACCTTGCTGCTATTCATCAAAAAATTCTAACTGCATCTGCTAATTCCATGAATTAGCTTCTTTAGTTCGAGCATCTCTCTAGAATTTCTCGATTGTATCCACTCAAAATAGCATAATGATACTGGTACGTCTTTTGTACTGAATCCGTCGGCGTTTTTTCGTCCATTATCTCTTTTGTTGCAGCGTAGCCTGCCTCCCTGAAGTATGCTTGGTATTTGTTAGCACTGCTATTCAAACGTTTTGTTGCCGCTTCGATTTCAGTAATGTTTGTTCTATTATTAATAAAGCTAAGGTCTTCACTCATCTTGTCGCTTATTATTTTCATTTCTTTGCAAGTTGCGGACCGTATTGACTGAGCATCCTTTTCACTGTCGATTCTTGCCTGCAACAGAATCATGTTTTGTTGGGAAAGAATTGCCGCATTTGCCAATTTTATTTTTGTTTCATTTTCAAGTTTAGATAGCGCCTCTTTCGCTAGCCGGTCAGATTCGGCTAATGCTTTTCTACCTTCGTTTTTAACTTCCTCAATCTTGGCTTCGGTAGCCCTGTTGGCAACGCTAGTGTACACGCTGCAGCCTGCAGTAATGACGACACATAAAATGTTGGTTATCAGGCTGTATTTGTTAGTTGAAGGAGTTGGTGATGCTGCAGCAGTCATAAGAAACCTCATTCTAAGTTATTACATTAATTCACGCGTTGTATATGCTATAAGTTACTTTTAGACTTTTTAGTCTAAAGAAGGTTTTTTGTAAGCCACTCAGCGCCAGCTATCAGTTCATTAACCTGATCTTTTGTAGGCTCAGCATCCTTCTTGTGTGAGCACAAATTGCGAAGATCAGCAAGGTAGCTAATCTTTCGCCATGCTGCTGTATCGGTAACAGAAGCGGCCTTAAGGGGATCATTCAGATCCGCGATCGTGGGATTTTTCTTTAAAATCTTTATTTCGTGGGCATTTGCAACTTTCTGGAGATGTCCTTCAATCAAGACTCCGACCAAAGCTCCTGCAGCCCGCACGCTGATTTTAAGCAGCTGCTTTGCAACTGCTATTTCATTATCTCGAATCTCAGCATAGAGTTCGCCTTCAATGTTCGCCAGTACAGAATCGACGCGGCTATTCATTGAGTGCAGAAGACTAAGCTGATTCAGAAAACATCCATGCGCTTGCTCACGAGTATCGAATTCCGGACGACCAGCGGGCGCTACGCCTTTTACATAATCTTGAATAACGAATGTGCCGTAGCCGATCACTTTTCGTTTCGGATCAATCTCATAGTAAGAACGGAATTCGGCATAACGATCTGGGGCGAGTGTCGCAATAGATTTGAGAGCCTTCGTGTACCAAGTTTGATAGTCAAAATAAAAATCGGAAGTCTCTTCTTTTTCAAGGGATTCCGAAATGCGCACACCGTCGTTATACAGCGAATCTAGCTCTTTCTGAATGGCTTCACGTGTCGTCATTTATGGCCTGCAATAGCGTTCATCGTAGTAATCAAGATTATCAATGAATAAAAGGGCGAGTTAATTGCTCACCTTGGCGCTCATTAGGTTCTTACCTGATGCCACAAGTTCTTTGACCCAGCTAGGCTGACGACCACGACCATTCCACTCTTGCGAAGCATCTTGCGGATTGCGATATTGCACAGATACCTTGGCAGACGGTTTGCGAACTTTGCCTTTGGTATCGCTGTTGCCAAGCAGGTCTTGCAATGACAGGCCCAGACCCTTGGCGATTGCTTCGATTTCGCTACGTGCCTTTGCAACTTCCGACTTCTCGCGGCTTTTCAGCTCGACGCCTACCTGGGTCGACAAGTCTTTCAATTCGGCCAAGTTCAGTTTTGACAAATCCATTTAAATCTCCGGCGTTATGTGAAAACGCCATGATGTCACACTCTGAACCTCGGCGGTGGTTTCCCCTGTTCTTCTCGCTTCTTCGTAATCTGCTTCCGGCGGTAATCTCGCCAAGCCACTCGGTAAGCGCCAGTGCGTTTGCGCCGCCAGTCACCGCCAGCACGCAACATCATCTTCTTCCAGCGTGGTTGAGCGCCGATGCTCGCGAAGTGCATTGGCCTAGCGATGCCTGCACGCCAGCGCTCAATAATCTGGTCAAAGGGCAGGGACAAGTGGTCCCATTTGCCAGTTTGCCAGCGACTTTCAAACTCGGCCAGCAAAGCTAGTTCATGACGCTTCGCTATCATTTCACGTTGTTTGAAGCCCTCACAGAATAGATCAGGTGGCAACCCCAGATCGCGCAGTCTGTCCATGTTCCGGTTACGTAGAGCGTTCCTTTCCCTGTAATTCATAAGTCCCCAATCGCTTAATAAATAGCTCGTGGCTCATCGTGAGCCGACGAGGTATTTAAGTGGATGACATCAATAAGCCGACCAGTGCGGTAACGGACATCAGCGCTGAAACGCTAGAAAAGCTCGCAAGTCGTGACGAGGACATTCGCACAGCGGAGTTATCGACATCTTCGAACAGCACTTGCCGCAAATTCTCAAGGACTACGTGTTCAAGCCACGGGATCGTAAGTTCCTAGAAGACGTATTACATGCCGCGTTCGACCTGACAGGCGGAGTGCCGCGTCTAGTCAAGTACGCCCATGAGAACTACGGCGACTACATCAAGCTGTTCGCACGACTGCTCTCAGAAGCGCAGAAGCAAGAGCAAGGCCCGGCAGTCGTTCAGGTATTCCATAATGTGCCAGCTTCCGCACTGGACATGACTGACATCATCGACCCGGACGACACGGACGATGAGTAGTCGCGTTCAGACAGTCACGCTCGATTACGTACCCCGCGCCGCATTCCTTCCGTTTCACAACCGTAGCAAGCGTAAGATGGTAATCGTCGCCCATCGCCGCGCCGGGGAGACGTACAGCGTTATTCAAGACCTGGTCGCCCGGGCGCTTAACTTCCAGAAGAAGAACCCAAAGACCGACCAGTATTTCTCCAAACCCGTGTTCGCGCACGTCTGCCCGTACAGGGGCAGGCCAAGAAAGTCGCATGGGAATACCTTGTCGCGTTCACGGAAAGCATCCCTGGCATCAAGAAGAACGAAACCGAACTCTGGATCGAGATTCCGACAGTCACCGGCGCCAGGGCACGCATCTTCCTCGCCGGCGCAGACAACCCAGACAACCTGCGTGGCCAGTACTTCGACGGTGTTGTCCTCGATGAGTACGGCGACATGAAGCCCGAGGTGTACAGCACCGTCTTGCGTCCTGCGCTAGCCGACCGTAAGGGTTGGGTCGTGTTCATGGGTACGCCGAAGGGAAAAAACGACTTCTACAAGCGGTGGCAGCTTGCGCTTGAGAAGCCAAACGAGTATTTCAGCATCTGCTTGAAGGCCAGCGACAGCGGCATTTTGGACGAAGTTGAAATCGAGGACATGAAGTCGGAGATGGAGACGGAGGAGTGGGAACAAGAGCTTGAATGCTCGTTCGATGTAGCTTTCCGCGGGTCGTTCTATGGCAAGGCAATTCAGGTGGCAGCGCTGCAGGACAAGTTCCGGCCGTTCATCACCAGAGACTGCCCATACGGCTACGTGGTCGACGAGCCCGTTTCGCTCGCAATGGACTTAGGTCGTGCTGATGCGGCCGTGATCTAGTTCTGGCAAGTGATTAACGGCGAAGTGCGCTTCTTTGACTACTGGGAGCAAACCGGCTTCGATGTCGAAGAAGTCTGCGACATGCTTGCGTTGAAGCCGTACCGCTATGAAACCGTTTGGCTGCCGCACGATGCCAAGTAGCAGGCTTTTTGCTGTCTGAAGATAAGTTAGTAGTCGTACGCGTCGCAATGGCCGCAAGGGTTCGACAGGCCAGTACGCACAAGCGCGTCAAACACTTCACAGCAACCAACTTCATTACTTGCTGCGACTTGCATTACTGCTTCGGTTTCCGTTGCGCCAGTTTCGATGTAGCCCAAGTATTCCATCAGAAATGCGTTGTCGTTTGCGTTAGTCATTTTGTTTTCCGTTATGTTCTTTTCCATAACCAGATGATGCGTTCTGCCTAATGGCTCATCAACGGAAGAATCATTCGTACTGACATTCTTTTAGCCTTAAAAAAAGCCGCTTGTTAGCGGCTTTTGTAATTCTGCTTAATAGTCGTTTGCGCTGCGCTGCGCCTGCCGTTTTCGTTTTGCGTGGAGTGCGTGCGCTTTCCTGAAACGCAGTGCCCATTTCCCCGGCTTCTGCCGCAGTCTTGCAGCGTCCACAAGAGCCATGGCTGCATTTGCGTCAGCTACCTTGAAGTGGGCTGTACCGTTAAGCGTCATTGCGCTGTTTCCGTTTCGGAAGTTAATCAGGTATGCATCTGGGAGCTTGCGGAAAAACTTGCCCGTTTCGCCGGTTGCTTTAATCAGCTTAATTGTCTCGTCGCAGTTTGCAGCAAACTTAGTGCGTGCATTGATCAGCGGATCACGCTTAACAGCAACGCTCGATAAATCCGTAATTGCAGTGCAAGAGTGGACAGTTGGGCTAAAAAGCCCAATGTTGCTTGCTGTTCGGTTGCGGTTGTTTCTGCCACTACGTTTGTGCTCTTAGCCATTTTGTTTCTCCAGTTGTATGCTGTATCAGTGCAGTACCTCAATTGGACAACCAGGTGATGGCTTCATCAAGCAAAGAGTGACAACGAATTTACATAGAAAATTATTGTTGATTTTTCGACGCTATGAGTGAGTTTCCTTGGAAGGATTGTAAATAAAGGTGAGCGAAAGACTAGACCTAGCTCGCAGGAGAACCAACATGGTAACCAACCTCGCACCCCAGATTCTGGACATAACTATTACTAAGATCACACCAAAGACGGTTTGGTACGACCTCTCAAGAAACGGTCAATCGGAAAATGGAAAATCCCAGCAGGCAGTACGTTCAATACATCAGCGCTTGTCGTCGGTCAGCGTTACCGCGTAGACAGCGTGGTGGTGCTTGTACCGGTCCGTAATTGCCTGACAAGAAAGCTTGTGTCCCGCCAAAGGTTCGATTGGGTCAGCGCAGTAGTGCTCGTACCAAAGGCCAAGCTTGTAGCGCAGACAGCAAAGCAGCGCAAAGCGCGTGAAGCGCTTGATGCGATGCCGCTTGTCGATACAGCAGGTCTGTTCAGCTTTTAAGCGAGCACACAAAGAAAAAGCCCAGCTCTTAACGAGTTGGGCTTTTTTGTACGTCTGAATTAACGACAATGCTGAGAACTGTCGTTGGCCCGCGCTTTACTTCTTGCGTGGTACGCCTGCATCTGAACGCTTGGGTTTCCAAATTCCACTGTCAAGACGGCTACGAACCTGTCCTGCGGTGGGTCCGGTTTTGACTATTGGGCCCCCTGCTACTTGTGCAGGCGTACCTTGTTTGAATTTTTCGGCCATGGATCTTCCTTGAAATTAGAGTTATCTTTCAGTCAGCGCTCATTTTGCTCTTTGCGACGCTGTGCGGCAAATTCTCTCAGACGATCGGCATCATTACGTGCCTGATCTATTTTATTCTTTTGTTCGGCGTTTAAGCGCCCAGCTTTCTGCCGTTCGATGTTATTTAAACCGCTGTCCACTCGTCGCGAATGTTGCTGTGCGAGTTCGCCGCTTAAATCCTTCACCTTATCCCAAAGTCCCATTGTTACCTCCAAGTAATAAAATTTCCACTTGGAAATAATGGCACACGATGTTTAAAATCTCAAGGAATACTTGGTTGCTGGTTCAAAGAAATCGGAAAAGCGCACGCTAGCGATGACGAAGGTTCACCCAGAGGATGCACCTAGCCGCACTAAGTAAGCCCACATCCCGCGCAATTCCAGATTCACCTAATTTGTACAAATTTTGTACGCGAGGCTTGTGACACGCTGCAGCCCTACTGGCATGCGACTGTTAGCCAATCTCACAAGTAGCTGATGTACTGCAGTGCTGCCGCGACCGATTCGATCAGGTCGTCTTGGGTAATCACGGTTGCCATGTTCGCTCTTTCAGGGGTACCAGGAATGTTTGTTTTAAGCGTGCTTGTCGTTGTGC
>Ga0308164_10004936_pt1 | contig 11010 bp, 14 predicted proteins | sample PhyTR2_FD_201031 | JGI IMG/M metagenome (GOLD analysis project Ga0308164, IMG submission 201031) | Phyllosphere microbial communities from UC Gill Tract Community Farm, Albany, California, United States - DLSLT.R2 | ecosystem: Host-associated > Plants > Phyllosphere > Unclassified | place: USA... | reverse complement strand
TGCCACAAATTTGCCACACTCAAGTGTGGCGGGAATGGTCGAAATGGCAACAATCAGGAATCGCGGCGAATATCAGTGGGAAGCGCAAATTCGCCGTAAGGGCTATCCAGCCCAGCGCAAAACCTTTGAAACCAAATCCGATGCCCAAGCCTGGGCACGCATGATCGAAAGCGAAATCGACCGGGGCATCTTTGTCTCTCGCGTCGAGGCTGAACGCACTGCCTTTCATCAACTCATCGATCGCTACATCTCCGAAATTGCTCCGAAGCACAAAGGCGCGTATTCGGAAATCAAACGCCTGGAAGCACTCAAGCGTCATCCGCTGGCGACACGCATCGTTGCGACCCTCACCTCTTCAGATTTTGCCCGCTACCGTGACGAGCGCTTGAAGATCCGCAAAGGCAATACGGTGAAACGTGAGCTGGCTTTGTTTCAGTGCGTGATCGAGGTCGCTCGCCGCGAGTGGGGAATTCACCTCGCGGAAAATCCGGTCAGGATGGTCAGCCGTCCAAGCTATAACGACGAACGCTCGCGCCGACTTGATCCAATTGAAGAGCAATACATGCTTGGCGCGTTAGAGCTTCGTGAGCGGCGTGCCGAGGGCACCTATGCTGACGCCTCACACAATCCCTAGATAAGGCCCATCGTCCAACTGGCGATTGAGACCGCGATGCGCCGCCGTGATGAGATTTTCGAGCTGCGCTGGAAGCATGTGAACCTGGAACGTAAAACCGCGCACCTACAAGCGACGAAGAAAGGACTGCCCAGGACTGTCCCGCTTTCACCGAAAGCTATTCAGTTGCTCACGGATTTGCCGCGCTCGCTGTGCGGTCGAGTCTTCCCCACCACCGCCGATGCACTTAAGAAGGCCTTTGTGCGAGGTCTGGAGCGAGCGAGGCTGAAATACTTGGCCGATTGCGGGGCTGCGCAGGTAACGCCACAGGAGGACCTTCTGATCAATCTGCGCTTTCACGACCTGCGGCATGAAGCGACCTGTCGGCTTGCGACCAAACTGCCGAATTTGATCGAGCTCGCGAGCGTGACGGGGCATCGGGAGGTGAATATGCTCAAGCGTTACTACAACATCACAGCGTAAGAGTTGGCAGCGAAGCTAGCTTGATCGAACCACAAACGCCGGCGTGGTAATTGCACAGACGGAGCATCATTTGCGCATGGCTGGATCAGTCGTGTGCGTCGGATGAGGCCAGCACACTGAGTGTCTTTGACCGGCAGAAGTCAGCCAGAAGCAACCGGTCGATCCAGTCACCTTTCAAGGGTAGCGGGATTATGCAATCTATTGTTTGAGAGTGAGCCACTCGATAGGCTATCGACCTATTTGCGTCGGGAATCTCAGACATGGATGCACATTCTGTCATCGCCAGAAATTTCGTTGGGGGCGAAGCGTTCGAAGACGCGTCGTTCATTGGACGATTGCACGAAGCAGAAATCTGGGATCACGATGAATACTGGTTACTGGAGTGGGCGTTGTACCAACTTGCAACAGAAGCGAGCTTCAGCCTAACGCTCTTTCAGCGGGTGTTTGAAATATTCAGCTATAGTTTTCTGCTGTTTGGATGCCACTTCGATCGCAAGGATGGCTTCAAGATCCGCAACCTTAAAAGAAACCAAATTTACGATTTTCGTGAAAGATTCAAGATGGTTTTCGAAGGCTTCTTCGCTGGAAAAATGCCGGCGCCGACTCGCTTTGACGAAGCCAATCCGTGGCTCTTGGAGCGTTAATGTGCTGCCTGTCCGGGGATTGATGGCGGCTAACGTCTGAGGGGCAAAATGCGGCCATAGCGGACGTTTGCAATAGGTGAAAAGATATTTTTTTGTGGTGAACGCTCGCTTCCAAGCCCATCATTCGCCCTTTGCTCGCAATAGGTATTAAACAGACTTTAACGGAATCGGGTCGATAGCCACCGCTGCGCACCACGTCGTCTTCCAAGTGTACGAAAACGATCCCTTTCGGCACCTGAAGATCAGCAGTGGTTAGGAGGGGCTGTCCGAAGGCCTTTTCTATGAGCTTTGGAGAGGGATAGCAGGGGGCAGGGGTGTGCCGTCCTCATAGCAAGCTAATTCTTTTCGGGCGATCTGCACTAACTTTTCAACCTGAACAAATGGCAGATCCTCAGCGAATAGCGAAATTTTCAATGTGTTATCAGCATCACATCTGAAGACCTCGGCGCATATTTGATTGGTAGCGTTGATGAGCTCCAGTCCCAATCCATCACGGATCACGTCCGAAGCAATCTGAATCCGATATTCCATGTCTTATTCCTCGTTTCTCAACGTGCCCGATCAGCTAAAGGCCGATACCGGGTTTTAATGCGTCGTCTTACATCATCGCAATGATGGTTTCTGACCGATACCTGCTCCTGTTCAATCCACGCCGTGTGTGGAATGTCCGAAAACGACCCCTTCGACACAGGACTGACTGCAACGGGTTGAGGGATCGCAGGAAAGGGACTGCTATCGAGCAATCGCAGCCATTCGCGCAGGCACTTCTCAGGCTTCGCTTTCATCCAATACCACTGGCGTCGCTGCCGTCCCCGCCAACAGACCTCCATCAATGTTGAACTCACTGCCGGTAATGTACGTAGCCTCATCGCTGGCCAATAACAGGGCCACCGCTGCTACTTCTTCGGGCAGTCCAAATCTTCTGAGTGGAGTGTCTCGAACGAGTGCAGCCATTCGCTCTTCACGACCGGCATCAGCGCCTAACATTGGCTCCCACATAGGGGTAAGGATGGCGGCCGGGTGGATCGAGTTGCATCGAACCTTTAGTCCCTGCTCGGCGCAGTAAAGCGCCACCGTCTTGGAGTGATTGCGAACGGCGGCCTTGGACGAAGCGTATGCAGCCGCGCCAGGAATACCAACCAGTCCGGAGCGAGAAGAAATATTGATAATGGAACCAGCCCCGGTATGGCGCATGGCACCTATGGCGTACTTGCACCCAAGAAACACTCCATCGAGATTGGTGCGATGCACGGCCTGCCAGTCTTCCAGGCTCGCATGCTCTGGGTCGTGCTGGGCGGCACCCTGCTCAAACCCGGTAATGCCAGCGTTGTTGACCACCACATCGAGACGGCCGTGCGCTTTCAGCACATGCGTTGTCACTCGCTGCCAATCTTCTTCGGATCGGACATCAAGATGCAGATAACAGGCACGGTCTCCCAACGCCTTTACGGTCGCTCTTCCGAGCACATCGTTTACATCAGTGACGTAAACAAAGCAGCCTTCCTGTACGAACCGTCGCGCAATCGCAGCACCAATCCCTTGAGACGCTCCTGTAATGATCGCGATTCTGGATGTCAGTTTATTGTCCATATATGAAGCTCCTCCTTCGTAAGGCGTGTGCACCAGTCCGTAGCAACAGTCTAAGTCCTACGCATTGCTATCGCTTGTAAGGCGTGCCTGATTGGCAGCCGGGTTTCGCGGGTCCGGACAGGACCGGTTCGCGCCAAGAGCCGACTGACGCCCCGGAAATAGGCTGAACTTGTAAACGACTCAATCGATCGTAATAACTACACACGATCATTCATAGGGAAAAATAATGTCCAAGCTTGCAGAGTACCGCCAGTTGGAAAAGCACCTCGCCGAGCAGCTCCAGGCACTGGAAACGATGAAAGGCAATGAGGGACTAAAAAAGGAGATCGAGTTCGAAACCAAGCTGCGCAAGCTGCTTGAGCAGTACGGCTTCAGCCTAAAGCACATCATTAATCTGCTGGGTCCACAGACACCGGCTCGTGGCCAAAGCGCAGACAAACCTGCAGGCATACGCAAACCACGTGAGCTAAAGGTCTACAAAAATCCGAATACAGGTGAAGTGATCGAAACCAAAGGTGGAAATCACAAGGCCTTGAAGGAATGGAAGGCAGAGCACGGTGCGGATGTCGTTGAGGGATGGCTGAAGAAGTAAAGCAGCCTCACCCGAAAGAGGGCCCGGGCGGGCCCTTTTGGGCGAGTATGCTTCAAGCTCGACCCTCTCAAACAGCCGGGCGCTTCTCTTCTCACTGAAAACCTGGAGTCATACACAATGGACGACTCTCGTTTCACACCCGAGCAGGTGGCAAAGCGATCTGGTATCGCTCAGGTGGATAAGGATGTGAGGCAATGGTTAGTAGGTCTTCCTGTCCCTGAGAGACTCGAATTTCTAAAGCGACCGTGGCCCCTGAATTACCGATACTCACTCATACTGCTCCAGGCCGCACAGTTACCGAGGCAGGCAAACGAGCACATGCTCAAGTACTGGCTGCGCAACGGTAGTCACAATGCAGCGCAGGAGCTTATCAGGCGGTTCTGGGAGAGACGAAGTTCTGGCAGATTGCTTCACAACAGGAGCTTTCACCGGCCATGCGCGACTTCATGAATTACTACAGCCGTGGACGCCTGGACTCCAAATCCAACGAAAATAGACCTTGGCCTTTTCTGACAGGCAAAAGTCGGGAAAGCTATCGCATGCCGTCAGATTCACCAATGTGCATCATCGTAGCAACGTTGAAGGCGTTGATCGGGGATTCCTCTGACATGGGTAGCGGGTCAGCTTGCTACCCGTCATCCACATCGCCGTACAATCAGACTTTGTTTATAGCCGCTCTCCGCCAAGGTGAACGGGTAATTACTCACATCGAGCAGCTTTTGAAGCTCAGGAAGAACACTGGCTTCTTTGTAAATGACTTGGCATGAAGCGGCATCAAACAGCCCCCTAAGCTGAGCCCTGACCACGACTGCAATCGTTGGGGCGGACCTGACGAAGATGGAAACTATATCCAGTTGATCCGTCAGACCTCGGTACATGTCGATTGCCAAAACATTCTCAGGCTGATGTTCATTAACAAAAGCATACACATCACCTTGCCCCACCTTCAGCTGGAAAAAATATTTCTCGTGCATGTGCCTGATGTCAACGTCCAGACCCATGAGATCAATAACTGCCTGAATTTCCTTGCGAACTTCAAGATCGTCATCGCCGTCACCCTGCCAAGACACCAAATCCACCATGGATATTGCCAAGTAAAACTGGTGCGATTCGATTACTTTCATAGTGTAGCTCACGATTAAACCAAGGATTTCACGTTATCCAGTACCCGCTAGCAGCTTCAAAAACTCATGGAGAAACCTGCATAGCTAAGAGAGTTCTTCTTCATACTTCTGGATGTCAGACCAGCTCAACAATTCAAGTATCTGACCCGCAAGTTCTTGTGCGCTCAACCAGCCAGGCAAGCTGAACACTGACCTTGAGAAACAACGCGTTTCCTCTGGCGCCAGATTTTGAAGGGTATGCGATAAGTCCTTGAGCTTTTGAATTAACTTCACATCCACTTTATCTGCACATAACGCCAAGAAAAATGTGTCTGTCCCTGAATACTGGCCTATCAGCTCACAGCATGGGCAGTCAGGTATCGTTTCAACCTTCTGTTCGGGCGTTAACGCAAGAAGCATGAGTACATTCCCAAGCTCAAAGACAGATTTGATCCGTGACGTATCGCCAGCACCGTACCACTCCCAGATCAGATCACTTATCGGCTTAATCACTTTAGCCTCTAACGATGAAAAGACACCCATCGAGCCATGCTCTCCGGCGTTGACATAGCGTATGCATACTCTACTACTCTCGCCATCCGCATGAGAAATTCATCCAACAGAGTATGAATGCCCGAAACAGCCGCTGAGACATCGAGAACCTGGCGGGTAACCATCCTGCTTTCGCCAATGAAATAACTCACCACACAATAGGCTTGTCGTCCCAATCCCAGAAAGTCCCACTGTCAGCCGGCCCATGCGCTCCTACCACCTCAATAATGCGCTCCGCTGTGAAAGCCGGTTCGAAGAGTTGTCCTTCAGGCACGTTCGCCTGAAATGGTTGAGAAAGCTCCGTGTCAGTCGTGCCTGGGTGTATGGCCAGAACAGTCGAGGCCTGGTTCAGGCGTTTCAATTCGATGCTGGCCGTATGCAGCAACTGGTTGAGTGCCGCTTTGCTGGCTCTGTAGCTGTACCAGCCGCCCAATCGGTTATCGCCTATAGAACCAACCCTCGCGGAAAGCGCCGCGAAGGTGGCCGGTTGTTTGCGCAATAACGGGAGCAGGTGTTTAAGCAGCAGGATTGGCGCAAAAGTGTTGGTCGCGAAGCTCGCTTGCATGCTCGCGAGCGTCAGTTGTGCCAGGCCCTTTTCCGGTTTTGCGCCGTCCTGATGAAGAATGCCAAGCGCACTGATGACAAGGTGCAGATGCTCGCGTCCTTCCAGCGTCTCGCTCACAAGTGCTTCGAGGGCCTGTTCATTGCGCGCGTCGCAGTCGACACACTGGAGGCGCTGGCCATATTGCTCTGCAAGCTTTGCGAGCCCTGTGGAGGTGCTGGCTTCTCGCGCGACGGCCCATACCTGAGCCACGTCATCGCGAGCGAGCAAAGCCGCGCACAGTGCCAGGCCGATACCCCGGCTAGCTCCGCATATCAGCACGTTGGCATCGCTGTTCAGTTCGGGGATCAAACTCATGAGGCACCTTGGGGAGCATGGCTGAAGTAGGTTTATGACTTCGGGACGAGGCATGACGTTCAGGTGGGCGGTCGCTTTCCGGGTTAACCGACATGGGGATTGAGCTCAACGAGACGTCGCAAAAGCGCTGGCTCAAAGGATTGCCCACATGATCGACATCCCGTTGCCGGCATCGGGATGCCACATCCTGGGCAGAACCACTGACCGGGCTCCCGCAGTGTGGAGTAGTTATTGATGGTCTCGCAAAAGCTGTAACGAAGGCGAAAGACCTTGCTCACAGGTGCACTGAGCAAAGCTCCGGACGAAGAACATCGCATCGCTCCATCGTCGGCGTCCACGAGGTTGGAGTTGCAGTAGGGGCAATGCATGCATGCGGTCTCAGATCTGAGTCAGGTGAATTCTATCCGGTAGAGGTGTGACAGAATCATTTCATCTATTTTTTGTTGTTTGAGAGGCCAATCGTCAAATCGGGCTCATGGACAGATTGGAAGAAGTCCCGCACTTAGAAATTATCCAACACCCTGCATAATTTACTTTCATTGAGGCGCACAGATGAAATTTTTGTCTCGCCCACCACCCTTTGCCTCAAGCTGACAGAGCACTTGTAGGCACTCGTGGCCTCCAGTTGATACTCCGCGCCAGCCTGCGGGATGAACGAAAACATGTTGTAGCACTGCTGGCCAATGTAATGAAAAGCGATTGGTTGCCCAGCAGCTATCAGGAGTTCACTGCGGACGCCCGGCATACGGCTATCATCCTCGAGAGCCATATCGAGCCGCTCTCCATTACGATTGGCGTAACCGTCTCGACCTACTACCATCACGCCAGCTCCGGGCAAACGAAAATCAATACAATCAGAGTTCGGTATTCCTCTTACCATTCCAAAAGTAATGACTCGCAATTTCACTTTGTCGCCGGCCTCGGGCGTTGAATACGCTGTAGAAAAGGAACGAACGGATGAAATCTGACCGCAACCGGTCAGCAGAGCCACAAACCCCACCAGCACTGTGTAGCGAAGAGAGTTCCTGCTGCAAAAATTCAACGCCGTGGGATTTTCAGCGGTTTGGAGACAGTTGGATTCGCTCATTTTCACATTCCCTACTGATGAAATAACTAGCCTGTCCGTTCGAAAACAAGCGCCATAATATAGATATACCGAGTGACGCACGTCGACTCAGCGACGGTCTAAACAGCCCTATCATCAATGCTGCTGAATTTGACGTGTAGAACGCGTTTTGGCTAGCTCAAAGATATTTTGCTTACCCACGGACCGGCATGAGCGCACCCTGCTAGCCCGTGTCGCCGGGAGCTCAACTTCGACGGCCGGATCTTCGCCTACCGGCACAAGGCCCGCTGATCACCAATGACGCTGACACGCTGATCCACGCCATAAGAGCGGGTACCGGGATTGGTTGTTCGTTTGAGGTGCAGTTTCTGGAGGAAATAGAGCGTGGACGCCTGTTGCCGTTGCTTGAGCCCTAGAGGCCTTAGTTTTCGGGGTTTTATCTGTATTATCCGAACCGCGTTCATGTGCCGCTCGAACTACGGGCTTTTATTGACGCCATGAGAGCACGTTCGAAAACGTCACAGGCACCCTCAAGTGCACTGCAAGCTCTTCAGAGCATTCAAAGAGGAGACAACCGTTGGGAATTCTTGATCGTTTATTCGGCGGCCGTTTCCAGCAACCGCCGCCTGATGAGCCGCCGTTGAGTGATGCTGCGATCATGCATGAGCTCCATCCTTTTCGCGCTGAACTCAAGGCTTTCGCTTACCGCCTTCTGAATCGCATGCCCGATAAGGAGCAGGCAAGGCTTGTCAGGCGGGTAATGCGTAGTTATGGAATGGGCGAAGATCCCGCCGCTGCATTGACCGAGGGGGTGCTCGACCAGGAGAAGGGCCAGCGCCTGGAACATCTGGCATTACTGGCTCTGGACTGGAAAGGTCACGATGGTTTCGAGTTTCTGGCACCTTATCTGGTCAAGGCTAGCGGGATTCAACAACCATTTATCTACCCGAAAAACCATGAAATGACGCTTGAGCAGGTGCTAGGGGATTTCGATCTCTGGCTGACAGGCTTTGGTAAACGCTACCTGCATTTGGACACGGGAGGCGATGAGTACGTGGGCTGCATCGTTGGGGCCGATGATGTCGACAGCATGGTGGCAATGGCGCTGCAGGCGGGGATCAAAGCAGGGCTTGATGCCTTTTGAATACTGCGACGTTAATTGCTGATCACGTTTGCGGCCAAGGAAGGCGACAGTTGCAGCATACCTTCGCTCTGACACCTTTGAATCCAACAGAGTATTGACCACGTCTTGGTCGCCCGATAGACGTGCACGCCGTATCCACGTGACGCTCAAACTGAGAGGTCATCGATTTCATAAGAGCATGTTTCAAAAACGTCTAATTGTATGAGCTTAAGTTTCTGCCCGACTGACTAAAGTGCTCAACTGCAAAGCATCGCGCTGGAACGTATTCGCGCCTCGAACTGTTTCCAAGCCGACATAGTTGTTAAAGAATTCAATTCAAGCTTGGCAGTTCTGTTTTTTTGCTTCAGGATCTTCGCCCTTTCATCGATACACCCAAGCAACCTGAGCTTTATATAAATAAACCCATTCAAATTAATAAGGAATGACATGGCGTTTTGTCACAACTGCGCAAAGGAACTGACTGAAAAAGGTGATAACTGCCCACACTGCAATGCATCGAGAGATATCATATGGACACCAGGCGCAGTGTCATCAAATGCTCCAGAATCGACATTCTGGTATTTTGAAGTCTTGAGGAAATATGCCGTCTTTGAAGGCAGAGCGCGCAGACAAGAATTCTGGATGTTTTTTTTGATAAACCTCCTGATATCCATAGTCCTCGGTTTTCTCGATGGTTTCTTGGGCACTGACCAGTTGATCTCCACCCTCTATTCCATCGCGGTCTTCCTTCCCGGACTTGCCGTAGGCGTTCGCAGGCTTCATGACACTGATCGCAGTGGCTGGTGGATGCTGGTACCGATAGCCCCTCTCATATTCAGTTGCCAGGAAGGACAACGCGACGGCAATCGATTCGGCCCCAGTCCCAAGTAAAAAGCGCCTGCTGAAGGTGTGATCGCTGAACACACCTTCTGCCTCGGTACTACGCCGCGACAATCCTGATCGTCCAGAAATCCGATGCAAGATTCGGGTCCATCAGGTAGCTGTACGGCATGGTGAAATAGCCATGCATACCCCATTTGACGCCCCAGGAGTTGCGCATGATGAAGACCTGTTTCGCATCGTCGTAGCCCACCGCGAGCACACAATGGCCGCCGAGCAATTTCTCGTTGGGGGCTGGCATCGGGACAATACCTGTTTTGGCGACTTCATCGCTTTCGAGGCTTTCATAGACGCCAAAACCTATGACGAAAGGATATCCAGCGGCCAGACACCCTTTCATCTGATTCAGGTTCTGGGCGACTTTCTGGTAGGAGACAGCCTTGTACCGCTTGGCGTGGGCGTAGCAGGATTTGGTGGGTTTGACGGTGAATTTGGTAATGTCGTACGGCCATTCGGCTTCATCGCAGTCGCCTTGTTCGGCAACGCTTTTGATACCGTGACGGATCATTGCACCGCTGTCCGACTCCACGGTGTGCTCGATGACACGCTCGTTGTAATAAATAAACAACCGGGACGGCGTGAATGCAGGGACAAGCTTCTGTTTCATGCGATCGAACTGAATGGCAGCTGCAATACCATTCGCTGTGCAACTGCCCAACTGGCCCTGATCGTAGACATTGGGGCAATGGGGACGCAGATCCACATGACGTGGAAGCGACGCCAACTGCTCGACGGGCGCGGCGTACAGATGATCGCGATGATCCGGTACGTCACGAATCCAGCCGTACTGTTTTACGGTATACGTCATCGTTTACTTCTCCACTTGAAAACAGGCTGTTTAATTAGCCATCAGGCACAGCAAAACACTTTTATTGAAAATGGCCATCATTCATAGGCAGCCATTGGCTTGCTATTCAGCTTATTAATCAGACATCAGTTTTTTATGAAGAGGGATGAAGATTTATTTAGACGGGCGTTTTGGCAAGCACACAAAACAATATCAAAGTGACACATTATAAATGCAATAAGATGGGTAATTATTTGATGTATAAGGGGCTACTGAAAAATGCGATGCGCACCTACATAGTTAGAACCCCTACCCGTGCCGCAACACATTACACCGAGAAATGGTTCTCCAGCGTCGCTGAAAAATGCGAGCAGTTGAGGCGAATGAAATCTCGATAATCTCGCGTCACCGAAAATGATGAGCCCGGCATCAACAGGATTTTCTGTTTTTCGAGTTTGCTCACGAAATCCTGCGTATCAGAAATCTCCGGATGGCGCGCCCATATGAACATTCCTCCTTCCGGTGCTATTTCGAACTGCCAGCCCTGCTTGAGCAGACACCTCTGGGTCAGAGTCTGCTGGGTCACGAGCTTCTGCTGGACGTTCTTCATGTGCCCAGCGTAAGTGCCATCGGCCAGA
>Ga0308164_10004935_pt1 | contig 11010 bp, 8 predicted proteins | sample PhyTR2_FD_201031 | JGI IMG/M metagenome (GOLD analysis project Ga0308164, IMG submission 201031) | Phyllosphere microbial communities from UC Gill Tract Community Farm, Albany, California, United States - DLSLT.R2 | ecosystem: Host-associated > Plants > Phyllosphere > Unclassified | place: USA... | reverse complement strand
GAGCAGGAACGTCTCGACGGTCAGGGTGCTGAGCAGTTGCTTCATGCTGGTGTTCTGCACGATCGTGCCGTGGTCGATGATGCCGATGTTGCGGCACAGCTGCTCGGCCTCTTCCAGATAGTGCGTGGTCAGGATGATGGTGATGCCCTTGCGGTTCAGTTCGGTCAGGAACGTCCACATGGAGCGGCGCAATTCGATGTCCACACCGGCAGTCGGCTCGTCGAGGATCAGCAGGCGCGGCTCGTGAATCAGCGCACGGGCGATCATCAGACGACGCTTCATGCCGCCGGACAGCGAACGCGAAGGCACGTCGCGCTTGTCCCACAGACCCAGCTGGGTCAGGTACTGCTCGGCGCGTTCCTTGGCGATCTTTGCCGGAATGCCGTAGTAACCGGCCTGGGTCACGACGATGTCGAAGGTTTTCTCGAACTGGTTGAAATTGAACTCCTGCGGCACGACGCCGATGCAGCGCTTGAGCGCAGCAGGCTCGCGGTCCAGGTCATGGCCGAAGATGTTCACCGTGCCGCCGGTCTTGTTGACCAGCGTCGAGATGATGCCGATGGTGGTGGATTTGCCAGCGCCGTTGGGGCCGAGCAAGGCGAAGAAATCACCTTCGGCGACGTCCAGGTCGATACCACTCAGGGCCTGGAAACCGTTGCCGTAGGTTTTGGTTAGCTGCCGGATGGACAGAGCAGAAGACATATCGGAAAAGGTACCAAATCAGAATAGAAAGAAAGGGGTGGGCTGAAAGACGCCGAGTGCGTCACTTGAGCCCGATCAGGCAATGGTGCTTGGCCGGGCCATTCAAGTACAGACACATTTGTTAATAGTAAATATCGAAGTGCCAGAAGGCGTGCGGCGAAAAGCTGACAATCAGGTCAACGGACTCATGACGGCTTTGCGATACGCTGGACGCGTCTTGAGGCGTTCATACCAGGCTTGGAGGTGAGGCAGCGGCGGACGTTCAATCGGCATTTCAAACCAGGCGTAGGCGAAGCAGCCCAGCGGGATATCGCCCATGCCGAACGCCTCACCCGACAGGTAGGGCTGGCGGGACAAGGCTTCGTCAGCGACCAGCAGCAGGCTGTGAAGATGAGTGATGCCTTCGTTGATGGCGTTCCAGTCCTGCTTGTCAGCCGGCGTGCGCACTACGCCCCAGAATACCGGGCTAAATGGCGCAGCGATTGTAGAAGTGGTCCAGTCCATCCATTTGTCTGCCAGTGCCCTGGCCTGCATATCTGCGGGGTAAAGATCGGAATCCGAAGCATGACGGGCGGCCAGATAACGCACGATGGCGTTGGATTCCCAGAGCACGAAATCGCCGTCTTCGATCATGGGTATACGGCCGTTGGGGTTCTTGCTGCGGTACGCCGCTTCATTGACCAGTCCGAACGCGCCACCGGCGTCCTGGGTCTCGTACGGCACGCCGACTTCTTCGGCAATCCAGAGTGCCTTGCGCACGTTGCTTGAATTCTTCCGACCCCATATCTTGAGCATTGCGTTCCCCTCGCAGTGGCTGTGAAAAACTGACTGCTCAGTCTACCCGATCCGCTGGCAACTTCCTTGTCAGGACAGGGTCACTATCGATGTCGCCCCACCACTGCGTGGCGACCAGTTCTTGAGCGTTGCGAACGCAGCGTTCATCACGGAGGAATACGTATGCTGCTGTTGTGGATTGTTGTGCTGGTAGTGGGCATTGCCTGGCTGGCGCACCGACGTACCGACCCGCTGCCCGCGCTGGGCGTAGTGGCGGTCTACCTGCTGGCGATGGGCATTTTCAGCCACGCTCCGGGCTGGCTGTTGACGATTTTCTGGATACTGTGGCTGGCGATCTTCATACCGATGATCCTGCCCGACCTGCGCCGCAAACACTTCACGGCACCAATGTTCAGCTGGTTCAGGAAAGTCCTGCCACCGATGTCCGAAACCGAGCGTGACGCCATCGACGCCGGTACGGTCTGGTGGGATGGCGAACTGTTCAGCGGCCGTCCCGACTGGGACAAATTGCTGGCCTATCCGAAAGTCCAGCTGACTGAAGAAGAGCAGGCGTTCATCGACGGCCCGACCGAAGAATTGTGCGCGATGGTCAGCGACTGGGAAATCGGCCAGGCCATGGACCTGCCGCCGCAAGCCTGGGAGCACATCAAGCAGCACGGCTTCTTCGCCCTGATTATCCCGAAAGAATTCGGCGGCAAGGGCTTCTCGGCCTACGCCCACTCACAGATCGCCATGAAACTGGCGACCCGCAGCGGTGACCTGGCTTCGACCGTGATGGTCCCCAACTCCCTCGGCCCTGCCGAACTGTTGCTCCATTACGGCACCGACGAACAGCGCAATCACTACCTGCCCCGCCTGGCGCGTGGCGATGACATCCCCTGCTTCGCCCTGACCGGCCCGCTGGCAGGTTCCGATGCGGGCGCGATGCCGGACACCGGCATTATCTGCAAGGGTGACTGGCAAGGCGAAGAAGTCATTGGTCTGCGCCTGACCTGGGAAAAGCGCTACATCACACTGGGTCCGGTCGCGACCCTGCTCGGTCTGGCGTTCAAGGCCTACGACCCCGAGCACCTGTTGGGCGAGGAAGAAGACCTGGGCATCAGTCTGGCGTTGATTCCGACCGACACACCGGGCGTCGAGATCGGTCGTCGTCACGTGCCACTGGGTGCCGCGTTCATGAACGGCCCCAATTCCGGCAAGGATGTGTTCATCCCGTTGAGCTACCTGATAGGCGGTCAGCCCATGCTGGGCAAGGGCTGGATGATGCTGATGAACTGCCTGTCGGTGGGTCGCTCGATCTCGCTGCCCGCAGTCGGCACTGGCGCGGCCAAATACACCAGTCTGGTGACCGGTCAGTACGCCAAGGTGCGAGAGCAGTTCAACGTACCGCTGTCGGCATTCGAAGGTATTCAGGAAGCGCTGGCGCGCATCGGTGGCAACGCCTGGCTGATGGACAGTGCGCGGATGCTCACCGCCAATGCCGTGGATCTGGGCGAAAAACCGTCGGTCCTGTCGGCGATCCTCAAATACCACCTGACCGAGCGCGGCCGCGAGTGCATCGGCCACGCCATGGACGTGCATGGCGGCAAGGGCATCATCATGGGCCCGAACAATTATCTGGGTCGCAACTGGCAAGGTGCGCCGATCTTCATCACCGTCGAGGGAGCCAACATTCTCTCGCGTAACCTGATGATCTTCGGTCAGGGCGCGATTCGCTGCCATCCGTTCGTGCTCAAGGAAATGGCATTGGCCGGGCGCACAGACCACGACAACGCACTGGCCGAGTTCGACACCCTGTTGCTCAAGCACATCGGCTTTGCGGTCAGCAATGCGGCCAGTACGTTGATTCTCAATCTGGGCTTCGGACACTTCGAGCGTGCGCCGGGCGACAGCCTGAGTCAGGGCTATTTCAGAGCGCTGAACCGTCAGGCCGCGGCCTTCGCCATGTTGGCGGATCTGAGCATGATGCTGTTGGGTGGCGAGCTGAAACGCCGCGAGCGCCTGTCGGCCCGCTTGGGCGATGTGCTCAGCCATCTGTACCTGGCTTCCGCGTCCCTCAAGCGTTACCACGACCTGGGTTCGCCGGACCATATGAGCCCGTTGTTCCGCTGGGCCATGGAAGAAAGCCTGGGACATTCGGAACGCGCGATGGACGAGATCCTGAGCAACTTCCCGAACCGTATCCTGGGTGGTCTGCTGCGGGTCATCGTCTTCCCGTTCGGCCGTCGCCACAAAGGCCCGTCGGACAGGCTCGACGCCGAAGTGGCTCAGGTACTCGGTCGTGCCAAGGGCGATCCGACACTGGAAGAGCTGCTTGCAGGCTGCTACCGCCCGCAATCGGCCGAAGATCCGGTTGGCGCACTGCAACATGCCAGCGACCTGCTGAGTGCCGCGTATCCGCTGCACAAGAAGCTGCAGGTTGCGTTCAAGGGCGGGCAGGTTCTGCCAGAAGCCGGCGAGCCACTCATCGACGCCGCGTTGCGTCTCGGGGTGCTCCAGGCTGACGAGGCGCAGACGCTGAAAACCGCTGAAGCGGCGCGTCGCAAGGTGATAGACGTGGATGATTTCGACAAGGAAGAGCTGACGCACACACCGGGCAAGATTCGCTGATTGACCCGACTTGACCCTCGCAGGTCAGTTGATCCACAAAACAGGCGCGCAGAGCTTTATACTCTCGCGCCTGTTTTTGCATTTGAGGATTACATCATGGCCGACGCCACTCTCGACCACCATCTCGGTCTGCTTGCGCACCTGCGCAGTATTTTGGTCGCGCTGGGCGAGGCCGAGCAGGTTCCAGAAGAAAGCCATGCACTGTTCATGGAGCGCTTCGACGAACTGGTCGAGCAATTGCCGCAGGACCCTATCGAAAGTCAGTACCTGGGCCAGGACATTCTGTGTCAGGTGATCCAGCGCTACCCGCAGATTGCCCATCTGGTGCCACGCGACCTGCTGTGGTTCTTTGCCGGTGACTGCCTGCATTTCATGCCCGACGATGAAATCGACCTGTACCAGGCCCTCGAAGAGCGCCGGTACGAGGCCGAGCAGAACGACGAGCCGTTCGACTGGAATCAGGAGAAGCAGTTACTGGCGATGTCGACTCAGGGCAGCAAGCACTGACATGCTTTCCCAACGCGATGGTGAACACCGCCAATCGCGAATCCGCAGTCTGTGCCATTTGTGACGCGGAGCGTCACGGGAGGCATGCCCACGCGGAGCGATGGGCACGATCATCGGTGTTGTGCACGATCAGTAAGAGCGTCGTGCGCAAAGCGCGACACACTCTCTCAACTGATCCCTGCCAACAGTTCCCGCGCCAGACGCTGATGTTCTTCGTCAGACTCGGCGATGACCTGCAACAGGATTTCACGGGCCGACTCGATATCCCCGTCGTCGATCAGCACCTGAGCCTGATTGATCTGGCTCAAGGGCGGTTCCTCGAGGTCCAGCAGGTCGAAGTCAGAATCGTCACTCATGAAGCTGTCGAGGAAGTCATCGCTCAAATCGTCCACGGCGGACGGCGGAATCACTTCGATGGGCTCGACTGCATCCGGCTCGGAGAAGTCGCTGAGGAATTGCTCGTCGGACAACTCGAACACTTCGGGCAATTGATTCAGATCCGAAGAAAATCCGGGGTCTACCTCAGGTTGAACGGCAGGTTTGGTCCGGGCAGGCGGCGCATCGAACGGATCGACCAAGTCCCAGTCAGCATCCATCGACAGTTCGTCCAGGTTCAACTGAAATTCGTCTGACGGCTCAGGATTCAGCGCTGCTGCGGTGGTTTCGTCCAATTGCGTCATGGCGGGCTGTTCCTGTCTTGATACAGGATCAGGCACCTCTTCATCTTTTGATTCGGACGCGCTCTTGGCCAACAAAACGGCCCCGGCAGCGGCGGGCAACACTGTCGATGCAGCGAGCGCCTCACGCGCCTTGAGCTGCGGATAACGCTCACGAATATCCTGAATGGCTTGCGGGGTCACGCCGTGGTTCAGCGCGGACTGTTCCTCGGCAGCAAAACCGGTACTGTCGCCCTGCTCGGCCAGCAATTCGAGCAGTCTGATACGAATGTCTTCACGTTCCGTCTGTTTTTCAAGCGCATTGCGCAGGATGCCGATCGCTTCGCTGAAGCGCCCGTAGGCAATGTAGATGCTGACGCCGTCCAGCGCATCGGGAGCAGCGCCCGCCATGCGTTGTGAAGACGAGGCCTTGACCACAGGTGCGGCGACAGGTGCGACCACCGGCTGTGGCGCGACCGCAGGCACTTCGAAGACCGGGAGAACCGCGGCCTGAGCAGGTTTGATCAGCGGCTCGTCAGGCGTAACGGCAGGGGCCACGCTCTGAGTGCGTTGCTGCCGTCTTCTGTTATAGGCAAATGCCAGGAGCAGCAGAATGATCAACAGACCGGCCAACAGCACTGGAATGCTGAGGAAAGGTTCGCTTGGAGCCGCTGCAACGACAGGTGGTTGAACAGGCACGACCGCCGGTGGCGGTGTCGACACCTTGCTGGCGCCGGACTGAGCCTGCACGAGATCGGTTCGAAGCGCGGTGATCTGCTTGTCCTTGCCGACCAACTGGTCCTGCAGATCTGCGGTCTGCGCCTTGAGTTCTTCAAGCGCTTTGGTCAGTTGCTGAGTTTCGATGGCGGCCGTCGCCATCTGCTCGGCCGCCTCCCGGGCTTCGGCAGGTTGAACGGATGGCGCGGAAGGACTGGCTGTCGAAGGGCCACTTGTGGGCAGCACTGCCGAATCAGGCAGTAACAAGTCCTGCCCAGGCTTGAGGCCTGCCCCTTGGGCGAATACCTGAGGATTGAGCAGCCGTATGCCATCGGCCATCTGAGTGGTCGAGACCTTGCTGCCCTGACCCTGAACACGGGCGGCAATGGCATTCAGGGTATCGCCGCTGAGAACCTTGTAGTGCTTGCCTTTGACAGCGGCCGGCGGCGCGACCGGCATGCGCGACTCGGGAGCCGCCGACTGTGCCGTGCGCTGCGTGTTGCGACTGCGGGTCGCTGCGACGCCTTCGGGCGACGTGGCAGGATCGAGCAGGACCGTGTATTCATGCAGCAGATCGCCATTGGGGCGGGACAACTGCACAAGGAAGCTCAGGTAAGGTTCGGTGACCGGCTTGTGCGAAACCACGCGGATCACGCCGCGCCCGCCATTCAGAACAGGCGTGAAGCGCAGATCGTTGAGAAAGAACACACGCTCGACGCCCGCCTTGGCGAATGCCTCCGGCGAGGCCAGCCTGGCCATCACATCGTCAGGGCTCAGGCCATCGGTTTCCAATAGCGCAATTTCGGCATTCAACGGCTGATTGAGCGCCGAGTGCAGGGTTATTTCACCCAGTCCCAACGCTGATGCCAGCGACGAATAAACCAGTGTCGAGGCTACGACAGACGCCGCCATCAGGCGCGCGTAAAAACGATGACCGACGGTGCGACCCGTACTCGCCTGAGAACTCTTCAGCATGCTAACCCTTATGGAAACCACAGCAGGCTTCTCACCTATCCCGATGAACTTCACTATCCGTGGCAAGAGTATGGGGGAGAACTCGCAGGCTCGTCTCAGGATCTTTCGAGATTGGCCAGAATTCGCGAGTGCACGCATACGCACACCCGCAGGTCTTCCTCATCCACACCCTCGAAGAGTTCGACCCGCAACACATTGGCAATGGTTTCGATCTGTTCGATCAATGGCAGAGCCGTGTCGCAAAGCACGATTTTCTTCGCACGACGGTCCTCAAGCACCGCCTGACGCTGCACCAGTCCCTGGCCTTCAAGGCTGTCGAGCAACCGTGCAAGGGTCGGCCCCTCCACGCCTACGCTTTGGGCCAGCTCACGCTGGGTGGGCGCCTCACCGAAGCGGGCAAGGTGCAGGAGCACCAGCCAGCGAGCCTGAGAAAGGCCCAGACCGGCGAGACGACGATCCAGTTCGGCCCGCCAGCCACGGGAAATCTGTGCGAGTTGCATCCCGAAACGATGTTCATCAGTCAATGGCATAGAGCACTCGTGATCAAAACTAACTATTAGCGAGCTAAGCATGCTCCTTGCAATCAGGCAAGCGCCCCACCGTGGCGTCTCGTCGCAGGTTCCTACATCTCGAATTCGGATTGCAGGGCGGCGCGCACGCAATACAGCACACCTTCAGGAACACGCCCAGTGAAGAAACCGGAGGCAGTTCACCTTCCCCATCCAGGAACGCATCCTGAATCTCGCCCAGCAGGTCTTCGGGCAGATCCAGCGCCTGTTCGACGGACAATTGCTGTTTGCCGATGGCTTCTGCCAGCAGGGTATAGACGTTCTTTTCCGAGCACTGCAACTGGCCGGCAATCTGCGCTGGGGTCATCCCGGCGTGCGCCAGACTGATCAATTCATGACGCAGGTCAGTGACCACCCGTGGCGCTTCGGCCTTGCCGCTGAGCACTTCCAGAAACGCCTCGCCGTAGCGCTCCAGCTTGCGCGCACCAACACCACCGACCCTGGCCATTTCAGCCATTGAACCGGGTTTGCTGCGCAGCATTTCCAGCAGGGTCGAATCCGGGAAGATGACGTAGGGCGGTACCGCGTGTTCTTCGGCCAGCTTGCGGCGCAGCGTACGCAGGGCTTCCCACTGCTCGCGTTCCTCGCCTCGCACCAGTTGACTGGCCGGGCTGCCGGAATGGCTCTTGGCGGTTGTCTGCGGCTTGAGATCACGACGCAGTTCCAGCGTGACTTCGCCGCGCAGCAGCGGACGGCAGGTGTCACTCAGACGCAGTCCGCCATAGCCTTCCAGATCGATGTCCGCCAGACCGCGCGCGACCAGTTGCCTGAACAACGAGCGCCACTCACCTTCAGAGCGCGCCTTGCCGACGCCGAACACCGACAGGTGCTGATGGCCGAAGCTTTCGACCTTGTCATTGGACTTGCCGAGCAGGACGTCCACCAAGTGCCCTACGCCATAGCGCTGACCGGTGCGATAAATGGCCGACAGCGCCTGGCGCGCAGGCTCGGTGGCATCCCAGGTCTGCACGCCATCGACGCAGTTGTCGCAATGGCCGCAGGGGTTGGGCATGTCTTCATCGAAATAGGCGAGCAGCGTCTGGCGACGGCAGCGGGTTTCTTCGCACAGCGCCAGCATGGCATCGAGCTTGTGGTGTTCGAGCCGCTTGTGTCGCTCATCACCTTCGGAGTTCTGCAGCATCTGCTTGAGCATCAGCACGTCCTGCAGACCGTAGGCCATCCAGGCATCCGCAGGCAGACCGTCACGCCCTGCCCGGCCGGTTTCCTGGTAGTAGGCTTCCAGCGACTTGGGCAGGTCCATGTGTGCGACGAAACGCACGTTGGGCTTGTCGATTCCCATGCCGAACGCGATGGTCGCGACCATGATCAGGCCTTCTTCATTAAGGAAGCGCTTCTGATTGGCGGCACGGGTTTCGGAAGGCAGCCCTGCGTGATACGGCAGCGCCGGGTAGCCGTTGTCGCTGAGGAACACCGCGACCTCGTCGACTTTCTTGCGTGACAGGCAATAGACGATGCCTGCATCGCTGCGACGCTCTGACAGAAACGCCAGCAACTGCTTGCGCGGCGACTCCTTGGGCACGATGCGATAGAAGATGTTGGGGCGATCGAAACTGGACAGAAACCGCTCGGCATTCTGCAGGTGCAGACGCGTGACGATTTCTTCACGTGTCCGCTTGTCGGCGGTGGCCGTCAGGGCGATGCGCGGCACATTGGGAAACAGTTCGGCCAGTTGACCCAGTTGCAGGTATTCCGGGCGGAAGTCATGTCCCCATTGAGAAACGCAGTGCGCTTCATCGATGGCGAACAGTGCGATATCGAGGTTTTGCAGAAAGGACAGCATACGCGGTTGAACGAGGCGCTCCGGTGCCAGGTAAAGCATTTTGACTTCGCCCTGACGAATCCGGTTGGCCAGGTCGCGCTGCTGCTCAGCACTGAGCGTGGAGTTGAGCGCAGCGGCCGAAACACCCAGTTCTTCAAGGGTCGCGACCTGGTCATCCATCAATGCGATAAGCGGCGAAACCACCACGCACAGACCGTCTCGCAACAGGCCGGGAACCTGGAAACACAGGGACTTGCCGCCGCCGGTCGGCATCAGCACCAGTGCATCGCCGCCGTTGGCTACACGTTCGATAATGGCACCCTGGCGACCACGGAAGCTGTCATAGCCGAAGATGTCTTTAAGTACGCGTTGTGCCTGTTCGAGCATAAAAACCCCAGATTGTCCTGCTGCACTGCAAAACGGGGGAGTATACCCGAGCGCTCACAGGCAATGGATGACTGGGACATGAGTGGTCGAAATTAACTGCAATGGGCCGCCGCGCTGGCGCCACAGGCGCTCAGGGCCTAGAATTCAGCATCGTTTATTTCCAAGGTAGTGCGTCCATGTCCTTCGCTGAGCAACTAACCCGCCTGCAAGTCTTCCTCGATGCAGATGAACTGCACGAAGAAGCACTGGACTACGTGGCCGCTCATGGCTACCTGACCGCCCTGTCGATCTGTTCCGAACAAGTGCCGGAGCGCGAGTGGATCGATGCCCTGTTCTCCGAGCCGCCACATTACGCGAGCGACGCCCAGCAGGTAGAGATCGAAGCCACTCTGATTGCATTGCAGGCCCATATCGCCCGCCAGCTGGCGTCGGACGAAGAGTTCGAACTGCCGTGCGATCTGGATCTGGGCGACGACCCGGATGATTCGGATCTGCGCGGCTGGTGCATCGGCTTCATGGAAGGCGTGTTCCTGCGTGAAAATGCCTGGTTCGAAAGCGCCGAAGACGAAGTCAGCGAAATGCTGCTGCCGATCATGGTCGGTTCGGGTCTGTTCGACGAGCAACCGGAGTTCTCCGATATCGCTCAGGACGCCAACCTGATGGACGACATGATCGTGCAGATTCCGGAAGCCCTCACGGCGCTGTACCTGCTGTGCCAGGCTCCGGACGAGAAACCGGCAATTCTCAAACCCCGTCACCACTGAGTCCGCGCCTATGGCGCAGGAGTCAACGCGCACCAGCCGTCACCGGCCGGTGCGCTATGTTCTGCTGGCCATCGGCTGGCTGAGCGTTGCGCTGGGCGTTGTCGGAATAGTGCTTCCAGTGCTGCCCACAACGCCTTTTCTGCTTCTGGCTGCCGCGTGTTTCGCTCGCAGCTCCCCTCGTTTCTATCACTGGCTGGTCAATCACAAGCGGCTCGGCCCGTGGATCAAGGACTACCTTGAAGGCCGCGGCATTCCTCTCAAGGGCAAGGTCTACGCGATTGGCACGATGTGGGCCAGTATCAGCCTTTCCTGCTACCTCGTTCCCCTGCCGTGGGCTCGTGGCTTCATGCTGGTCAGTGCTGTGCTGGTGTCGGTTTATATCCTCAGGCAGAAGACATTGCGCAGGCATTGAGTTCCTGGACCTTGATGAACCTCAATACCGTGGACGAGTCCCTTTCCTCAAATGCGTAACCCACTGAATAAAAACTACTTTGTGGGAGGCGGCTTGCCGGCGATGCAGTCTGTCAGGAAAATCGCGTCATCGTTCA